>Ga0302314_10006854_pt1 | contig 20552 bp, 22 predicted proteins | sample III_Palsa_N2_3_FD_200533 | JGI IMG/M metagenome (GOLD analysis project Ga0302314, IMG submission 200533) | Peat permafrost microbial communities from Stordalen Mire near Abisko, Sweden - III_Palsa_N2_3 | ecosystem: Environmental > Terrestrial > Soil > Palsa > Peat permafrost | place: Sweden... | reverse complement strand
CAGGCACTGGCAGCCCTGACGCGGCGGCGCGCCATGGCAGGTCAGGGCCACGGCGGCGGCCAGCATCAACGCGTGCACGCCGATTCCTTTGCGGGCGAGTGAATGGTCATGTCACCGATCATATCCGCGAACGCTGTCAAATTCGCGGCCACATCTAGAAAGGCCCCTCTCGCCACCCGAGGACACCATCAAGCCAAGCTTGCGGCGAGCATGGCCGCCGCTGCTTGTCCGTGACTGCGGCCGACCCTAGGCTCGCGCCATGAGCGAAAGGTCGTGGACCAAGGCGCCGCAAGGGCTGATCGACCTGTTCGACGAGTGCCTGCCGCCGGACCCGCTGGTCGAGCGACGCCGGATGTTCGGCTACCCGGCGGTGTTCGTGCGCGGAAACCTGGCGGCGGGCCTGTTCGGCGACCACATATTCGCCCGCCTTTCGGACGCGGACCGGGCCGCCCTGCCGGGCGGCGGCGACTATTTCGAACCGATGCCTGGCCGGCCGATGAAGGCCTATGCGGTAATCCCCGAGGATGTGGTGGCCGACGACGCGATCCTGGCCGAGGTGCTGGCCAAGGCTGTGGCCTTCACCGCCACGCTGCCGCCGGAGGAGAAGAAGGCGAAGAAGCCGCGACCCGGAACCGGATAACGGGGCCGTCCCAGGCCGGACCGGAGAGGTCTAGCTCGTCGATGTCCGACGCGCCCGGATGTCCGCTCACGGCCTTGCGCCAGAAGGCGAGCGCGGCGGTGTTGGCGCGGGCGACGGCCGTTTCCCACTGGCCCGGATAGAGGCTGAAGATGGCGCGCGCCGCCGCCGTTCCCACCCCGCCCCGGCGATGCTTCCGGACCACGAAGAACTCGGCCATGTTCCGATCCACCGGCCCGTCTCCATGGCTGACCGCATTGATGAGGGCGAAGCCGGCCAGACGGCCATCCACTCGCAGAAGCAGCGGAACGCGGTCGGCGTCGCGCCAATAGGCGTCCATGTGGGGATAGGGCTCGAACCGGCCATCGTCGCCCAGTTCGCCTTCGGGCCGGCCGGCCCAGAATTCCGAAAAATCATGGACGTAGAGCTGGAACAGATTTTCCAGCGCGGCTCGCTCGGCTGGCTGGGCCGCCGCGATATCGATCTCGGCCAATATCCGCACTCCTGAAGCAATGCGTCGGTGCGTCCGGTTGCCCAAGATCGAACCTGAGTTCAATGCTGCCGGCGCATCTTGGCGGAGGATAGAGGTCATGTGGAAAGCGTTCGACGTTGTATTCCGGATTTTCAGCTCGCTCCTCGGGCTGGCTCTGGTTGCTTTCGGCGGCGTCTTTGTCTTGCAGGGACTGAACCTCGCGTTCAACGGCCCGGTGGCCGGGGGCCAAGCGAGTTTCATGGTCGGCGACCCGCACTGGACGCTCTACGGCGCCATCCTGGTTGTCCTGGGTCTTGGCCAGGTGGTGTGGAGCAATCGGAAGCGAGGATAAGCCCCCTCAGCGGTACTTCACGCTGCAGCCATACGACTTGGTGACCGCGGGAGAGATCGGCCGCCCCGCCTTGAGGTCTTCGAGCGCCAGGGCGACGTAGTTCTTTGCGGCTCTTGGGTCGGCTGGATTGGTGGACGGGGTGTCGTCGATCGCGCCGGCGTAGACCAGCCGGCCGGCGCCATCGATCACGAACATGTCCGGCGTCGTGCGCGCGTCATAGAGATGGCCGAGGGCGCCGCTCGGATCCAGCAGCACCTCGGCGGGGGCGGCGCCGACTCGCGCCTTCCACGATCCGACCTCGGCCGGAGTGAGATAGCCCTGCTGGCCGGGCGCGGACGAGACGATTGTCAGCCACACAACGCCCTCCGCCGCGGCTTTGCGCTGCAGGCCCTGCATAACCCCGCTGGCGTACATGTGGCCGACGAAGGGGCAGCCGTTGTTGGTCCACTCCAGCACCACTGTCTTGCCGTGAAGGGCCGCAAGGCTGACCGGCTTTCCATCGGCGTCGCGGACCGCGAAGGCCGGAGCCGGCGTGCCGACGTTGGGCGTGGCGCGTGCGGCCGGGGCGGCCAGCGCGGTCGCCAGGATGAGGACGAGGGTTTTCATGTCGTGACCTCCAGTGCGCCCTTGTAACGCGCCAGAACAATGCGCGGCGATTTCGGTTTCATTGGATCGATCGCCTACGGAAAATAGACCCTCACCGCATCCAGCCCTCCGGCCCGGTGCTGAGGGCGAGCGCGCGGCTCAGGGCCGTGAGGTCGCGGCCGCTTTCGGCGGCCCAGGCGTTGAAGGCGTCCTGAACGGCGCGGAGGTCTTTCTTGCCGGTAGGCGGCCGGTCGATCACGCCAGCGGCGATCAGCGCGGCGGTGACGTCACGCGAGGTGATGAAGCTCGGCTTGCCCATGTGGCGGAAGAGCCTCATCGCCGTCTCGCCGGAGAGCCGGGCGGCGCGCTGCTTCATCAGCTCGAGCAGGCCGATGAAGTCCGCGTCCGGCCAGCCGGCGAAGAAGGCCGCCGCCGAGCCGTGCCCGCGCGCCAGGTCGGTGAGGAAGGCGGCGTTATTGCGCACCGAGAGGATCTTCTGGGCGTTGCGGATGATGCCGGCGTCCTTGAGGTGGGCGTCGAACTCCTCGTCGGACATGACGGCGTTGATCTTGGGATCGAAGCCGTGGAAGGCGGTCTCGAACCCGGGCCATTTGTTGTCGATCACCTTCCAGGAAAAACCGGCCTGGAAAACGCATTTGCTCATCTGAGCCAGCCAGCGGTGGTCGGGGATGGCGGCCAGCTCGGCCGAGGTCTTCGAGCGATGCTCGGCGATCAGGCCTTCGAGCGCCCCCTCGCCGCCTTTGCGCGCGGCGGCCTCGGCGTAGATCTCGGCGAAGCTTCGCATGGCGTCCCACCTTCTTTCCTTCGCCATTTTCGCCAAACCCGCCGCTGGACGCCAGAGGCCACGCCATCGTTGGCAATGGAACAGTCGCGTCCCGGCGCCGTTAGGAGTTCTGCGAAGGCAAGGAGCATGGCGTTTGAACCAAGACCAATATCGCGTCGTTCACGTGCTCAATGGCCTCATAGAGACCACCATCGACAGCATCCAAGGTTATGAGCAGGCGGCGGAGCTGGCGCTCAATCCGCGCTTCAAGGCGATGTTCGAGAAACGGGCTCTGGCGCGACGCGAACTCACCGGCGAACTCGAGACCCAGGTGCTCGCCTCCGGCGGGCGCCCGCTCACGGGGGGATCGGTCATCGGCCCGGTCCACCGCGCTTTTCTGTCTCTGAGGGACCGCGTCTCCGGCCAGACCGATCGACCGATCATTGAGGAGGTCGAGCGCGGCGAGGCGTTCATTCGCGACCAGTTCGACAAAGCCGCAAGTGATGAGTCCTTGCCCGAGGTGGCGCGCCAACTGGTGGCGCGCGCGGGCGGCCACATTCGCGAAGACCACGACGAGATCACCGGCCTGAAGGCCGAGTTTCACTAAAAAGGAACGCTCATGGCGCACTACAAACTCAACGAAGGCGACGAGAGGTTCCTGCAAGTTCCGAGGGATGCGGCGCTGATCTTCGCCGGCGCCAGCGGCACCGAGACCTGGATCGAGCGCGACCGCGATACGGTCGTCCGTATAGGGATCAATTCGGTGGGTGTGGCCACAGCCGATGGCGGAACACTCGGCGTGGCCATCGAGGTCGCCGGCCAGGCGGCCAAGGGCCAGGACGGGCCGTCGCCCATGGAGACGCAACTTCGCGCGACGCAAGGCGTGCAGGTGTTGGTGAAGGCGGGCGTGCGTGTGGCCTTCAAGGCCGGCCCAACCGCGACCAACGCGCTGGTTCTACGCACCGTCGTCTGGGCCGCCGATTTGAAATATGACGCGCCCGACGGCGCCAGACCGTCGGCCCAGGAGAGCCAGGGCTCGCCTCAAGCGCCACCGACGGCTCCGACGGAGCACTGAGCGGCCCGCCCGCGAACTTAATTCAGCCCTCGGCGAGGATCTCCGCATAGACCGCGCGGTCGACGTTGCCGCCGGAGAGGATAGCGATGCTCCTGCCGACGTCCGAGCCGTGGGCCAGCGCGCCAGCGGCGGCGACGGCGCCGCTGGGTTCGGCCACCAGGCGGGCCTCGGCGGCGATCCGGCGCATGGCCACGCGCATTTCCGCCTCCGAGACGGTGACGATGTCGTCGACGAAGGCGCGGATGTGCGGCCAGGTGCGCGCGCCCAGCTTCTGCACGCGAAGGCCGTCGGCCAGGGTGCTGGTCGCCTGCTCGGCGCAGATGGCGACCACCTCGCCGGCGCGGAAGCTCTGGAAGGCGTCATTGGCCAGCTCCGGCTCGACGCCGATCACCTTGACCTCCGGCCGCGATAGCTTGATCGCCGCCGCCAAGCCGCCCAACAGGCCTCCGCCCGAGACCGGCGCGAACACGACTTCCACGTCGGGCGCCTGTTCGAGGATCTCGAGGCCGATGGTTCCGGTCCCGCACATGATCACGTCCATGTCGAACGGCTCGACGAGGGCCGCGCCGCGCTCATCGGCGAGGTCGCGGGCCATGGCGGCGCGCTCGGAGCTGGCGGCGCCGACGGTGATGATCTCCGCCCCCTCGCGGCGCACGCCCTCAGCCTTGGTCACCGGGGCGTTGCCGGGCATGACGATCGCCGCGTGGACCCCGAGCCTCGCCGCCGCATAGGCCACCGCCTGGGCGTGATTGCCGCTGGAGTGAGCGACGACGCCGGCGGCGCGCTGATCGTCCGTCAGACTCAATAGGGCGTTGAAGGCGCCGCGGATTTTGAAGGCGCCGATGGGCGTCAGGCTCTCGGCCTTCAGGCGCAGGCCGCTCGGCGTCATGGCGACGACCGGCGTGGGCTGCACATAAGGCGCGATGCGCGCCCGCGCCGCCTGGATGTCGGCGAGCGTGATCAGGCGCTCGTGGCTCACGCGGCCGTCCAGCCGCCGTCAATGGAAAGATTGGCCCCGGTGATCTGCTTGGCGGCGTCCGAGCAGAGGAAGACGACGAAGGCGGCCACCTCCTCGGTCTTGACGAATTCCTTGGTCGGCTGGGCCGCCAGCAGCACGTCGTTGATCACCTGATCGCGGGTGAGGCCGCGGGCCTTCATGGTGTCGGGAATCTGCGCCTCCACCAGCGGGGTCCACACATAGCCTGGCGAGATGCAGTTGACCGTCACGCCGTCGGTGGCGAGCTCAAGCGCCGCGGTCTTGGTGAGGCCGGCGATGCCGTGCTTGGCGGCGACATAGGCCGACTTGAACGGCGAAGCGACTTTGGAATGGGCCGAGGCGGTGGAGACGATCCGGCCCCAGCCGCGCGCCTTCATGCCGGGTATCGCCGCGCGGATGGCGTGGAACGCCGCCGTCAGGTTGATGGCGATGATCTGGTCCCACTTCTCGATCGGGAAGTCCTCGATCGGCGAGACGAACTGGATGCCGGCGTTGTTGACCAGGATGTCGACGGCGCCGAAGGCTTTCTCCGCCGCGGCGATCATGCCGGCGATCTCGGCCGGCTTGGTCATGTCGGCGGGCGAGTGCAGCGCGCGGACCTTGAACTCGGTCTCGATAGCGGCGCGGACGGTCTCGATATCCTCCGGCTTGCCAAAGCCGTTGAGCATGACATTGGCGCCTTCGGCGGCCAGGGCCCGCGCGATGGCCAAGCCGATGCCGCTGGTGGAGCCTTTGACGACAGCGGACTTCGAGGCGAGAGACATGGCGGGCTCCGGGGGTGAGGGTTCAGTCGAATTAAGGGAGAACGGGCGATGGGGCTAGCGGGTCCGCGCCCAGGACCCCTCTCCTTGAACGGGCAGGATCGCGCGGTATCCATCCAAAATTGCGTCATCCCGGACGAAGGCCCGCGCGAGCAGGCCGCAGATCCGGGACCTAGGGGGTTCAAGCGCGGATGCAGGCCGCCCCTGGGTCCCGGCTCTTCGCGCTCACGCGCTGCGGCCGGGATGACGCAATTTGATCGGGTCCGCGCCGACCTCACGCCTCCTTGATCTCCTCCTCGCCCCCGTTCTTGATGTCGAACATGCGCGCGCCGCCGGCGGCTGGCCGCGAGAGGATGGCCGCCCGCTCCTTCATACTGCGCTTTACCGCCTCCCCCCCGGCCGCCCAGTGTTCCAGCATGGTGGCGCGCGAGAACTCAAAGTCCTTGGCGCTGCCTTCGTAGGCCTGGCGCCGGTAGATCAGGTGGACGACCGTCAGGGCGTTCTCCGCCGCCAGCCTGGCCAGCTCGGCCGCCGCCGGCCCTTTGGCGATCTCTTCCGGCAGTTGCGCCAGCACCCGGCGCACCAGCCGCCGCGCGTGGCGGACGCGCAAAGCCGTGTCGGTGTTGAGGCGCGTGCGGCTGGAATAGCGGATATCCATCTCGCGCTCGGCCACTTCGATGAGCGTCCGCGGCATCGCGCCGGCGGCGGGGAAGAGATCGACCTGGAAGACCAGCAGGTCCCTCACCCGCTCCTCCTCGAGCACATAGTCGAGCGGGGTGTTGGAGACGAGGCCGCCGTCCCAATAGGACTCGCCGTCGATCTCGATCGGCGGAAAGCCGGGCGGCAGGGCGCCCGAGGCCATGATGTGCTCGGTGCGGATCTTCTGCTGACTGTTGTCGAAATAGATGAAGTTGCCGCTGGTGACACTGACCGCCCCGACGCTGAAGCGGGTCTCGCCAGAGTTGATACGGTCGAAGTCCACCAACCGCTCCAGCGTCGTCTTCAGCGGCGCGGTGTCATAGTAGCTAAGCGCCGCCGGCGTGCCGGACGGCTGCAGCTGCGGCGGCGGGAAGCGCGGGGTGAAAAAGCCGGCGACGCCGAAAGCCAATGTCCCGGCGGCGTTCATCTGGCTCTGGGCGGCGCGGAGCGGCCAGAAGCCGAGCCCGAAATCCACCTGCGGTCCGTCCGAGGCCAGGCGCCAGAAGTCCCGCAGGGCCTCGACGCGGCGTTCCGGCGGATTGCCGGCGATGAGGGCGGCGTTGACCGCGCCGATGGAGATGCCCGCCACCCACTCCGGCTCCAGACCCTCGGCGGCCAGGGCCTCGAACACCCCCGCCTGATAAGAGCCCAGGGCGCCGCCGCCCTGGAGCACCAGCACGCGTGTGGTCTCTTTGCTCATGTGCGCGCCCTCGTCCCGCGCCGGCTGAGGGCGCGCACCAGGTTTTCGTTGAAGCGGGCGAAGGCGGGATTGGCGACGCCCGGCTTGGCAAGGCCCCAGGACCAGCGGATCGAGGCGGCGTTGAACACCTTGGCCCCGGCCGGCGAGACGAAATACGTAGCCTCCGCCAGGCCCGGATCGCCGTCGTCGTCGGTGGCCACGCCCCGGAACAGCACCTCAATGCGGGCCGGATCGATCGGCGCGATCCGCGAGCGCGCCTTGTCCCACAGCCGCGCGCCGTCACCGTCGGGATCGCGGTTGTCCCACTCATAGCCGACGACGTCGGCGGCCGTATCGCCTACCTTCCATCCCGTGCCCTCGAAGTATGGCAGGTCGGTGCTGGCCACCAGGAAGGCCGGATTTTGACTCGACCCAGGCTCGAACCAGCTCTGATAGGCGCCGCCCATCAGCATGGTCTCCGGCCGCCGCGCGCCGTCGCGGAAGTTGTTGGTGATGAGGAGGGTCGGATCGAGTTCGCCGGGCCGCAGCGCGATCGGGTCGGAGGCGGTCTTGTAGCAGACGATCTGGCGCCCGCGGCCCGACGCGCCCGGCGCGGCGTTGAGGTCGGCGTAACGCACCTGGCGAAAGGCGGTGTTGCCGCCGAAGAAACAGACGTTGCGCCCCTGGTGGAAGATGCGCCGCTCGAAGGCGGTGAACTCCTCGCCGCTCCAGTATTCGTCGTGGCCGCCAGTGATGACCAGCGGATAGGGATCCATGAAATGTGGGTCGGCGTGGACGTCGAAATTGGCGGCGTAGTCGACTCCACCGAGGCTGGGCGCCAGGCTCTCAAGCCACTGCACCAGATAGCCGTCGTACTCGAAGAAATCCGGACCCGTCGGCCGGTCGAACGACACCATCAGGCCGCGCGCGTCGTCGTCGTCAGGGTAGAGGCTGTGGCCGCCCCAGGTGTTGTAGGCCTGGTAGGTATTGGTCCCGAGCCTGGCCAGCACCGCGCCCGAGCGATGGGGGTTCCTGACGATCCACTGGGCCGCGCGCACGTCGCGCGTCGCCGTCGTCTGCTCGACGATGTCGCAGGAATAACAGCCGGGCGGCCAGGCGCGGGTGTCGACAGGCCCGAGCGAGGGCGGCCAGCCCGGGCCGATGGCGGCGCTGGAGGCGGTGACGCCGCGCGCCGGCGCGTCGATGAAGTCGCTGGTCCAGATCAGCTTGGGATCGCCGGCGCCGAGCCGGAACACCTCCGCCCGCACGCGCCGGGTGGGCTGGCCCGGGCCGCCGGCGATCATCAGATTGAGCGGCTCGCCGGGCAGGAAGCTCATGGCGTCGGCGTAGGCCCAGATGCGCTGGCCCTCGAACCACACCGACCAGCGGTCTAGCGCCGCGCCTGCGGCGGGATGGGCGCCGCCCGGCGCTTCCGCTGTCTTGGGCGCGGCCAGGCTGGCGGCGGGGGCGCCGATCAGGCCCGCTCCGGCCAGCCGCAGCAGCAGGCGCCTGGGAACCGGCGGCCAGGTCACCATGCGGCGGTGCGGAGGGGGGATGTCATACCTGCCAGCCTATTGATTTGCTGCGTCGCGGCAAAGAGCCACGGCGCCGAGGCGCGGGTTTGGCGTCGCGCGGCTTTTCAGCTAAACGCTCCGCGCCTGGCCCCAAGGCACTCGTAGCTCAGATGGATAGAGCGCTGCCCTCCGAAGGCAGAGGTCACAGGTTCGAATCCTGTCGAGTGCGCCAGCCTTTCTGTCGTTAAAACAAAAGATTATGGAGGTCCGCCGCGAGGTTAGGCCGACACGAGACGTCGTGGTCCACACATGGTGCGCACGGCAAAGAAATTTGATCGCCGCCTGCCGTCGGACGTCGCACCGATGCGAACGCCACCCGTCCCCGCGCGTCGATCGCTGACCCCGGCCTCGGCATGGGGCTCGCTCCGGGGTCATCAGCCGACCGAGCCGGCGGTCGGTTCAGCCTGGCTCAGGTGGCGCCGCGACCGCCGCGAACGAAATGCACAACGATCGCCACCACCGCGATGATAAGCAGGATGTGAATGAAAAAACCCGCCACGTGAAACACCAGGAATCCCAGCGCCCACAGGATCAACAGAACAACAGCGACAATAACCCACATCGATCCGGCCCCTTTTCGCTTTCGCGCGTCAGCCCACGGCGACGCGGTCTACTCAAGCTTCAAGCGCGCCACGGGCTCTCCGGTTCCGGGACACGCCCGCCTGGAGGTCCGACACGCCGATTCCGCTCCGGCGGCCGCATCCTTGAAGGGCTGGGGCCGTCGCCTAATACTCTGTTAACGGATTGTTGGTTGGTTAACGATTCTCGAATTACGATCCAAAGATAAGCGACCGCTGAAATCTGAAAAGTAGCGGCTTATCGAACGAAGAAGACTTACGGGGGTTCTAATGAAACACGTCACGAAGAACGCTGTCTGGACGGCGTCTGTCCTGTCGCTCAAGGCGGGACTCCTGGGGACCTGCGCCTGTCTGGCGGCTGCGCCCGCGTTCGCCCAGTCGGCGCCGCAAACGGCCGCCGCGGGCACCGTTGTGCAGGAAATTATCGTGACGGCCGAGAAGCGCGCTTCCACGGTCCAGAAGACGCCGATCAGCATCACCGCGATCAGTGGGCAGGAGATCGCCGCGCGCGGCGCGATCGATTTCGACAAACTGGCCGAAGACGTGCCGGGCATTGCGGAGCGCACCTCCGGACCCGGCCAGACCGAGTTCGAGATCCGCGGACTCTCCTCAAGCGGCGGCGCCTCGCCCACCGTCGGCTTCTATCTCGACGAGACTCCGCTCACCGCCGCCTCGTTCACCCAGAACGGCAAGGTGGTCATCGATCCCGACCTCTACGACGTCAACCGAGTCGAGGTGCTGCGCGGGCCGCAGGGCACCCTCTATGGCTCGGGCTCAATGGGCGGCACCATCAAGCTGATTACGAACGACCCCAACCTGAACCAGTATCAGGCCAGCGGCGATTTCAGCGTTTCGGGAACCGACGGCGGCGACAAGGCCAACAACAGCGAAAACCTGATGGTCAACATTCCGATCGTGCCCGGCAAGCTGGCGCTGCGGCTGGTCGGCTCGCTGGCCTACGACACCGGCTGGATCGACCGGATCGTCACTGGCGTCGACAACGCCACCTCCTGGATCCAGCCCAATCCGCAGACGCGCTGGAACGTGCTCTCGGAGCCAGCCACTCAGGTCATCCCCGACGTCAACTCATCGGACGAGAAGAGCTTCCGCGCGGAGCTGACCTACGCGCCGGACGACCACCTGACGATCACGCCGATGTACATGTATCAGCGCGGCTCTCAGGGCGGCTACAGCGCCTATGACAGCATTCCTGGCACGATGGCGCACTATCAGCCGTTCAACACCCCCGAGAGCATCACCGACGAATTCAACCTCGGCAGCCTGCTGATGAACTATCGCGGCAGCGGCTTCGACGTGACCTCGGCGACCGCCTACTGGCGCCGCTCCGAGAACCAGTTCCAGGACGCCACGGAGAACCTGGCGGCGACCTTCGGGATCAGTCCATACGTCGACCAGGGCGGCTTCGGCGAATCGATCAACAACGAACTCGACACCTCGCGCCAGTTCTCTGAGGAGTTCCGCGTCGCCTCGGACAATTCGTCGAGGTTCAGCTGGCTGGGCGGCGTGTTCTACCAGAATTTCCGCTCGGAATTCGATCTCACCGAGCCCACCCCCGGGTTGATCGGGATCGACGAGCCGCAGGACGGCGCCAATCTGATCACCATCATCGAGCCGACCACGATCCGGCAGGTCGCCGTGTTCGGCGAAGCGTCCTACCAGGTGCTTGATACCGTGAAGGTCACCGCCGGGCTGCGCTACTATAACTTCGACACCCACGCGACCAGCTTCCAGAACGGCTTCCTGTTCAACGGAACGACCCTGTACAACCAGACGGTCCCGCTGGCGGTCTCGAACAGCGGCGTGAACCCCAAGGTCAACATCTCGTGGACCCCCACCTCCGACCTGCTGGTCTACGGCACGGTGTCGAAGGGCTTCCGCCCGGCCGGCGTCAACCAGCCGGTGTCGACAAGCTTCGGCTGCCCCACCACGCCGCTGACCTATCAAGCGGACTCGGTGTGGAACTACGAGGTGGGCGAGAAGGCCAGGCTCTGGAATGGCCGCGTCACCTTCAACGGCGATGGTTATTACGAACGCTGGAACAACGTCCAGAACCTCGTCGATCTGGCCTGCGGCTTCAGCTACACCGGCAATTCGGCCGACGCCGAGGTCTATGGCGGCGAGGCGGAAATGGCCGTCAAGCTGGTCCAGGGCCACACCAGCCGCGACGGCCTGTCGCTGTCGATGAACGCCGCCTACGCCCATGCCCAGTTCATCGGCGACAGCCCGTCGACGGGCATCGTCTCGGGCGACCCGCTGCTCAACATCCCGCAATTCACCTTCAGCGGGGCGCTGAACTACGGGTTCGCCCTGTCCAACGGCATGCTGGCCGCGGCGCAGGTCAACTACAACTACGTCGGGTCGCGCAGCGAGCTGACACTGTTCGCCGGTTCGCCCATCACCGCCGAACCGGGCTACCAGACGCTGCCCTCGTACGACCTGACCGATGCGCGAATCAGCCTGTCGAAGGACCGCTGGACGATCGCGGTCTTCGCCAACAACCTGTTCAATGAGCACGCCCAGCTCAGCTATCTCAACATCAACTCGTTCAACCTCTATTCGTACAATCGGACGGTCACCAACCAGCCGCGGACGATCGGGGTGGATCTGAGCGTCAGGTACTGACCGGAGGCGCCCACGCCGTCGACCGCCAGGGTCTGGCTGGTCGGCGGCTGTCGGCGAGCGCCCGAGACGCCCTCACCCCTCGCGAAAGCGCCTCGCGTCCCCCACATCGCTAGCAGCCACCCGCTAGCCGCATGGAGCCGCGATGACCGACGCCGCCGAATACACCCCGCCCGCCGTCTGGACCTGGAACAAGGAGAACGGCGGCAGGTTCGCCAACATCAACCGTCCCATCGCCGGGCCGACCCATGACAAGGAGCTGCCGGTCGGCCGCCATCCGTTGCAGCTCTATTCCCTGGCCACGCCCAACGGGGTGAAGGTGACGGTTATGCTAGAGGAGCTCCTGGCTCTGGGCCACGCCGGCGCGGAGTATGACGCCTGGTTGATTCGGATCAACGAAGGCGATCAGTTCGGCAGCGGCTTCGTCGCCGCCAATCCCAATTCCAAGATCCCGGCGCTGGTCGACCGCAGCGGGCCGACGCCGATCCGGGTGTTCGAGTCGGGGGCGATCCTGGTGCACCTGGCCGAAAAGTTCGGGGCCTTCCTCCCAACCGAGGCCGGCCCACGCGCCGAATGCCTGTCGTGGCTGTTCTGGCAGATGGGCGCCACGCCCTATCTGGGCGGCGGTTTCGGCCATTTCTACGCCTATGCGCCCACCAAGATCGAATACGCCATCGATCGCTTCGCCATGGAGGTGAAGCGCCAGCTCGACGTGCTCGACCGGCGGCTAGCCGAGAGTCCCTATCTGGCCGGCGAGGCCTATACGATCGCCGACATGGCGGTATGGCCCTGGTACGGGGCTCTCGCCAAGGGCCTCGTCTATGAGGCCGGCGAGTTCCTGCAGGTGAAGGACTACAAGCACGTCCAACGATGGACCGATAAGATCGCGCAGCGCCCGGCCGTGCAGCGGGGACGAATGGTCAACCGCGCCTTTGGCGAGCCGTCCAGCCAGCTGCACGAGCGCCACGACGCCAGCGATTTCGAGCTGAAAACCCAGGACAAGATCGCCGAGCCGGCGTGAGACGCCACCCCCGGCACCTCTAAGCCTGGCGCGCGCCCGGTCTCTCCGCACACGGCCTAAAGCGACGGTTCATGACGGGTTCATGCCGTGACGCCTATTCGTTGCAGCGTCTTCGCCGGCAGGGCGTCGCCCGGGGCGGGTGCGGCGGGACCCGACTTTGAAAGGAGTCCGCCCGATGAAAGCTCTTCTTCCGCTCGCCGCCGCGGCCGCGGCGCTCGCCGCCGTCGCCGCCGGCCCCGCCGCCGCCGCGACCTGCGGCTGTCCCGTGCACCACTATCATCACATCCGGCGCAGGGTCGCGTACCGCAGGCACTACGTCGCGCCGGCGCGGACCTATGCCGCCGCCCCAGCCTACGCGCCCGCGCCGACCTACGCCTACTACAGCTATCCGTATTACCAGCCGGCCTACGGCGTCTGGCCGGTGTGGTACGGCGGCGGTCCCTATTGGGGCGGCGGTTGGGGTTATCGCGGCGGCTACGGTTACCGTGGCGGCTACGGCGGTCACTGGCGGCGTTGACGCCAGCGATCGATTGAGGCTCCATCGTCCTGGCTGATCTGAAAGTGAATTCAGCCGCTTAAGGTGGGGTCGAGATGGCGCGCGCATCCGCCCGGAATCTGTGGCCGGCGCGCGCTCTGATCCTTGTCTCCTGCCTCGGCCTCGCCGGCGCCCTTGTCGCCGACTGGCCCGGGCATTTCCCGCCGGACGCCATTCAGCAGTTGGCGCAGGGCCGCGGCGGCGTTTTCAACCTCTGGCATCCGCCAGCAATGGCGTGGCTCCTGGGCCTGGCTGACCACATCTCGCCGGACGCGGCGTCCTTCTTCGCGCTCGACGCGACGCTGTTCTTCGCCGCCTTCGCCGCCCTGGCCCTCGTCGACGGCGCCGGCTGGCTGGCCGTCGTCACCGCCGCGCTGATCGCCGCTTCGCCCCTCGTCCTCATCTACCAGGGTCTGGTGGTGAAGGATGTGCTGTTCGCCGACGTTTCGCTCGCCGCCTTCGCCGCCATCGCCTGGGCCGGCAAACTGTGGCGGGTCCCGCTGGCGCGCGGCGCGCTGCTCGCCCTGGCCCTCCTCCTGCTGACCCTCGCCGCGCTCGTCCGCCAGAATGGCGCCGTGGTCGCCGGCGTCGGCGTGCTCACCCTCGCGGCGGTCGCCTGCGCGCAGGCGCCGCGTCCGGCGCGCGCGCAGGTGCTGATCGCGGGCGCGCTGGTCGCCGGGGCGACGATCGCCGCCGCCGTCTGGTTGGCCGGCGCCTGGTTCACCGCCCACAGCGACCATGAGCCGGAGACGGCGCGGCAGTGGATGACGCTGGAAATCTACGACGTTGCCGGCGCTATTCGGCGGGATCCGGCCCTGCCGTTGCCGGTGCTGCGCGCACACGCGCCGGCGCTCGAACGCTTCGTCACCACCGTCGCCGCGCCGCGCTACGATCCGGCGCGGATCGATCCGATGCTGCGCGCGCCCGGATGGGACCGGCGTCTCAAACACCCCGATCCCTGGGCGCGCGCGCAGTGGCGCCAGCTGATGTCGACCGCACCCACGCTCTATCTCGAGACCCGTTGGTCCGCCTTCTGGCAGGTGCTGGCGACGCCGAGGATCGCCGCCTGTGCGCCGGTGCTGGTGGGGGTGGACCCTGGCGATGCGCGGATGTTGCGGGCGGCGGGGCTGGCCGCGCGCGAGACCGACAAGGACGATTGGGACGGCGACTACGCGGCCTCTTTTCTAGGCTCGCCGGTGTTCTCACACCTGCTCTACGGGGCCGTGGCCTTGGTGCTTCTGGCGTTGGCGATCCGCGACGTCCGGCGCGGGCGGGCGGAGCTTCTCGCCACCGTCGGCCTGCTCGCCGCGGCGCTGGCCTTCACGGCCAGTTTTTTCGTGATCTCAATCGCCTGCGACTATCGCTATCTCTACTTCCTCGACGTCGCGGCGATGGCGGCGCTCGTCCAGCGCCTGGCTCTACGTGGCCGCCTTGGGTCCTAAGGCATCGACCGCCTGCGCCACTGATTGGAAGATGCGATCCTGACCAATCGCGTCTCTCAGGCCTAGACGTGTCAGGGCGTTCTGGGCGTCGACCGATTCCAGCCGCGCCAGGGCGAAGCCGACGCCGCCGGTCTTGCAGGCCTCGATAACCGACTTGAAGCTTTGGGCGGCGGTGAAGTCGATGTCGATCAGCCCGGCGCACTCCAGCACGATCAGCTTGACGGGGGGCGCGCCGCTGGGGGTGATGGCGCCCAGCATGTCGCGCTCGAAACCCTCGGCGTTGAGGAAGGTGAGCGCAGCCTGGAAGGTCAATACGGCGACGCCCGGCGACGTGTCGCCAGCGGATGAGGGGGTCACCGGCCACCAGACGCTGGTGCCGGGGACCTGGACCATCGGCCGGATGCGTGAGCGCGCGCCGGCCCAAAGGCCGCACAGCAGCGACAGGCCGATGCCGAAGGCGACGCCGATCTGGATCGGCAGCACGATCAGCGCGGCGGCGGTGGCCAGGATAAGGATGGCCTCGATTGGCCGGGCGCGGACCACCTGGACCATCTGGCCGATGCGGACGATGCGGGCGGCGACAAAGAGCAGGATGCCGCTGAGCGCGGCCTGCGGAATGCTGGCCAGCACGCCCGTGCCGAACAACAACAGCGCCAGGACGATCGACGCCGCCGCGAGGCTGGAAACCTGGGATCGCCCGCCGCTCTCGGCGACGATGGCGGTGCGCGGCGGGCTGGCGTCCACGGGGAAGGCGCCAAAGACGCCCGCCAGGAGGTTGGCCGCGCCGATGCCGATGAAGTCGCCGTCCTCGTCCGGCAAGCCGTGCTCGGGTGGGAAGGAGCGGGCGGTCGCGGCGGTCTGCACCATGATCACCAGCGAGATCATCAGCGCCAGGGGCACCAGCTTCAGAAAATCGGCGACGCCCAGCGCCGGCCACGCGGGGTGCGGCAAGCCCCCGGCCACGGGCCCAAGCAGGGACACGCCCTGATCGCTCAGATGCCAGGCGGCGACGGCCACGCTCGCCAGAACCACGGCCACCAGGGCGCCCGGGATGCGCGCGCTGATCCGATGGCAGACGGCGATGAGGGCGATTACGCCGCCGCTCACCGCCAGGGCGGCGAGGTTGGCGCGCGGCGCCAGGGCGATCAGCTGACCGATCTTGGAAAGGTTTGAGCCTGAGAGGGCCGGCAGTCCAAGCGCCGCGGGCAGCTGGGAGACGGCGATGTGCACGGCGATGCCGGCGAGGAATCCCAAGGTGACGGGAACGGAGAGGAGGTTGCCGATCCAGCCCATGCGCAGGATGCCGGCGGCGCCGACGATCAGGCCGACCATCAGCGCGAGGGCGGCGGCGAGGGCCGCGTAATGTGGCGCGCCGGCCGCGGCCATCAGGGCGAGGCCCGCCGCGAAGATTGGCGTGATGGTCGAATCCGCGCCGGCCGAGAGCTGCCGGCTGGCGCCGAACAAGGCGAAGGCGAAGCTGGCGGCGATGAAGGCGAAGAAGCCGATCTGCGGCGGCAGAGCCCCCAGGCGCGCGGTGGCCATCTGCTCGGGAATGGCGATCGCCGCCAGGGTCACGCCGGCGATGAGATCGGGGGCGATGAAGGCGGGGCTGTAGCCGCGCAGGGAGTCCAGAACCGGCAGCCCGCGCAACTTTACCGCCATCGTCACCTCCGCTTGCGGTCGAGACTAATGCGTCCAAGGACGTTTGTATGCGGTCGTTGCAGGGCCAACGCCTCCCGCCTCGCCTGGCGCGCGCCGTCCGGTATAGTCTCGCGGCACACGGAGATGCCGAAGCCTTGCGCCTGATACTGTTCCTTGTAGCCCTGGTCTTCGCCGCCCACGCGACGGCTCAGACGGCGCAGCCCGCGCCTCCGTCGCCGGTAGATCCGGTCATAGCCCAGCAGGTGAGCCAGGCCCAGACCGAGCTGCGCGGCGCCCTGCCGGGTCCACACGCCAAGACCCTGACCGACGCCCAGATCACCGCCAAGCTGGCCGTCATTCCGGACGTCAGGGCCAAGATCACCGCGGCGCTGGCCGTGCTGACGCCGCGCCTGCAGGACGCCGAAGCCCGCCTGGCGCAGCTCGGGCCAGCGCCAGGAGCCGGCCAGCCACCCGAAGCGCCGGCGACCGCCGACTTGCGCAAGCGCGTCGTCGCCGCCAGCTCCGCCGTGGACAGCGAGGTCAAGCTGGCCAAACTGACCCAGCTGGTCGCCGATCAGACCGGCAAGGCCCTGGTCGCCCAGCTGCACGGGAACTTCCAGGCCAGGCTGTGGACGCGCAGCCGCTCGATCGCCGATCTGGGTCTGTGGACCGACCTCGCCCAGTCGGCTCCGACCGACTTCGCGCGCTTCGCCGACGACCTGACTGACGAAGGGCTAAGGTTCTCCGCCGCCATCGCCCAGCCGGGGCGGGCGGCGGTGATGATCGTCGGCGTGCTCCTCGGGCTCCTCCTGATCGGGCCGGGGAGAGTGGTCCTCAATCGGCTGGGGATTCGGCGGGCGGAAGCCCTCGGCGGCGGAGACCTGCGCCGACCGGCCCTGGCGCTGTGGCTGGTGCTGGTGGCGACGATCACGCCGATCGCGGGCGGTCAGCTTATCCGTGGCGCCTTGTTGGGCGCGGGGGCGCTCACGCCCGACTTTGACGACCTGGTCCGGCTGGCGATCCGCTCGCTGGCGTTCGCGGCTTTCCTGGAGGGTCTTGGGCGGGCGCTGCTGTCGCCAAAGCGGCCGGCCCTGCGCCTGGCGCCGCTCGGCGATGAGCTGGTCCAGCGGATCAAACCCTATCCCGGCCTGGTCGGCGCCTCTGCCGGGATCGCCACCTTTGTGGCCGGCTTCAACGCGGCGATCGGCTCCAGCCTGGCGACGGCGGTGGCCAGCGACTGCATCACCCTGCTGATCGAGATGGTGGCCACCGGCGCGGCCCTCCTGGCCATGGCGCAGGTGCGGCAGGCCAGGCTGGACGCAACGAAGGACAGCTCTGGCGGCGGATCGCGCGCGCCGTGGGTGGTCGCCGTCGTCGTCGCCTGGCTGGCCCTTGCCGGCGTGCTGCTGGCGGTGCTGGCCGGCTATCTGTCGCTGGCGAGCATTCTGATGCGGGAGACCGTGTGGGTTGGGGCGGTGCTGGCCTGCCTGATGCTGGCCGTGCGCTTCGTTGGAGATCTGTTCCCAGCCCTGCTCACCGACGGCGGCCCGGTCGGTAGGGCCGCGCGCGCCGCCATCGGTCTTTCGGAAAGCACGATGGAGCAATTGGCGGTCCTGGCCTCGGGCCTCTGCCAGCTGGCGTTCCTGATCCTTGCCTGGCTGGCGGCGATCGCGCCCTTCGGCGCGGGTGTCGGCGAGTTGACCGGCCGCCTGGGCCAGATCCCGCTGCAGCTTAAGATCGGCCAGACAGTGGTCTCGCCGATGACGGTGCTGGGCGGCGTCGGAATGTTCCTGGCCATGCTGCTGGTTACCCGGGTGGTGCGCCGGTGGCTGGAGACGGCTTATCTACCCAAGACCGATTTGGACCTTGGACTGCGCAATTCGGTGGCCACCGCCGCCTCCTATGTTGGCGTCATCATCGCGGCGATCCTGGGCTTCGCCTATCTGGGGCTGTCGTTCAGCCAAATCGCTCTGTTCGCCAGCGCCCTGTCGGTGGGCATCGGCTTTGGCCTGCAGGCGATCATCAGCAATTTCGTCTCGGGGATCATCCTGCTGGCCGAACGGCCGGTGCAGGTGGGCGACTGGATCGCCATCGGCGACCTGGAAGGCGACGTGAGGGCGATCAACATAAGGGCCACCGAGATCGAGATGTCCGATCGCTCGCGCCTGATCGTCCCCAATTCGGACCTGGTCTCCAAGACCGTGCGTAACGTCACCCACGGCGGGGCCCTGGGGCGGGTGAAGATCGTGCTGCGGGTGGACGACGGCGCCGACCCCCAACAAGTGCGGGAGACGATCCTCACGGCCCTGAGCGGACACGCCGACGTGCTCACCGAGCCGCCGCCCGCGGTCTATATGACCGACGTGCGGGATGGGGCGCTGGAGTTCACCGCCTTCGCCTACGTAGCCTCGGCCCGCTACGCCTTCCGGGTGAAGAGCGAGCTGCTGTTCCGCATCGTCCCCGACCTCAAGGCCAAGGGCGTCGCCCTGGCGAGCTCGGCCACGGTGGTGAACGTGGGTCTCGCCGACCGCCCCATCGAGCCGACCGACGAAGCGAAACCCACCTAGCCTCTAGCGTCGGCGGGAGCGAACCGCCATGTTGCAGGGACGTAACAGCCATGAGGATCGCCATGCGTTTGCTCGCCGCTCTCGTCGCCGTCTCAGCCTTGATCGCCGCCGCGCCGGCGCTGGCCGAGGTGGTTCATTTCTCCGCCAAGCTCGACGGCGCCTCGGAGACCCCCCCCAACGATAGCAAGGGCGTCGGCGAGGCTCACGTCATCCTCGACACCGTCAAGCACAAGGTCAGCTGGAAGGTGACCTATTCGGACCTGACCGGTCCGGCCACCATGGCGCACTTTCACGGACCGGCCGCCGCCGGCGTCGCCGCGCCGGTCGCCATACCGCTGACTCCGCCGCTCGCCAGCCCCATCACCGGATCGGCCGACATCACCGACGGCCAGATCGGCGATCTGCGCGGCGGCCTGTGGTACGTCAATGTGCATACGGCCGCCCATCCGGCGGGTGAAATTCGCGGGCAACTCGCCGAGGCTCACTGAACTCGGACCAGCGGCGCGCGCGGGTTTGACGACCCGCTCGCGCCGCTGGGCGAAATTTAATCTTAAATTCAAGGTTCGGACCCACGATGGCGGCTCAAAGCCGTCATGGATGAAGGCCGACCGTGCGCTACGAACCCCTCCAGACCGCCACCAGATGGCCGATTGCGGCCACTGAAAGCGCGAAGAAGATCAACATTAGGAGCCGCCAGGGCACGAGCCTCGGCGGCCCGAGCGCCTTCGCCGGCCGCGCGCCCAGCCATCCACACGCCACAGCCGCCAGGATCGCCAGGCCTGCGACGAAGATCGTCGCGCCAACGCTCATGTCCCGGCCCGATCGTTCGCGTCGAGTCCCGTTTTTCGCATTTTTCCCCCAACAGGAGCTGTGAGTCGCATGGCCGTGGCGCAGCAATCTAAACCCTACTGGGTTGATCCCGATTCGATGTGGGGCGACGATGACGCGCCCAACGTCATTGAAATGAACCGACCGGAGGGCGCCATCGACCGGTTTCACAATCACGAGGACTTGTCGCCCGAGGCGATGGCCAAGGCGATCAGCGATCTGCAGGCGACTGTGGAATCGCTCGATGGTCGGCTCGCGGCCGCGGAGGAGGGCGCCGTGGGCGCAACCCACGCCACCAAGGACCTCGGCGTCAGCATGTTCAAGATGGGCGACGCCCTGTCCAAGCGGGTCAAGGCGCTGGAGGACACCGTCGTCGAGCCGGAGCCCGTCGCCGAGGAGGCCGCCCCGCCCGAAGAGGCGTCGCTGTTCACCTCCGTCGCCAAGCCGCCGGTCAAGGAAAAGCGGCTGATGATCACCCTCGGTCTGGCCGCGGCGCTGATTGTCGCTGTCGCGGCGATCGCGCTGATCCAGCCGCAACTGGCCTCACACCAAGCCGCCCCGGCGCAAGTGCTCTACGCCCCCGCGGCGCCCGCCGGGCATTAGAGCAAACGCTCCTCCTCCCCCTTGATGGGGGAGGTGGCTTGCGAAGCAAGACGGAGGGGGCGGCGCGGCCCCCCCACCCGTC
>Ga0302314_10006850_pt1 | contig 20558 bp, 17 predicted proteins | sample III_Palsa_N2_3_FD_200533 | JGI IMG/M metagenome (GOLD analysis project Ga0302314, IMG submission 200533) | Peat permafrost microbial communities from Stordalen Mire near Abisko, Sweden - III_Palsa_N2_3 | ecosystem: Environmental > Terrestrial > Soil > Palsa > Peat permafrost | place: Sweden... | reverse complement strand
TGGTCGCCGCGAGGAACCCCCCCATGCCGACCAGCGCATAGGCCGCCGGTACCGACGTCACGTGCGGAAGCACCGCGTGTACCACGCCGCCGAACAGCGCGCCGATGGCACAGCCCAGGAACAGCGTCGGCGTAAACACTCCACCGACGGCCCCGGAGCCGACCGTCGCGGCGGTCGCGAGCAACTTCGCGAGCAGTATCGCGAGCAGCCACCAGCCGATGAGATGCGCATTCAGGATGCTGCTGACCGCGCCGAAGCCGTTGCCCCACACCTCGGGGAAGGCGATCGAAATGACGCCGACGATCAGCCCCCCCAGACCCAGCTGCCACTCCAGGGGCAGCTTCAGCGCCACGAAGCGCGACTTCGCGAAGTCCAGCGACGCGAGAAACGGCGGCGCCAGATGGCCGAGCAGGACGCCCAGCACCACATATAAAATGAGTTCCCAGTTCGAGGCGAACTGCACCTTGGGAACATCGTAGACCGGTCCATACCCCATGAAGCGATGCACGGTCGCGCTCGACACCACCGAGGCGACCACGAGCGGGCCGAAGCTCTCCATGGCCGTCCCGCCGAGAATGATCTCCGAGACGAAGAGGGCACCGGATATCGGCGCGTTGTAGGCGGCCGCGATGCCCGCCGCACCGCCGCACGCCACCATCAGTCGCCGCCGCGGAATCGGCGCGCGCGCCAGACGCCCGAGCCGCGACCCCAGCATGGCCGCCAGCTGCACCATCGGTCCTTCGCGGCCGATCGAGCCGCCGGAGGAGATGGTCAGGAGCGATGAGACGCTGTTCACCAGCGTCGCGCGCACACTGATGCTGCCGTCGCCGACCCGCACCGCCTCCATGTAATCCACGGCGCGCGGCGAGGCCAGCATCCGGCCAGCCAGGCGCAACACGAAGCCGGCGAGGATCGCACCGCCCAGGGGCAGCAGCGCCCGGTGCCACCAGGCCATGGCCGATGCGGCCTGGATCAGGCTGCGGGATTGTCCGGTGAAGAGGATCTCGAGGAGCCGAAGTCCCTCGCGGAAGGCGACGCTCGACAGCGCCCCGCACAGACCCACGAGGGCCGCCCAGAAGAGGATGCCGGCGAGATCCTCGTGGCCCAGCAGCACCAGGCGCAGCCGCGTCAGCAGTGACAGCGGCATGCGCGCGATGTGCCTGTCCATTTACGCCGAGGGCTGTTGTTCCACGCTGGCGCGGGCCGTGCCGACACGGACGGCGAAGCGGAAGCGCGCCTTGCCGATCTTCACCACGTCGCCGTCGTTCAGGACTTCGCGGGTGATCTTCTGGCCATTCACGTGCACGCCGTTGGTGCTGTTCAGGTCCTCGATGACGGTCTGTGCGCCGGTGACCAGCAGCACCGCGTGATGGCGACTGACGAAGCTCGCATCGATCTGCAGATCGTTGTCCGGCGTGCGACCAATGGTGGTCTTGCGGCCCAGGACGTGGACCACCTCGTGGCCATCCTGCTTGCGCACCAGCAGCCGCGCACCGCCTTCGCGCACCGCCTCGTGGGTGCCGCCGGAAGTGGCAGGCGTTGCGGGAGCTGCCGGGGTGGGAGTGGCTACCGTGGCGGGGGTCGCGGCAGCCGCCGCAGTCGCAGCGGCCGCGGGCGCCTTCTCCGGGGCTACGGGCCCATTCGCAGCGCCGGCGCCCGGGGACAGGGAACGGATGCTGCGCTGGATGTTGTCCACCAATGCCGCGCTGTGGGCAGCCTCGGTTTCCAGGCGCTGCATCAGCGCATCACGTTCATCCAGCCAGCGCTTCGCGTCTGCAATCTCGCCCTGCATCTGGGAGTTGATCTTGGTCAGTTCCTCCACGCGCATGCTGCGCGTGCGCACGTCCGACTCGAGGCGATTGATGGCCTCCTCCGACACCCGCAGATCGTTCTCGACGATCGCGATCCGTTCGTCGGTGGCGCGCAGGCGCTCCGAATCCGAGAGGATGGTCCGCGCCTGGGTCTCGACCTGCGAGGTGAGCGTCAAGATCTGTGCATCGCGCGCCTGCAGCTGCTCCAGGCGGCTGGCGTGTTCGGCGGTGACCTGCTGCACGGCGGCCACGTGCTCGATCGACTGCTGGCGTAGTGCCCCGAGCTCCGTGTCCAGTGCGGCATTGCGCGTCGTCAGCGCGGCATGGGCCGCCTGCAGTTCGCTGTGCGCCGTGGCCGCGGACCGGATGGCCTCCGCATGGATATGGTTGCCGGCCGTCAGCTGCGCTTCGAGCTCGGCGATGCGGGTGGCGCGGGTCGTGCTCTCCTGCCGCAGCGCCTCGAGGCCCTGCTTCAGTTCGTCGTTGGATTTCGCGATGGCGGCGACTTCGTCGTTGCGCGAACCCAGGCGGGAATTCAGCGCGGCCACTTCGGCCTCGAGCTGCGTCACCCGCTCGGCCCGGTGATCCAGTTCGCGGGTCAGTTCGAGACCGTGGGTGGTGTTGCGCGCGAGGTCCTCCGCGAGCCGCGCCTGCTGCTGATCGTGCGCGACGATCTGCAGGTCGAGGCCCCGCAGGATCGAATCGAAGATGCCGCGACGGCCTTCCATGGAATGCAGTGCTTCCAGCTGCGCCGCGCTCTGGGCCTGCATCTGGCCGACCTGCTGACGCGCCAGTTCCACGCTGCGCTCGTGGCCCGCGACCAGCGCGGCTGTCTTCGCCGCCTCGGCCGCAGCGGTGGTGGCGATCTCCGCTTCGCGCTGCTCGATCGATTGCTTGAGCGCGGTTTCGCGTTCGGCGGCGACGCGGATGGTTTCGCCGTGTTCCTGAACCGTCGTTTGCAGGGTCTCGATCTGCAGTCCGGCCGCGAGCAACCGCTCGGCCTTCGCCGAATCCTGTGCCGCCGCGCGGGCAATCTCGGCGTCGCGCTTCTGAATGGTGAGTTTGAGCGCCGCTTCGCGCTCGGCGGCGGCCTGGATGGTCTCGCCGTGTTCATGAATCGTGCCCTGCAGGCCCTGGATCTGCTGGTGCGCCGTGTCCATCGCGGCGAGGTGGCTGTGGCTCGCCGCTGCCATCGCGGCCCGGGCGCTATTGAGCTCCTCGGCCAGCAGCGCCGCGCGGTGGGCCGCCGACTGTCCGGCGTTGCGCGACTCCTCGAGTTCGGCCTCGATGATCATCAGCCGTTCGCCCTTCGCGGCGAGACGGGTTTCGAGTTCAGCCAGGTTGCTGGCCAGCGAGCGCAGCTCCGTTTCGAGCTTCGCGGACAGGAATGTGGCCTGCGGCACCTCGGGCACCGGATCGGCCGGGATCGACAGCTGCGGCAGTAGTGCCGTGTTCAGTGTCGGCGCCGACCAGGTGTCGGTGCTGGACAGCGGGTCGTGACCCTGGCGCGCTTCGTAGGCAGCGACATCCAGGACCGGTAACTCCGCGGTGACTTCCCCGTCAGCTGAGCCACTCGAAAATGATTTGGTCGATGCGTTCATGGTGTAGGACTCGGGTTATGCGCGCAGGAACTCCCGCAACACGGCTGTCACCTGTGGTGCGGCTGATTCGAACAGATCGCTGCCGTAAATCTCGGCCTGATCCACCGCGCGCGCCTTCGGCAGCAGTTCACGCGCGCGGGTACCGTCCATGCCGCGCCCCTCGCGGGAGCGGACCAGCAGTGTGGGTTGCACGATCTGACGCAGCCGCTCGGCTGCGGGGTAGTGCATGGCCGCATGCACTCCCCACCACGCCTGCGGCCCGTTCGCGAGTTTGTCGGCGAACCCGGCGGCGATCACCGGAAGCGGTGCGCCGTCGTGTACGGAGCTGCGGGTGCGCTCCCATTCGGTCTGCAGGTGACTGCCGTCGGCGCTCGCCGCCAGCGGCCAGGGCGTACGCCGGAAACTCTCGCGCTCCGCCTCATCCGGCACCGGCACGCCCATCAGCACCAGGCGGCGCACGACCGTCGGCAGGCTCAGGGCCAGCTCCGCCGCGACCAGCGCGCCGGTCTGGTAGCCGAGAACATCGATCTGGCGAAAGCGCATCGAGGTGCAGAAATCGCCTACGGCGGCGGCGTAGTCGGTGATCGTCGGTCGCGTCGGCGGCGGATCCGAATTGCCGAAGCCGGGCAGATCCGGCGCATAGACGGACCGATCCATGCCCATGAGCCCGAGCAGCGGCAGCAGGCTGTTGCCCGAACGAGGCGTGGCATGCAGGCAGATCAGCGAAATGCCCTCATCGAATCCACCTCCAGGCGGGATTGCATTATGTACATGCAGCTGACCGTAGCGACTCTCAAAATACCCCCGTCGCACGCGCGGCGCGACTGGTATCTCAGGTTTGTTCGGACCCTTTGCCATTCACTTACTATATAAGGATTCCGGTTACTCTTTAAGGAACGAGACACGGTACTCGGAACCAGTTCTCATACCGCGTTCACACTCTCGGGTATGTGCAAGGAGATGCCATGATTCGTAGCGGAAAATCGTCGCCGAGTGGCGGCCGCCTGCACCTGGTGCGGTTCGCGCTGCCGGTGCTCGCCTTGTGTGCATGCGCGGGTTGCGGACTCGTCGGCATGTCGGCGGCGACCGGGGCCGGAGCCGCGGCCGAAGTGCAACAGGCGCAACAGGCCAAGGCGGATGAGGATAAGGTAAAACGCGAGCTGGATCAGGCGCAGCAGGCCGCCGCTCAGCAGCGCAGCAACGCCGAGTCGCAGGGCCAGTAGCCCTTGCTTACTCATTCCCGGGCATCACTGCCCGGGAATGGCTTGACCGATTTAACTTACTTCGCGCGCCGTGGCACCTTGCGCTTCACAGAGCGGACGGCGGCTTTCGCCCTGCTGGCCGTCTTCGCTTGCTTCGATTTGCTCTTCGCTTTGCCCTTGGCTTTCTTGCCTTTCACGACGACCTTCGCTTTCGGCGCGGATTTTTTCTTCGCAGCCTTGGTCGCAGGTTTCGTTTTGGCCTTCTTCGCCGGCGGAGCTTTCTTCGCGGGAGCCGCCTTGGCAGCCGCCTTGGTCTTGACCTTCGGCTTCGGCTTCACCGCCGCCTTCTTCGGTTGGACTGCACCCAGCTTCGCGCCGTGGACCGCGATCGGTACGCCATGCGAATCGACGATCTGAGCGATCCAGTGACCACCGGGAACCTGGTGCGGGCCCTGGAGCAGCGTGCCGCCGGCGGCTTGGGCCGCGGCAACGGCGGCCGTGACATCGGGGACGCTCAGGTACACCAGCCAGTGCGGCCAGGTCGGCGGCAGGTGCTTGGGCCGCTTGAAGCCGCCGCCGAGCTGGGTGGTGCCGATGCCGAAGATATAATAATCGCCGACCTCCCCGCCCATGGGATGGGTGGCGACCACTTCCCAGCCGAAGATCTCCTTGTAGAACGCCAGCGCGCCTTCGACGTCATCGGCGCTCAGTTCGTGCCAGGCCATGGGTCCGGCCATCTGCCCGCCGCCGCCGCCGGAGGCGGGGGGTTCGAACAGTCCGATTGCGCCGCCCTGGGGATCGTTGATGACCGCGTAACGGCCGCCCGGATCGGGCAGCGCAGTCACGGGGTGCACGACCTTGCCGCCATTCGCTGCGACCGTCTCGAGCGCGGCGGTGAGGTCCGGGACGCCGACGTACGTAAGCCAGCTCGGTCCGACGGTGTCCGCCAGGAGATCCTTGCCGAGAACCCGCGCGCCGCCGACGGGGCCGCGCTCGCCGCCGAGCATGGTGTAGCCGGACTCGGCGTCCCAGGGCTGCGCCTTCCAGCCGAAGACCTTGGAATAGAAGCCGCCGCCGGCCTCAGGGTCGCTCGTCAGCAATTCGTGCCAGAGAAACTGACCCAGGACATCAGAGCTACTCATCTTGAACCCCTTTTTTCCGCGAACCTTGCACGCGGGTGTTCGACTGTAAATCGCCCATGGCAGATCGTTCAACCTCGCGTCATCGACTCCAGGGCGCGACAATGTGACAGTTGCGGGCCGTTCGGCCAAAGTGAGCGCCATCATGCATAAAAGTCTTATCGCCTCCCTGCTGCTGCTGGCCGCGTGCGCGGCGACCTGCGCGGTTGCCGATGATGCGGCCGGCTCGGCCCCGACTGGAGACTTTCGCGGCTACTCGGGCAAGCACTGGCCCTCCGATTTCAAAGTCCGTCAGGGACACTGCGATCGCGAGCGCATCACCGAGAGCCCGCGCCGCAGCGATGCGGTCGCGACCCTCGGCGAACGTCGCGCCCTGAACCGCATCGCGGCGATGCTGATCGGCGCGAAGTTGCCGGATCTGATCCCCGCCTCCCTCGGCGGTGAAGTCGACGAGGGTGACCGGGCCTGCATGGGTCAGGTGTTGGAACTGGGCGCCAGCGGCCGCTGGGTGAAATGGGACAACGGCGCGACCGGCATCCACTACGAGATGCGCCCGGATTCGGGCCGCGATGGCATCGCCGGTTCCTGCCGCGCGTTTCGCCTGCGGGCCTGGGGCAATGACCTCAAGGTCAGGCGCGATGCGATGGCCTGCGAGTCGGCCCCCGGCCTGTGGCAGCTGACGAGCCTCTAGAAGCTCTCTGAAGAGATCGGCGTCTGGGTCGCCGGCCGCCCGCGCGAGGCGATGAAATCGCCGGTGATCATCTCGGAATAGGGCTGACCCGGGCCGACCATCGGGAAAACACCCGCGTCGCGATCGATGACGACTTCGAGGAACGCCGGCCCCTTGAAGCTGATGAACTCGGCCACCACGCGCGCCACGTCCGCCTTCGCCTCGAGGCGTACCGCGTACTTGAAGCCATCGGCCTGCGCGGCCTTGATGAAATCCTTGGTGTGCAGCGACTTGTCGCTCGCCGAAAAGCGGCCCTTGAAGAACAGCTTCTGCCACTGGCGGACCATGCCGTCGCCGTTGTTGTTCAGGACCACGATCTTCACCGGCAGATCGTAGGTGGTGACGGTCTCGAGCTCGCCGATGTTCATGCGGATGCTGGCATCGCCGTCGATGTCGATCACCAGGCGGTCCGGATGGGCGATCTGGGCGCCGATGGCGGCCGGCAGGCCGAAGCCCATGGTGCCCATGCTGCCGGAGGTCAGCCACAACCGCGGCTGGCGGAAGTCGAAGTACTGTGCGGCCCACATCTGGTGCTGGCCGACGCCGGTCGAGACGATCGCCTGGCCGCGGGTCAGCCGGTTGATCTCCTCGATCACGTGGTAGGGCTGGATCGCGACGCTCGTGCGGTCGTAGTTGAAGGCGTGATCGCGTTTGAGCCCGGCGATGTGCGCATGCCACGCCGAATAATCGGGCTTGAAACCCGCGCGCCGGCCGTGCAGCACCAGCGCCCGCAGCGCCTCGCCCAGCAATCCGACGTGACTCCACTGCACCTTGCGGACCTTGTCGATCTCGGCGCGGTCGATGTCGAACTGCGCGATGGCGCGGGCATTGGGTGCGAACTTCGCGGGCACGGTGGCGACGCGATCATCGAAGCGCGCGCCGGCGGTGATCAGGAAGTCGCAATCGTCCACGGCGTAGTTGGCATAGGCCGCGCCGTGCATGCCGAGCATGCCCACGCACAACGGCGCCAGCGTATCCATCGCGCCGAGTCCCATCAGGGTCGTCACCACCGGAATCCCGAAGGCCTGCGCGAACTGGTCCAGCGCCTCCGCGGCCTCGGCGTTGATGACACCGCCACCGGCGTAGATCAGTGGACGCTGCGCGGCGCCGAGCAGTTCGAAGAAGCGGCTGGCATCGGCGGCGCCGAGGCTGTCGCGCACCAGGTTCACGATCCGGCTGCGATAACCGGGAACCGGCAACGTGCCGGTGCCGAGGTAGGCACCCTGCCAGTTCTGCACGTCCTTCGGCACGTCCACGACCACCGGCCCGGGCCGTCCGGTGCGCGCGATTTCAAATGCCGTGCGCAAGGTCGCTTCGAGCTTGGTGGGGTCGGTCACCAGGAAGATGTGCTTGGCGACGGCGCCCATCAGCGAGGCCACCGGGGCTTCCTGGAATGCATCGGTGCCGATCGCCGCGGTCGCGACCTGCCCGCAGATCACGACCACCGGGATGGAGTCCGCCATGCAGTCGCGCACCGGCGTGACGGTGTTCGTGGCGCCGGGCCCCGACGTCACCAGGCACACCCCGACCCGGCCGGTTGCGCGCGCGTAGCCGGCCGCCATGAAGCCCGCGCCCTGCTCGTTGGCGGGCACGATCAGCGGCACTTCGCGGCCGCCGCGCGCCCGTGCCTCTTCATTGAACAGGAATACCGCATCGTAGGTCGGCAGGATCGCCCCACCGCTGTAGCCGAAAATCGCCGTGACGCCCTCATCGGCGAGCACCTGGACGAGCATCTGCGCGCCGGTCATCTGCCGACCCGCGAGCGGGTGGCCGGTGGTCCCGGCCAGGGGATGCGCCAAAGAGACGGTTTCGTTCATCGCTTGACTACACGGACTAAAACCCATGGGGGGTCTTAAAGAGTAGCAGTTTGGTGCACCAAGAGGCTACAGTTACGCTTTGTCGCCCTATTTTTGCGCTTCGGTTCCATGCGTCACATCATCGCCATTCTTCTGCAGAACGAGGCCGGAGCGCTGTCACGCGTCGCCGGCCTGTTTTCGACCCGCGGCTACAACATCGAATCCCTGTCGGTCGCGCCGACGGATGATCCGACGGTGTCGCGCATCACCATGGTGACGACCGGCTCCGATGCCGTCATCCAGCAGATCGTCAATCAGCTGCACAAGCTCATCGATGTGGTGCGGGTCGAGGATATGACCACCGGCGAGCACCTCGAGCGCGAGCTGGTGCTGCTCAAACTGAAGGTGCGTCCCGAGCACACCGACGGCCTGCGCGGTTACGTCGTACGTACCGGTGGCCGCGTGCTCGACCCCGCGCTCGATGGCTTCATCGTGGAGCTGACCGCGAGCGAAGCAGAAATCAACAGCTTCATCCGCGACCTGGCCGCGCGGGCTGAATTGCTGGAGGTCGCCCGCAGCGGCGCCTTAGGCATGGGCCGCACGGCCCGCCCGATGCAGCTGGTGAAGTCCAGCGGGTGACACCTTGGCGCTCCTGCGGGTATTGAGCATCGATGAACCCGAGGAGCGGTTGGCCTGCCACCGCAGCGTGTGCGACGAGCTCGACGCAGAACTGCTCATCGCGAATTCCGGCGCCGGCAATCTCGGTGAGACGCTGCAGGACGACTACGCAGTAATCATCGTGAACCTCGCGGTGCCCGGCGCCGAGGCTCGTGCGCTGCCCGGGCTGATCCGCAATCACCCGCGCAGCCGGCGCACACCGCTGCTGCTGATCGGCGGCGAGGCAACGCTCGCCGCGCCCGAGGACCTCGCCGCACCGGTCGATCATCTGCTGCTGCCGCTCGCCCCCGCGAGCCTGCGCATGAAGCTGCGGCTGTTCGTGCAGCTTGCGGTGGAGCGGCGTCTGCGCCGCGAGGCCGAGGAACTCTCGCGCCTCAAGGACGAGTTCCTGGCGAGCATGTCGCATGAGCTGCGCACGCCGCTCAACGCCATCCTCGGCTGGACCAGTCTGCTGCGCAGCGGACGCCTGGACCCGCCCACCGCCGAGCGGGCGCTCGAGACCGTCGAACGCAACGCGCGGGCACAGAAGCGCCTGATCGAGGACCTGCTGGATATCTCGCGAATCGTTTCGGGCAAGGTCCAATTGGAACTGACCGAGTTCGACCCGCGCCAGGTCCTGGAGTCGGCGCTCGCCACCATGACGCCCACCGCGAATGCGCGGCGGATCACGCTCACCGCGCAGCTCCCGGCCCGCACCGCGGCGATGCGCGGGGATTTCTCCCGATTGCAGCAGGTGGTATGCAACCTGCTCTCGAACGCCATCAAGTTCACGCCCGAAGGCGGCCAGGTATGGCTGCGGCTGGATCGCGGCCCGGAGGTCATGCAGATCACCATCACCGATACCGGCCAGGGGATTTCGCCGGAGTTCCTGCCGCTCGTGTTCGATCGCTTCCGGCAGGAGGACGGCTCGATCAGCCGGCGTCATGGCGGTCTGGGGCTGGGTCTTGCGATCGTGCGTCATCTGGTCGAGCTGCACGGGGGCACGGTCGCTGCGGACAGTCCCGGCGAGGGCCAGGGGGCGACCTTCACGGTGAGCATCCCGGCGCGCGGCCTCGCCGAAGTCGAACACCCGCCCCCGGCGGCCGCGCCGAGCGGTCCGGATCGGCTCGCCGGTATCACCGTACTGGTCGTGGATGATGATCCGGGTTCGCGCGAAGTCGTGGCCGGCATGCTGCAGGCGTACGGCGCCCGCGTCACGACCGCCGACAGCGGCGAGCGCGCCTGGGAACTGCTGCTGGCGCAACCGCCGGATGTGCTGATCGCGGATCTCGCGATGCCGCGGATGACCGGCCTCGACCTCATCCAGCGCCTGCGCCAGCGCGCGCCTTCCGAAGGCGGCGCCGTGCCGGCCATAGCCGTCTCGGCCTACGCCTCGGCACCGGATCGCGGACGATCCCTCGCGGCCGGCTTCAACCGCCACATCAGCAAACCGGTGGGCCCCGAAGAACTGGTCGCGGTGGTGATCAACGCGCTGGCAGAGGTGCGGTCCTGAACGCCAGTTCCTTGACGGGATGGCCGCCGACCAGGTGCTCCTGGATGATCCGCTCGAGATTCTTGGGCGAACAGTCGCGATACCAGGTGCCTTCAGGGTAGATCACCGCGATCGGCCCGCCGACGCAGATCCGCAGGCAGTCGGCCTTGGTCCGCAGCACGCCGCCGTCGGTATCGACCAGATCCAGCTCTTTCAGGCGCTTCTTCAGGTATTTCCAGGATTCCTGGCAGTCATCCGCGTCGGCGCATTTGCCGCCGGTGCAGAGGAAAATGTGCCGGTGGCTGGCGCCTACGTGAATTTCCCGTGCGGCACGTTGCAGTGCATCAGTGGTGTCCATCCCCGGGAGTTTACCGTGGCGGACCTCAGGATGCGTGTAGGTCAGAGCGCCGTGTCGTCGGTCTCGCCGGTACGGATGCGGATGACGCGCTGGATGTCGGTGATGAAGATCTTGCCGTCGCCGACCTTGCCGGTCTTCGCGGACTTGAGGATCGCCTCGACCACCTGATCGGCCAGGTCGCTGCGCACGGCCACCTCGATCCGGGTCTTGGGCACGAAGTCGACCACGTACTCAGCGCCGCGGTAGAGCTCGGTATGGCCGCGCTGGCGCCCGAATCCCTTCACTTCCGTGACGGTCATACCCGACACGCCGATATCGGAGAGCGCGGCGCGCACGTCGTCGAGCTTGAACGGCTTGATGATTGCGGTGACCAGTTTCATGTCTCTTATTCTCCGTCCGGGTACTGAGCGGCCATGTTACGCAGGCCAGAGCATTTTTGCAGTTTTCATGCCACACGAAAAGCGATCGGAAAAAGGGCGCGTTTTCAGGGCCCCTGGCCTTTTCCCGGCCACGCAATCCGCACTGTTGGGGAGCGCCCCCGGGAACCGGCCGCCCCTCCTTGGTGCGTTGCGAGCAGGCGACGTGGGCGCCAGGTCCTGCGCGTGCGAGCGATCATGTCACCCGCTTCCGCGGGCAGCAACTTCGCCGGGTCGCGGCGCGTGGCGCGAGCGACCCTGCGGTCAGCCCGCGCGCGCACCCCCCGCGGCGGCGTTTGCGTCATCGGATCGTCTTCACGGGATGCTTCAATGTCGCAGTCGCACGCGCTGCAAAATATCTGCGTGCGGCCTTACGAAAATCTTTCAGTATTCAAATGATTTGAACTATGATCGATCGCTATCGCTCTGCCGTATTTGCGGCCGGGACGATGGTTCACGACGCAGCAGTATTCCGCAGCCGAACAGGTGATGGGAATTCAGCATGTGGCGGAGAACGGCGAACTAGAATTTATTCGGGGAAGGTAGAACAGCGTAAGGGGCCCACCATGGCGCGCAGCTTGCGGCTCGACCGTCTCATGAGAGCTTCGCACTCCCATGTTGCGGCAACGGCACGCGACGACAACCACGAACAGCAAGTCCTGGCGATGCGCCTGATCGAGCATCCCGGCACCTATACCGATTGGGAAACCCGCCACTCCCAGCTGATGCAGCGGGTCTGTCAGCCGACGCGACTGAAGGCGCAGATGCTACGGATGCGCGAGACGACCCTCGCCCTGATCCACCGCCGCTCCGTGTTCGAGTACCTGCGCGACCGCAACATCACCGGCGCCAAGCGCCACCGCTACATCGCACTCTTCTACGGCTCGCGCGATTACGCCAGTTCGGTGGTGGTCGAGCACGGGCACTACACCCGCAGCTGGATCAGCGCCTCGTGTTCGCGGTTCATCGGCTCCGAAATCCTGCGCGACCCGGCCTTCGAGGCGCCCCTGGCGGCCTACGAACAGTGGTATTCGGAGTATTTCCGGGTGTTCTGCGACCTGCAGCTGACCACCTCGGAGAATGTCAGTACCGCCTGCGAGCAGGCCCTGCTGCCGTTGCTGAAGGAACGCGCCTGGGTCGCCCGGGAGCGGCTGCTGGCGATGCGCTAGCGCCGCCTCAGTCCAGATCGGCGAAATACTCGGCCAGGTAGGCCTCGAACGGGATCCGGTCCTTCGCCTCGATTTCCCGCTGCGCCCGCAGCGAACGCTCCGCTTCGTCCGAGAACTCCGCCAGGCGCTGCGGATTGGGCGTGTGCAGGTCGAGGAAATAGGCCTTGTGCATGCTCGACATACGCAGGGCAAGGTCGAAGAAGGACTCACCGGTGGAACGCAGCTCGGTGAGCAGCCGCGCGGAAGGGGTCAGTCGCACCTCGGCCAGTTTCGCGGTCTGCGCGGCCAGCGCCGTGGCATAGGGTCGCGCCGGATCCCCGCGATCCAGCACTTCACATATTCCAGTCATGGAGTCGAGCAGTTCGGCCGCCCAGGACTCCATCGTGACGCTGCGACCGTCGCGCCACAGGGTGAGCCCCGGCTCGCGGCCGCGGCGCGCGACCGTCACGTGATTCTCATCCAGCAGCGCCTGCTCGCTCTCACCGATCGGCGGACTCTCCTTGAGGAGGCACAGCGCGAGGAAGGCTTCGAGGAAGCGCAGCTTGCTCTGATTGACGCCGACCGGATCGAAGGCGCTCACATCCAGCGCCCGCACCTCGACATATTCGACGCCGGCCCGCAGCAGCGCGCGGGTGGGCCGCTCGCCCGAGTCCGCGACCCGCTTCGGGCGGATGAAGCTGTAGTACTCATTCTCTATCTGCAGAATGTTGGCGTTCAGCTGCCGGTATTCGCCATCGACCTGCACACCCAGGGCCTCGTAGGGCGGATGCGGCGTACTGATCGCGCGGTTCAGATCGCGCACGTACTCCTCGAGACTGTTCACCGAGACGGCGAGGCCCGCCTGATTGCGGTTGCGGTAGCCGATGTCGCTCATGCGCAGCGACGTCGCATACGGCTCATAGAGGGTATCGCGGGTCAGTTCGGGCAGGTCGATGTCGCGACCGGCAACGAAGGAGCGGCTGAGGACCGGTGAGACTCCGAACAGGTACAGGACGAGCCAGCCATGGCGGCGGTAATTGCGCAGCAGCTCGAAGTAGCCGGCCGAGATGAATGTCTGGCCTGGCACGCGCGAGGCGCGCAGTTCCTGATACGCCTCCCAGAAGCGCGCCGGAAAGGAATAGTTGAAATGAACGCCGGAGATCGCCTGCATCATCCGGCCGTACCGCAGTCCCAGACCACGCCGATAGATGCTCTTCATCTGCGCGACGTTCGAGCTGCCGTAGCGGGCGATCGGGATGCTGGCGTCGGACTCGATGCTGCCGGGCATGCTCGTCGCCCACAGCAGTTCATCCCCCATGTGGCTGTAGATGAACTGGTGCAGATCCAGCAGGTACTGCAGCAGCTCCCAGCTGTGGGCGAAGGGCGGCGTGACTAGTTCGATCAGCGACTCCGAAAAGTCGGTGGTGATATGTTCATTGGTGAGCGCCGAGCCCAGGGCCTGCGGATGGCCACTTTGCGCGAGCTGCCCATCGGGCGTCACGCGCAACGACTCCTTCTCGACCCCCTTGCGGCCGCCCTGCAATACCTGGGGCTCCCCGGAATTGATCAGGGCGGACAGTCGACGCTCGAAGACTCGATCGATACCGGTACGGGTCACGGGGAAGGCCAGGTTGAGCGGTGGAGCGCGGCATCTTGCCCCGGTTTAGTGCCAATCTCAAACCGACGTGGCATTCTTGCGCCAAATTGGAGGCTTTATGCTTGTAGGCTCGAAAGTCCGACGCGTCGCGATCATCGGCGGCGTCCGCATCCCCTTTGCGCGTGCCTACGGCGCTTATGCCGGAGCCGGCAACCAGGACATGCTGACGGACACCTTCCGGGCGCTGGTCGAGCGCTTCAAGCTCAGTGGCGAGCGGCTCGGGGATGTCGTCGCGGGCGCCGTGATCAAGCACTCCCGGGACTACAACCTGGTGCGCGAGAGCGTCCTGGGGTCCGGACTCGCGGCCCAGACCCCGGGCCTGGACATCCAGCGCGCCTGCGGCACGAGCCTCGAGGCGGCGATCCTCGTGGCCAACAAGATCGCGCTGGGGCAGATCGATGCCGGCATTGCCGGGGGTGTCGACTCCATCAGCGATCCGCCGATCGTCTATCCGCGCTCCTACCAGCAGCTGCTGTTGCGCAGCTACATGGGCCGCTCGGCCATGGCCCGCATCAAACCGTTCTTCGGTCTGCGGCCGCGGCACTTCAAGCCGGTGATGCTGGGCGTCGTCGAGCCGCGCACCGGCCTGTCGATGGGACAGAGCATGGAGCTCACGGCGCAGAAGTGGCACATCACCCGGGCCGCCCAGGACGAGCTGGCCTACGAGAGCCATCACAAGGCGGCCGCAGCCTGGAAGGAAGGCTTCTATGACGACCTGGTGGTGCCCTTCCGCGGCCTGAACACCGACAACAACGTGCGCGCCGACACCAGCCCGGAGAAGCTCGCGAAGCTGCGGCCGGTGTTTGATCTGACCGCCGCCGGCACCCTGACCGCGGGCAACAGCACCCCGCTCACCGATGGCGCGAGTTCGGTGCTGCTGGCATCCGAGGACTGGGCGAAGCAGCATGACCTGCCGATCCAGGCCTATCTGTCCTACGGCAAGGTCTGGGCGGTGGACTTCGTCTCCGGTGCCGAGGGCCTGCTGATGGCGCCGGCCTATGCCGTGGCGGCGATGTTGAAGGATGCCGGCCTCGGGCTCGGCGACTTCGACTACTACGAGCTGCACGAGGCCTTCGCGGCCCAGGTACTGGCGACCCTCGCCGCGTGGGAGTCCGATGAGTTCTGCCGCACGGCCCTCAAGTTGCCCAAGGCCCTGGGGACCATCGACCGCGGCCGGCTCAATGTGAAGGGCGGCAGTGTCGCGGTGGGCCATCCGTTTGCCGCAACCGGGACCCGGATAGTTGCCAGCCTGGGCAAGTTATTGGCCGCGGATCGCACGGCGCGGCGCGGGCTTGTGTCGGTTTGTACCGCAGGCGGTATGGGCGTCACAGCAATTCTCGAGCGGGCATAATACGATCGAATTCTGGACTCACGGCCCGCATCAACTCACAGATGGCATCCGAACAAGAACTGCGCCAGAAATATCGCGAGGTAGTGGCACAGCTTGAGGCGCAAGAAGCGCAGTCCGGACAGCTCGAGAGCGTCCTTCGCCTCCTCATAGGCCGCCTCTGTCTCGCCGGTCGCGGCCGTGATGCGCGTCTCGACGAGGAGCTGAAGAAGATCGGCTCCCTGTCGCGCAACCGGTTGGAAATCGCGCAGATCAATGCTGCCCTCGAGCCGCTCTCCCGGGCCGTCGCAGGCCTCGATCAGATCGGCTCGGAAACCGTGAGCATGCTGCGCGGCGCGGAGCCGCAGGCCGCGGCCACCACGACCCGCACCCAGGCGCTCGCCGAACCGCGCCCCGACGCCACCGCGAATCGCCCCGGCATTGCCGCGCCGCAAGCGACGAAGAGCGTCGGCCTGCCGCTGTCGGCGACCCAGACCCAGCGCGTGCCGCCCGCCGCCGTGCCGGCCAGCGCGACACCCCCCGCCGCGCGCGTGGCCGCTGCCTCCCCGGCACCGGCGACGAGCAGCGCGGAACGTGAGACGCGCATCCATACGGCCCTGGCACTGATGCTGGACCGACTCTCGGCGCTGCCGGAGCTGCGCCCGGCGATCTCGGCACTGCATGACCGCACCTTCAATGATCTGAGCTCCGATGAACTGGCCGAACGGCTGGAGCGGGTCACGAATCTGATCGGCGAACAGCGCACCTCGCTGTTGCGCGAGAAGCGCGAGATCGAGGACATGCTGCGGCAGATCGACTCGCGCCTGGAGGCGATCTCGGCATTCTTCGCCTTCGAGGAGAAGGAGCGCTCGAACACCCGCGACAACAGCAACGCGCTGAACATGCTGGTGATGGGTGAGGTCAACGAGATCTCCAGCGACATGACCGAGGTGAGCTCCCTCAACGAACTGCGCGGCCGCGTCGGCAACCGGCTCGAAGCCATCAACACGCACCTGTCGGACTTCCGCAGCCGTGAAGAGGAGCGACTGAGCGCGCAGGTCGACCGCACCACGAGCCTGCGCGCACGCGTCGAGGAGCTCGAGAAGGAAAGCCGGGTCCTGCAGCGCAGTCTGCAGGAGGAACAGCGCGCGGCAATGATCGATGCCCTGACCGGCGTGCCGAACCGCGCGGCCTACGACGATCGCATGGCCCACGAATTCGGCCGCTGGCAGCGCCATGGCGGCACGATCACGATCGCCGCCTGGGACGTGGACAACTTCAAGAGCATCAACGACGAATTCGGCCACATGGCCGGCGACAAGGTGCTGCGGATCATCGGCCAGCACATGGCCCGCAGCGTGCGCGGCACCGACTTCCTGGCCCGCTACGGCGGCGAGGAGTTCGTGATGATCATGATCGGCATGGATTCGGACCAGGCGCTGAAGGCCTGCAACAAGGTCCGTACCGGCATCCAGGGCATCGCCTTCCACTTCCGCGACAAGCCGGTCACGGTGACGGCCTCCTGCGGCATCACGACCTTCCGCATGGGCGACTTGCCCGAATCGGCCTTCGAACGGGCCGACAGCGCACTCTACGAGGCCAAGGACGGCGGCCGTAATCGTTGCGTGGTGCGCTGAACGGAGCGCAGCGGTATCCTTCCGGGCCATGGCAGGCTGCGGAGATATCGAATGAGCGAATTCACCACTCTGATGGCCCGCGACGGCCACGAATTCAGTGCCTGGCTGGCGGCGCCTGAAGGCCGTCCGCGCGGCGCCGTCCTCGTGATCCAGGAAATCTTCGGCGTCAACGGCCACATCCGTGCCGTGGCCGACAGCTACGCGGCCGAGGGCTACGTCGCCATTGCCCCGGCGCTCTTCGACCGGGTCCGCAAGGGCATCGAACTGGGCTACGACGGCGAGACCGTGAAGGAAGGCTTCGGCTACAAGCAGCAGCTGAAACGCGAGAAGGTGATGCTCGACCTCGCGGCGAGCATCGCGGTGGTCAAACACGCCGGCCGGGTCGGCGTCGTGGGCTACTGCTGGGGCGGCACGATGGCCTACGTCACCGCCTGCGAGCTGCCGGTCGCCTGCGGCGTCTGCTACTACGGCGGTGGAATCGGCCAGGAGCTGGCCCAGACCCCGAAGTGCCCGATGCTTTATCACTTCGGCGGCAAGGACACCCATATCCCCGAAGTCGAAATCGACAAGGTCCGGGCGGTGGACACGCGCGGTACCTTTTACATCTATCCGGAGGCCGATCACGGCTTTAACTGCGACCAGCGCGCCAGCTACAACGCGGCCGCCGCGCAGCTCGCCCGGCAACGCACCAGCGCGTTCTTCGCCCAGTATCTGCGCGGCGAAGCCGCCAAGCCGCAGTAGCGGGCGGGCGCCGCCTTGCGCTACATCAGTTCACCGGATTTCAGGCAGAACGCCGAGCGGATCGGCATCCTGCTGGTCAATACCGGCACGCCGGACAGCCTCGAAGTGCCCGAGATCCGCCGCTACCTGGCGAAGTTCCTTTCGGACCCGCGGGTGATCGAGCTGCCGCGCTGGCTGTGGCAGCCGTTCCTGCACGGCTTCCTGCTGCGCACCCGGCCGCGCAGCTCGCAGGCCAAGTACCGTCGCATCTGGACCCCCGAGGGCTCACCGCTGCTCACCATCTCGCGCGAGCTGCGCACGCAGCTCGCCAGTGCCCTCGCGCAGCGGGCGCTCGCGCCGTTCTCGGTGGAGCTGGGCATGCTCTATTCGACGCCGAGCGTGGCCGATGGGCTTTTGAAACTGCAGCAATCGGGCGCGCAGCGTGTCCTGGTGCTGCCGCTGTTCCCGCAGTACTGCGGCGCCACCACCGGCGCGGTCTATGACCAGGTTTCCGCCGAGCTCGCGCGCTGGCGCTGGCTCCCCGAACTGCGTTTCATCAGCGACTACCATGACCATCCCGGCTACACCGGCGCGCTGCGCGAGTCGATCCAGGCGCACTGGCAGAGCCAGGGCCGCAGTCATCTGCTGATGTCCTTCCACGGCATCCCCGAGGCCTACTTCGACAAGGGCGACCCGTACTTCTTCAAATGCCACCGCACCGCGCGCCTGCTGGCCGACGAACTGCTGCTGAAGGAGGGCGAGTGGAGCGTGAGCTTCCAGTCACGGCTCGGACCTTCGAAGTGGCTGCAGCCGTATACCTTCGATGAGGTCACGCGCCTGCCGGCACGCGGCACCGATGATGTCACGGTCGTCTGCGCCGGCTTCCCGGTCGATTGCCTGGAGACCCTCGAGGAGATCGACATGGAGAACCGCCAGCGCTTCATGCAGTCGGGCGGCCGCCGCTTCTCGTACGTGCCCGCGCTCAATGCCACGCCCGGCCACGTCCGCTTCCTCGCCGATCTGGTCTGCCAGCACGCCCAGGGCTGGGCCGATGCCGGCTTCGGCCTCGGGAATGCCTCGCTGACGCGCGGCGCGACCGCCTGATGCCCGGACGATTCCACGAGATCAGCGTCGCCACCGCAGACATCCGCGCTTCCATCGATTTCTACGAAAGCCTGGGCTTCTGGCAGGCCATCACCGGGGACGCCTGGCCGCATCCCTACGGCGTGGTGACCGATGGCCGCATGGTGCTGGGCCTGCACCAGGCGCCTGATTTCGACGCGCTGACCTTCATCCACCAGGACGTGGCGGAAGTCGCCCACGATCTGGACGACACCGGGGTGCAGCTGGCGCTGCGCCAGATCCACCCGGAGGTCTTCAACCAGATCGAGTTCGCCGATCCGGCGGGGCAGAAGATCCGGATGGTCGCGGCGCGCACTTTCTCACCGGCCGAGCGGCCCCAGGCCCAGGACTCGGCCTGCGGCTACTTCGCTCACTACAGCATGCCGGCGCGCGATCCGGAAGTCGCGGCGGCTTTCTGGGAGCCGCTGGGGTTCGTCGCGATGCCCGAAGTCGATGGTCCGTACCCGCATCGCAGCCTCACCAGTGACGGCATCGATCTGGCACTGCATTCGCCGCGGCTGCTGCCGGTGCCGGCGCTGGTGTTCTGCGAGGAAGCGATGGCCGTGCGGATCGGCCGCCTGCGCGACAGCGGGGTCAGCGAGAGCGCGCTGCCGCGCGGCATCGCTGCGCAGGGCAATGCATTGCTCGAGGCACCCGAGGGCACCTTGCTGCTGTTGTTGACCGGAACCATCTGAGGTGGCGAGGGTCTGGTGCTCAGGCGTGCTGCTCGTCGGCGCCGCGTTGGCCGCCGCCACCGGGCGCGCCGATGAGGGCATGTGGCCGCTGCAGCTGCTGCCCACGGCAACAGTGCATCAGCAGTATGGGATTGATCTCACGCCCGAGTGGCTGGCGCGGGTCCGCGATGCGAGCGTCCGGCTCGCCAATTGCAGCGCGACCTTCGTGTCGGCGGATGGCCTGCTGCTGACCAACCAGCACTGCATGCGCAACTGCCTGGCCGAGCGCTCGACGCGCCGCCAGGATCTGATCAGTGACGGCTTTCTCGCGGCCGGAAGGGAGCACGAGGTTCAATGCAGTTCGCAGGTGGCCGATGTGCTGCTGGATACCGAGGATGTGACCGCGGTGATCACCACCGCGACGCGCAATCTCGAGGCGCGCGCGGCAAATGCCGCCCGCAAGAAAACCCTGACGCGCCTGGAGCAGGCCTGCGAGGAGCAGTCGCGGATCACCGATCCGGACGGCCAGATCCGCTGCGAGGGGGTGGCGCTCTACGCCGGCGGCCAGTACTACATCTATCGGTACCGGCGTTATACCGACCTGCGGATGGTGTTCGCACCGGAACTGTCCATCGCGGCCTTCGGCGGCGATCCGGATAACTTCCAGTACCCGCGCTGGGATCTGGATGTGGCACTGCTGCGCGCCTATGAGCGCAACGGCACACCGGCGCACACGCCGGCCTTCCTGCACCTGGATTTCAAGGGACCCCGCAGCGGTCAGCCGGTATTCGTGATCGGCAATCCCGGCTCGACCTATCGCAACCTGACCATCGCACAGCTGCTGGAGTTGCGCGATGTCGAGCTGCCGCGTGCGATCCTGCGCGAATCGGAACTGCGGGGGCGGCTGATCGAGTTCGGACACATCCGCCCGGCCAATCAGCGCATCGCGCAGATGGCCCTGATGGCGCTGGAGAACACGCTCAAGGTGCGCCGCCGTCAGCTCGATGCCCTGCACGAGTCGGAGCAGCTCAACCGTCTGCGGCGCGAAGAAGGCGATCTGCGGGCGCGCTT
>Ga0302314_10006848_pt1 | contig 20562 bp, 23 predicted proteins | sample III_Palsa_N2_3_FD_200533 | JGI IMG/M metagenome (GOLD analysis project Ga0302314, IMG submission 200533) | Peat permafrost microbial communities from Stordalen Mire near Abisko, Sweden - III_Palsa_N2_3 | ecosystem: Environmental > Terrestrial > Soil > Palsa > Peat permafrost | place: Sweden... | reverse complement strand
CAGCTGTTGGTCGTGCATCGCGCCGGGCAAGCAACGACGCAGGGCAACAAGCAGGCTGAAAATTAGGAACGCTGGCGATCTTGATACGCTCCACTGCCTGATCAAACCACAGGGTGGGACGACACAGGAGTACAGCAACGGAGTACAGCAACCAGGCCGACCAGCAGTGCCGTAGGATGACCGCTGCCGACCTAACTTGGCCGGGAATGTCGGACTTATCCACCCGTTGCCACTGGTTCGCATCGAGGGGGTCAGTTGGTAGCGCCGACGGGATTCGAACCCGCGTTACCCAGTCTCCCGAAGGAGCGCTGGGCGTCCTAGGCCGCTGAACGACGGGCCACCGAATGCCGAGCCTATAATTCGCCTGCGCCTGGGACAAGCAAATTATTGCTGAGTAGGTCAACGGCTGTAGTCAGCAGGAAGTCAGCAAAACGCCCGACAACGGATGACAGTAGCCGACAGCCGAGGACAGCTGATCAGCAGCAGCGAACAGCAGACGACAACCCACGCCTTCCCCAGAGGGCAATAGGCGGCTTTCACACAGCAGAAATCATGCAGCTACTTCCCAGACGAGGTTGAGGCTCGATCGGCCTGTGTCCGTTGACGCAGTTCTGGCTCTCCGGTAGGGCGCAAGCCCCGCCGGAGAGGGGGACACCTCCATCTGGATATTTCCTCACCACCGATCTGAGCGAACTCAGTTAAAGCCCCTTGTAGATGTACGATTCCTAGATGGAACCAGGGGAGTTCATTCCGGCGGGGGAACCTGCACTACAAACGGCCGATAAGCCCCGCATACGGGACACGCTGATCCTGCCTGTCCTCTTCTCGGCCGCGGCATGGGCCGTCAACAGGTTCACCCGGTCCACGCTCGGCGATTGGCGCTACGTTCCCGTCGTGGTCCTCGGCTTGTGCGCGATCTACTTCACGGTTCTGGCACTCGTTCTCGCCCTCGTTTTCAATGTCGACAAGTTTGATGCCTGGAGCGCGCCCAGCCGGTTGGGCCGCATCACGAACGTGCTCTTCAAGGTGCTGGTCGTGGGCGTTGTCATCTTGGTAGTCGTCAGGGCTGTCCGCGACCATTCCGTCATCGACGCGGTGACTGCGCTTGTCTTCGTCATATGGGCCGCCTTCATCCCCGGATCTACCAACTTCGCCACCATGTCTCGCAGCCGGAAACCCATATACCGGGTGGCCGTTCTCCTGCTACCAGCATGGTTTCTCGTAGTCACCTTCGCTCATCTGCGCTGAAGGCCCGGTGCCCCAGTGGCCCGACATGCCTGTGGCCGGGATCCCGCGCCACAGGCTGACGCTGACTCGAAGTGCGAACGTGCCTAGTTGACGGTCAGGGTGAACGGCTGCGAGGCCGCCGGACTGACGCCGTTGGTAGCGGTAATGGTGATCGAGGTCGTGCCCGGCACGGTGGCCGGGGCGACCGCGAGCGTGGCGGTACCGTCCGAGTTCGGCGTGAAGGTCACGCCTGCGGGCAGAACCCCTACCTCTGACAGGGTCGCGGTCGGCACGCCGGTGCTGGCCACCGTGAAGACACCGGCGACACCAGGGGTCAGGGTGAACTGGACCGACGCCCAAGAGGTGATCGCCGGGGTTGAAGGAGCCGAAGGGGACCAACGGCGGCGAGCTGCCGGGCGCCGTACCGGGGATGGAGACCCCGGGCGGAAGCGGGGAGTTGGTGAGCAGCACCAGGTTCGCGGTCACCACGACGACGGCGGGCACAGTGAGAGGCCCGTTGCTGCCGTTCAGCAGCGGAGCGTCCGTGGCGGTGACCCAGTAAGTCCCCGACGACAGGTCGCCGACCTTGTAGGACCCGGATGCGTTGGTGGTCGCGGACCAGCACGTATTACAGCAGCGGGTACCGCGGCCGGATCGGCTGGACGGACTCGTTCTACTCAGAGCAGACGCACGGGGAGGGCTTCCAGGCCGTGCATCAAGCTGCCCGGACGCCACCTCAGGTCCTCCGGCGCGGCGGCGAGCGACAGCTTCGGGAACCGTTCGATCAGCGCACCGAACGCGACCTCCGCCTCCATCCGCGCCAGAGGCGCACCCAGGCAGTAGTGGATGCCGTGGCCGAAGGAGACGTGCCCGCCGGGTTCGCGGCCGAAGTCGAGCCGGTCGGGGTCGGGGAACCGCTCCGGATCCGCGTTGGCGGAACTGGTCGCGAGCAGGACCCATTCGCCGGTCGGGATCGTCACGTCGCCGATGGTCACGTCCGTAGTGGTGAACCGGTCGGTCGCATGATTGAGCGGGTTCGTGTACCGCAGCAGTTCCTCGATGGCCGCCGGGAGCAGCGAGGACTCTTCGCGCAGCCGGGCCAGCTGCTCGGGGTGGGTCAGCAGCGCGAGGGTGCCGGAGGCGATGAGGTTGACGGTGGTGTCGAAACCGGCCATGACCAGCTGGAACACGCCGGACAGCAGCTCGGTGTCGGTCAGACCGGCGGAGGGGTTGTCGGCCGTGTTGTGGGCTACTGTGTCGGCCGCGTTGTCGGCCGCGTCGGTGTCGTCGCGAACGCGCACGAGCGCCGAGACGAGGTCGTCGCCGGGCTCGGCCCGCTTGGCCGCGATGAGGTCCGTGAAGTAGACGGCCAACTCCCGCGTGATGCGCTCGCGGTCCTTGCGGTTGTCGTAGTCGACCACGGCGACCTCGATCCACGCCCGATCAGCCTCGGCCACGCCCAACAGCTCGCTGAGCACCGTGATCGGCAGCGGGCGGGCGAACCGGGTGAGCAGGTCGACGACGTCACCTCCCCCGCCCGCCGACGCCATGTCGTCCAGCAGCGCTGTGGTGATTTCCACGGTGCGCGGCCGCAACTGCGCGATGCGCCGCGGCGTGAAGGCCTTCTGTATGAGGCCGCGCAGCCGTGTGTGGTCAGGCGGGTCCCGGTGGAGCATGTGCGCGTGCAGGTTCACCGCCTGGCTCGGCCAGGCCCGAGGGCCGGTGGGCCAGTGGTGCAGGTCCTTGGCCAGCCGCGGATCGGCCAGGCCGGCGCGCACGTCCGCGTAGCGCGTGACGACCCACATCCGCCCGTAGTCCGGCATTTGCACCGCGGCGACCGGCTGAGTCTCGCGCAGATGCGAGAAGAAGGCCGACGGGTTCCGGAAATAGGCGTCCTCATCGATGGCAACCGGCTGCGTCTCATCCACCATGGTCGACACTCTAGGTGGACCGGCTGCGAAGCCACCAACGGATTTCTCGGGGCGGTGCTCGTCGCGCTAACACTGGGACTGCCGAACCGTCGTCGCCGACCTGTGGCCGAAGCTTGCGGCCTACGCGTGGAGCTTCTACATCCTGGCCACGTAGATCGGATAGCTTCGAGGCACGACACCACAGAGAGGGGTTCCGCCATGACCGACCATCCGCTCCCCCCGCTCCGCCCGCTCCGCCCGCTTTTCCACCTCGCGATTCCCGTCGACGATCTCGCCGCCGCACGCCGGTTCTACGGCGCAGACATGGGCCTGTCCGAGGGGCGTTCGACCGACCACTGGATCGACTGGGACTTCGAAGGCCATCAACTGGTGACGCACCTCGTCGCGCAGCCCACGGCACCCGCGGGGCACAGCAGCGTGGAGGCGCACCGTGTACCGGTGCCGCACTTCGGCCTGCTGCTGCAGCCCGAGCGCTTCCACTTCCTCGCCGACCGGCTGCGCGCCGCCGGAGTCGTCTTCGATATCGAGCCCTACCAGCGTTACGCCGGCGAGCGGGCGGAGCAGTGGACGATGTTTCTGCGCGACCCGGCGGGCAACGCCCTGGAGTTCAAGGCCTTCACTGACGAATCGGCGGTGTTCGAACGATGAGAGCAGTACTGGTGACCGGGGCCTCGCGAGGCATCGGACGCGCGATCGCGGTCGAGTTCGCCAAGCGCGGCGACCGCGTGGCCGTGCACTACTCCACCGGCCGCGACGACGCCGAGGAGACCCTGCGCCTGCTGTCGGGCAGCGGGCACACGATCGTCGGCGCAGACCTGCGCGAGCCGGGCAGCGCGGAACGGCTGGTCGCCGAGGCGGTGGCCGCCTTGGGCCACGTCGATGTCCTGGTGAACAACGCGGCCGTGGCCCCGTCTGCCGACAACCGCCACCCGGCGGCCACGGTCTCGCTCGATGCGTGGCGCGCCACGTGGCGCCAGATGATCGACGTCAATGTACTGGCACCGGCGGACCTGACCTGGGCCGTGGCACGGCATCTGATCGAGCGCCAGGCAGCGGGGAACATCGTGAACGTCGGTTCGCGCGGAGCGTTCCGCGGGGAGCCCGAATATCCCGCCTATGCTGCGAGCAAGGCCGCACTGCACGCGTTCGGGCAGTCGATGGCCGTGGCCTTGGCCCCGCACAATATCAGCGTCGCCTCCGTGGCCCCCGGATTCATCTCCACCGCGCGTCAGGGCCCGAAGTTGGCCGGTCCGGACGGGGACCAGGTGCGCGGCCAGAGCCCCTTCGGGCGCGTCGGCACGCCTGAGGAAGTCGCCGCAGCCGTCGCCTACCTCGCGTCACCCGAGGCCACATGGGCGTCGGGAGCCATTCTCGATCTCAACGGCGCGTCGTACCTGCGTAGTTGACGGCGGCCGCTGTGGTCGCATCGAACGCGGCGTTCACGAGCGCCTTGGCGGCGCTTCCGGCGGCCTTGGCCACGCTGGGGTCGTGGTCGAGCCACGCGGAAATACCGGCGCCGTCGTAGATCACGACCAGCTGCTTGGCCAGGACTTCGGGTGCGGCAGCACCGGCGGCGTAGGCGAGGTCGAGGAAAAGCGAGTGCACCCAGAGCCGGAATTCCTCGGTCGCCTTCTCCACGGTTTCGCCCACGTCGGACTCCGCACTGGCGCACATGAACGCGCAGCCGCGGAAGTCCGGCTCGGCGAAAATCTGACCCTGGATCTCGAACACACCGGTCAAACGCTCGCGCGGAGTGCGGTAACGCGACTCAAGTTCCCTGGCCATACGTTCGCGGGTCCGAGTATGCCGGCCGCGCAGATAGGCGCCCACCAGCTCCTCTTTACTGCCGAAGGTGTTGTAGAGCGACGCCCTGGCCACACCGGCTTTCTTGATCACCTGGTCGATGCCCACCGAGCTCACGCCCTCGGCATAGAACAGTTCGTCGGCGGCGGCCAGCAGCCGGTCTCGCGCGGACGCCCGGGTTGTCGTTGTCTCTTCGGCCATGACGTCATCATATCAGACCGATCGGTCCACTTACCGTCCACCAAGATTCAGGAGGCCGAATGGCCTATGAGCCAATTAAAACGCTGACGGTACGCGGCAGCAGTTGACATCGCTAGACCGATCGGTCTAGTTTGAATTCAGCGGCGAATCGATCAGCCTTCACCGCGAATCTAGGGAGATCCCCATGAGCAACTCTGCAGACCCCGGCAGCTCGCCGCGTACCGCCCTGGTGACCGGCGCGACCTCGGGCATCGGCCGCGCCGTCGCCGTGCGGCTGGCCGAGGACGGCTTCCACGTCCTCGTGCACGGACGGGACGCCGAGCGCGGCGCCGACGTCGTCCGGGAGATCGAGAAGAACGGCGGCAGCGCGGCGTTCCTCGCCGCCGACCTCACCGACATCCACGCGATCGAGCAGCTCGCCGCGTCCGCGGGCGAGGTCGAGGTCCTGGTCAACAACGCCGGGTTCGCCTGGTTCGGCCCCACCCCGGACCTGACGCCCGCCACCTTCGACGACCTGTTCGCTGCCAACGTGCGCTCCGCTTACTTCCTGGTGGCCGCGCTGGCGCCGAAGATGGCCGAACGCGGCAGCGGCAGCATCATCAACGTCGGGAGCATGGCCGGGCAGATCGGCCTGGCGGGAGGCGCCGCCTACAGCGCGACCAAGGCGTCACTGGCCGCGTTCACCCGCGCGTGGGCGGCCGAGTTCAGCGCCCGCGGTGTGCGGGTCAACACCATCTCGCCCGGCCCGGTCTACACCGGCGGCGCGGCACAGGAGCGCACCACGGCCCTCGGCGAGACGACCCTGCTCGCTCGCGCCGCACAGGCCGAGGAGATCGCCGATGTGATCGGATTCCTCGCCTCGCCGGCTTCCAGCTACATCACCGGCGCCGTGATCCCCGCCGATGGCGGACGCACCGCAGTCTGAAACCCACCGGTAGAAGGGCACCACCATGACCAGCCGTGAACCCAAGATCCCCGGGCCCGACCACCCCATCACCATCGAAGACACCGGCGTACGGGTGATCGCCCGCGTCGGCAACCAGGTGGTGGCCGACAGCACCAGGGCCCTGACTCTCAGGGAGGCTGCATACCCGCCGGTGCAGTACATCCCGCTCGTCGACGTCGACCAGAAGCTGCTGACCGCGTCCGACACCCATACCTACTGCCCCTACAAGGGCGACGCGTCCTACTACACGATCGACCTGCCCGACGGCGCACTGACCGACGCCGTCTGGTTCTACCCCGAGCCATACGACGCGGTCGCGCCGATCGCCGGGTACGTCGCGTTCTACACCGACCGGGTAGACGTGGCTACCCAGTCGGAGAGATAGCGATGACACTCAGCTCCGGACACCGAGTGCGGTGGAGTCCACGGTCTCCGCCACACTCGGGTTGGCCGCCAGCCGCTTGAGCAGTGCGGGCGTGACCGCGCGGTAGGCGGCCGGGTTGATCGGGTTGAGCCAGTGCGATGCCCTGACCATGACGTTGACGGTAATGCCGAGGTCGCCGAGCACCTCGTCAACGTTGTGCATCGAGAACGGGATTATCTTCGTGCCGCGGCAGTGGTGCGTATCCGTAGCCAGGTCCATGAACGCCAACTGGTCCACCACCGCCTGGCGCAGGGCCGCGGGTTCGGGCAGCGGCACCGCCGACGCGAGGTCGCCCGCGATCCACAGCGCCGCCATCTCGGCGTTCAGCGGGCTGAAGAACGAGGAGTTGTAGCCGTTGAAGTACAGTCCGGGCACGTCGATCGGCAGGATCTGGCGGTAGAGCATGAAGTTTCCGCGTTCGTCCAGCAGCCGTCGTTCGACGTCCTCGGGTAGGAACGGCACGCCCTGGGTGAACCCGGTGGCGCACACGACTAGATCGGCCGGCAGCGTCGCGCCGTCGCTCAGCTCCGCGTACGGCGCGCCGTCGCGGGCGAGCAGCCTGGTGATGGTCCTGTCTCGGCGGACGGTGATGCTGCCGCTGGCAACGGCCTCGAAGAAGCCCTCGGTGGCCAGGCCGATGGCGCCGCGCACGATGTCCTCCATCTGGCCCGCGGGCACCAGGTCGAGCTTCGCGAGGCCGAACTGGCGGACCGACACCGAACCGATCGAGTTGATCATTCTGCGGCGCAGGCCGTTGCCGGGACCGTGCAGGAACTTCTCGAAGCCGCGCAGGTGCAGGTAGCGGAACAGGGCTTCGCCCATGCGGGTCAGCAGCAGCATTTTGAAGTTGAGGAAGCCGCCGATCTTGCGCGGCACCTTCCAGAGCAGTTGCCGCGCTATCACGTCGGTGCTGGCGGCGACCTTGCTGATCGGTACGGTCACGTCGCACGCCGACTTGCCGTAGCCGACGACCAGCACGTGCTTTCCGCGTGCCAGCTCGGCGTCGTGGAGTTCGGTGCCCGCCATCACACGGCCGCCGGCCGCCGTGAACTCCTCCAGGCCCGGGAACTGCGGGACGGCCGGTTCGCAGAACACGCCGTTCGCCACGACGAGCCGGTCGAAGAGCTCCGTGGACGGTGCCCTGGACGGGGCCGTGGACTGCGCCGTCGATTCCGCGCCCGGGTCAGGGGGCACGCTCCGCGAAGTAAGGACCCAGTGACCCTCGCCGTCCGGGCGGGCGCTCGTGACCTCGGTCTCCAGCCGCAGGGCGGGTTCGAGGTCGAAGTGCGCGGCGTAACCGGCCAGGTAGGCCTGCACCTGCGGGCCGGTGGGCCACTCGGGGTAGTCCTTGGGCATGGGGTAGTCCGAGAGCGAGTACTGGGCCTTCGGGCTCTGCGTGGTCAGGCCGGGGTACCGGCGGGTGCGGCTCCACACGCCGCCGACGTCCGGGGTCTTGTCGAAGACCTGGACCTCGTGTCCGGCTTGGATCAGGACCTTGGCTGTGGTCAGGCCGGCCACTCCGGCGCCGATGACTGCGATTCTCATCGCCCGCCGCCTACCGGACCTCGGGTGGCAGCTGCATCTCGATGCCGAAGTCGGCCATGATCTTCTTCAGCAGGCCGAGGTCCTTCGGGCCGGGCGGCATGTCCGCGAGGGTCTGGTAGTAGGCCTCCAGCCCGGCGGGCGAGACCACGGAGATGACCCGGGCCTCGTCGTTGTACGTGTTGCGGAACGCGTGCACCACGTCGCGCGGCAGGTAGAGGTAGTCGCCGTGCTCCAGCACGAAGTCCTGGCCGCCCAGGTGCACGTCCAGTCGGCCGGCCAGGCAGATGAAGGACTCGTCCTCGCGGGTGTGCAGGTGCGGGGGCGGTCCATCGGTGAGCGGCGGGATCGTGTACTCGAACAAGGAGTAGGCGTCGTGCGTCGACCCGCCGTCGGTTTTCACCGTGATACCCAGGCCGATCGCCGCGATCGGACGCCCTTCGCGCGAAGGCAGCATGTAGCCGCCACCAAGAGTCATCATTGTCTCCCATCAATCCTTTGGCCGGTGTGCCGGCGCTCACAGCCTCTGCTCGACCGGGCCCGCGCGCAATCACTTGTCCCGCTCACTGGGACACTTCTCCCCCGGTAGTGTTTTCGGGGGCGTTCGGCGATCTTTCGGCGGCGTTCGGCGATCTTTCAGTGGCGTCCAGAGTAGGCCCGGGACGCCGCCGCCGCGGCCAGGCGGACGGCGGGCCCGACCCGGTCCGGGCGCACCAGCGCGGTGGGCCCGGTCACCGACAGAGCCGCCACCACCTCCCCCAGCGGGCCGAAGATCGGGCCGGCCACGCAGGTGACGCCGATGTTGCCCTCTTCCCGCTCGATCGCCCAGCCGCGCGGCGGAACCGCGGCCAACTCGCGCACGACGGCCACCTTGCTGGTCAGGGTGCGCGGCGTGCGGGGCGGCAGGCCTACGTCCAGGACCGCGTCGATGGTCTCGGCATCGCTGTAGGCCAGGATGGCCCGGCCGAGCGCCGAGCAGTACGCGGGGATGGTGCCGCCGGTCTGCGAGAGCATCGGCATCGGCCGGTGCCCGGAGATCTTCTCCACGACCAGGATCTGCGCGCCGTCGAGCACACCGAGTTGCACGGTGGTCCTGGTCGCGCCGTGCAGGTCCTGGAGGAAGGGCAGCACGGCCTCGCGCAGCTCCAGCCGGATCGGGGCGAGGCTCGCGAGCTCGAACAGGCGGTTGCCGATCCGGTAGCCGCCCTTGGGTTTGTCCAGCCAGCCGAGCCGGATCATCCGCTCGGCGGTGCGGTGCGCGGTCGATCGCGGCAGCCCGCTGCGCGCGACCAGGGCCGCGAGAGTCAGCTCGCGGTGCGCGGGGTCGAACGCGCCGAGGATCGCGGCCGCGCGGTCCAGCGCGCCGATCCCGTCGGCCGCGCTATCTGTTGACTGCAGGCTGTCCCGCTCAGTGGGACTCATCGTTGGCTCCGGGCGTCATACCGGTCAGGATAGGCCCATCGCGTCCGCCGCACCGGCTCGACGCGGCACTGCCGGTCAGCCAGGAGGAAATCATCAGTACTCGAACAGCACTTGTCGGCGGCGGCGCCTCCGGGATCGGTTACGCGACCGCCGGGCAGCTGCTGCAGGCCGGGCACCAGGTCGTGATCGCCGGAAGGCACCTCGATCGGCTCGAAGCCGCCGCAGCCCGGCTCGGGCAGGTGCACTGCCTGGTCGGCGACATGTCCGACCCGAAGTCGGCCGAGACCCTCGTCCAGGAGGTCGAACTCCGGCACGGCGCGCTCGACGTGCTGGTGCTCAACGCCGGCGGTCCCCCGCCCGGCGGCATCCTGCAAGTCGACGACGATCAGTGGCAGGCCGCATTCGACCTACTGCTCCGCAGTCCCCTGCGGATGGCGCGCGCCGCGCTCCCCGGCATGGCCGCGCGCGGCTTCGGCCGGGTGGTGTTCGTGACCTCGACCGCGGTGCGCCAGCCGCAGCCGGACCTCGCAGCCTCCGTCGTGCTGCGGTCCGCCGTGACGGCCGCGGCCAAGCTGCTCTCGCGCGAATTCGCCGCCGACGGGGTGACGGTCAACTGTGTCGCACCGGGCGCCACCGCGACCGAGCGACGCACACTGATCCTGCGCAACCGCGCGGCCGGCGCCGGAGCCCGTTACGAGGACCTCGAAGCAGCCGACGCGGCGAGCATTCCGGCCGGCCGACCCGGGCGGCCCGAGGAGATCGGCGCGGCCATCGCGTTCCTCGCGTCACCGGCGGCCGGCTACATCAACGGGACCGTCCTGACGGTCGACGGCGGACGAACGGAAACAATCTGACATGAGCCGATCCGGCCCCGACTTCAACCTCGCCGAGTTCCTCGGCGCCCTCTCCGACACCGTCCAGCCGAGCGCGGCGCGGCCGATCGTCGTGCACGCCGAGGAGCTGGAAACCCTCCCGGCCAACCAGGTGCACAACCCGACCACGCTCTCCATCGCCGGACGGCTGCCCACCACCAGCTTCGAGATCTTCCGCCAGACCATCCCGCCGGGCCTGAGCTCGGACATGCAGCGCCACCACCACGAGACGGTGCACTTCGTGATCTCCGGCCGCGGCCACAGCGAAGTCGAGGACGACACCGCCGCCTGGGCGACCGGCGACTTCGTCTACACCCCGCCGTGGACCTGGCACCGCCACTACAACGACTCGGCGACCGAGCCGGTCGAGTTCCTGACCATCGAGAACTCCCGTCTGCTCGGCCTGCTCGGAGTCGGCCGGAGGCAAAGTGCGGGCCTGGCGACCGTCGCCGAGGCCCGGGCCCGATTCGGAGAGGACACGCAATGAGCAACGAACTGCCCGACCACATCAGCATCTGGGGCGAACTGGCCGACGTCGACCACGAGCTGCGACACGTGGACGTCGCCGGGGTACGCACCCGCGTGCTGCGCGCCGGAACCGGCCCCGACCTGGTGCTGTTACACGGCACGGGCGGACATCTGGAGGCCTACGCCCGCGACATCAAGGGTCTGGCCGCGCACTTCCGGGTCACCGCCTACGACATGGTCGGCCACGGCTGGTCCGACCTACCGGACCGGCCGTACACGATCGACGTGCTCTCCGACCACCTGCTCGGGCTGTTGGACGTGCTCGGCATCGAGTCGGCGCACCTCTCCGGCGAGTCGCTCGGCGGCTGGGTCGCGGCCTGGACCGCCGCGCACCACCCGGGCCGGGTCGAACGCCTAGTGCTGAACACCCCGGGCAACATCGCGAACAAGCCTGAGGTCATGGTCCGCCTACGCGAGAGCACCATGGCCGCCGTCCAGGACCCGAGCGAGCCGACGGTGCGCAAGCGCGTCGAGTTCCTCTTTCACCACAAGGAAATGGTCACCGACGAACTGGTGACCCTGCGCCGCGCGGTCTACAGCCGCCCCGGCTTTCTGCGCGCGATCACCAACACGCTCGTGCTGCAGGACCCCGAGGTGCGCAAGGACTTCGCATGGGATCCGGCGTGGGTTGGGAAGATCACCGCGCCGACCCTGCTGCTGTGGACCGACCACGACCCGACCGGCGGGCTCGACGAGGCCGACATGCTGCTCGGCTGGCTGCCCGACGCCCGCCTGCACGTGATCGAAGACGCGGGCCACTGGCCGCAGTGGGAGAAGGTCGACGAGTTCCTGGCCGCCCACCACGAGTTCCTCATCCTCGGGCAGGATCCTTCATGAGTGAGATAGTCGGCCTGGTCGGGATGTCACACTCGCCGTTCGCGACCCTGCTGCCGCCCGAAGACCCGGAGCAGCCCGGCGGCCGGTTCCTGGCCGACGCGGACCGGGTCGGCCGGGCGGTGGCACGTCTGGCCCCCGATGCGATCGTGGTGATCGGACCCGACCACTTCCACGCCAACTTCTACGACCTGATGCCCCCGTTCACGCTCGGCGTCGAGCAGGCGATCGGATTCGGCGACTTCGCCAGCAGGTCCGGCCCGCTGCCGGTGGCCGCGGAGCTGGCCTGGTCGATCCGGGACGGGCTCGCGCAGGCGGGATGCGACCTCGCGCTCTCCTACGCGCTGACCGTGGACCACGGGGTCGTGCAGAGCTACGAGATGGTCGCGGCCGGCGCGGACATTCCGCTCGTGCCGCTGATCGTGAACACGGCCGCGCCGCCACTGCCGAGCCTGCAGCGCTGCGTGCAGGTCGGACGGGCCTTGGGCGCGGCAATACGCAGTTCCGATTACCCCGGAAGGGTTCTGCTCGTGGCCAGCGGCGGCCTGTCGCACTGGCTCCCGTCCAACGACCCGCGCGACCCTGAGCTCGCGGACGAACGGCGTGACGCTGTGATCCACGGACGCAAGGACCCACAGGCCTTCGCAGCTGCGCGCGAGCCGCGGATCCGCGCGATGGGTGGCAATCCAGACGCCCGGGTCAACGTGGCCTGGGATTCCTGGTTCCTCAAGCAGTTGGCCGCCGCGGACCTGGAGCCGATCACCGCGCTGGGAGACGAGGGCTTGGAGGAGCACGCCGGGCGCGGCGGACACGAGGTCCGGACGTGGCTGACCGGCCTCGCGGCCGTGGGCGAACCGTTCGTGTGGACGAGTTACGAGCCGGTGCCCGAGTGGATCACCGGCATGGGCATCGGCACTACATTCGAGGTGGCGTGATGACTACTGAGACCGAAGCGAGCACAGCGATCGCGGCCGTAGTCGACCAACTCAGCGCAGCCCGGTCCTCCCGGCGCCCTTGCGCCCCGGTGCGCGGTCTGCTGCCCGCAGGCGACATCGACGCCGCCTACGCCGTGCAGTCCGCGTGGGTCGCCGGGCAGATCGCGGGCGGGGCCCGGCCTATCGGGCGCAAGATCGGGCTGACCAACCCGGCCGTGCAGGCCCAACTCGGCGTCGACCGGCCCGACTTCGGCGTGCTGCTGGACACGATGGCGTGCCTGCCCGGCACTCCGGTCGACACCAGCCGTACCCTGCAGCCGAAGATCGAGGCCGAGATCGCCTTCGTGCTGGCCCGTGACCTGGACCAGCCGATCACCGGCTCCGTGTTCACCGCGGCCGAGGTCGCCGCCGCCACGGATTACGTCGTGGCCGCCCTGGAGATCGTCGACAGCCGGATCGCCGGCTGGGACATCGACATCGTCGACACTGTCGCCGACAACGCCTCCTCCGGCCTGTTCACCCTCGGCGAGGAGCGGCAGCACCTGGACGGGCTCGACCTGGCCGGCTGCGCCATGACCATGCATCGCGGCGAGGGACTGGTATCCAGCGGTTCTGGAGCCGCGTGCCTGGGCGGTCCGCTCAACGCCGTCGCCTGGCTGGCCACGACCGCCCGCGACTACGGCCAACCGCTGCGTGCCGGCGAGATCGTGCTGTCCGGCGCGCTGGGCCCGATGGTCGCGGTCTCCGCCGGCGATACCTTCCACGCACGCATAGTCGGCGTCGGCGAGATCCGCGCGACCTTCGCTAAGGAGGCTCACACATGACCGACAAGATCAAGGCGGCCGTCATCGGGTCCGGCAACATCGGCACCGACCTGCTGATCAAGATGCTGCGGCTGGGCCGGCAATTGGAGGTCGCGGCCCTGGTGGGCATCGACCCCGCGTCCGACGGACTGGCCCGGGCCGAGCGGCTCGGCGTGCCGACGACCGCGAAGGGCGTCGAGGGCCTGATCGCCATGCCCGGTTTCCCGGACATCCAGATCGTCTTCGACGCCACCTCCGCCAAGGCGCATGAGGCCAACGCCCAAGCCCTCGCCCCCTACGGCAAACGGCTGATCGACCTGACCCCCGCCGCGCTCGGCCCGTTCGTCGTCCCGGCGGTGAACCTCGACCGGCATCTGGACGCGCCGAACCTGAACATGGTCACCTGCGGCGGTCAGGCCACCATCCCGGTGGTCGCCGCGATCGCCAGGATCGTCCCCGTCCCCTACGCCGAGATCGTCGCCTCGATCGCCTCCAAGTCGGCCGGCCCCGGCACCCGGGCCAACATCGACGAGTTCACCGAGACCACCGCCAGCGCGATCGAATCGGTCGGCGGCGCGGACCGTGGAAAGGCAGTCATCGTCCTGAACCCGGCCGAACCGGCACTGATCATGCGCGACACAGTGCTCTGCCTCGTCGACGCACCCGACCCGGACACACTTATCCGCATCGCGGCCTCGGTCGAGGCGATGGTCGCGGACGTCGCGGCTTACGTCCCGGGCTACCGGCTCAAGCAATCAGTCCAGTTCACGCCCATCACCGAACACCCGCAGACCCTGGTCGGCGACCGGCCGGTGACCCACCAGATCACCGTCCTGCTAGAGGTGGAAGGCGCCGGCCACTACCTTCCGCCCTACGCGGGCAACCTCGACATCATGACCTCGGCGGCGCTGCAAGTCGGCGAACGGATCGCCGCCCGCCTCCTGGGAGGAATCGCATGACCCGGCGTTTATTCATCCAGGACGTGACCCTGCGGGACGGCATGCACGCCGTGCGGCACCGCATCACCCCCGAGAAGGCCGCACAGATCGCCGCCGCGTTGGACGCCGCCGGTGTCGACGCGATCGAAGTCGCGCACGGCGACGGACTGGCCGGCACCAGCCTGACCTACGGGCCGGGCAGCCACACCGACGCCGCGTGGATCGAGGCGGTCGCGGCGAGCATCACCCGAGCGCGGCTGACCACCCTCCTGCTGCCCGGCATCGGTACCGTCAAGGAGCTCAAACACGCCTATGCCCTGGGCGTGCGATCGGTGCGTATCGCCACCCACTGCACCGAGGCCGACATCGCCGCGCAGCACATCAACGCCGCACGGGACCTCGGGATGGACGTCGCGGGCTTCCTGATGATGAGCCACCTTGCGCCGCCTGCCGAGCTGGCCCGGCAAGCTGCGCTGATGGAGTCGTACGGCGCACACTGCGTCTACGTGACCGACTCCGGCGGCCACCTGACCCCGAACGGCATCCGCGCCCGCGTGCGCGCCTACCGGGACGTGCTGGACCCAGGTACCGAGATCGGCATTCACGCGCACGAGAACCTCTCCCTCTCGGTCGCCAACTCCCTGGCCGCCGCCGAGGAGGGCGCCACCCGCGTGGACGCTTCCCTGGCCGGCCACGGCGCCGGAGCGGGCAACTGCCCGATCGAGGCGTTCATCGCCGCGGCCACCCTGGAAGGCTGGGAACACGGCTGCGACCTGCTCGCTCTCCAGGATGCCGCCGACGACCTGGTCCGCCCGCTGCACGACCGGCCGGTGCGGGTCGATCGCGAGACCCTCACCCTCGGCTATGCAGGCGTCTACTCCAGCTTCCTGCGCCACGCCGAGACCGTCGCGAGCAGGCACCAGGTCGATATTCGCGAGCTGCTGCTCGAAGCCGGTCGGCGCAAGCTAGTCGGCGGCCAGGAGGACATGCTCGTCGACATCGCCCTCACTATGAACGCGTGATTCCTCACACGTGTCGCTATCTGGCCGCGACACCCCGGTGGGAGAGCTCGTCGCGGGAGATCCGCTCGACCAGCAGCGGGATGTACTCGCGGATCCGTGCGGTGGTGAAGCGCCGGGCAACCTTGTCCACCACTCCGGTCACCTCCGCGGGGTTACGGTCGGTGAACCGCGAGCGCAGCCGCTCGCGCACCTCGCCGATGGCCTTCTCTTCATGAGCCTTGGGGTCGGAAACAGGCATAACAGTCGTCCTCTCCGCATCCTTCGCATCAACTGCTCGGTACAAGAGACCCTCCGCCTACCCCTACACGAGCGGAGTAATCAGGTCGATGGCGGATAAAAACTGTAATCGAGCACACGCCCGTCGAGGGTGCCGATGACGATACGGCTGGGGCCGATGACGGCTAGGGAGAGCGGCACGACGGTCTGGGCCGCGACGGTGATCGGTTGGCGGGCGAGCACCGCTCCGGTGTGAGCGTCCAATGCGACCAGCTCACCGGTGTTATAGGCGACGTAGACGGTGTCGCCGTCGCGGTCAATGGCGGTTGCCGTGTTGTCGGCGGCGAACACCCACTGCAGCTTTCCGTCGGGATACGCGCGGCGAACGACGAAGCTGTTGCCGCGTAGCAACCCGGCGCCGTCGTGGACTGCCCCGGTGTGGATGATGCTGGGGCCGACCTGGTCGTCGAGGTAGACCCCGGCGCCGCCGAACAGGTGCGCGCCGCGCTTTTCTTCCCATGCCAGAGGGAAGAGTCGGCGGATGGTCGGCTGCTCGTCGCCGGCCGGCGGGTCGACGGCAACGACCCACTTGTTACGCCAGGGATTGTCCGTCGGACCCTGCAAGAACAGCAGATCGGGTGCGTATCGGATGTCGAAGTAGTGGTTGAACAGGTCGTATGTGCCCAGGTCGACCGTCGCCGCGATCCTTCCGTCCGGCGCCATGAGACTGGTCGCGTGGCTTTTGCGGCGGTCGTGATCCACATCGCGCAGGGCCGACCAGCCATCGGTGCGGGTGACTATGACCGCCGGGAAGCCGGCATCCTGGGAGAGACGTGTTGTGCCGTCGGCCGACTCGACCTCCCTGATGAGGCTCGTCGATGAATACCGAGCGGGCGGCGAGGCGCAGAAGACATTACTGAGCACTGTGTTGCCATCCGGACGCACGGCGATTTGGCAGCCGATGCCGTCGACCGCGATGGTCCAGACCGTCTCGGTCCCGCTAGGCGACCAGCATTCCAGGGCTGCGCCTTCGAGCGCTGCCAGGATCCGCCCGTCTGCGAGCGGATGCACGGCCCAGGCGCTACTCCGCGGACGCCACGGCAGGCCGTGGTCGGCGCAGAGGCTCTCGATAGCGGCTTGCGCCGCGTCACGGTCGGCCGGGAATTCCCCGTCGAGGACAGTGTGGCTCAGTTCGCCGACCCGGATCATGCCCGGTTGCGGGGTGGACCAGTCGTCGCGTTCCACGACCATCGCGAAGGAGTGTTCGCCGTGGGCATCGACCTCGTCATCGCTGGGCGGCGCCAGGACCAGTTCCAGGCGCTGCGCATCGTGCCAGGCCACCCGGTGCACCTGGCGGCGCTGGTCGAGGACGGAGACCGTCCGCCCGGACTCCAGATCGAGCAGGAGCAGTTCGCCTTCATAGGCGTAACCGCCGTCGTAGGAGCCGGTTCCAATCGCCACCAGCGGAAGATCGGGGTGGAACGCGATCGAGCCGACGTCCCAATGCGTCGTGATCGCGTGCAGGCAAGCCAAGTCACTGCTGCGGTAGATCCCGATCGGGATCCAGCCGCAGTGTGGTCTTGATCTGGCCTGCACGTCGTGGCCGGGCCACTGCGCCGGTCCGAGGTCTCCGCCGACGGCGATGTATTCGCCGTCCGGCGAGCTCGCGACCGCGCTCGGGCGCCCGACGTGGGCGAAGGGCCGGTCTCCGAGGACTCGTGGCGTCGAAAGCAGTTCTCCCATGGCTGGAGGCTACCGAGGTTTATTCGGATGGGTGGCTGTATATCAATAAGTCGAGGTGCAAACGCAACTATAACCGGAGGTGGGATGCGTCCGATCGACCTATCGGCCGGCGCACCGGCAACGCGTTGTCCAGCGATCCAGGCCTGCACGCGGACGACACTCACCGGCAGCAGCATGATCCTCGGGTACTACCTATTCCCCGTCCACCGCTCGGCAACTGGGTACGTGATGTGTGTGCAGGCGATGGGACTGGCCTGCATCGCATTGCTGCTCTACCGCCAGATCCGCATGATCATGCGGAACGCCTCCCTCCACCTGCAAGCCCTGGAAGCATTCGCTATCGCCGTCCCGGCCTTCCTCATTTTCTTCGCCGGCACGTACTTCTTCCTCGAACAGCACGCGGCGGCCGACTTCAACTAGCCGGCGAAAGCGATGAAGTGCAGAGGCTCGCGACGAAAGCCGTGGCGGTCTCGCCGCTCTCCGCGAAGGGGATCCGCTCGCGCGTGGCGAGTCGGCCGAATTGAGCCCGTAGATCGTCAATCGAGTGCGCCCAAGGAGACAGGCCGGATTCATCCAGAACCTTCGCGTTCAGCCGACCGTGTCCGGCTATCGGCAAGTACGTGATGGCCGGCAGGCCCACGACCAACGACTCCGTGAAGGACAGCCCACCGGAATTGTGCACGAGGACATCGGCAGCATGCATGAATTTGTAAACATCCTGGCGCCAGCCCACAGCCCTGATCCCACGTGCCTGCAGACTGAGGCGCAACTGCTCATTCCTCCCGCATACGACGACCGGCAACGCCCCCGCCTTGCGGACGTCCTCCGCTGCGCCCCGGACGGAACCTATCCCCCGGACTCCGCACATCAGCAACGCGAGCGTCTGGGACGGGTCGACATCGAGCTCCGCCCGCAGCGCGTCGCGTTCTTCGTCGGAGACGGCGCGGCGAAAATCCTTTCCGACAAGGGGACCTACTGCCGTCGCGGCAAACCCGTAGGAGCGCACCGAGGCGACCGTGGCGTCGGTGACTGTCAAATGGTGGTCGACGGCCGGATGCATCCAAAGCCGGTGTGCGGCGGGGTCGGTCAAATAGCCTGCCGTCACTGCTCGCAGGCCGCGCTCGCGCAGATAGCCGAGGGACTGGGTCGCAAACGGGAAAGTGGACACGACGACCGGGGCTTCCGAGATGTCCGGCAGCAGCCGGCGAGCCGCGGTGCGTGCCATCATCTTGATGGACATCGGCGGCTTGCCCCGAAATCCCTGGCTGGACCGGAACATGACTTCGAGGACCTGCGGAGCGTGCGAGGCGCCGGCGTAATACCCCGAGCGGAAGACGGCGCTGAACGCACGGGGGAGTCGATCGAGATAGTCGATTACTCGCGCATGAACATCAATCTCCAGAAGGCGCCGCGCCAGCTCGTTCGCGACGGCGTCATGGCCGCCGCCGAGACTTCCCGAGACTATGACCACTTCAGGCTTGCGCACGAGAGAGCTCCACGTGTCAGAGGGTACTCGAAGTCGGGTAGCTGCTCGATCCTGCGTTTCACTCGTTTTGGCGTGAACCCCAGCTAAACAGCGGATGATATGTCTCGCCCGCCCTCTTTCAGAGGGGGCAATACCGTTTAATTCGCCGGGCGGACGTGCCTGGCTATCCTCCTCGTCTGTACCGTACGATCACTCTACGACTGTAGACTCCCATCGTCGTGTGGGCCAAGATACCGAGGTGGGACACTGAGGATGACATCTTCAGAGCAAGTATGGCCAACACTCAGATTCTCCACAATAATCCCCACCTGGAACGAGATCGATTATCTGCCTAACCTGGTGGAAAACCTGAACTCGCTGGCATATGTATCCGAGATCATCGTCGCCGACAATGAATCGACTGACGGCACTCAGCAATTCGCCACCACGGCGGGTTGCAAGGTGGTCACCGGAGGTATGCCGGCCGTCGGCCGCAATGCCGGAGCCGCCGTCGCGCAGGAGTCGCTGCTCCTCTTCGTCGACGCGGACGCCATCATGACCGGCGACGTGATGGACGCGTTGGTGGAGAACTTCCAGAATCAGAACGTGATCGCGGTTCACCTTCGACTCAAACCACTGACGACCCGTCGGGTGATCCGGTTCTCCTACGGACTCCTGGACATGTACCTGTTGGTCTGCTCCGCTCTCGGCAGGTCCTACGCCGTCGGCACGCTCATCGCCGTGCGGAAATCCGCGTTCGAGTCCGTCGGCGGCTTCAACGAGGCGGTACTCGTCGGCGAGGACTTCGACTTCATGCGCCGGCTCGGACAGTCCAGGAGCGGACGTATCAAATACGTCCGGGGGCGGCAGATCGAAGTCTCCGCACGGCGCTTTGAAGTCGAAAGCTTCATGATCTATATTCTGAAATGCCTCGTCTGGGGAACCCTCAGGGCGATCGGGACGCGGCACAGCCTTTTCAGGTACAAGTGGACGCCGTACCCTCGGGCCGAAGGTGCTCCGGCGAAGCTGTTCGACGTCTCGGATATCCAGTGCGAGCCACCGGATTAAAGCACCTCGATGAGGAGAACTTGACCTCCGCCCAGACGACTTCCCGCGGCTTGTCTGTCACCTCCCGGTTGTTCGCCTGCCTATTCGTCGGCTACCTCACGATCTTCGCCTTTTACAGTGGCATCGGCCTGCTCGTCCAGAACCGGATCGGCGACGAGGAACCCCACCGGAAGGCGCTGGCGCTCGGACTGATTTCGGCCGCCGGCGCGGTCTCCTCCACGCTGTCGAACCCGATCGGGGGTTCGCTCTCGGACAGGACGGTGTCCAGATTCGGCCGCCGGACGCCGTGGCTCATCGGCGGATCGGCGGCGGCGCTGTTGGCGACACTGCCGTTGTCCCGGGCCGAATCGATGTTTGAGATCGGCCTGTTCTTCTGCCTGGCGCTGGCGATGGCGAACGTCTACCAGGCCGCTCTCACCGCGATGGTCCCGGACCAGGTCAAACGAGAGCTGCGTGGAAAGGCGTCGTCGATCAGCGGAGTCGCCACCATCGCCGGTTCAGTGGTGGGAACCCAGATCGCCTCACGGATGACGGGGAACGACTGGAGTTTTGTGATCCTGAGCAGCGGCGTGCTGTTGGCGGCTGTGCTCCTGGCTCTCTTCACCCGCGACCCCTCAGCGCAGAACAATCCACCTGCTGGAG
>Ga0302314_10006846_pt1 | contig 20566 bp, 22 predicted proteins | sample III_Palsa_N2_3_FD_200533 | JGI IMG/M metagenome (GOLD analysis project Ga0302314, IMG submission 200533) | Peat permafrost microbial communities from Stordalen Mire near Abisko, Sweden - III_Palsa_N2_3 | ecosystem: Environmental > Terrestrial > Soil > Palsa > Peat permafrost | place: Sweden... | reverse complement strand
GGGGGGAAAACTCGGTCATGCGCCGTGCACGCTCTCCAGGGTCAGGGAATGGTTGGTGTAGACACAGATGTCGGCGGCGATGCCCATAGCGCGGCGGGCGATGTCCTCGGCCGAAAGGTCGAACTCCACCAGCGCGCGCGCAGCGGCGAGGGCAAATGACCCTCCCGAACCGATGGCCGCGACGCCGTGCTCAGGCTCGAGAACGTCCCCTACCCCGGACACCGTGAAGATCGATGACGCGTCGGCGCAGATCAGCAGCGCCTCGAGACGCCGCAGATAACGGTCGGTGCGCCAGTCCTTTGCGAGATCCACGCAGGCACGGGCAAGCTGCCGCGGATACTGCTCCAGCTTGGCTTCGAGGCGCTCCATCAGGGTGAAGGCGTCCGCCGTGGCCCCCGCGAACCCCGCGACCACCAGGCCGCCGGCCAGGGTGCGCACCTTGCGGGCGTTGCCCTTGACGATCGTCTGGCCCATGGACACCTGACCGTCGCCGGCGATCACCGTCGATCCGCCCTTGCGTACGGCGAGGATGGTGGTGCCATGCCAGTTGGGGAAGTCCTGCGTCTGTTCCATCCGGGCGCATGTGGCGGCGAGGGGTGACCGGGTCAAGGACGATGAGTTTTTCCGACGATGAGGTCGAACGCTACGCCCGCCACCTGGTGCTGCGGGAAATCGGCGGACCGGGACAGCAGGCGCTCAAGGCCGCGAGGGTGGCGATCGTCGGGGCTGGAGGCCTCGGCGCGCCGGCCGCCCTCTATCTCGCCGCCGCCGGAGTCGGGCGGATCGTTCTGATCGATCACGACGCCGTCAGCCTGTCGAACCTGCAGAGGCAAATTCTGTACGAGGCGAAGGATGTGGGGGCCTCGAAGGTCGAGGTGGCCGCGCAGCGGCTCACGGGGATCAACCCGCATGTGACGATCGAGCCGGCGGCCAGCGCACTTACACCCGACAATGCCCGGGCGCTGTTTTCCGACGTCGATATGGTGCTGGATGGCACTGACAACTTCGCGACCCGCTTCGTGGTCAACCGGGCCTGTGTCGAGGCCGGCCGGCCGCTGGTCAGCGGGGCTATCGGCCGCTGGACGGGCCAGGTGGGTGTATTCGCCGGCCAGCCCTGCTACCGCTGCCTGGTCTCGGAGGCGCCCCCGGACGTAGAGACCTGTTCGGCGGTCGGCGTCGTCGGCGCCTTGGCCGGCGTTATGGGCTCGATGATGGCGCTGGAAGCGATAAAGATCATCACTCACGCCGGCGAGGCGCTGACCGGCCGGCTGCTGATCTTTGACGGCCTGGCGGCGGAGGCGCGGACGGTGCGCATCGGAGCGGATCCGGAGTGCCCGGATTGCGGAGGGCCCCGTCCGGCCGCCTAAAGCATCGACGGGATCACCCGGTCCGGCGGTTTGTGGCCGTCCATCCAGGTGCGGATGTTGATGATGACTTTCTCGCCCATCTCGATGCGGCCTTCGATGGTCGCCGAACTCATGTGCGGCAGCAGGACCACGTTGGGCAGCTTCAGGAGCTTGGGGTTGATCGCGGGTTCGTGCTCGTAGACGTCGAGGCCGGCGCCGGCGATCTCGCCACGCTGCAGCATGCCGGCCAGGGCCGCTTCGTCGATGATCTCGCCGCGCGCGGTGTTGACGAGGATGGCGTGAGGCTGCAGCAGTTTCAGCCGCCGGGCCGAGAGCAGGTGGTAGGTGGCCGGCGTATGCGGGCAGTTGACGGAGATAACGTCGGTGCGCGCCATCATCTGGTCGAGGCTTTCCCAGTAGGTCGCTTCGAGCTCCTCGGCGATGCGCGCGCCCACCGGTTTGCGATTGTGGTAGTGGACGGCCAAGCCGAAGGCGCGCGCCCGCTTCGCCAGCGCCTGCCCGATGCGTCCCATGCCCACGATGCCGAGGCGCTTTCCCGATAGGCGACGGCCCATCATCCAGGTCGGCGTCCAGCCGTGGAACTCCCCCGCCTGGACGATGTTGGCGCCCTCCACGACACGGCGGGCGGCGGAAAGGATCAGGCCCATGGTCAGGTCGGCGGTGTCCTCGGTAAGCACGCCTGGCGTATTGGTGATCACGATGCCACGGGCATTGGCGGCGACGACGTCGATATGGTCGACGCCGACGCCGAAATTGGCGATCAGTTTCAGCTGCGGACCGGCTCTGGCGATCAGCTCGCCGTCGATCCGGTCGGTGATCGTACAGGCCAGAACCTCGGCGCGCGCTACCGCGGCCGCCAGGGTCTCGACATCCATCGGCATGTCGTCGAGATTGAGTTCGGTGTCGAAGAGTTCACGCATGCGGGTTTCCACCGCATCCGGGAGCTTTCGCGTCACGATAACTTTCGGCTTGCGAAGGGCCATGGGTCGAACTGACAAGGAACGCCTGTTGCGCGACGGGTCGTCGCCGAATTACCCAAAACGGCTTTGCCCGGCCAAGCAAGGGGGATGTTGCGGTTGATGCTATCGCGATCGGTTCTATCGGGCGTGTTGGCGGCATTCGGCGCCTTCGCCCTGGGCGCCTGCGGCGACCACGTGGCCGAAGGAAAGGACTGCCCCGCCGCCCAGCGCCACTCCGCCTCCGGCTTCTGCGTGCCCAGATGGCTCAGCCTCAAGCGCAACGACGTGCTCGGGCGCAAAGGCCCCGGCACCGACTATCCACCACTGTGGGTCTATCACGTGCGGGGCCTGCCCGTTCAGGTGGTCGCCGAAACCAGTGACTGGCGCAAGGTCTGCGATCCGGACGGCGGAACCGCCTGGGTTCACCGCCTCATGGTCGATGGACGCCGAACCGTGCTGACCCTCGGCGACACGCCGCTGACGCTTCACCGCAAGCCCGGCGCCGACGCGCCCGCCTCCGGCCTCCTCAACGGGCGCTCCCTGGCCTCCCTCGACCGTTGCGAGGCGGGCTGGTGCAAGCTCAAGGCCGGCGGAGTCGGCGGCTGGGTGTCGGAAGACCAGGTCTGGGGCGTCGCGACCGCTCCGCAATGTCATTGAGGCGCGCGCCATCACCATGCTACCCCAGGTCATGAACGAAACGCCCCCGACATATTTCGATCGCGACGACCTGTTGGCCTGCGCCCGCGGCGACATGTTCGGCGCCGGCAACGCCCAGCTGCCCTACCCGCCGATGCTGATGTTCGATCGCATTTCCTCGATCGAGGCGAAGGGCGGATCGCATGGCAAGGGCCACGTCACCGCGGAACTCGATATCCGCCGCGACCTCTGGTTTTTCGACTGCCACTTCATCGGCGACCCGGTGATGCCGGGCTGTCTTGGCCTGGACGCCATGTGGCAGCTGGTCGGCTTTTATCTCGGCTGGTCGGGAGCGCCGGGCCGCGGACGCGCTCTGGGCGTCGGCGAAGTGAAGTTTTCGGGGCAGGTCACCCCGAACATCAAAAAGGTCGTCTATCGCATCGACTTCAAGCGCGTCATACTGCGCAAGTTGGTCATGGGGGTGGCCGACGGGGTTCTCGAGGCCGACGGCAAGCCCATCTATGAGGCGAAAGACCTAAAGGTCGGCCTCTTCAACGCCGCCGATCTTGCCTGAAAACCCTCGGAATGCTTGGCGGGAGAGCGCGCAATGCGACGAGCGGCCATTACCGGCCTGGGTATCGTCTCACCGATCGGATGTGACACCAGCGAGGTGACCCGGTCGCTCAAGGAGGCGCGATCAGGAATTGTGGCCGCCCCTCGCTATGCCGAGATGGGCTTCCGTTGTCAGGTGCACGCACCGTCGTCGATCGACTGGGAATCGCGGGTCGATCGCCGGGCGGCGCGTTTCCTCGCCTCGGGAACGGCCTACGGCCACATCGCCATGGAACAGGCAATCGCGGATGCCAGACTTACCGAGGAAGAGGTGTCCAACGACCGGACGGGCCTGATTGTCGGCTCGGGCGGGGCCTCGACCCGCGCGATCGTGGAGGCGGCCGACATCGCACGAACCAAGGGCGTCAAGCGAATCGGCCCGTTCGCGGTGCCCAAGGCGATGAGCTCCGGACCTTCAGCCACGCTGGCCACCTGGTTCAAGATCCGCGGCCTCAACTATTCGATCTCGTCGGCCTGCGCGACATCGACCCACTGCATCGGCGCCGCCTACGAACAGATCCAGCTAGGCAAACAGGACATCATTTTCGCCGGCGGTTGCGAGGAGCTCGATTGGACGCTTTCGGCCCTGTTCGACGCGATGAGCGCGATGTCATCCCGGTTCAACGAGACCCCGGCCCGCGCCAGCCGCCCCTATGACATCGACCGCGACGGCTTCGTGATCGCCGGCGGCGGGGGCATGGTCGTCGTCGAGGAGATGGAGCGCGCGCTGGCGCGCGGCGCGACGATCCACGCCGAGATCGTCGGATACGCCGCGAACTCGGATGGCCATGACATGGTCGCGCCATCGGGAGAGGGCGCGGCGCGATGCATGCGGCTTGCCATGGCCGGCGCCGGCAACCGGAAGATCGACTATCTCAATCCGCACGGCACGGGAACGCCGATCGGCGACCTCAAGGAAATGGCGGCGGTGCGTGACGTGTTCGGATCGGCCGCGCCGGTGATCTCCTCGACCAAGGCCTTGACCGGGCACAGCCTGGGCGCGGCCGGCGCGCAGGAGGCGATCTACGGCATCCTGATGATGCGCGAAGGCTTCGTGGCCGAAAGCGCCAATATCGAGACGCTCGACCCCGCCTTCGAAGACCTGCCGATCGCACGCTATCGGATCGAGCGCCCGATCGAGACGGTGATGTCGAACAGCTTCGGGTTCGGCGGCACCAATGGCTGCCTGGTGCTCAGCCGGGCCTGATCGCATCGGCGGAGCGGTTGACGGCCCGCGATTTTCTCGTCATCGCACGCCCATGGGAGATGAGACCCGAGGCGTCGTGATCGTTGGGGCCGGGCACGCCGGCGGTACGGCGGCCGCGTTGCTGCGACAGTATGGCTACGCCTCGCCGATCACGCTGATCGGTGACGAGCCGGTTGCGCCCTATCAGCGCCCTCCGCTTTCCAAGGCATGGCTCAAGGGTGAGGCGGATGCGTCGAGCCTCGCACTGAAGCCCGACGACTTCTATGCCGAGGCGGGCATCGAAATGATCCTTGGGACCACGGTCACCGGGATCGACAGAACGGGTAAGACCGTTTCGCTGTCCGATGGCCGTCAGCTCACCTACGACTTCCTGATCCTGGCCACGGGCGCGCGGGCGCGGACCTTGCCGCTTCCCGGCGCCGATCTGAAGGGCGTCCTGAGCCTGCGATCGGCCGCCGACGCCGAGGCGCTGAAAAGCGCGCTCGGGCCAGGCAAGCGCATCGCGGTGATCGGTGGCGGTTACATTGGCCTGGAGGCGGCGGCGTCCGCGCGCGCCTTGGGAGCCGATGCCGTGGTGATCGAGCGCGAGCCGCGCATTCTCGCCCGTGTCGCCTGCAGGGTGCTGTCGGACTTCTTCACCAGCTATCACCAGGCCCGCGGCGTGACCTTCGAGGTCTCGGCGATGGTCGAGGGCTTCGCGGGCGAAAACGGCCATGTCACCGGCGTGAAGCTGGGCGATGGGCGGACCATCGCCTGCGACGCCGCGCTGATCGGAGTCGGCGCGCCGCCCAATGACGAACTGGCGCGCGAATCCGGCCTGCACTGCGAGAACGGCGTGGTCGTCGACGATCACGCGCGCACCTCCGATCCGGCGGTGTTCGCCATAGGCGATGTCGCCTGGCGGCCGATGCCGCGCTACGAGCGCATGTTCCGACTCGAAAGTGTCGCCAACGCCCTCGAACAGGCGCGGCAGGCGGCCGCGGCGATCACGGGACGACCGGTGTCGCCCCACGAGGTCACCTGGAACTGGTCCGATCAATATGACCTGAAATACCAGTTCGCCGGCCTGCCGTTCGACGCCGACGACATCATCGTGCGCGGGGATCCCGCCAACGCCAAGTTCGCGGTGTTCCATCTGAAAGGCGACGTGATCGAGGCGGTCGAGGCGGTCAATGCCCCGGCCGAATTCATGGCGGGACGGCAATTGATCGGACAAAGACGACCGATCTCGCGCGTCAGGCTTGCGGATATGACCGTTTCCATGAAAGAGGTCGCCGCTTAAAAGTTTCGACCCACGGGGAGTCCATGGCGAAGATCACCTATATCGAACACGGTGGCGCGGAACACGTCATCGACGTGAAGAGCGGCCTTTCCGTCATGGAAGGCGCGGTCAAGAACAACATCCCCGGCATCGACGCCGATTGCGGCGGGGCCTGCGCCTGCGCGACCTGCCACGTCTATGTCGATGCGGCCTGGACCGAAAAGACCGGCAAGCCCTCGGCCATGGAAGAATCGATGCTGGACTTCGCCGAGAACGTCGAGCCGAATTCGCGCCTGTCCTGCCAGATCAAGGTCACCGACCTGCTCGACGGCCTTGTCGTCCGGATGCCCGAAAGCCAGCACTGAGGCCCGTACAGAGGCTCGTGTCAGATTAGCAGGGGCCTGGCCTCGGGCGCCTGCGCGACTTCCGGGAGATGGCAGGTGAAGGTGGCCCCGGCCCCCGGCTCGCTCTCCAACGCCACCCAGCCGCCATGCAGCTCTACAAGAGAGCGGACCAGCGCCAGACCCAGTCCCGGCCCACCGCGATTGTGGCTGCTGAAGCGATCGAAAATGTGGGCCTGGACATCGAAGGGAAAGCCCCGGCCGTTGTCCGACACCGACAGCCGCACCTCGCCGAACGCGCGGATCGCCGCAAGCGAGATCACGCCGCCGGCCGGTGTATGGCGGACCGCGTTCTCGATCAGGTGATCGAGAACCTGGCCGAGCCGGGCGGCGTCTCCGCTCATCAGTCCGAAATCGGTGTCGATAGAGACCTCGACCTCGACGCGGGCCGCCCGCGCCTCGTCGGCGTTGCGTGCGGCGGCGGCGGCGAGCAGAGCGCCGATGTCGACATCACCGATCTCGAGAACCGTCTCACCCGCATCGATCTCGGCGGTCGCCAGCACGTCATTGATCGAGCGCGCCAGGTGCGAGGCCGCCGCCCTGACCGCGCCGATGTATCCGCGTTCCCTCTCAGCCAGGCCGCCCACGTCGCGTTCCAGCAGTTCCGCATAGCCGATGATGGTCGTCAGAGGCGTGCGCAGCTCATAGGATACGCTCCCGACGAAGGCGCCCTTCAGACGCTCCGCCTCGGCCAGCGCGGCTTCACGGTCACGCAGGGCCTCCTCCAGGCGCCGGGTGTCGGTGATGTCGGCGAAGCCGATCAGCGTCGCGCCGTCCGGAAGGGGGCGAGATTGGAAGGCGACGATCCGCCGCTCCGCCGTGATCATTTCGTCCTTCCACGCCTCGCGCGACCGCGGATCGGGATCGGTGATGCGGGCCTTGAGATCACGCCAGAACTGTCGGTTGTGCAGGCGCGGGATGCAGAGTTCGACGACGTCGTCGAAATCGGGCGCGCTCTGCAACGCGCCCTGCGGCATGGCCCAGAACGCCTCGAAGGCCTCGTTGTGCAGCTTGAGCCGGCCGTCCGCCCCGAACACCGCGACGGCGTCGCTCAGCTTGTCGAGCGTGGCGCGCTGCACCTGGATCAGGTGGTTGAACTGGCTCCGCAAGCGCAGCTCCGGCGTGATATCCGAAAAGATCAGGGTGAGGCCGCCGTCCGGCTGCGGCAGCCTGACCAGACGCAGGGTCCGCTCGGACGGCAACCGCCAGATCGCCTCGGAAACCTCCTCCACCTGTTGAAAGCGCGCCGCCTCCTCGGATTTGAAACGCGCATAGTTGATGGTCTCGGGAAGCCGGCGCCGCTGGCGCAACCGGTCGAGCAGCTCCGCGAAGGTCGGGCGTTCCGAAAGCCAGGCCGGTTCCAGCTCCCATAGCGCGACGAACGCCGGGTTGTAGAACACCAGCCGCCGGTCGGCGTCGAAGGCCGCCGCGGCGTCGCCGATCTGGCCCAGGACGAGCGCGCTGGCCGTCGAGCGGCGACGCAGCAGGTCCTGAACGTTTTCCAGGTCCGTGACGTCACGCGCCCAGAACGCCGCGCCGCCGCTGTCCAGAGGCGTCGCCGTCACACGATAGGCGCGGCGTCCGCCGGCCGAATTCACCCAGGACAGCCCGCCCTCGCCGCCGCCGCTTCCCGCGGCGGCCCGGTGGAGCACGACCCCACGGGCCTTGGCGTCCGCGAGGCTGGCGGCGCCGACGGCCTCGAGCCAGGCGCGGTTGGCCCATTCGGGCTCGCCATCGGCCGAGGTGATCCAGGCCGGATCGCCCTGGCCGTCGACCAGCGCGCGCAGCCGGTCGTCTTCGGGCGCGCCGGGTCGTGACGCGGTGACGCAGCCCAGGCGCAGCCAGGCCAGGGCGCCGGAAGACCGCCCTTCGACAAGTATGACGCCTTCCCGTCCGTTCGCCCGAAAACCGCAATCCTCCCCGCGCTGGATCAGCGCTTCGAGCCGCCGCTGATAGTCCGGATCGAGCTCACCCAGCGCGTGCAGCACCCCGGCCACGTCGCTCCTCGTGACCCCGATCGCCCGGGCGACGGAGAGAAGACCGTCCGCGCCCGCCAACAGGCGCGGCGCGCCATCGTCGATCACGACGATCGCGGAATCGAAGACGTCGGCCGCCGAATTGATGAGCGCCGCGCGGCGGCGGTCGGCGTCGAGCCCGTCGTCGACGGCCGCGCGACGGAGGGAAGAATATCGCATGGGCAGCCGGCCGGCGGACCAGCCGGCGACAACACCGGCGCCCGTCAATATCGCAGCGAGCAAGATGTCCTGCGGATTCATTCGCCCACGGCCCGAATCATGCTGTCGCCGACGGTAGCAGACGCTGGAACCCATGGTAGGATCAGGCTTGGATGATTGACTGGACCAACCTTCCGGCGCCGTCGGCGGCCGACCTCGCGACGCTGGCGCGGGTCTCGTTCGACACCCTGCCGCCGGCCATCCGCGCCGCGGCCGGCCATGTGGAGTTTCACGTCGAGGAATTCGCGGACGATGGCGTCCTAGACACTCTGGGCATCGAAGACCCCTTCGAACTGAGCGGATTGTACGACGGCGTGGACCGGCTTCACCAGTCAGTGCTCGACCCGACGCCGAACATCGCCCGGGTGTTCCTGTTCCGGCGGCCGATCCTCGACGAGTGGGCGGAGCGCGGCGACGTCACCCTCGGCGAGCTGATCGGCCATGTGCTGGTCCATGAGATCGGCCACCACATGGGCCTTTCCGACCACGACATCGCCGTCATCGAAGCGCGGGAGGACTGAGGCCCTTTGCGGGCGCGGACAAATCATGCCAACCTCCCGCAAAACAAAATCACGCCGGATAATTGGAGGGAGGAAGTCCACATGATGGCACACACGCTGGTCGCGATCGTCAGCCTGGTCGCTCTGCTGCTGTATATCGTCATGGGGTTCCGGGTCGGTCAGGCGCGAGCGAAGTTCGGCGTTCAGGCCCCCGCCATCCATGGCCACGAGGATTTCGAGCGCGTGTTCCGCGTCCAGGCCAACACCCTGGAATGGCTGCCGATCTTCCTCACCTCACTGTGGCTGTTCGCCCTTTACTGGGACGACAGGGTCGCCGCCGGGCTCGGACTGGTCTGGATCATCGGCCGCTTCATGTACATGACCGGATACTCCAAGGCCGCCGGCGCCCGCAGCACCGGATTCCTCACTCAACTGGCCGCCACGGCGGTGCTTTTGTTTGGAGCGCTCGGGCGTATCCTCTATCTGATGGTCGTCGCGCCGCATTGAGGTCGACGCGTGTGGTGCGCGGCGGAGGTCAAGGTCAAATGTCCATTCTTCGATCCATGACGGTGGCGGCGGCTCTGGCCGCGGCTCTGGGGCTGGCGGCGTGCGAGACCGCGACGCCCTACCAGCCGCTGGCCAAGGGCTCGGCGGTGGCGGGCGGGTTCACCAACCAGCAGCTGGACGCCGACCATTTCCGGGTGACGTTCGAGGGCAACGACCTCACCGATCGCGAGACTGTCGAGACCTATCTGCTGTATCGGGCCGCCGAGGTGACCGTGGACCATGGCTTCGACTGGTTCGAGATGGTCGACCGGCACACCGACAAGGACAAGAAGACCTACGTCGACTCCGACCCCTTCTATGGGCCCGGATACGCCTGGGGCTACTGGCGCCCCTATTGGGGCTACTACCGCGGTGGCGGGTTCGGCTGGCGCGGCTGGGACCCGTTCTGGGGCGACCCCTTCTGGGCCGACCAGACGCAGATCTCCACCGTGCAGAAGTTCAAGGCCGGCGCCGAGATCGCCGTCGGCCACGGGCCGAAACCGGCCGGCGATCCGCGGGTGTTCGACGCCCGCGCGGTGATGGCCAACCTCGGCCCGAAGATCCAGCGGCCGGAAGTCAAGAAGTAGAACGCCCGACCGCCCTTCCCTCCCCCGAAGTGGGGAGGGACAGGATGCGAAGCATCCAGAGTGGGGCCCGCCGCAGCCTCGAAAGCCTGGGGTTTGCGTGCCGCACCCCACTCTGACGGCTTCGCCGTCTGTCCCTCCCCACTTCGGGGGAGGGAGGAAGGGAAACCTACCGCGGAGCCATACGGATGGCGCCGTCGAGGCGGACGTCTTCGCCGTTGAAGTAGCCGTTGGTGACCATGGTCAGGGCCAGCTGGGCATATTCTTCCGGCATGCCGAGGCGCTTGGGGAAGGGGACCGAGGCGGCCAGGGCTTCATTCACCTGCGGCGGGGCGCCGTTCATCAGCGGGGTATTGAAGATCCCCGGCAGGATGGTGTTGACGCGGATGCCCTCGCTCATCAGGTCGCGGGCGATCGGCAGGGTCATGCCGACGATGCCGCCCTTGGACGCCGAATAGGCGGCCTGGCCCATCTGTCCGTCCTCGGCGGCCACGGATGCGGTGTTGACGATCGCGCCGCGCTCGCCGTCTTCCAGTGGTTCCAGGGTCAGCATGCCGGCCGCGCTCTTGGCCAGGCAGCGGAACGAGCCGACCAGGTTGATCTGGATGATCCAGTTGAAGGCTTCGATCGGGAAGTGCTTGATTTCGCCGGTCTTGCGGTCGCGTCCGGCGGTCTTGAAAGCGTTGCCGGTGCCGGCGCAGTTGATCAGGATGCGTTCCTGGCCGTGCGCCTCGCGCGCCTTGGCGAAGGCGGCGTCGACGTCTTCGTCGGAGGTGACGTTGCACAGGCAGAAGACGCCGCCGATCTCCTTGGCGACCGCTTCGCCCTTGGCGTCGTTCATGTCGAAGATGGCGACCTTGACGCCCTGCTCGGCCAGGGCGCGGGATGTCGCCTCGCCCAGGCCTGAGGCGCCGCCGGTGACCACCGCCGCGATGGAAGAGTCGAGCTTCATGGAAGAATGTCCCTGTGGTTGATCTTGTGAATAGGTGTCTGGGGTTGCTTTAACCCCATGTCCACCTGGCAAAAAGCGTCACGCAGCGTCAAGGCCGCCAATGCCCCGCGACCAGGGCCGCGAACAGCAGGACGCCCGCCAGGGTGTTGGACTTGAAGATGGCCAGCGCGCCGGCCGGATCGCCGACCCGCACGGCCAGCGCCTGGCGGGCCAGATGGATGGCGAAGATCGCCACGCCGAGGAGGTAGGCAACCCCCAGGCCCGCCGCCCAGCCGGCCGCGACCGCCAAGGCGACGCTGACCGCATAGAAGGCCAGGATGGCGCGCGGGGCGGCGGCGCCCAGGCGGCGGGCCGAGGATTTCACCCCCGCCAGCGCGTCGTCCTCGATGTCCTGCAGGGCGTAGACGGTGTCGTAGCCGAGCGTCCAGGCGACGCCGCTCAGGTAGAGAAGGACGCTGGCCGGCGGCAGTCCCGGCGTGAACACCGTCAGATTATAGCCCGACGCCCAGGCCCCGACGACCAGGGTCATCAGGTTGAGCGACGAGGGCCCTCCCCGCGCCGCCGCGAAGCCCAGCAGCACACCCCAGTTGAAGGTGAGGCCCAGCCACGCCTGCGGCCACCAGGTGATCCGCTTCATGAACGGATAGGCCGCCACCAGGGCCAGGGACGCGACCCCCAGGAACAGGCTGAGGATGTTGAGGCTGATGAGGATGGCCAGAGCGGCCAGGGCGCAGGCGATCAGGAACACCCAGGCGCCGCGCACGCTGATCTCACCGGCGGGAATGGGCCGGCGCGCGGTGCGGGCGACCTTGGCGTCGATGTCGCGGTCGACGATGTCGTTGTAGGCGCACCCCGCTGCGCGCATCAGGGCGGCCCCCGCCGCGAACTTCGCCAACAGGACGGGATCGGGCCAGACGCCGTCGATGGCGCAGGATAGCGCGATGCCCTGCCACCCCGGCAGCATCAACAGCCAGATCCCGGTCGGGCGATCGAGGCGGCCGAGCTTCAGCCACGGGCGCCAGGCGAGCGGCGCGTGGCGGTCCACCCAGTTGTCGGCGGCGGCGTCGGGAAGCGGCGAGGTCACCGGACTACAAAGCGCGTGAGCGCCTCTCCTGGCAAGGTCTGTGGCTTTTTTGCGCCTATGGAGCGGGAACGGCGCGGCTCGACTCCCGCCCAAAGCAAAAAGAGAGTATTCGGCGGCGCCTCATGGAACAGTATGAGGACGATGAGGTCGCCCGCAAGCGGGTGCTGACCAACGGCCAGATCCTGGCCTTCATCGGCGGCTATTGGCGCCGCCGGCAGATGCTGCTCGCCGGTACGGTGGGGCTGACCCTCGTCGCCATCGGCTGCGAGCTTCTGGTGCCGCGGGCCTCCCAGGCCCTGATCGACGCGGCGGTCAGCGGCCCGGCCCACGCCGGCGCCGCCTGGGCCGCCTGGGCCTTCTTCGTGATCGTCTACCTGGCCTCGGCGCTGATGCGCAACGGCGCCATGCGGTTCTTCATTCCCCTGGCGACCGGCACCATGCGGGAGATGACCAACGAGGGCTTCGCGCGCGTCCAGAAGTTTTCCGCCGACTGGCACGGCGACACCTTCGCCGGCGCCACGGTGCGGCGCATCTCGCGCGCCATGTGGGGTTATGACGTGGTCGCCGACGCCGTGGTGATCTGGATCGGCCCGGCCCTGCTGGTCCTCATCGGGCTGTCGGTGCAGATGATCCTGCGCTGGCCGCCGGTCGGCCTGTTCTCGCTGGCGATGGTGGCCCTCTACATCGCCTCCAACATCGTCATGTCGAACCTCTATGTGCGAGCGGCCAATCTGCGCTCGGTGGCGCTGGATTCGCGCATCGGCGGGGCGCTCTCCGACGCCATCTCGTCCAACCCGGTGGTCAAGGGTTTCGGCGCCGAGCCGCGCGAGGAGGCGCGCATCGGCCTGGTCACCGAGGACTGGCGCACGGCGACCAATCGCACATGGAACCGCTACACCGACGTGTGGCTGCTGCAGAACGCGCTGTTGAGCGTGCTGCAGGCGGGGCTGGCCGGCCTGATGATCCTGCGCTGGACGAGGGGTCAGGCGAATGCCGGCGATGTCGCCTTCGTGGTGACCTCCTTCCTGCTGATGAGCGGCTATCTTCGCAATATCGGCGACAACATTCGCATGCTGCAGCGGGGCCTGGCCGACGTCGAGGACGTGGCCCGCTATGCGCGCACGCACCCGCAGGTCGCCGACGCGCCCGGCGCCACCGACTTCATCGGCCAGCGGGGCGAGGTCGTGTTCGAGGCGGTCACCTTCCGCTACAAGGCCGCCGCCGCGCCGATCTTCGACAACTTCTCCCTGCGCATCGCGCCGGGCGAACGGCTGGCCCTGGTCGGCCCGACCGGCTCGGGCAAGTCGACGTTCGTCAAGCTGATCCAGCGGCTCTACGACCTGCAGGCGGGCCGTATCCTGATCGACGGCCAGGACATCGCCATCGTGACGCAGGGCAGCCTGCGCCGCGCCATCGCCCTGGTGCCGCAGGACCCGGCGCTGTTCCACCGCACGATCGCCGAGAACATCGCCTATGCCCGTCCGGGCGCCACGCACGACGAGATCGCGCTGGCCGCCCGCCGCGCCCGCGCCCACGACTTCATCGAGGCCCTGCCCAAGGGCTATGAGACCCTGGTCGGCGAGCGCGGCGTCAAGCTCAGCGGCGGCGAGCGCCAGCGCGTGGCGATCGCCCGCGCCTTCCTGGCCGACGCGCCGATCCTGGTGCTGGACGAGGCCACCTCCTCGCTCGATGTGGAGACCGAAGCCAAGGTGCAGGCGGCGACCGAGGAACTGATGAGCGGCCGCACCACCATCGTCATCGCCCACCGCCTCTCGACCATCCGCGGCGCCGACCGCATCCTGGTGTTCGAGGGCGGCCGCGTGATCGAGGAGGGGCGGCACGCCGACCTGGTCGCCAGGCGCGGGGCCTATGCCCGGCTGCATGCGGTGACGATGGGCGCGGACTGAGCCGCGAAGGGCGAGACCACCGTTAATCACCGTAAATACGGTGGACGCAAGGCGGTCGGCGGGCGCGCGAGGGGCTGTGGGCTGGCGGTCGCGGGGCGGTCGGATGGCGGTCGGATGGCGGTTCATTGGCGTCTGACAGGCGTGTCGCTGGCGGCTCGTAGAGCGCATCGATCACAAGTAAATGGTTGATTTATTTATAATTTCCTCGCTGAGCGGCGCAGCCGAGGCGGAGTCTGCGAACTGGCCATTGTGAAAAGACGACATCGAATTCTCCGACGCAGCCACCAAGGGGTGAAAGCATGTTCTTGATTGCGTATTGCAAATATATTCCAGTTTGTCAAGATTTGTGATCAAGCCGGCCCTCCGGCGCAGCCCCGTTGACTGGAGACCGACTCTGTCCCTTCCTATCGGGGACCGAAGGAATGACGCGGTGTCGAAGGGTCTGCTGATCGCCGGAATCGTCTGCATGGTCGCCGCGATCATCATCGCCGGCGCCCGCAGGCTCGGGGCGCGGAGCCCGGTGTTGAACACATTGCCACAGCAGATCATGCTGTTCGGCCTGGGCCTGATGGTCCTGCTCGCCAGCTTCGTCATCGGCGGGACGCCCGCGCCGCAGGCGACGGACCGCCAGGCGTCCGACGATGTCGACACCTGTGTCGTCCAGGCGTTCACCTGCCTGCCCAGGAGCGCCTCTCCTGTGGTGTTCCGCAACGAGGCGGCCGCCAACGCGGCAGCGGCGCAGAACATCAGGGACAGGCTGCCGGCGGCCGATGCGCAAGCCGCCGCCGAAAAGCTCGGGGCCAGCGGCCAGGCGGCCCGGCTGTGCGGCGACGTGGCGTCGGACGAAACCAGCCCCTTGAGCAAGCACCTGGCCGCGGTGCGCCTCCTGACCCACCCGAGGCCGGGCGACGGCAAGGCCACCGACGCCTGCCTGAAGATGGCCCAGGCTTTCCTGTAGATGGGGGAGACCCGCCGGGAGGCGATCCAAGGCCAGAAGAACGTTCCTCTCGGCGATGACGCTCCACACGACCGATTGAGGGGCCGCGAAAGGGGTGGTCCAGGGGTATTCGAGGGGTGACGGGGAATGATTCCAGGTTGGCTGACGGTCGATCCTCGGCGGTTTCAGGCGCGGTGAAGGCGGCGGCCGAGGGGTCGTTCAGGCCGGCGGGCGCGCCGAACGACCGATAGCGGAGCCGAGTAGCCGGCCTCTGAACTCGCTGCGTGAGACAGCTGCGGAAGTCCAACATTGTAGGGTTGGCACGACAAATTGCTCGACGTCAGCTGTCGATCTCGCGTCAGGAGCGCGGGGAATTCGCGACAAACGAACGCCTCTCCGAACTGTCTCGTGAAGGAGACCAGCATCACAAATTCACTTGCGCGCGGCCGCCGCATCAGGGCTGGTGAAATTGATGAGATGGCACTACATTATCCGAATTCACTTGTGAGGTTGGCCATGGCGTCCGAAGCCACGATCGAAGCGGTCCCGTCCAAAGCGTTGAAGGAAGAGCTTACGTTGCGCATGCTCAAGGAACTCGGCCTGGAGCAGGCGCCGGAAACGCCGCCAACGCCTGACGCGAAGGCCGCAGTCAGAACCCACGGCCGCACGAAGCCGAAGGCCAGAAGAGCTTCCGCCATCACGATAGACGGCAAGCGCGTCGCCATCCAGGCCAGGTCGGTGACGGGATATGCGGTCATCAAGGCCGTTGAAGCAACTATCGATCATTACCTTGCCGGGTCGGACCGACTGTTCCTCCTCACTTCGGGCGGAGCCAATTCAGACCTCATCAGCAAGGTGATGGTCCAGGTTCCGCACGCTGTACTGGCGCGGCAGGAGGCCTTTACGGAGGCGCGCCTCGACGCCCTGGTCGACGTCTACCTTCCCAGCGATCCCTTGGCGCGCCCCTCGCCCGAGATCGAACGCGACAACGCCGAAGCTCAGGCGCGTTTCATTGCGACGGTCGAGTGTCACTCCGCCGAGGACCTCGCGCAATTGGCGGGGCATGAAGCGAGCAACCGGAGCGCCACAGCCAATCGCTGGAAAAGCCAGGAAGCCATTTTCGGCGTCAGGCGGCTTGGGCGTGACCGCTACCCTGCCTTCCAGTTTCAGGACGGCCGACCTCGCAAGGTCATTGGCAGGGTGCTGAAGGCGCTGCCCCGGGGCATGAGCCCCTGGCAGATCGCGTTCTGGTTCACCAGCCCGAACGGCTGGCTGGATGGAGCCAGGCCGATGGATCGCCTGGTCGACGAGGAGGCGATCGTCGCCGCGGCAGTCCACGAAGGTGACGACTTCATGGGATGACGCCCTCTCCGCCGGATCCGTTTCCAGCGTTCAACACGGCGCCTCTGAAGGCAGGCACGGAACTCTACCGCTTCCACGACCCGATCTTCGGCGGCGCCGCCTATAATCCGTGCAAGGGCGGGCCGACCCGCTTTGCGCCCCTGAGGCTGCCTTCGGGCGATTGCCTGCCCACCCTCTACGCGGCGATCACCCTGGAGGCGGCGGTTTGGGAGTCGCTTTTCCACGACGTCCCTCATGCGGCCGGACCGAAATCTGTCCGGCTGAACAAGGTGACCAGTCGCGCGCTGAGCATTTTGAAGCTGAAGCGCGAAATCATCGTCGCGCCGCTCCATGCGCCGGACCTGCATCGGATAGGCGTCGGCAGGGCCGATCTCATCGAGACGCCGCCAACAGCCTATGCCGAAACCGCGCGATGGGCGGAAGCCTTCCATCGCGGCGACAACAGCGTCGCCGGCTTGCAATGGACCTCGCGCCGCTGCGATCCCGAGCAGGCTTTCGTGTTCTTCGAGGATCGGTCTCCCTCATCGCCATGGCGCGTCACCGAGCGCATCGAGGTCGGAAAAGCGCCCGATCTCATCGAGGCAATCCGGGCATTTGGTCGCCGTGCGGACATCACGCTCACAATCTAAGCTAATCGCCCCAGGCTCCCGAAAGACCAATTCCAGCTGAGCGGGCGTCAACGGCAGACGCCCATCCACCCAATCGTGGAAAGGCGAAGGCGGGCGGCGGCTTGACTAAAGCCACGGTATCCGCTGCGTTGGTTGAGGGCGGGACGCAGCCATGGTCAGAATCCTAGTCGCCAACACTGATTTCAACTGGTTCGAGACGCTCTCGAACCTGCCGGCGGTCGACGAGGTGAATTTCTGCAGCCAAGCGGGGCGAACGAGTTTCGCGCGCTGACGCCGGGCGAGTTGCTTGCGTTCCGCCTGAAGTCGCCTCGCAATGTGATCGCGGGCTTCGGAGTGTTTCAGCACGCCTCGCGCCTGCCGGTCTCGCTTGCCTGGGAAACATTCGGCTTGAAAAACGGGGCCGTCAGCTATGAGGAGATGCGGCGGAGAGTCGAAAAATACCGCGGCGGTCAGCCGATAGGATGGGACACACCGATCGGTTGTCGCGTGCTGACCCAGCCGGTGTTCTTGCCCGAGATTGCCTGGATACCGTCGCCCGCGTCCTGGTCCAGGAACATCGTTTCGGGAAAGACCTACGCGACCGACGAGGCTGAGGGCCCGTGTGCTTTGGGACCGGCTCGCGGAGGCGATGGCGATGTGGCCGCACGCAGGAGAGGCTTCAGATGATCCAGTCCTCAGCAACGGTTCGGGGCCACGGTATGGCGAGCCGGTGCTGGTCAAGCCGCGGCTCGGCCAAGGGGCCTTTCGAGTAAGCGTGATGGACGCCTACGGGCGAGCGTGAGCTGTCTCAGGCGGGCGAGTGTTGCCGGCGTTGGAAGCGGCGCATATCCGGCCTTATTCGGTGGGGGGCGCGCATGCAGTCTCTTCCCGGGCAGGCCGCCCGGCGGCATCTTGATCGGCGGCGTGCGAGCGCGCAATGGAGTTGCGTCCGGGCCGGCGGCGGGGTGTGGGCGTGGCGCGTCAAGAATTGAATCTCCGCAATTGCGCGCAACCCCGAAAATTCACGTTCAGCCGCACGTCCGGATACAGGTCAAAGCGCGTTTGCGGCGGCGAGGACGCCTGGGTCGATTCCGGGAACATCCGTATAGAAATGCAGCTCGTCCTGTCCCGCGCAGGCCGCGCCATAGCCGGTGATCTCGGCGGCGGTAACGAGGTTGAGTTCGCCGGCCATGCATCGGATCGTGTCGCCGCCGGCAATGGGCGTCCATGCCGCGATCGCCCTGGCTTGGGCCAGGGCGGGCGTTCCGCCGTTTATCGCGGTGACCGCGGGCAAGGCTGCCCGCCAATAGGCTTGCGGATATACCGCGTCACAGGCGGCGGCGAACACGGCCCAGGGAATTCCTGGATTGTTGCTCGGCTGACGACAGCCGGCGGTGACGCCGAAGGTGAACGGTCCCGGACAAGTAGGTGTCCCGGCCGCCACGGCGCCGGTGATCGCGTTGCAGAAAGCGTTGGCGAGCGCGGTTGTTCCTGGACCATCCCACGCGTTGATCGGGCTCCCGGGATCGGATTCAGCGTCTATGATATAGCCATCGAGGCCCGCGGGCATGAGCGTGCCCGTGATGTACGCAGCCTCATCCATCGCATAGTAGTGCGGGGCCGTGTGCGGGCCGGGCATGACGGCTGGCCACCGCCACGCGCGGACGGCGATGCCCGCGGCGTGAAATGTGGGGATTGCGCCCGGCAGCAATACATTGTCGGAGCGGATGCAAACGACAGTTGCGCCGATGGCCTGCGCATCCGCAAGTAGCTGCGCCTGTCGCGCCGCCGTGCCCATGTCGACGGTCCACAATACTTTGGTCATCGTCATCCTCGATTGTCGCTAGAGTGTTGCATTTACTTACATTAACGCCGTACGAAGCCCCATATGCGAGACCACCAGCCCGGAAGGCTGGCGATGCCGCATCTCCGCTGAAGGTCGATCAAAGTGCGCATTGTGTCTGTGACACATGACACATTCGGGCCGTTAGATTCCGCACAGGCGGAAGGACCAGTACGTCGAGCAGCGCTCGTCGGCGCCAGCGGACGCCTCAAACGCGCGCGGGAGAGCGAAGGCCGCGCGTCCTCGACTTGATCGATCGCCACCAACGCTCTTTACTTGATGCAATGCGAAAAATGCTGGTTACGTGCTCTTTGGAGCCGACCCACATGCAAACGATCAAGGTGAGGGGGACGGAATTTTCGCGCAACTTCGCCCGTTACCAGGATGTGGCCATCCGCGCGAAGGTCATCGTCGTCACCAGCCATGAGCGGGTGGCGGGCGGATATCTTTCGGCGGACGAGCTTGCGCACTATCAGCGATTGAAGGCGCGGGAACGCGAGGTTCTCGTCGTCGGCGACCTGAGCGATGACGTCATCGCCGACATCGAGGCCGCCGAGTACGGCGTCGCCCCGCGGTGAGCTTTCCGGCCCCGAGGCCGGGCCTGGTCATCCGCTGCGGCAGTCTGTGGAATGACAGGGTGGCGGCCGGCGCCGTGGGGACGTGGCGAGTTGCGAAGTCAATGATCATCGCGTATCTTTCTTCAGTAGGAGAATGATTAAATGCCCGACGCGGCCCGTTTGTACACGCCCGCCGAAGCCGGCGCCGTCACCGCGCTGCCTCTGAAGGCGGTTCACAACGCGATCGACAAGCGGATCGTCGAGCCCGCCGACCGGGCGCGCACCGCAGTCGAAGGCAAGACCCGGCGGATTGCCGCCCGCTACCTCACCGGCGAGGACCTGGTGCGCCTGCGCGTGTGGCGCGGGGTCGGGGAAGCGCTGTCGGCCGAACGGCGCCGTCGCCTGTTCGCGGCGATCGCCGCCGCGCCCTCCGCCAGGACGGTCAGAGCCGACGACCTGCTGATCGTCGATGTCGGCGAAGCCCGCCGCCAGGTCGATCGCGGCGTCCGCGATCTCGAAGCGGCCGAGGCGATCGTCGCCATCGATAAAGGCACGCTCGGCGGCGAGCCGGTCTTCAAGGGCACGCGCATTCCCGTCCGCGGCATCGCCGCGATGCTGGAGGCGGGCGCTTCACCGGAAGATCTTCTCGCCGGTTACCCTAAGCTGAGCCGCCGCATGCTTGACCTCAGCAGAATTTGGGCGGCGGCCCATCCCCGTCGGGGCCGACCAAAGACGCTGAGCGATCTGGGCCTGACGGTGAAGAGCGTCAAGCGGGCGCCGCTGAAGCCCGACCCGTTGGCCGATCAGACGCGATCAGCGGCGACGGCGACCGGGTGAAATTCCTTATCGACGAATGCTTGCATACCTCACTGGTCGCAACGGCGATCCAGCGCGATCACGAGGCGACCCACGTGACCTGTCGGGGTTGGAGCGGCGCTCCGGACTGGATCTGATGAAGCCGATCCTCGATGAAGCGTTCACCTTCGTAACCAACAACGCCAAGGATTTC
>Ga0302314_10006845_pt1 | contig 20567 bp, 19 predicted proteins | sample III_Palsa_N2_3_FD_200533 | JGI IMG/M metagenome (GOLD analysis project Ga0302314, IMG submission 200533) | Peat permafrost microbial communities from Stordalen Mire near Abisko, Sweden - III_Palsa_N2_3 | ecosystem: Environmental > Terrestrial > Soil > Palsa > Peat permafrost | place: Sweden... | reverse complement strand
CGCGACCACCGCCGCCGCCTCCTCGGGAGAGACGTTCGGGGCGATGATCGACAGCTTCGGGCGACGGTTCACTTCGGCGGAGAGTACCGCCACGCACCTGGCCACGCACGCCACGCACCTGGCCACGCACGCCACGCACGCCAGGCACGTACGCCAGGCACGTACGCCAGGCACGTACGCCAGGCACGTGGACGACTTTGAGGTCGAATAGCGACCTTAAAGTCGTCCACGTCCGCGGGCGGACCCTCAACGCGGCAGCTATCGTCCGCCCGCCAATGCCGCCACTACCCGTCCTCGGCCACGATGCCGTGCTCGCCACCGTCTCACCCGAGGAGGCGATCGAGCGCGTCCGGCGTGCGTTCCTCTCGTTCCACCGCGGTGACTGGGTGATGCCGGCGAAGGTGTACCTCGACAGCCCGCCGTCCGGCGACTTCCGGGCGATGCCCGCGCGCGGCGACGGCCTCGCATTGCTCAAGTGGGTCAGCTCCTTCCCAGGCAACCCCGGGCGTGGACTCCCTACGGTGACCGGCGTCATCTGCCTCTCCGACGCCGCCAACGGCGAGCCGCTGCTACTACTCGACGCGCGCTCGGTCACGGCGCTCAGGACCGGAGCCGTAGCCGCCGTGGCCGCGGAAGCGCTCGCTCGCGCGGACGCCCGCACGGTCGGGATCATCGGCTGCGGGCTGCATGGCGCCTGGACCGCTCGCTGCCTCGCAGCCGCCGGCTACGGCCCCGGCGTCTGCCACGACCCGCGACCGGAGGCTGCCGAGCAGCTCGCGACCGAGCTCGATTGGCAGGCCGGCAAGCTATCCGCGGCGCTCCGCTGCGACATCGTCTGCTGCGTGACCCCGGGCTCAGAGGTCGTGGTGCAGGCCGGAGACCTACGCCCAGGGATCCACCTCAACATGCTGGGCGCCGACGGCCACGGCAAGGCCGAGGCGACGCTCGGCGCCGTCGCCTCGTGCGCGCTCTTCTGTGACGAATTCGTGCAGGCCTCCCATGGCGGCGAGCTGGCCGGCGCGGTCGAGGCAGGCCTCGTGACACGGGATCGCGTGACCGAGCTCGGCGGGGTGCTCGCCGGCGACGCGCCGGGGCGTCCCGGGCCGGAGGCGGTCACCCTGTTCGACTCGACGGGCCTCGCGATCCAGGACCTCGCGATCGCCGCAGCGGTGCTCGAAGCGTGGCGGGCCGGCGAGGTCACTGCGCAGACGGTCCAGCTGTAGCGGCGGCCGGGAATAGGACGGTGCCGGGCATCCGCGCGACGGCGATCCTCTCCGGCGCGCTCGCGCGCTCGAGAATCAGGCGAAAGCCGTGCACGTCGAGTTCGCGCACCGGCCGGAAGGCAGCGAGGGCCGCCGCTACGGCCGCAGGGACGGGCTGGGGATTCAGCGCGCGCTGATGCGGCCCCCGAGCGGGCTCGATCGCCACCCACAGGGCGTCGCTCCGCACCCCCGCCACCGGTCCGCGGCCGAGGTAGGTGCGCACCACCGGAGCGCTCAAGGGATCGGTGCTCACGACCGGGGTGGCGGAATCGACCGAGTCGATCCGCGCGATCGCCGTCCGCCAGTCAGCCTGCTCGTAACGCCAATTGCTCGCGACCCAGAGGGAGCCGAGCAGGCAGAGGGCCAGATACACGGCCAGCGGCACCGCTCGCGCCCGCAGCAGCGCCGGCGCGGCCAGCCCGGCGCACAGCGGCAACACCGCGACGACGTTGCGGGCATAGAAGCGGTCCTCGATCCCGAGCAACGCCATCGCAAGCGGCACTCCGAAGGCGATGGCCGTGAGCACCAGGAGGATGCGCCCCTCGCGGCGGCGGACGGCGATTGCGACCCCGGTCAGCACGCCGAGCGCCGCGAGCGCCAGCCCAGCCCCCTCGAGCCAGGTTCTCGGCACGTTCGCCCCCATCGCGAACTGGCGCACGGTCGACTCGAGCCGCGAATGGAGCGAGATCCCGGCGATGAACGCCGCGTCCTCGGTGCCATTCTGATGCGCTACCAGCGGGATCAGCGGCGCCACCGCCGCCGCGACCGCGAGCGACCACGCGAGCGTTGCCCGCCAGGAGTGCCTGAGCAGGAAGAGCAGGATCACCACCTCTCCGGCGACCAGAAAGGCGCCGAAATAGTGCGTCCACAGGCACGCCACCGACGCGAGCGCCCAGGCGGCGTAGCGGCGAGCCGACGGACGCTCGATCAGCGCCGAAAAGCCCCATACCGAGAGCAGGGCGGTGAGCACGAACAGCCCGTAGCTCCGCGCATCGGTCGCGAAGCCGACGAGGTCCGGGTTGACGGCAACGATCGCTGCGGCCGCAAGGGCGCCGCGCACCCCGATCAGCCGCCGCAGCGCCAAGTATGCAACCGGCACGGCAGCGATCAGCGCGAGTGCCGAGGGAAGCCGCATCGCCGCGGCGCTGCGGGTGCCGGCAAGGTCGGTGGAGAGCTTCGCCAGCAGGTAGTAGAGCGGCGGCGTCGACTCGGTCGCGCGGATGTGGCGCCAGAGCCCACCCAAGGTGTGCTCGGCGAGGATGCCGCGCGTATAGGTCTCGTCGAACCACAGGCTCTGATGGCCGAGAAAGGGCAGGCGCAGCGCGGCGGCGAGCACCGTCGCACCGGCGACCCAGGCCCAGATCAGGCGGCGGTCAACCGCCTGGTGATCAGAGGGGGATGTTCCCGTGCTTACGCTTCGGGCCGGGCTCGCGCTTGGTTTGGAGCGTCTCCAGCGCAGCGATGATCTTCGGGCGCGTCTCGTGCGGGACGATCACGTCGTCGATGTAGCCGCGCTCGGCCGCCGCATAGGGGCTGGCGAAGTGCGCGCGGTAGTCATCGATCAGCTTCTGCCGGCGCTCGTTGGGGGTCGGCGAGGACGCGATGTCGCGCCGGTAGATGATGTTGACTGCGCCTTCGGGCCCCATCACCGCGACTTCGGCGGTCGGCCAGGCGAAGTTGAAGTCGGCGCCGAGGTGCTTGGAGGACATGACCACGTAGGCGCCGCCGTAGGCCTTGCGGGTGATGATCGTGATCTTCGGCACGGTCGCCTCGCAGTAGGCGTAAAGCAGCTTCGATCCGTGGCGGATGATGCCGCCCCACTCCTGCACGGTTCCCGGCAGGAAACCGGGCACATCGCAGAACGTGATGATCGGGATGTTGTATGCGTCGCAGGTGCGGACGAACCGGGCGCCCTTGATCGAGGACTCGATGTCGAGCACGCCCGCGAGCTGAGCCGGCTGATTGCCGACCACGCCGACCGCGTAACCGTTCAGGCGGGCGAAGCCGCACACAATGTTCTTCGCATAGTGCTCGTGCACCTCGAAGAACTCGCCGTCGTCGACCGTCAGGCGGATCACCTCGCGCATGTCGTACGGCTTGTTCGGATTGGCCGGGACGATGTGGTCGAGCTCCTCGTCCATCCTGAACGCGTCGTCCGTCGGCTGCACCCGCGGCGGTGTCTCGAGGTTGTTCTGGGGCAGGAACGAGAGCAGGTACCGCGTGTCCTCGAGGCATGAGTCCTCGTCCTCGGAGGCGAAGTGCGCAACTCCGGACTTGGTGTTGTGCGTCATCGCGCCGCCGAGCTCCTCGAACGTCGGCTCCTCGCCGGTCACCGTCTTGATCACCTCCGGGCCGGTGATGAACATGTGCGAGGTCTCCTTGACCATGAAGATGAAGTCGGTGATCGCCGGTGAGTAGACGGCACCGCCCGCGCATGGGCCCATGATCAGGCTGATCTGGGGGACCACGCCCGAGCAGCGGACGTTGCGGTAGAAGACCTCGCCGTAGGAACCGAGCGAGACGACACCCTCCTGGATCCGGGCTCCACCCGAGTCGTTGATGCCGATCATCGGGCAGCCGATCTTCGCCGCGAGATCCATGACCTTGCACATCTTCTCGGCCATCACCTCCCCGAGCGAGCCGCCGATGACGGTGAAGTCCTGGCTGAACACGCACACACGGCGCCCGTCGATCGTTCCGTGGCCGGTAACCACGGCGTCCCCCCACGGCCGGTTCTTCTGCATGCCGAAATCGGTGGTCCGATGACGGACGAACGAGTCGAGCTCCTGGAACGAGCCCGGGTCCAGCAGCTTGTGCACTCGCTCACGGGCCGTGTACTTGCCTTTCGCGTGCTGCTTCTCGATCGCCTCCCCAGACGCGCCGTCGGTCGCTGCGCGGCGCAGCTTCTCGAGGTGGGCCAGCTTCTGCTCGTATGTCTCGGGTGCCTTGGCTCGCATAGGCGGGAACTTTAACGTGAGTCCCAGCTCGGTAACGTATGGTGCTCGATGCCAGACGAGCGGTTGACCGGCTGGGGCTGGGCCGGCCTCGGGCTGGCGGGATCATCCGCAATGGCCGTTGCGGGTCCCGATCTCATCGGCGGCAAGTCGATCAGCTGGTGGTTCACCCCCCATCTGGTTCAGGGCCACACCGCGAACGTCGCCGTCTTCTATGCCGGCATGGCAGCCCTGTGCGTCGCGTGGCTCGGCCTTGGCCGACGCTCGAGGAAGCCGTCCGAGCTGGTGCTCATCGGCGCGGTCTGGTGCCTTCCACTCCTCGCCGGCCCGCCGTTGTTCAGCAATGACGTCTACAGCTACCTGGCTCAGGGCGAGATTCTGCATCTCGGGCTCAACCCGTACCACTACGGTCCAGAGCTCCTCGGTCGCTTCGGGCAAACGCACCTGCTCGCCACCGTCTCGCCGTTTTGGCGGACGACGACTTCCCCGTACGGCCCACTCTTCCTCGCGCTCGCGGGCGTGATCAACGGCGTGGTCGGCTCGCACCTGATCGCCGGCGTGCTGCTGATCCGCCTGATCGAGCTCGCAGGCGTGGCGCTGGTCGCCGTCTTCACGCCTCGGCTTGCGCGCGTGCTCGGGGCGGACCCGGGCCGCGCCACCTGGATGGCCGTGATCAGCCCCCTGGTCCTGCTCGAACTGATCGCAGCCGGCCACAACGATGCGCTGATGATCGGGCTGCTGGTTGCGGGCGTGACGGTCGCGATGGAGCGCCGACCGCTGCTGGGAATCGCGCTCTGTGCGATCGCGGCGATGATCAAGCTCCCAGCGGCCGTCGGCATCGTCTTCATCGCCGCGGCGTGGGCTCGTGCGGAGTCGGCGCGACCGGAGTCGGCGCGACCGTTACGCATGAAAACGGGCCCGCCCCGGGGCGCGGCGAGGGCGCTCGCGCTGAGCGCGGCGGTCACGGTGGCCGTGTTCGCCGCCGTGAGCGTGGCCACCGGGCTCGGACTCAGCTGGGCCACCAGCGGGGTGCTGTCGACCCCCGGCAAGGTGCATCTCGCGATCACGCCCGTAACCGCCGCCGGCTGGAGCCTCGCGTCGCTGCTGCACCTGCTCGGATTCAGCGCGAGCTCGAGGGGGATCGAATCGGTGCTCGGGGTGGTTGCACTCGCCCTCACCGGGCTGCTGGCGCTCGCACTGATCCGGCGGGCGCGCTACGAGAACCTGGTGTTCCCGCTCGGTGCGCTGCTGCTCGTGTCCGTCTTCGCCGGCCCCGCAACGTGGCCCTGGTATCTGACCTGGGGGCTCGCCCTCGTGGCGTGCTCCCCGGTCACCGGTCGCTCCCGCTCGTTGCCGCTGCTCATGGTCCTCGCCGTGTTCCTGGTCAAGCCGAATGGCATCCTCGCGCTGCCCTTGCACACTGCGCCGTTCGTGCTCGCGTGCTATCTGATTGCGGTCGCCGCGGCTTGGCGATCCCGCCGGAGGCGAGGCGGCGAAGCCCTATCGGGGCGTGTCCGCAGTTTGGCCGGTCGCGAGCAGACGGCACTCACCAACTCCGGATGACATCGCACACCCCCACCATCCGCGCCGACCGCGACACGGTCCGGGACGGCGCTCGACCTCGTCGCGGTGTCGCGCCCGCGCGCGAGCGGCTCGTCGAGATCGCCGTGATCGCGGTGCCATGCGCGATCGCCGCGCTGCTCGCGTTCTACGAGATCACCGCCCGGAGCCTGTGGCTCGACGAGGCCGCCAGCGTCGCGATCGCGTCCCAGCACGGGGTCGCGCTGTGGCACGCAATGGAGCACGACGGGGGCAACATGCTGGCCTTCTACGCGCTGCTGCACGTCCTGATCGGCCTGTTCGGCGACGGCTTACTCGTGATCCGGTTCGTCTCGGCGCTTGCATCCGCCGCGACGATCGCGATCGTCTGCCTGCTCGCGCGCCGACTGTTCGACCGGCGCGTCGCGGTCGCGGCCGGCCTACTGACCGCGGTCAGCTTGCCGTTCGTGTATTGGGGACAGGACGCACGCAGCTATGCGCTGATTATGACCTTCATCACGGCGTCGTTCCTCGCTTTCGTCTCCCTTGTCGACCGGGAGACTGATGCCCCCGCCTCGCGATGGGCGTGGGGGGCGTACGTGGCGATGACGGTCCTCGCCGCGTACATGAGCTTTGAGGCCCTGCTGATCGTGCCCGCCCAGCTCGTCGCGCTCGTGTGGGTCCGTCGGCCGCTGCGGCCGGTGGTCTCGGCGCTGGCCGTTGTCGCCGGGTGCTGCCTGCCCCTGCTCGTCCTCGCCGAGCGCCGCGGGCCCGGCCAGCTGTTCTGGGTCCCGAAGCCCAACCTCATCCAGCTGCGCCAGATGTTCGAGGCGCTGACGTCGTCTGGACTGCAGCCGAACTTCCACCTCACCGCGACCGGGACGCCGCTGCAGATCCTGTCGGGAGCGCTCCTTCTCGTGGTCGCGGCCACGATCCTCGCGCGACTGCTTCGCGCGGGTCGTGATGCCCGAGCGGGTCGTGATGCCAGAGCGCGTCGTCATCCCAGCGCGGGTCGCGATCCCCGGGCTTCCTGGCCGCAGGTCCTGGTGCTCTGCTGGGTGGCGGTCCCCGTGGGTCTCGGGGTGCTCGAGTCCTATTTCGTCCAGCCGATCACGCTACCTCGCGCCGCGCTCGTCTCGCTCCCCGCAGTCTCGCTCCTCCTCGCATCGGGCGCGATGGACCACCGCGTCCCTCGCCTGTTGAGCCTGTCCGCCGTCGGCGTCGTGCTCGTGCTGCGCGGGCTTCAGCTCGCGCCGAGCTACGGCGTGTCGCCCGAGAACTGGCGCTCCGCGACCACCCACGTGCTCGCCTCGGCGCGACCCGGCGACTGCATCGCCTTCTATCCGGCCGATGGCCGCCAGGCGTTCCAGTACTACATCGGGGCCAACACTCTGGCGTCGGCACGCGCACCGCGATCGGTGCTGCCGGCGGCCCCGTGGAGCGAGGTCAAGCCGTATGTCGAGGACTACGTCTCTCCGTCAAGCTCGAGGACGTCGCAGATCGAGGCGGCCTGTGCCCGGCTGTGGTTCGTGTCGAGCCATCGCGGCCAGAAGACGGGGCCGCCCGCGTCCAGGTCCGACTACTTGCGCTACCGGGCGCTGCTCGGCTCGCTGACCAGCGGCTACCTCCGGCACGAAACCGTCTCGTACGGCTGGGCCAGCCCGGTGCGGGTCGAGCTGTTCAGCCGTTGACGGTCGCCCAGCGGATCACGGGCGCAGCGCGACCCCGACGAACGTCACCGCGCTCATCACCACGAGCAGCACCGTGCCGCCGCCAATCAGCCACGAGAACGCCCGGCCCTTGAGCCGGTACGCCACGACCAGCACCAGCGGGAACGCCGTGATCAGCATCCGTGGGTTCGGCGGCACGTTCTCCGAGGTGATTACCAGGAACGCGATCGCGAACGTCCAGACCAGCGCAGGCACGGAAATGCGAGGACGCATCCTCACGAGTAGCACAACCGCGACCACCAAGAACACGGCGCCGAGCAGGCCACTGACGTAATTCAGATTGAGATGCAGGTCGCCGTGGGTGACCGAGGTGTCCTTGAACAGGCGCATAACCAGCGTCACGAGCGCCAGCGGATTGGTCTTCTCGCTCCACTCGTGATGCTGCGCGTAATACGTCGCGAACGGAGAACCTGTCCACACCCACAGGAAGGCACCGAACGCAACCACACCGACCGGGGCGAGCAACGGTGCGATCAGTGCCCTTAGCGCCTCCCGATCGAGCCAACCGCGCCGGCGGATCTCGATCAACGCCGCCGCGGCACACGCCGGGATGATCGCCAGCGCCGTCGGCCCGACCGCCGTCGCGAACGCAGCGAGAACACCCGCCAACAGCCAGCGCCGTCGCTCCAGAGCGAGGATGCAGCCCGCGATAAGCGGGATCAAGACCCCCTCCGAATACACCATCGAGAAGACCACCGAGCCGGGGAAGAAGCAGAAGAACACCACCGCCCGGCGTGACGCGTCCTCACCCCACCAGCCCGCGCTCAGGCGCCCGACCAGCACCGTCGCGACGAAGCCGCCAAACCCGGAGACAATCACCCCCGCGAGGAAGATCGAGCAGACGAACGCGTGCTGAACAAGCCACATCAGCATCGGATACAGCGGGAAGAACCCCTGCGTCGTCTGGATATGCGCAACGTGACGCAGATAGCCGAGCCCCGTCAGCCGGCGATACCACGCGCCATCCCAGTTGGACAACTCCGCCTTCAGCGACCAATGCCGAATCGCGCCATTGACCACCGCCACGAGCACTAACAGCACCCGCGAAGAGCAATAGACGACGAACGGGAATCGCAACCGCGCAACCGCGTACGCGAACCGGCCGGGCAGCGAGCCCGCCGGGCGCGACCCCGGCACCGGGACCGGCGAGGGCACCACGCCCACACCCGAGTCCCCGCCCGGGTCGAGCGCCTCCTCAGCCGCATCCACGGACATGGCGGGCCATTCTAGGTGTGTCGGCGTCAGATCCCTGTCCCGGCGAGAGCCCAGGCCCAGCCGACGCCCACTTCGCCCGTGTCGCTACGCCCACTTCGCCCGTGTCGATACGCCCACCTCGCCCGTGTCGCTACGAGCGCGAGAACGGCCGGCGGTGCGCCGCACCGAGCCGGTCGAGGACACCCACGAGCGCCGCGGCGGGATCGCTCTCGGGCGCGGGCGCGGGATCGACCTCGGGCGCCGCGGCGGGATCGACCGCAGGCGCGGTCTTCTCCTCCGCCGCGGGAAGCGCGGCGGCAGGCTCGGGCGGGGCGGCAGCCGCTCGCTTTCCCCCGAGCCACCCTCGCAGGCGACCAAGCAGGCCGGGGCGTGGGGTCAGCGGTTCCGGCTCGGACACGGCCGGAGGCTCCTCCGCAGCCGCGGGCTCCTCCGCAGCCGCGGGCTCCTCCGCGGCCGGAGGCTCTGCCGCGGGCTCCTCCGCGGCCGGGGAGTGCTCCTCCGCGACCGGAGGCTCTGCCGCGGGCTCCCGAGCGGTCAGGGTCACGCGCGTCCCCCACCCGGATGGCTCGATCCGAACCGTGCCGCTCGCGCGCTCGCCCTCCCAGGCTACGGCGGTTTCGGGTTCCAGCCTGGTGATCCGAATCTCGCCAAACGACTCCGCCAGATGGCCGGCCAGCGACGACGGATCGCTCAGCTCGGCCCACAGCTCGGGCGGGGACTTGACCAGAGTTCGGCTTGCCTCATGCTCTGTCATCGAGATGGGATTTCGAGCGACCGAGCGGGACTCCTTCCCCGGTCGTCCAGTTGCAGACGAAGCTCCAGGCGGCTGCAGGACGACCGCGTCGTCCAGTTGCAGACGAAGCTCCAGGCGGCTGCTTGCCCACCTCGGCAGCGAGCGTTAGCCAGCCTGAATGGTCATCACGTACACGGTAACGAGGATCAGAACGAGGACGAACGAGTCGACCATCATGACACGCTTGGAGAGTGCCTCGTACTCGGCGCTCCAGGTCACCGTGCCGCTGCCCGACGCGGCGACTTCGCGCTCCGCGAGCTCGGCCAGCTTCCTCTCCCGAGGAGTCAGGAACGCGCCAACGATCCCGCCGACGATGACGACGATCGCGATTCCCCACTGCACATAGAAAAGCTTCCACTGGTGCAGGTCCGACGCGAGGTAGATCCCCGCCGCGAGCACGAGTACGAGCCCCGGCGAGATCAGCCGCTGGCCCAGGAGAACACGCATCCGGTGGTACCAGGGCATCGCCCGCGGGTCCAGCTGGACCGCGAACAGACTGATGACCGGGTAGGCGAACATCACCCCAAAAGTGATCACCACAGCCGCGATGTGCACTGCGAGCACGACCTGCCAGAAGAGCACGGCGGTGACGGGCATCGGCGCGAAAAGCTACCGGTAAGAAGGCTCGCGCGGGTCCTCGACGCGCGCCGCACTCAAGCCGGGGCCCTGGATTACAGCGCTTCCCTGTACGCCCCGAAGACGTCACCGATCGCACTACAGACCTCGCCCATCGAGCAGCGATCCTTCAGCGCCTGGCGGATAGGACCAAGCAGGTTCTCGGTTCCGCGCGCTCCCTCGCGCACCTCCTCGAGCCGCCGCTGCACCAGTTCCTGGTCGCGATCTGATTTGAACGCCTTCAGCCGCGTCACCTGATCGCGTTCGGATTCGGGATCGACGCGCAGGATGTCCTGGATCTCGGGGGTGTCCTCGACGTACGCGTTGACGCCCACGACGATGTCCTGCCCGGTCTGGTAGCGCTCGTGGTAGCCGAACGCAGACTCCTCGATCTCATTCTTGATGAAAGCGATCGCGTGCACCGAGCCGCCGAGCTCATCGACCTTGGCGATCAGCTCCAGCGCGCGGGTCTCGATCTCGTCGGTGAGCGCCTCGATGAAATACGAACCGGCGAACGGATCGACCGTGTCGGCAGCACCGGATTCGTGGGCGATGATCTGCTGGGTGCGGAGCGCGATCTTGGCCGCTCGCTCGGTCGGCAGCGCAAGCGCCTCGTCGAAGCCGTTCGTGTGCAGCGACTGCGTGCCGCCACAGACGGCTGCGAATCCCTGCAGCGCGACGCGGACGATGTTGTTCTGCGGCTGCTGGGCCGTAAGAGTCACGCCACCGGTCTGGGTGTGGAAGCGAAGTCGCCAAGAGCGCTCGTCCTTCGCGCCGAACCGCTCGCGCATGATCTTCGCCCACATCCGGCGGGCGGCGCGGAACTTGGCGATCTCCTGAAAGACGTTGTTGTGTCCGTTGAAGAAGAACGCGAGGCGGGGTGCGAACTCGTCTACAGCGAGCCCGGCGTCGAGAGCTGCCTGCACGTAGGCAATCCCGTTCGCGAGCGTGAAGGCCACCTCTTGAACGGCGGAACAGCCCTTCTCGCGGAAGTGGTAGCCCGAGATCGAGATCGTGTTCCACTTCGGCACCCGCTCCTTGCAGTACGCGAACAGGTCCGTGGTGAGCCGAATCGCGCCCTCGGGCGGGTAGATGAAGTTGCCCCGAGCGATGTACTCCTTCAGGATGTCGTTCTGGGTCGTGCCGCGGAGCTGGTGCGACGGCACGCCCTGCTCCTCGCCGACGAGCTCGTAGAGCAGCAGCAGCACGGCTGCGGGAGCGTTGATCGTCATCGAGGTCGAGACCTTGTCGAGCGGGATCTCGTCGAACGCCGTGCGCATGTCGTCGATCGTGTCGATCGCGACGCCGGTACGACCAACCTCGCCTAGGCAACGTGGGTGGTCGGAGTCGAGCCCGAGCTGCGTTGGTAGATCGAACGCCATCGACAGGCCGGTCGACCCGTGCTCGAGCAGGTAGCGGTAGCGCTCGTTGGACTCCTTCGCGCTCGCGTATCCCGCGTACTGGCGCATCGTCCACAGCTGCTTGCGATACATCTCACGGTGCACGCCACGCGTGTACGGGTACTCGCCAGGCTCGCCGAGTTCGAGCGGATCAGGCAGATCCTGCTCGGTGTAGAGCGGCGCGACCTCGATTCCCGAGTCGGTGAACCGGTGTTCGTCGTCGGGTCCGGTGATCGGAGCGATGGTCCGGTGCTCGGGAGTTGTCGCCATCCGCCTTGGAGGTTACCTGTGGTCGACCGGCCTGACCAGGAAGGTTGCGTGCAGCGGACCACCATGCTCCTCGAGAGTCTCGAAGCCGCTGGCGTGGAGCATGCCGCGCACGGCGCTGCGGCTGAGTCCCCACCACCAGGTGCCGTAGGCCTGCGCCGGCTCAAATGCATTCGACAGACCTGCGGCACTGATGCCTGGCCGCGCGGATGCGTGCAACCGTCGATCCTCGCCCGAGAGCCCGGGCAGGAACACGCACGCCTGCGCGAAGCCCGGCACCTCCGGAATCGTCTCGGTCGCCAGGATCAGCAGCTCGCCGGTGATCTCGCGCAGGCTGGCAAGCGTAAGGAGCGGGTTCGGCGCGTGGTAGAGGACCCCCGAGCACCACACCAGATCGTGCCGGCCGATCACACCGATCACCTTCTCGTCGTGGAGATCACCCTGGACGAAGCGCACCTTCGACGAACGACGCTTGCGCTGGGCCTCGAACTGGGCGCTCGCCGGCATCAGGTCCACGGCGGTCACCGCCGTCGCACCGTTCTCCTCCGCAAGGAAGGAAATCGCCCCGTCGACGCCCCACATGCAGCCGATGTCCGCGAACGAGCGGCCGGCGGCGAAGCGCCGGACGAGCTCTTCGCGCGGCCGTCGGGCCCGGCCGAGCACGCTTCTGGCGCGAGCCGTGGCGATCCAGGTCCGGGCGAGCAGGGTCACGCGTCGTCATTCTCCTACGCGGGGCGCAGGAGCGACGGAGGGTCCGCGCCCCTCGCCGGATAGCCTTGGTCTGATGAAGGTCCGCATCCAGCTGTTTGCGACGCTGCGCGAGCGTGCCGGCACCGACCAGGTCGAGCTCGATCTGCCCGAGCAGTCGCGCGTGCGCGACGCGCTCGAGCTGCTGCGCACGATCACAAGCGGCCTGCCCGTGGTGATGGCCGTAAACCGCGAGTACGCCGACGAGGACGTGGTCCTGCATGCCGGCGATGAGCTCGCTCTGATCCCGCCCGTCTCCGGAGGCTCCGCGGTCTACGCGCGCGTGACCGACAAGCCGATCGCGCTCGATCCCCTGCTCGAACTCGTCCGCGACCCAGCCGCTGGCGCCGTCGTCACCTTCCTAGGCGTGACTCGCGAGGTCGAGCTGCTCGAGTACGAGGCCTACCTGGAGATGGCCGAAACGCAGATGGGCGAGATCGTCAGCGAGGCGATCGCGCGCCACGGCCTATGCGCGGCCGCCGTGGAGCACCGGATCGGCATCGTCCCGCTGTCAGAGCCGTCGGTCGTGGTCGCGGCGTCGGCACCGCACCGCGGCGAAGCATTCGCCGGCGCCCGCGAGATCATCGACCGGGTCAAGGCCCAGGCACCGATCTGGAAGAAGGAGTCGGGTCAGTGGGTGGAGGGCACGTCACCTTCGGTGTGATGGCCGGCGTGGGCGTTCGGCGCCGGCCTCCTTCGATAGACTAAGTCCATGACTAAGTCTGTTGGGGTTCACGAGGCCAAGACCAACCTCTCGAAGCTGCTCGAACGGGTCGCGGCTGGAGAGGAGATCACGATCACCCGCCGTGGCGAAGAGGTTGCTCGACTGGTGCCGGCACAGCCGGCGACCGCGAGGCGCTTCGGTCTGGATCGGGGACGCTGGGTGGTGCCCGATGAGTTCGACGCGCCGTTGCCTGACGAGGTACTCACGGCATTCGAGCGGTGAAGCTGCTCCTCGACACGCATGTGTTCCTCTGGCTGCAGACCGAGCCGGAGCGACTTGGCGAGCATCTGCGTCTTGTGCAAGATCAGCGCAACGTCCTCGTGGTTTCCGCCGCCAGCTCCTGGGAGATCGCGATCAAGTACCAGCTCGGCAAGCTGCCGCTCCCGGAAGCGCCCGAGCGGTACGTCCCCCAGCGGATCCGAGCGATCGGCGCCGAGGCGGCTCCTGTCGAGCACCCGCACGCTCTAGCTGTGTCGAGCCTACCCGCATTGCATCGCGATCCCTTCGACCGGCTGCTTGTGGCACAGGCGACGCTGTTGGGTCTGACGATCATGACCGCCGATCCGGCCCTCACCCAGTATGCAGTCGCGACCATCCTCGTGTAGCCGCCAGCGGGTCCGGACGCGGCGAGCGAGACCGGACGGGCTCCAATTGGAGTCACAAGCGTAGACCGACCGCCCGTCCCTCAAAACGCATGCTCACGCCTGTGACTCCAACCGCCAGGCCATGTCCCAGAACGCCAGCTCGTGCCTGCTTGACTGCAAGAACGCCTCGAGCATGCGGGCGCGGCCGGAGTCGTCGAGTCCGGCCGCGAGCTCGTCGGTGAGGGAGCGACACCAGCCGGCCTGCGCCGAGAACTCGGGGCTTGCGTATGTCTCGATCCAGGCGGCGTAGGGGTTGTCCTTGGTCCAGGGAGCGAGGGAGCGGCCGACCTCGGCGTATCCCCACATGCACGGCAGCAGCGCCGACACGAGCTCGGCGAAATCGCCGAGCGCCGCTGTCCGCAGCAGGAAGTCGGCGTATGCGCGCGTCGTCGCGGTTGGGCGCTCGTACTCGAGCTCCTCCTCGGCGATCCCCCACGCCGACGCGAACTCGCGTTGCATCTCCATCTCGCGCCCGAGCGTCGCCGTGGCAAGCTCGGCGAACCGGCGCATCCACGCGAGCTGTGGAGCGCGCGCGGAGGCGAGCGAGAGCAGCCGCGAATAATCGATCAGGAACACGTAGTCCTGACGCACGAAGTGGCGGAAGCGATCGACCTCGAGCGTCCCACCGCCGATCCCGCGCACGAACGGATGCGCGTGCTGGGCTTCCCAGATCCCGCTCGCCAGGGAACGCAGCTCGTCCGAGTAACGCCCTTCGGGGGCCGCCGCGCTCATTTGCCGTCGAAGTGGACGGCGTTCGCGATGTACTGCTGGGACACGGTCAGCTCTTGTGCGATCTGCTCGTTCAGGCGTTCCACGAACCGTGCTGCGGCCATCGCTCCTCCTGTGGTCTCGGGCCGATGGATGGTAGAGGCGCGGGCGAGCCCAGACAGATAGATTGCATACATGTCCACGTGCCTGGTAACCGGTGGCGCAGGCTTTCTCGGATCCCATCTGTGCGACGAGCTCCTGAGCAGGGGCCACCGCGTGATCTGCGTCGACAACTTCGAGACCGGCTCGCTCGCGAACATCGCGCACATCCGCACCGATGCTTTCGTCACCCTCAACGTCGACATCATCGAGCCCTATTTCGTCGATGAGCAGATCGACTTCGTTTACCACCTCGCCTCCCCAGCCTCGCCGATTGACTACCTGCGACTGCCTCTGGCAACGCTCAAGGTCGGCTCCTACGGCACCCATCACACACTGGGCCTGGCGAAGAATCACCGCGCGCGCTTCCTGACAGCATCGACCAGCGAGGTCTACGGTGACCCGCAGGTCCATCCCCAGCCGGAGAGCTACTGGGGCCACGTCAACCCGATCGGCCCTCGCGGCGTCTACGACGAGGCCAAGCGGTACGCCGAGGCGCTGACGATGGCGTATCACCGGCAGCAGGGTGTTGACACCGCGATCGTTCGGATCTTCAACTCGATCCTCGCGGACGAGCAGGTCCTCTACGACGACGGCCGCGAGTTACGCCGCGAGAAGGTCTCGGACCTCGCCGCGCGGCTGGCGCGGTACGCCGTGGCGGCCGGCTACGTGCCAAAGCGGAGTCCACATGCCACCGGCGTGGCACTCCTGGATGCCGGCTTCTCGCCGGCGATGGAGTATCCGCTCGAGCACATCAGCGTGCCGGCGTTCGCTGCCGGTGGCAAGATCGTGTCCGCGCCGGCGACGGCATTGATCGCGCATCCCACCGACGAGCGCTGTTACGAGATCCGCACGCGTTACGGACGCTCCGTGCGAGTGACCGGACACCATTCCGTCTTCGTCGAGGGCACGGACGGCGAGCCCGTCGCCAAGCCTGCGGAGGAGCTCGAGGTGGGCGAGCGGATCGCGATCGCCCGGCGGATCGACGTGCCCGAGCGCGATCGACGATGGGTCGACATGATCGAGGTGTGGCGCAGGGACGAGCGCGACCCGTGGGATCTGACGGTCGAGGCGCCCGGGTTGGGCGAGCTCGCGTGGGCGCGACGTTTCGACCTGTTCGGACTGCTCGCGTCCAAGCGCCGCAACGCGGGACCGAACTGGCGCAACGGCGCATGGTCGAAGATCATCCGGATGCGCCGGTGCGATCGCATCCCCCTGCCGTGCGTCTGGCACGCGGGTATCGAGATACCCGAGGACGCGCGGGTGCGGATGCGGGTCGCGGGCAGGAGCGTGACCATGCCCCTGCGCGTCGAGCTCACCGACGAGGTGCTGTGGCTCCTGGGATTGTGGGTTGCGGAGGGGTCGTCGCATGAGAAGAGCAACGACGCGTTTCTCACGATCGCCTGCGATGACGAGGTGCTCGCCCGCGCGTCGGCGATCATCGAGCGCGTGTTCGGCCTGCATGTCGTGCATGCGGCTGCCAGCTCAGCTCGCTCGGCGTCGATCTTCATCCACTCGAAGCTGCTGCTCAGACTGATGGACTTCCTCGGGTTCGGCGATAACCGCAAGCGGATCCCCGGCTGGATCCTCGGGCTGCCGCTGAGCCGGCTGAAGTGGTTCATCGAGGGGTACCGGGAGGGCGATGGGGTCCATTCGGGGGCGAAGCTCGAGCAGGGCATCCGCCATAAGTTCACGACCGTCCACGACGAGCTGAAGGATGACCTTGTTGTGGCGCTTGCGCGCTTCGGGATCGTTCCCTCCGTCGGCCGCTACAAGAGCCGGATCAAGCAGAAGACCGGCGACCGCACATATCCGTTCTGGCTGTTGACAGTGAGCAACGTGGCCCCGTGGAGCCCGCTGCAATGGGACCTCGGCGTCGTTCAGCGACTGAGTGCCAGGACCACCGGTGACCTCGTCTGGGCCCCGATCCGCGCAATCGAAGAAATCCCCGCCACCCACCTCGTCTACGACTTTTCCGTCCCTGGACTCGAGAACTTCTGGGCGGGCACCGGCGTTCTCGCCAAGAACACCTTTGGCCCTCGGATGAGACCCCACGACGGGCGGGCGATCCCGACCTTCCTGCGCCAGGCGCTTCAGGACCGCCCGATCACGATCTTCGGGGACGGATCGCAGACACGATCGTTCTGCTACGTCGACGACCTCATCCGCGGGATCATCGCGCTCTCGGAATCCGGCTACCACGACCCGGTCAACATCGGCAATCCGAACGAGTTCACGCTGCTGGAACTCGCCCAGAACGTGCTCGAGGTGACCGGCTCCCGGTCCGAGATCATCTTCGAGGCCCTTCCGACCGACGATCCGCAGGTCCGGCAGCCCGATATCTCGCTCGCGCGGGAGATACTCGGCTGGGAGCCGACGATCGACCTCCGTGAGGGTCTACGACGAACTATCGACCTGTCAGGTCCTGAGGGGCTCATCGGCGCACCCCGTTAGCAACCAGTTAGCAAGTTCGTGGGAATTGTCTCCTGGCGCGTAACTTCGATGCAAGGAAACCGTTTCAATTGCAGGGTACGTCCAGAAACGACGGGAAGGCAGCTTGACGATCGAGCAGCAAGAGATGCCCGAGACCACGAACCGCCCCGCCGGCGGCGTCGTGTCGCCCGCGCTTCGCGACCGAGACGTGCGACGCAAGCGTCCGCCGGTGCTGTCGTTCGTGCTGCGACTCGAGACGCTGCGGCGGGTAGCGCGCGTCCTCTCGCTGCTCGCGCTCGACTACGTCGGCGTCGTGGGCGCATTGCTCACTGCGCTGGTGGTCAAGCTCGCCCTGGGTAACAGCTTCAACTTATCCCTCGGATGGGACGAGACCCGGCATTGGATCGCCTTCGCATACCTCGTGACCGTGCTGATGTTCGCGCGCGCAGACCTGTACGCGGATCGCCCTCGCCGTCCGGGCTTTGCGGGGATCACCGCGGCGTTGTGCCAAGCGACCGTGATCGCGCTCGTGTTCGCGCTTGCCAACGGCGAGCACTTCAAGAGCTACTTCCTCTTCTACGGCTCGCTGTTCTTCGGCGTCGTCTACATCACTACGCTCCGCTACCTGCACACGCTCGTGACCGGCAGGTTGCTCGCGAAGGCCGGCTACCGTCGCCGTGCGCTACTGGTCGGATCGGGCAAGCACATCGAGGCTGTGGCCCACGCCCTCGCGGGACGCTCGCATACTCCCGTCGACCTCGTCGGCTACATATCGCTCAAGCCACGGCCCCAGAATGGACTGCGCTCCTTGGGCCAGCTGAGCGAGCTGACCGAGGTGCTCGCGCGTGAGCGCGTGCAGGAGGTGATCATCGCCGACCCGGACTTCCCCCAGGAGCAGGCCGTCGAGCTCGTCGACCAGTGTCATCAGCGCGGCGTGAACGTCCACATCGCGCCGTCGACGATGGAGATCCTGTTCAAGCGCGCGGAGTTCGTGCCGGGCGAGTCCGTGCCGCTGTTCACGCTGCGCCCGCCGGTGTTCGAAGGGATCGACTACGCGATCAAGCGCACGTTCGATCTCGCGCTCTCGATCGTGATGCTGGCGATCGCGGCCGCAGTCAAGCTGAGCTCGCGTGGCCCGTTGATCTACCGCTCGACCAGACCGGGCATGGCCGGCAGGCCGTTTGGCTGCTTCAAGTTCCGGACGATGCGCGAGCACGCCGACCAGGTCCAGGCGGACCTCGAGTCGCTCAACGAAGCCTCCGGCGCCCTGTTCAAGATCCGCCAGGATCCGAGGCTCACGCCGGTCGGCCGCTTTCTGCGACGGTTCTCGCTCGACGAGTTGCCGCAGCTCGTCAACGTGATCCGGGGCGAGATGTCGCTGGTTGGCCCGCGCCCGCTGCCGATGCGTGACTTTGAGCGTCTCGAGGAGTGGCACAAGAAGCGCTATCTCGTACTGCCTGGCATCACCGGCCTGTGGCAGGTGTCAGGGCGCTCCGAGCTCGACTTTGACGACCTCGTCCGGCTTGACTTCCTCTACCTCGAGCGCTGGTCGGTCTTCCTCGACCTCACGATCATGCTCAAGACGATCCCGGCAGTGCTCTCGCGGCGCGGCGCGTTCTAACGACTCGCGGCGCGGCGCTTTCTAAAGCTCGCTCACCCTTCCGACGGCGCCCGCAGGCAGACCCAGCTCTTGGTCAGTGGCCCGAACCGTTCGCGGACCGCAGGGCCGAACAGAAGCTCTAGCTCCCGGCGCGGCAGGAGCTGAACCTCGTCCGGATCCCCGCCCGCGCCCAGGCGCCAGTAGCGGCGGCGAGCCGCCGGCGGGAGCCAGTGGGCGCCGGGCAGCAGCGCGTGCGGCTCGATCGGAAACGCGATCGCCGGCGTCTGCACGTACCAGCCACGCGCGACCCGGCGAAGCTCACGCGCGAACGCCGCGCGCCCCGCCGGCGGGATGTGTTCAATCACGCTGTTTGCGTAAGCGATGTCGAACTCGCGATCGGCGAACGGTAGCTGCAGGGTCGCGTCGGCGCGCACGAACGGTCCCTGGTAGTCGGGGCGCTCGACGACGTCGACGCCGGTGATGTTGAAATCAGGGAGCAGTGCGCGCAACCCGAAGCCGCCGCATCCAATGTCGACGATGCGGGTCTCGGGGCCGATGCCGCCGACGCGGAGGAACTGCTCGAGGCGGCGGCGGCGGGCCCGCGCCGCGAACGGCTCCGCCACCTGCCCGAGAGGTCCGCGCGCCTGAGCGTAGATGCGGCTCTGCGTCATCAGACCAGACTAAGGGTCCTGGGCGCCGCGGGGTGGTCGGACAAGCGGTCAGTAATTCCGGCGCGGACCCTATTCGCACGCGGAAGCGCTCTACCTGGCAGAGCGCCTATCCTCCCAACCCGAATGCCGCCCACCGACCGCTTCGTCATCAGCTTCGCTGCCGAGCCCCCCCAGGAGACCCTCCCCTACGGGCGCTGGGCCGACACTCTGCGCACGCACTTCATCGCCGCATGCAACGCGATCGACAGCGAGGGCGAGGAGATCGGCGAGCCCGGCGAGATCGCCTGGTTCCCTGATCGCACCTTCTCCGGGCGCACGTACATCCCCGCCGTGGCCAGGACTGAGGAGGATTACGAGCTGTTCGGCTACGTCTCTTTCACCGAGGCGGCGGGCGGCCCAGGCGACTTCGAGGCCCACGCGGACTTCACCGCCGAGGTCGCGGAGGCGAACCCGGACTGGAAGCTCGATCTCAACGACGAGGTGATCGGCACCTGGCGCGGCGCTCCGGGAAAGGCCGCGGATATCACCCTCGTCTGGGGCGTGCCGCTGATCCCCGGCGGGGTCTGCGTCACCGCTGAGCTCGCCAACCTCGCGGTCGACCAGTGCGACCTCCTCGACGAGCGCTTCACTTTGATCGCCCCCGACAACTTCCGCGGCGACTTCATCGAGGTCAAGCTGTTCTCCAAGCGCGGCGAAGAGCTTGCCCGCGAGTCGCTGTACGTGGACGACGAGGAAGACGACGAGGAAGACGACGACGAGGAATCGGACGTCGAAGCGGACGGCTAGGCTAGGCTGGCGGGGCGGCCGCGTCGACTCCCGTCAGGATTGCCGGCAGCCGACTGTCCACCTCTTCCCGGGTCAGCGGGAAGTGGCACGCCGCCACGGTCCCGCCGCCCTTGTCCGCAAGCGGCGGCTCGTGGCCGGAGCACAGTTGCTCCGCCTTGGGACAGCGGGTGTGAAAGTGACAGCCGGAGGGCAGATCGGCGGAGCTCGGCTGCTCACCGGTGAGCAGTTCCCGTGTGCGATGGCCTCCGAGCGGCCGCGGCACCGGCACCGCCGCCAGGAGCGCGCCCGTGTACGGATGGCGGGGGAAGCCGTACAGAGCC
>Ga0302314_10006844_pt1 | contig 20567 bp, 19 predicted proteins | sample III_Palsa_N2_3_FD_200533 | JGI IMG/M metagenome (GOLD analysis project Ga0302314, IMG submission 200533) | Peat permafrost microbial communities from Stordalen Mire near Abisko, Sweden - III_Palsa_N2_3 | ecosystem: Environmental > Terrestrial > Soil > Palsa > Peat permafrost | place: Sweden... | reverse complement strand
TGTAGACGAAGTAGCGGCTGACGATGTTGTACTTCGGGTACTCCCGGTAGCCGATGAAGGTTCGGACCCGGTCGATCATCCGCTTGGTCTCGTCGGCCTTCCGGTCCCCGTCCGGCAGGGCCCGCAGGCGTGACAGCACGTCCTGTTCCTTCTGCTGGGCCTTCTGCCGCCCTTGCTCGAAGCGCCGCTCGGCGGCGCCCGGCTCGAAGTTCCTGACGTTGTCGAGGATCACGGGCACGAGCGTGCTGGGGCGCTCGCGCCAACGCGGCCTCGTGATGTCGATCTCGCCGACGCAGCGCATGCCGTACCGGTCGAGGTAGGTCTCTACGGCGTCACGCGCTTCGGTGCCGCCCGCGAGCTTCGGCAGCTCGTCCAGGAAGCCCTCGTCCTCGACGCCCTGCAGGAATGCCACCACCTCCGGCTGTGGGCGGATCACGTCCGCGACGTCGAGCAGTGCCAGTCCCATCTCCGAGGTGATGTTGTCGGGGGCGGACAGCGTGAGCGTGTCAGCCGCGTTCTTCTCGCCCAGCCACTTCTGCAGCTTGTCGTTGAGCCACCATGTGGCCTCCATCCCCGCCATGATCGCCTGAAAGTTCAGCGGATCACCGAGGACTCGCTTGTGCTCTTCGAAGGCCTCCAGCAGGAAGTCGAACAGCGCCGGTCCGGTCCGTGTCCGGATGTCGCGCTGCAGGGCGGCGGTGGATGCCCGGCTGCGCTCGATCAGCCCGGTGACGATCGCCGGATCGGTCTCGATCGGGGAGGACGCGCCACCGGCCGGCGGCCCGCCGGGGCCCGCGTCCGGGAGCGACCGGACGAAATCGCCACGGTCGAGGACCGTCTCCAGCGCGTCCCTGGTCAGCGGATCGCCTCTCCCGATGACGTCCAGGAGGCCGGCCCGGCTCGCGGGCGAGGCCAGGCGCCGGGTGGCGTCGACGAAAAGCCGCCCACCGGCCTCGTGCATCGGCACCATGGCCGTCAGCTGCCACATGGAGAGCCCCAGGGGCTTCATGGGGTCGGTCATCATCTGTTGATGGCCAACGGAGACGTAGACGTGATTCTCCTGGTCGCCGGCCTCGGGGATGGGGAACAGCGTCGTGATCGGTCGGCTCTGGACGATCCGGAAGCCATCGTCGACCAGGCACCACTCGATGTCCTGCGGGCGGCCGAAGTGCGCTTCGATCCGCCGCCCGAGCTGCACGAGCTGCACGACCTGCGCATCCGTCAGCGCCGGTTGCTCCTGCTGCTGCGAGTCGATCGCCACTTCCTGCGTACCACCGGTCGGCCGGGCGTGAACGGCACGCTGTTTGACGGCGATCGCCCTGGCGACGACTTCGCCGTGCCGCACCTTGAAGACGTCCGGGTTCACCAGGCCGGAGACCAGGGCCTCGCCGAGGCCGAAGCCGGCGTCCACGGTGGCGACCTTCCGGTTCCCCGTGAGGGGGTCGGCCGTGAACAGGATGCCGGCCGCATGCGGGAAGACCATCCGTTGCACGACCACGGCCATGTGGACCGTACGGTGGTCGATGCCGTTCCGCTGGCGGTAGGTCACGGCCCGCTCGGTGAACAGCGAGGCCCAGCACCGGCTGACGTGCTGGAGGATCGCCGTCGGCCCCACGACGTTCAGGTATGTGTCCTGCTGGCCGGCGAAGGAGGCTGTCGGCAGGTCCTCCGCCGTCGCACTGGACCGGACGGCGTAGGCGGCTTGCTCGCCGCACCGGGCGAGCGCGCGGGTGATCGCCGCCGCGAGATCGTCCGGGACGGCGATCCCTTCGATGGCCCGGCGGATCTCCGCGCTGAGCGCGCGGGTCGCCTCCCGGTCGTCCGGGTCCAGCCGTGACAGCTGATCCAGCCGGTCGTCGATCGACGGCGCCTGCGCCATGATCCGCCGGAAGGCGTCCGTCGTCACGCAGAAGCCGGCCGGCACGCGGATGCCTTCGATCCGCGACAGTGCGCCCAGGTGCGCGCCCTTGCCGCCAACGACCGCGACCTGACTCTCGTCAACCTCTTGAAGAGCCAACACGTACCGCTCGATCATCGCGATACCTCCGGGGCAGCCGTGCTCCGTCGCACCGCGCCGGCCGATCGAATCAACGGCGCCGCCGAACCTGTTGTCGGGCACGTCCTCATCCCTGACCGCCTTCCCTGCGACGAGTCGGCCGACCGCTCCGCCCAGTCGGGCGGCACGCACCCCCACGCCTTCGCCCCGATCGCCCGCAACCGCACTGCCGTTCCCGCCACTGGTTCGACCTCACCACGTCCCCGTACCTCACACGCCACGTCGTATCCCCATTTCCGCAGGTAGTGGCCTCGGCCGACGATTCTGCGGCACGACCGGGGCCTTGCCGCAAGCCCCCCTGTACGGTATAAGTTAAGAGTGGCAAGGAGAGGGATTTCCTTGCCTTTGTCTTTTGCCGTCGGCGGAACTGACACGACGGGAAGGGCTGCCATGCAGGCGACCGCTCCCCCGGCGGGTCTCGTGACCGTCGCTCCGGTGTGCGGGCGACCTGGCGGCGGCGCGTCGCCATCAATGCGGCGGTGCCATCCTCCGCAACCTCACGTCCCAGCCGGAGGACGATCGACCCGTCGGCCGCCTCGAACAGTCCGGCCTTGAGCAGTTCCGCGACCGGAGCAGGGGCTGCCGTCTCCCCGATCTTCGGCAGCTACCTGCCACTCAAGCCCCGAGAGCACAGGGCGACACCAACACCCACACCGGCAATGGCGTCTGACGGTACGTCAGTGACTCCAGAAGGGGTCTAGACCTAATGGACTAGACCTTAATGGTTCAGACCCTTGACGCGTCCAGCTCATGATGCAAACGTACAACTGGCCCTCCAGCGGGGCGCGTTGAAAGGCGCCGTCCCGTCGCGTTCCCCCACTGCTCCGAGCCGGCGAGTCAGCAGAGGTCCTCCGGGCGGCGTTCACCGCCGCCGTCGCGGTACTTCTCCTGAAACCTGGCGCACCCGCTGCGGGTCACCGGTTCATCGGCGATCGAAGGGATCAATCCATCATGCGCAGAAAATCCACCAGACGTGGGTTAGGCGTCGGCGTTGCCACCGTCCTGCTGCTCGCCGGAATCACGGCGTTCGCAGACGGGAGCACTGCCGCTGCCGACGCCAACACGACCACCGCCGTGAGCGCCGGCCCCGCCGACTTCACCCAGGCAGTCCCCACCGGGCAGCCCTCGCAGTACAACTCGCCGCTGGAGCGGTGCGCCAACGGTGTCGACTACCCGATCAGCGGCGCCAACCCGATTCTCAGCGAACCGCTCAACACCCAGTTCACCAGCAACGTGGGGCTGTCGGAGTACGTGACCTTCAGCGGCAACCAGTACTACGGCGACTGGCAGTTCGTCTTCACCAACACCTCCACCGAGGTGCTCTCGACGGACTGTGCGGTGCTGATCTTCCGTGCCCCGTCCGGTTCGGACGACCACAGCTACACCAGCACCCAGGCGTACGGCCACCCCCAGGAGGACTACCTGGAGGTGCCGCGCGGCGACGGGACGTCCCTCTACATCGTCAGGCTCGACTTCCACGACGTGCCGCTGGCCCAGCGTCAGGTCTCGCCGGGGCAGTCCTTCACCTACGAGATCGGTGGCATCCCGAGCTCCGCGATCACGCTCGCCCAGATCCGTGACTCGCTGAAGTTCACCGCCGACCTCACCCTGCAGGCGAACCAGGCGCTCATCGAGCACTACGGCACCAACCGGCTCACCAACTAGGGCCGCACAAGCCCCGCCGAACACACTCGGGGCGGGTGCCGACCGGACACCCGCCCCGAGTACGAGCCTCACGCAGCTGCGATGACCGACAGCGACAACCAGCATTGATGACCAAGAGTGGGAGTGGACGTTGCGCCGCGAACCGTATCGGCGGGCCTGCACCAGGGCCGGCGCCCTGGTGCTCATCACGGTGGTCGCCGGGTGCTCAGGCCCGCCCCGGCACAGCGGCCCCACCGCGCAGCCCATGCCCCAGACGCTGCAGGCCGACTCAGTCGCCTCCGAGGAGTTCGGGCTGCTGTCCGGTGGCGGCTGGGCACAGGCATGGGACCTGTGGGCCGACAGCGCTCGCCAGGTCATGTCCCAGGCCGACTTCGTACGCCTCAACACCGAGTGCCGACCTGTGCTCGGCGTCCCCTACGTGATCGACAGAAGCGTCAAGGTCGATTCGACCACGGTACGGGTCGCCTGGCATCGCGCCGCCGCCACCGGCAGCAGCACCCTAATCTACCAGGCGGGAAAGTGGCAGTTCGTCCCCGACCCGGGCTCCTTGGCGGACTATCGGCTCGGCGTCGACAAGGTGGTCAAGCAGAGACGGGCGGCGGACGGATGCCACTGACCCCGACGACGGCACCGCTTCGGCGCTCCGCCCTCACCCTCGCTCTCGCCCTGGCCCTGGCGCTCGCCGGACTGCTCGCTGTGGCCGGTCCGGCCTCGGCGCACGCGGACCTCCTCTCCTCATCGCCCCCGGACGGGGCGGTCATCGCCAGCGAACCCGGGCAGGTGACCCTCGTCTTCTCCGAGGCCGTGACGCTGAGACTGAGCTCCGTCAGGGTGATCGGACCCGACGGGCGCAGGGTCGACAGCGGAGCCCCGCGGGCCGTGGGGTCGGGTGACGAGCGCATCGCCGTCGAGCTCGCCGCCGACGCGCATCAGGGCACCTTCGTCCTCGACTGGCGGGCGACCGCCGCGGATGACGGACACACCACATCAGGCGCGCTCACGTTCTCGGTGGGCGCGCCCAGCCGGACCACAGATGTGACCGGCTTCGGAGCCCCCGACCGGGTCACCGACGCAGTCCTCGACCTGGCGATCTGGACAGGCCTGGCCGGGCTGGCCCTGCTGGTCGGCTGCGCGGCGATCCGCCTGCACTGCCTTCCGGCAGCCGGCACAGGCGCCAGGACGGATCCGCTCCCGGAGGCCGACGCCACCGAGGGGGTCGTGGGGGCCGACCTCCGATGGCCGGCCACCCTCGGCTGGACCGGCCTGCTCGCCGGGACACTGGTCCAGCTCTTCGTCTACGGGCCCTCCACCCAGGGGAAGTCCCTCACGCACATCCTGGACAGGGCACTGCTGTCCGCGACGCTCTCCACCCACGAGGGGCACACGCTCGTCGCCCGGATCATCCTGCTGGCCCTGGTCGCGATGGTCGGCGAGCTGCTTCTTCGCCGCGGTACGGGTGCCGGCTCAGTCGCTGGAGCTGTGACGGCGGCGGTTCTGACGCTCGCCCTCGCCGCGACCTGGAGCGAGATCAGCCATGCGTCGAGCGGATCCCTTGTGCCGCTCGCACTGGTGGTGACGACGCTGCACGTCACCGCCATGGCGGTGTGGGCCGGTGGGCTGTTCACCATCGTCGTCCTGCTGACACGCGGGACGCGTGGGACGCGTGGGACGCGTGGGACGCGTGGGACGCGTGGGACGCGTGGAACCCGCGGAACGCGTGGCACCGGCGCACCCGATGTGGGCCTGGGGATCACCACCACGCGCTTCTCCCGCCTCGCCCTGGGCTCGGTGGTGGTCCTCGCCGCCACCGGGCTCTATCAGGCGTTCCGGGAGGTGGGCAGCCTCGCCGCCCTGACCGGCACGCCCTACGGCAAGCTGCTGCTGGTCAAGACGGCCGTGTTCCTCCTGGTGATCACCGTCGCCGCCGGGACACGCACCCTGGTGTCACGCTCTCGCGAACGGAGCACCGTGGCGCTGCGCCGCTCCGTCCTGCTCGAACTCGCCGGTGTCACAGTGGTCCTGATCCTCACGGTCTTCCTGATCGGGAACGCCCCAGCCCGCGAGGCGGCCGGACCCGCTGCGACCGGAGCGGGCAGACAGGCCGCCCAGCCGCGTGACCTCCCGACGAGGTCCGGGAGCCGGATCGAGACGGCTGCACGACCTGTGGTCTTCCTGGCATCGCCGCTACAGGGCTACGCCAGGATGCTCGGCTCATAGAGGACGTCGTGGATGGCGCTGGGCGTGCCACGACCCCAGGCGGTCAGCGCCACCTGCAGCGGCCGTGAGACCACGATCACGCGCACAGGCGTGCCCACGGCCTTGATCCCGGCTTCGAGCTCTGCCAGTTCGTGCCGCTTCTCCACGGTCCACGCCTCGCCCTTCTGTCCGACGTCCGCCAGGTCCGCAGTCGCGTTCAGGCCGCGGTACTGGTCGGTGGCCGAGCCGTATATGACGGGGGACATGTTGCCGGCGTCCCCGTTCAGCACAGCCAGCTGCAGGCTGAGGTTCACATTGCTGGAAGCGCCATTGCCGCCGTAGACGACAGCGATGGTCGGGATCCCGTTCGCCAGTTGGTGTTCCGTGGCGAGGTTGCCCAGCGCGGCGATGTTGTCGGGCACCTTGCAGCATTTGCTCATCCACACCGAGGCCCAGGTGCTCGACTCACCCACTGACCAGCTCGCGCCCACGTTGGGGTCGTTGGCCGGGGTGGCGGGCGTGTTCAGTCGTGCGGACCACCAGAAGCTGTGAGTAGCGACTATGGCCAGCACGAACGCGGCGAGACCAGCACTGAAACCGGCCAGGCCGCGACTCGGAAGCACTGGTCGGCGCAGCAGGTGTCCGAAGGAGCCCACGGTGACCATCATGATCACGACCCATGCCTGCACGAACTTCTGGAAGTAGTAGTCGTCGGCGAGCGGTTGCTTGGTGTCAAGCAGGTACGCCAACACAGCCAACGCGCTCAGCAGCGTCACGCTCAGCCCCGCGACTGCGGAGGGGCGGCGCCGGGCGGCTGGGGCGGCGAAGCCGAGCAGGCTCGCGGCTCCTATCACGGTCAGCGGTATCCAGCTGAGCAGGATGGTGAACCCGGTGGCCTGTGCGGCGGAGCTGCCGCTCAGCCCGGCTTCCTGAGCCGCGATGTACTCGCTCAGCGCCATCGGCAGCGAGACGAGCGTGACCGCGAGCAGCGGCTTCCAGTGAGGCAGCAGCCGCCTGCGGTAGATCACGAGGGAGACGGCGATCAGTATCGCGGCGAACGGCGCGAACCCTTCGTAGGCCAGGCAGTTCGCGAGGAACAGCAGCGCCATGAGCGCCGCGTGGGTGCGCCAGCCGGTCGGCGGGCGGAAGCAGACTGCGGCCAGCAGGGCGAGCAGCGCCATGCCGAACACCTGCGGGTCCCAGGTGCACCAGATCGCGCTGGTGAATGAGCCCACGGTGAGGTAGGCGGTGATCGCGGTGATCAGGAAGACCCGTTGCCAGCCGGTCAGGAACGGGCCGGCCGCCCAGCGTGCGGACCAGGCGACGCAGACCACGAAGAAGCCGTAGCCGAGGCTGACCCAGACGTTGTACCGGTTCAACTCGTCCATGGCGTTGCCGGGGTTGACGCTTGAGCGCAGGAAGATGTCGCCGAGCGCGTAGATGTAGTGCTGGCCGGGCGGGTAGACCGCCAGCATCCGCGGGTCCACCGCTCCCTTCACGTTGCCCTGCATCAGGAAGGTGTAGCCGCCGTGGCGGTGGATCGTGTCGAAGAGGCTGAAGTGGCGCAGCCGGTCGCCGGTCATTCCGGCGAAGCCGAGCCGGGCGCCGACGCCGCTGCCGAAGCTCGGCCAGTAGGCGACCAGGGTTCCGGCGACCAGGCCGATCAGCAGTATCACGTCACTGCCCAGCATCCGGCGCGGCCAGGTGTGCCAGGGCGGCCGCGCACCGAGCCAGAGGTAGGCGCCGACCAGGAGCGTGAGGCCGAACCCGCCGACCGCGATCGGCTGCAGGCCCCAGGGCCACAGCGAGAAGAGCAGCCCGCCTGCCATGGCTGTCCCGATCAGCAGCGCGAGCGTTATCAAGAGCCGGTCCACGATGGTGGAACCGACCCGTACGAGTCCGCCGGTGCCGAAAACGGCCAGCACCACCAGCAGCGGATCGGTGCGTGTGAACTGAGTAAGGATCGGTATAACCCACGCTGCGGCGAACAGCGCAGCGACCAAAAGCGGCTGAGGGCGACGGACGCTGCACGGGGCTGGGATGTGTTTGGACTGTGCAGCACGGGACACAACTTCGACCCGAGCCCCCGTAGCCTGCGAACCCATTCGGTTTTCCCCTCACCAGCCCAGTGAATGCACCGGCGTAGCGCCGGTCGACGGTTAGAACCTACACAAATCAGAGCTGGTGCGTTCCGGGCGGGTCCTGCCGACGAGCCGGGACCGGCCCACCTGCCATGGGGTCACGGTTGGCATGTGACGTGGAACTCGTTCCCACCGGCGTCGGAGAACTCCCCGGTTTCCCAGTCGCGTTGGGTGACTTCCAGCCGCAGCCTGTTGCGCGCCGCCTTCGGCGCGGCAGGCGGTCCCATGACCAACGAGACCGTGCTGGTGGCAGTCCGACGCAGGCGGACTCCCCAGGGGTGGTACTCGGTCACGTGCCAGTCGGCCTGGGCCTGCCAGAAGGCAGTCTGCTTGTGGCAGTCCTCCTCCGCGACATCGAGGCAGATCGCGGCGATGCCGGAGCCGGTGAGCAGTCCGGGGTGCCCCGGGCGCAGCACGCAGAATTCCGCCGTGGTGGTGCAAGCCGCCGAAAGGCCTGTATGTACGCGCCGGTCGGCGGAGCGGCACCCACCGAATGGAGTGGGCAACCCCGTCGAACGGCTGGATTCGTTCGTGTACCGCAACCGGCGGTCTGGACACGACGTGAAGCACAGATGTCAGCAAGGAATTTACGTCAGGAGAAGGACATGGTCCAGACATTGGCCCGACTGCTCACTGTGGGCGCGGTGGTCGGCACTGTCGCGGTGGCGGGCATCGGAACGGCCTCGGCGAAGAGCAGCATCGATCTCAAGGTCAGCCCGCACACCCAGCACGTAGGTCAGTGGTTCAGCGTGCAGGGAAGCGGCCGCACGGACGTCAGCGGCTGGGAGAAGTTCTGCGTCCAGGAGCGCTACGGCGCCAAGGGCGCCTGGCACACCGTCTGGTGCGGGCAGACCTCCGACTCGACCCGTCAGGCCGCAGCCGCCCACGGCTGGGTCCGCGCGGGCCAGCGGGGGCAGCTGGAGCTGCGTGGGGTACTGGAGGGCGTCCAGAACTCGTGGGGCGGCCGGACGTGGCTGGACGCGGAGTCCAGCCTGGTCAGCGTGAACATCGTGCGCTGAGTGCGCGCTGCGGGTACTGGCGGTCCCGGCCGCCAGTACCCGCCGCCGCACCGCCTCACCTGAACGCCCGGACGGGATCGACCGTCTGGGCGTTCCGACGTTCCCGATCCTGCCGCTGCGACGGCCCGGGCTGAACGCGGGTGTGCTCGCAGTCGACTGCCAACCGCCCTCGCCGTACTGACGGAGATTCAGCAAAGGCCTTGTGCAGACAGCTTTGCAATGCAAACATCATGTGACCGCAGATCACTCTTATACACAGAGACGGTGAGTCCATGGACGACGCGGAAGCAAGCGCACACGAGCTGCTGGGCCTGGCCGAAGCGGCACAGCGGCGTACCAGGGAGGCGAGGCGCGGGCGGTTCTGGTTCCCGCTGGTCCTGTTCGGCGCGCTGGTGATAGCCGCCGCGCCCTGGTACCACCAGTCGCAGTCGACCTCGCGGAGCTGCCAGGTCGGCCTCTGCCCGGTCCGGATCCCGGCGGGCACCACGCACGGTGCGACCGTCTACTGGACCGTCGCCGTGATCCTCGGCTATGCCGCGACCCTGGGCTACTACCGCTGGCGCGCGACCCGTGTCGGCGTCGCCAGCCGGGTCTGGCCCTACCTGGCCGTGGGCTTCGGCCTGTTCGCGGCGGTGGCGGTGGTGACACTCCCCGGCGACCTGTCGATCCGGGGCATGGTGCCGCTGCTGGCACTCGTGCCAGGGCTCTTCGTGCTGGCCTGGCTGGAGCGCAGCCTCCCGCTGGCCACCTTCGGCGCGCTCTTCCTGGCGGTCGCACTGATCTCCAACCTCTACGATGTCGAGAACCAGACACCGCTGATCGGCTGGACCCCCTCGGCCGAGTGGTCCCTGCTGCCCAACCTCTGGCTCTCCGGGTTCACGCTGCTGCTCGGCGGGCTGGGCTTCGCTCTGGCCACCGTCCCGCAGCGCCGGAGGAGGACCGGGTGACCCACCCCACACAGGACCTCGACGACACCGTCCACCAGCGGGTCCGGCTCGGCATCCTCGCCGTGCTGCACGAGACGCCACGCGCCGAGTTCGCCTTCCTCCGCGAGGCACTCGACCTGACCGCGGGCAACCTCTCCCGGCACCTCCAGGTGCTGGAGGAGAGCGAACTGGTCGTCATCGACAAGGGCTACCAGGGACGCCGGGCCCGCACCTGGGTACGCATCACCCCAGCCGGACAATCTGCCTTCGACAAGGAGATCGCCGGCCTGCGCGAGCTCATCCGCCGCGCCGACCAGGCCGGTCCCGCAGACGAATCCGGCACCTGAGGCCGGGGCACGGCCCCGCCCAGTCGCTGGGCACTCCCTCAGTGATGACGAGCTGTACCGCCGCCTGCCTCAGGCCGGGGACTACCCGTACGAAGACGCGTTCTCGCGGGCCACGGGTGCCTGGAACGCCGGGTACTCGCGGTTTGACGAGCAGAAGACGGCGGGCACCGTGGTCGCGAGGGAGCACGGCTCGGAAGACCGGTACCCGGAGGCCGTCCGGGCGGCGCGCAGGCGTTCGACCTCCTGCGCGACGGCCTTGGTGCGTGCGGCTGGGGCGTTCCTCCCGGATCAGCGCGCGGGCCGGCGGAAGATGCGGCACAGGTCCCCGCAGGGTCCGCCGGAGATTACCCGCTCGTACCGCGGACAGACCGGCGCCCGAAGACCGCCGGTCTCTACGCTGCCGACTGGAGAGGCCGCGGGGAGGTCATCTGCGCGGCCTCTCCCCTTGCCGGCACCCGGGCACCCGGGCACCCACCATGGCGCAGCGCCGAGCCCCCGCCCGCCGGACCCGTCCTGTCCGCCGACCCGTTGCACTACAGCCAGACCTTCGAGCAGTGCCCCACCGCAGGACTCGACGTCGCGTACCTGTCCCCCGCCGGACGGGAGGCGGTGTCGGTCAGCCTTTGGCAGCGGTGGGCTGCAGCCGGGCTTCGGTCACCCGGTAGAGGCCGACGAGCCAGTCGGCGACGCGCCCGAGTTCGACGGCTTGGGGCAGCCGCCTCTCCAGGGGGCGCAGGAGTTCGTGACCGGCGGTCAGGTGGTGCTCCAGGCGCTGTTCGATCCACTCGCGGCTCGCTCCCAGGGCTGCGGCGTTGAGCCCGGTGGCCTCGGTGCTGTTCTCCCGGTGGGCGGTCTGCTGGTCGTTGGCCAGGCGGACGGCGCGTTCGAGCTGGTCGACGGCGGCCAGCAGGGTGTCAAGGTGCTCGTGGATCTCGGGTCCGGCGCAGGACATCCACCACGCCACGCAGATCATGCCGAAGCCGACGCTGTGGTGGTGGGACAGGTACCGCTCCAGCGTGGGCGCCTCGCCGGTGAGCGCCAGGGTCCGGCCCGCCGTCCACTCGAAGCGGCAGGAGTCGAGCATCAGGTCCAGGCGGCGCAGCCACAGGTCTCCCAGCGCCGGGCCCTGCGGGCACGCCCGCAGCGCCGCGGCGAGGGAGGCCAGGGCCTGTTCCATCGGGTCCTCCGCGGCGGGGGTGCCGCCTGCGGCGACCTCGCGGCAGCGCCGGACGAGCTGGTCCACGTCCTGCTGGGTACGGGCGGTCACGTCGAAGCGGTCGTCGACGGTCTGGGCCCACACCACGCTCATCGCCGCCGGCAGCAGCCGCTCGGGAGGGCTGGCCGGTGCTGCGGAGGCCAGCGACAGCGCGGCCATCTCCGCGACCTGCGGCACGAAGTCCGACCCCAGGGTGGCCGACCAGGCGCGCAGGCCCCGCAGGAGCTGGATCACCCGCGCGCCCAGCAGGGCCGAATCAGCGACGGGCACGGTGCGCGCACGGGACTCGCTCCCGTGGGTCGCGGCGCGGGGCCCGGTGATGGGGCTCAGCGGGCCTCCTTCGCTCCGTTCAGCCTGCTCGACGAAATCAGCCATCGCCCGCGTCTCCCTCGCTTACAGCAACCGCGCTTCAACGTTCCGTAGAGGAGATCCAATCACCGAAATCCAGGCCCGGTGGGAAGGATCGACAAGCGGTCACCCGGCTGCTGGACGAGCCGCACTGTCACGGCCTCAGCTCCGGCCGCGCTGAGCTGCGGCGTGGTGCGCCAGGCCGTCCGCGATGAGGGTCAACCCGGCCTCGAACGCTGATTCGCGATCGAACCCGTCTCGCACGCACTGGTCCGGCTCGCCCGCCTGCGCCGACAGCGCGAGGCGCTCGTAGCCGACCACGGCGAGGACATCTACCACCACGTCGAAGCCAGCCTTCACTGGGAGGCGTTCCAGCTCCTGGGAAAGCTGCAGCCGGTCGTCTATCTCCTGCGGCACCGCCGGCACTGACGGACTCGCCCACGACAAAGCCGAAGGGGCCCGGGCATCGGGGACGGTTCTGCCGGGTCAGCCGTCGTTGTCGATGACCAGGAAGGCGTCCAGGTCGGGATCGTAGTGGTCATGGTGGCGATGGCCGGTTGCCTGGGTCAGTTCCCATGCGCGCTGTCCGGAGCGGTGGCCTTCCTGACCGGGCAGGTAGGCGACGACGGTGCCGCCGGAGGCCGGACACTGACGGCAGCGGGTGGCGAGTGTGGGCATCACGATCCCCTCTCAGCGATGGTCACGGTCGCATGAATGACGCATGCCCCGTATCCGCTCGGTGATACTCCGCCATGTGGCGTCGGACCGGCCGCCTGGTTCCCTTCCACGCCGCGGCGGGGACCGTGCGGTTTGTGTCGCTGAGGAGCGACTCCGAGCTTCCGTGAGAGGTTGGAGGGGACGACCTGACTGCGGCTCAGGGCGATGACCTGGTCTCCCGAAGGGTGACGGACGATGACCGGCAGGGAACCCGCCGAGGCGACCAACCTCGACCGCTACGACAACCCGGCGCTGCCGTGGAGCAGGGCCGACGAAGCGCTGGGCGCATCCATGCCCAGCCAGACCGTCACGTCCTTCCTCGGGACGGTCCGCCCGGACGGACGCCCGAGCGCCGCGGGCGTCGGGGCGGTGTGGCTCGATACCCACGTGTATTTCACCAGCAGCCCCGACGCGCGCAAGGCCCGCAACCTGGCGGCGAATCCAGCGTGCACGTTCTCGGTGCGGCTGGAGGGCATCGACATCGTGGCCGAGGGTGAGGCCGCGCGTGTCACCGACCAGGACACGTTGAAGAAGGTCTCGGCCATCTACCGGGAGGCGGGGTGGCCCGCCGAGGTGACGGGTGATGCGTTCACCGCGCCTTTCAGCGCGCCCAGCGCCGGCCCGCCGCCGTGGCATCTGTACCGGATGCGGATCAGCACCGTCTTCGGCGTCGCCACCCGCGAACCCCATGGTGCGACCCGCTGGCGGTTCGAGGACTGAGGACGGCGGCTCAGGCGAAGGTACGCCGCAGCTGCGCCGTCAGCCGTTCCTCGGTGGCCGGGTGGAACCGGCCCGAGAGGTAGCCGTCGGGGCGGATCAGGAAGGCCTCGCCGTCGCGCGGGGCATAGGCGTCCTTGAAGCCGCCGGCCCGGTCGCGGATGCGGGGCGGGCGCAGCCCCGGCGGGCGCGCGTCGTCGGGGACGTCCGCGTCCAGGACCATGTAGGCGTCGAGCAGGCCGTGGGCGGCGCGTTCGGCCGCGGCGGCGCAGGCCCGGATGCGTTGGGCGCCGGCGCCCGAGGCGTGCTGCGGCCCCGCGTACAGCAGCAGCGTGTGCCGGGGGCTGCGGAGCAGGTCGAAGAGGCGTTGCGGGTACTGGGCGAGGTCGCCCAGCAGGCCTCGGCAGTCCGGTGCCCGCTCACCCGCGACGGGTCCACCCGCCGCCTTGCCGTCCGGTGGGCCGGGTTCGGCCAGCGGCGTGTCCGGGTAGCCGAGCAGCAGCTGCGCCTCGCGCAGCATGACCGTGTCCGCGTCGTCGGCCCCGTAGCCGGAGCGGGCATGGTGGACCGTGCGGGCGACGACCTCCTCGCCCACCGGATACCGTTCGGCGTGGTAGCTCTCCAGCAGGCCGTCGGCGGCCAGGCCGCGGACGGCCAGGGCCAGCTTCCAGGCGAGGTTGTAGGCGTCCTGCACCCCGGTGTTCATGCCCTGGGCGCCGGTGGGCGGGTGGATGTGGGCGGCGTCGCCGGCGACGAACAGGCGGCCGTTGCGGTAGCGGTTCACGAGCCTGTGGCTGATCCGGAAGGTGGAGGACCAGCGCAGCGTGGACGCGGTCGCGGGCTGCGGCGACAGCCGGTCGAGCACGGCCTGGATCTGCGCCAGATCCGGCCCGCGGCCGCTGTCCAGCCCGTGGGTCACCCCGTCTCCGGAGCCCGTGCCGGAGCCCGTGCCGTCGTCCTTTGGGAGGGTCAGTTCCTGCGGGACCGTCATGGACATCCGGTACCGGCGGTCCCCGGGCAGCGGGATGCACACCAGCAGATCGTCGGTCCTGCCGTTCGCGTCCCGGTGGGTCGACCGTACGGCGTAGCCGGGGGGCAGGTCCCAGTCGACCTCGACGTCCCCGAGCATGTACTGCTCGGGAAAGGCATCGCCCTCGAAGGTGAGTCCGGCGGCCTTGCGGACCAGGCTGTGCGCGCCGTCGCACCCCACCAGGTACTGCGCGTGGACCTGCTCGATCCCGCCGTCGCCGGTGAGGGTGGCCCGGACCCCGTCGGGGTGCTGCTCCACCTCCTGGAGCGTGGTCCCGCGCTCCACTGCCGTTCCGAAGCGCGCGAGGTGCTCGGTGAGCAGCCGCTCGGTCGTGTACTGGGGCAGAGCCGCGAAGGTGTAGGGAACGTCGGGCGGCAGCCGCAGGTCGATCCGTGGCCCGGGCTTGCCGTCGACGAAGAGCAGCTGCCCGAGCAGCGGCACAGCCTCGTCGAGCGCCTCGCGGACCAGGCCCATGGCGTCCCAGACCTCCAGCGTGCGCGGCTGGACCCCGACGGCCTTGGCGTGGTGCTGCGGTGCCGGCAGGGTGTCGACGATCCGGCAGCGGACGCCGTGACGGCGTAGTTCGGCGGCGGCCGTCAGGCCCACCGGACCCGCCCCCACCACCAGAACATCGACATCGGCCATGATCAGGCTCCTCGTCGCCCGGGCCCGGTACCCGAACCGCACCCTTCCAGGTTGCCCCCACCGCCCCGGGCCTGCCACCCGCAAGGGTCCGCCCCCGTGGCACTGCGTGCCCGCACAGGTGCGGCCCGGGCGGCGGCGCGCGCGGCGGCGACTACGCCGAACAGCGGGGCGGATCGGTTGCCCCGGTCCCGGCGTCAGGTGAAGCTGGCCGGGAAAAGCCCGGCGAGGAGCGACCACGGACGGATCAGGCATGGACCACGCTTCCGGCATCACCGTGGTCTTCACCGCAGCCGACCACGGGGTCGGCTCCTGGATGCTGCTGGCCTTCGTGGTCACCTTCGTGCTCACCCGCCTGATCACCCGTCTGATCCGCGCGGGCCGGGGCCCCTTCGGCAACATGGAGGTCGGCGGGACCCATATCCACCACGAGGTGTACGGGATCATGGCCATGCTGGTCTCCGGGGCGATCGAGTTCGCCGACCGTCCGCAGGCACCGGCCGCGCAGATCCTCGGCGCGCTGTTCGGAGCCGGTGCGGCGCTGACCCTGGACGAGTTCGCGCTCTGGCTGCACCTGGAGGACGTCTACTGGGCCCGTGAGGGCCGCAAGTCAGTCGACGCGGTATTCGTCGCGGCCGCCGCCGGGCTCTTCCTGCTGATCAGCGGCAACCCGTTCAGCAATCCGGGCGGAGAGAGCCACCTGACCTTCGGCATCATCCTTGCCGTCAACCTGCTGCTGTGCCTCGGCGCGATCCTCAAGGGCAAGACCGCCTTCGGGATCATCGGCCTGTTCGTACCGTTCCTGGCCCTGATCGGCTGCCTGCGGCTGGCCAAGCCCCACTCACCCTGGGCGCGCTGGCGCTACCGCCCGGACTCCCGCAGCGCCCGCCGGGCACTGCACCGCTACCCGCCCGGACGGCGCACCCGGCTCGACGCCTTCAAGGACTTCCTCGGCGGCACCCCCCAGGACCCGGACTGACGTCCGGCCCTGACCGGGCCGTCCCGTGCTCCCCGCACCGATCGACATGCGGGCCCACCCGAAGGGCATTACGATCCAGGTCCACCGGCCCGGCGGGCGCCCGCAGGGGTGTCCCGCAACGGCTGCGCCGAGTCGGATCGCTCACCGGCAGGCGTACCGGAAACTCCTCGAAAGAAATCCCGGCGGCGGTGTCGGATCGGGGCGGGGGTGTTCGTAGTAAGGGTGAGCGGTCGCCCGCGAGGGGTGTCGCCGAAGCACAGGAGATGATGCGAGATGCAGTACCTGGTTTCCGTGATCACCGACAGTACCGACCTCGCCTCCCCGGACGAGGATGCTGCGATCGACGTGTTCAACGACCGGCTCCAGGCCGAGGGCCACTGGGTCTTCGCCGGCGGCCTCGGTGGGCCCAGCACGGCCACGGTGATCGACAACCGGGGTGCGGACGCCCTGGTCACCGACGGGCCATTCGTGGAGTCGAAGGAGTTCCTCATCGGCTTCTGGATCATCGAGGCGCCCGACCTCGACGTGGCGCTCAAGCTGGCGGCCGAGGGGTCGAAGGCCTGCAACCGGAAGGTCGAGGTGCGGCCGTTCCTGTGAGCGTGACCGACGTCCAGGCGGCGGTCACCCGGGCCCACCACGAGGAGTGGGCCCGCGTGGTCGCCGCCCTGACCAGGCGTTTCGGCGACCTCGACATCGCCGAGGAGGCGGCCGCCGAGGCGTTCGCGACCGCAGTCGAGCGGTGGCCGGCCGACGGCGTACCGCCCAGCCCCGGCGCCTGGCTGACCACCACCGCCAACCGCAAGGCCATCGACCGGGTCCGGCGCGAGAACAAGCGCGGCGACAAGCAGAAGGAGGCTCAGCTGTTGTACGACGACGACCCGCCCGAGCCTGCCGGTGCCATCGACGACGAGCGGCTACGGCTGGTCTTCACCTGCTGTCACCCGGCGCTGGCGATGCAGACCCGGGTGGCGCTGACCCTGCGCATGGTCGGCGGTCTGACCGTGACCGAGATCGCCCGCGCCTTCCTGGTGCAGGAGAGCGCCATGGGCCGGCGGATCACCCGCGCGAAAGCCAAGATCAAGGCGGCTCGCATCCCCTATCGGGTGCCGTCCGTGCAGGATCTCCCGGCCCGCGTATCCGGCGTGCTGGCCGTTCTCTACCTCGTCTTCAACGAGGGCTACCTGGCGACCGGCCCCGACACCGATCCGGTGCGCCACGAGCTGACCGCCGAGGCGATCCGGCTCACCCGCCTGGTCCGTACCCTGATGCCGGCCGACGGCGAGGTGACCGGGCTGCTGGCGCTGATGCTCCTCACCGAGGCCCGCCGTACCGCCCGGGTCTCCCCGAGCGGCGACCTGGTCGCCCTCGACGAGCAGGACCGCGGGGCCTGGGACGCGGGGCTGATCGCCGAGGGCCACCAGCTGGTACGCGAGCGCCTGGCCGCCGGTACGGCTCCGGGCCAGTACCAGATCCTCGCCGCGATCAACGCCGTGCACACCTCCGCCCGCGACATACGCGACACCGGCTGGTCGCAGGTCGTCGCCCTCTACGACCAGCTCGCCCGCCTCGACCCCTCACCGGTCATCGCCCTCAACCGGGCCATCGCGGTCGCCGAGCTCGACGGCCCGCAGGTGGCGCTGACGGCCGTCGACCGTCTTGAGGACAAGCTGGCCGGCTATCACCTCTACCACGCCACCCGCGCGGACCTGCTGCGGCGGCTGGGCCGCGGTGAGGACTCGCGCGCGGCCTACGGCAGAGCCATCGAGCTGGCGGGCAACACCGCCGAGATCGCCCACCTCAGGCACCGCCGCGACCAGCTGGGGTAGCGCCCTTCCGGGAGCTGAGGCGGGCTCAAAAGCACGGCGGCCGCCGACGCCGGGGGCGCGCGGTGCTCGTCCTGGCGCCGTGGCCTTCGCCTCCAGATCTCGTATGCTCGGCGGATGGCCAAATATTTCGACGTACATCCTCAGACTCCTCAGCAGCGAGTCATCGGCAACGTGGCCGACATCATCCGGTCCGGTGCGCTCGTCGCCTACCCGACGGACTCGTGTTTCGCCCTGGGGTGCCAGCTGGGGAACCGTGACGGCCTGTCCCGGATCCGGTCGATCCGGCAGCTCGATGATCGTCACCACTTCACGCTGGTGTGCCAGAACTTCGCTCAGCTGGGTCAGTTCGTGCATGTCGACAACAACGTGTTCCGCGCGATCAAGGCGGCCACGCCCGGCAGTTACACCTTCATCCTCCCCGCGACGACGGAGGTGCCACGACAACTGCTGCACCCGAAGAAGAAGACCGTCGGGGTCCGAATTCCCGACCACGTCGTCACTCAGGCCCTGCTCGCCGAGCTCGGCGAGCCGCTGCTGTCCAGCACGCTGCTCCTGCCGGGCGAGGAGGAGCCGATGACGCAGGGGTGGGAGATCAAGGAACGGCTCGACCACGTGGTGGACGCCGTGGTCGACTCAGGGGACTGCGGCACCGAGCCGACCACGGTCATCGACTTCTCCAGCGGCAGCGCCGAAATCGTCCGCCGAGGGGCCGGCGACACCACCCGGTTCGAGTAGCCGCTCCGGACGTCAGCGAGATCGAGCCCGGTCGACTCCTCGCACACCGGATCGGATCGCTATCCCGCGTTGCCCGGCGACAGCCGCACTGTGATCCGGTCGAACAGCTCCGACAGCGGCTCGCCGACGTCCCGGCCGAACTCGGTCAGCCCGTAGGTGACCTGGGGCGGGGTCGTCGGCTCGACCTCCCGCCAGACCAGGCCGTCCTGGACCAGCGCGCGCAGGGTCTGGGCGAGCATCTTCTCGCTGATGCCCTGGATGCTGTCGCGCAGCTCGTAGAAGCGGAGACTGTTGCTCCGCAAGGAGATCAGCACCCAGATGCCCCACCTGCTGGTCACGTGGTCGACCACGTCACGCGCGGGGCAGTCGGTGTGAAACACCTCATACCGCTTCGCCGCCTCGGCCCGTGTGGGCTGCACGCTTCCCGTCATGTGATGAGCTTACCCCCAGGTATGTCCTTACCAAGAGTTAGCCCGGCTCCTAGCGTGAAGGCCACAGGAGAGATGCGACAAGGAGCTGATCATGATCGTGGTGACCGGGGCTACCGGAAATATCGGCCGTCCGTTGACGCGGGCACTGGCCGAGGCGGGCCAGCAGGTGACGGCGGTGTCGCGGCACGCGGCGGCGGTGCCGGACGGCGTCCGCCACCTGGCGGCCGACCTGGCCGAGCCGGCCGGCCTTGAGCCCGCACTGGCCGGAGCGAAGGCGCTGTTCCTGCTGCTCTCCGGCGACCTGCACGCGGCCGGAGCCAGCCCGGCCGACATCATCGGCGCAGCCGAGGCCGCCGGGGTCCGCCGGGTCGTCCTGCTCTCCACTCAGGGCGTGGCGACCAGGCCCTTGGGAGCGACGCGGATCGCGATGCGGGCACTGGAGGACGTGCTGCGGGGGTCCGGCCTGGAGTGGGCCATCCTGCGGCCGGGCGGCTTCGCCTCCAACGCGCTGTGGTGGGCCGAGTCCATCCGCACGCAGCGGGTCGTCGCCGCGCCCTTCGGCGACGTCGGGGTGCCGATCATCGACCCGGCGGACATCGCCGAGGTCGCGGCGGCCTGCCTGCTGGATGACCGACACAACGGCGGCGTGTACGAGCTGACCGGCCCGGAGGTGATCACGCCGCGCCGGCAGGCCGAGGCCATCGCCGCCGCGCTGGGCTCCCCGGTGCGGTTCCACGAGCTCACCCGCGACGAGGCCAAGGCCGGCATGGCCCAGAGCATGCCGGCGGAGCTCGCCGAGGACACCCTGACCATCCTCGGTTCCCCGAACCCGGCCGAACTGCGCGTCAGTCCGGACGTCCAGCGGGTACTCGGCCGCGCCCCGCGCCCGTTCGCCGACTGGGCCGCCCGCAATATCGCCGCGTTCCGCTGAGACCGGTCACGCCCCTGGGCGGTGCGGGTAGCCGGTGGTGTGCGCGTCCCGCTCATGACCGCGTGGCTGCCCGCACCCAGGTCGGTGTCCACTTCGCCGCGGGCGTCCAGGCCGGGCATCCAGATTCGGTGTCCGGCGAGTTGCCCCGGCGTGACCGCACGGGCGTTGGCGAGCCGGTGGCGCGGTCCGACGAGCAGTTGGTGCCGGTCGTCGAGCACCTCAGTGGACAACGGATGGTTGTGGACTGCCGCTCAGGCAGTTGTTTGACCTGCGGCTGTGTCATTCGCTTAGCTCTCACTGGTCAACCTCGGTCTGTCCAAGTGAGACGTCAAAGGGAGTCGCTGAGCATGGGGGTCAGGAGACCGCTGGGTCGGCAGTTCGGCTGGCTGTGGGCGGCGTACGCGGTCAGCGCCTACGGGTCCGGGCTGGGGTTCGGGGCATTCCCGCTGATCGCCGTGCTGGCGTTGCACACCGGCCCCGCCGAGGTGTCCGCGCTGTCCGCGGTGGGGCCTGCGGTGGGCGCGCTGATCGCGCTGCCGCTCGCGCCGTGGGTGGAGTTCCGGCGCAAGCGCCCGGTCATGATCGCCATGGACCTGACCCGGTTCGCGGCCATGGCGACCATCCCGGTCGCCTACGCCTTCGGCC
>Ga0302314_10006842_pt1 | contig 20569 bp, 28 predicted proteins | sample III_Palsa_N2_3_FD_200533 | JGI IMG/M metagenome (GOLD analysis project Ga0302314, IMG submission 200533) | Peat permafrost microbial communities from Stordalen Mire near Abisko, Sweden - III_Palsa_N2_3 | ecosystem: Environmental > Terrestrial > Soil > Palsa > Peat permafrost | place: Sweden... | reverse complement strand
AGGGCCTGCTGCAGCGGCCCGGTCACGTGCTCCTGCCCGATGACCTCTTCGAAGGTATCGGGGCGATACCGGCGATACAGCGCTAGCGACACGACCCGAGCCTATCCGCTTCCACCGACAGCGAGGCACACCTGGGGCGACGGTGCGTGACGGGAGATCGACAAGCAGCTAGATCGCGCAGGTCGGAAGACTCACGAACCGCGTCCGGGCAGCATAAGACCCCTCGCGCACCCGCCAGAGCCTGCCTACCCTTGCTGCATTCCTGCCCTGGGGGAGTTCGGTGGGGTGACGCCACACGAGGGGTCCGCGAAACAGAATAGCCCAGAATCCGGGTGGCGGAGCACCCCCGCGCGTCGGGTAAGCTACCCCACGGAGGATTCGCCTAGTGGCCTAGGGCGCACGCTTGGAAAGCGTGTTGGGGGCAACCCCTCACGAGTTCAAATCTCGTATCCTCCGCAGAGAGAACAACCCCTGACCAGCGGGAACGCCGGTCAGGGGTTGTCTTGCTTTCGGGCTACACTGCCTGCTCCCCCTCGTCAGTTGCAGTTTCAGTTGCAGTTGGCCCCCTCGGTACGCTGGCTAGGGTCGGGCTGTTCGCGGCTTACTGGCGTCGAGGACTCGAACGAGAGTCGTCGGCCGGATCGTTCCTCGGTGCTGTGCGATCAGCGTGGCTAGATCCATTTCTGGGATGCACATTTCGATGGTTCAATCGACTCGTGATTTATGCAGGTGGGTGGGAGACATCGCCGCTTTGGGTCGTGGCTGGTGTCGTTGTTACGGTCGTGTTCGGAAGTGTCACGTAGTGGATTGCGTGGCGGTCGGTCCGTCCGCGCTTCAGGCTGGAGTATGGGTTGACCTCGGTGTCGCGGTTGGTTGATCGAGACAAGATTTCTGGGGCCATCGAAGTGCGACGAAACGGCGATCTTCTCGAAGATCCATACGTTGCTACGCTGACGCTCCGCAATTCCGGCCGCTTAGACGTGGCGAAGGCAAAGTTCGAAGGCATACCGCTGCGGTTTGACCTTGGAACGACGATCTTGGAGATCCTGGAAAAGGTCTCGGCACCTGCAGGCCTTGCTGCACCGGAGGTTCACAAGGACGGCTCCGTGATCGTATTTGAGCCAGGCAAGATTGGCGGCAGTCAAACCGTGGACGTTACCGTGCTAGTTGATGGCAGACGCCCGAAGCTCGCGGAGCCGGACAATCCGTTGGACAATGTCAAACTGCGCCCAGCGCGAGAGATCAGCTTGTTGACCGAGACGGCGACCACTCTCGCAAGTGCAGTGATGTCATTTGTGATCGCCATTGTGGCTCTGATTACTCTTCTCGTCCACCGGTAAGTTCAGCAGGTATTCCAGGTGCTTGAGCATCCGAAAATCTCAGTCCGCGAGCGGGGTTCTCCGCCCATAGATCAACCCCGACCAGCGAAGCACTGGTCGGGGTTGTCTTTACATACGGGCAACTACTGCTCTTCAGGCTCGTCAGTTGCGGTTCCAGTTGGGCCGTTTTCCAGAGCCGTCGGCACGCCCCAGACAAGATCTCCCTGCCGCTTCGCGATGTCGGTCTGAACCTGCTTGACGAGGTGCTGGTACCGAGCGGGCATGGACGGATCGGACCAGCCCATGAGGCCCTGGGTCGTGCGGCCCTCGGATCCGAGAATCAGCAGCAGCGTCGCGGCGGTGTGTCGGGCGTCGTGTAGCCGAGCGTCGCGAACGCCCGCTTCCTTGATCAGGTCCTTCCACTCATGGAAGTCCGTGTTGGGGTTGAGCGGCGATCCGGTCTCCGTGGCGAACACCCAGTCGCCGTTCTGCCAGAGGTCCCCAGCCTTGGCCCGCTCCGCGTCCTGGGCGACCTTCTGAGCCGTCAGGAGCGCCAGCAGCGGCGCGGGGACGCCCATCGGCCGCTTCCCAGCGCGGGACTTCACTGGGCCGGTCAGCTTGCGCTTGTTGACCTTCTGCGGGCAGTAGCCAGCCTTCCGGCCACACGGGGCCTCGCCGCACCCGTGCATGTACTTCGGCCGCAGTCGGTTCTCCCTGACGCGCAGCGTGCCAAAGTTCAGGTCAAGGTCGGCCCACCGGAGCCCGAGCACTTCGCCCTGGCGCAAGCCGAGCACGAGCGCGATGGCCCACCGGGCACTGTTCCGATGCTTCGCAGCGGCGGCGAGGATCTTCTGAACCTCGTCGAGCTCGTACGGCTCGATCTCCTCGTCTCCATGCGCGGCGGCTTGGCCAACGAGACGGGATTGCGCCCAAGGTGACCACGGCGGACCGCCTCGCCGAACGCGGTCTTGGCCGTGCGGTGGACCTGGTGGGCGTTGCCTGGCTTGTGGCCAGCCGACTGCATCTTGGCGTACAGCTTCTCGAAGTGGTCCGGCTGGATGCGTTCGAGCCGGTGCTTGCCGAGTCCGGGGACGAGGTGGTTGTAGACCGCGTTCCGGTACGAGTCGGCCGTCGAGTCGCGGACGGTCGGCGCTGAGATGTTCTCCACCCAGTGGACGAGCCACTTCTCCACCGTCCAGGCCGGGCCAGCCTTGCCCACGATCCCGGCATCGCGCTGCTTCTCCAGCTCGCGCACGGCGTCGCGAACCTTCTTCTCGTTCTTGCTCATCCGGTGGCGCCGGTCGGGGCTGCCGTTGTCCTTCACGCCGACGGTCACCCAGCCGTGCCAGTGGCCATCCTTCTCGCTGAAGTAGACAGAGCTGTCGCCGTTGTCGGCCCGGCCGGACTCGTCTTCAGGCTGCTGCTTCTTGCGGGGCATCGTGTTCGCTCCCTCGTGTTCGGTGTTTGATGGGTGAGCGTCGGGCCTCGCCAGCCGGTTGGGGCAAGACCCAACGCCCGACGTCATGTCAATCGGTGCTGCTCAGCGACGAGCGAGGCCACGTAGGCGTCGATCGCGTCGGCGGGGATGCGGCGGAGGTGGCCGATGCGGACGGACTCGATGTCACCGGACTTGACCAGGGCGAACATGGTGGTCCGGCCGACGCTGAGCGCTTCGGCGGCCTGCTCAACGGTGAGCATGCGCCGGGGCTCAACCTGGTCGGTGGAGCTGAGTGCGGTCATCTCAGAGTCCTCCCTTAGCTCAGTTCTGCGAGGTGGGCGGGTTGTCTTCGAGCTCGGCGCACGGGTCGCAGAGCATGACGAGCAGGGCGACTGCGCCGACCTCGACCAGGACGAGTCCGGTGTCGTCCATGGGAATCCCGCAGTGGTCGCAGTGGATCGGGGCATTCGGGTCGGCGGGCATGAGGGTGCGGGCGCACTGGAGGCAGGCGAGGCGGCCGGGGCCGTCGCCGAACACACCGAACGCGGGCTGCGGGTTAGCGGGGCGGGCGAGGTGCTCGCACACGTCCACGTGGCCGTCGAGGATGTCCTCGGCGAACTGCTCGATCCGGTCGCTCAGCCACGGGCTCGGGTTGGTCTCCTCAGTCAGGCCGAGCCGGGGCGCGGTGCGCGCGAGGATGCTGGCGAGGTGGTCTTCGGCGGCCTGGAGCTGGTCGGCGAACGCGATGTCGGCGGGGTGGGTCATGGTCGGATCTCGTCTCTGGTCAGTGGTGCCGGCATAAGCGGGGAGGGAGGCGGCGCGCTGGCGCGGCAGGTGCGTTTCCGGGGTGTTTTCGGGGCTGGCCTCCCCTGCCTCCCTGCCTCCCTGAGCCGCTGTCTGTGCTGCTCAGTGCGGGGGAGGCGGGTCGGGGAGGCGGGCAGGGAAAACTCCCTGAGCCCTGGCCGCCTCCCTGGGCGGTTTCACTGGTTAGGCAGTGCGTTCGTAGGGCAGTGCGGGCCACTCATTCGGGGTCTGGCACCACGGGTGGATGCCCTCCGCCTCGTGGAGTCGGTGCAGGAAATCGCCACAGATCCGGCAGCCGCCTTCCGGCAAATCCGTGGCATCCGTGGCATCCGTGTCTTCGCACGTCAGACTCGCCACGGATTGCAGGGGTGCCACGGATCGAAGGGTGACGCGACCCGTGGCACCGGTCGGGGCCGCCACGGGCCGATCCGTGGCAAATCCGGGAAGCGTGGCAACTTCCAGGCCGCTGACCTGGGGTGTCTCGGATGCCACGGATGCCACGGATTCCCGCGAAGCCGGGGCAGGGCAGTAGCGCTCCCACGCGTCGGCGAAGTCGGCCCCCTCGTAGCCCTTGGCCTTGTCGAACTCGATCCGGACCGTCTTCGAGGTGATCTCGTAGTCCTTCATGAACCGGCCGAGCGAGTACTCGTTGAGGCCCTTGCCCTTGTTCAGCTCGGCCCACGGGGCTTCCGGGAGCGAGTAGAGGGCTGCGATCAGGTCACGGGTGAAGATCTTCGGCTCCTCGCGCTCGGCCAGCACCGAGCGGATGTCCATCAGCAGCCGCACACCGAGCGACACGGAATCCGGGGTAGCGGTGGCGAGCAGCTCGACGCAGGCTGCGCGGCCCCGCTCGGACCACGCCCCGCCCGCAGCGTCCGCGACGATCAGCAGCGGCTCCCACACATCGGCGGGCCGGTCGTTGACCCCCTCGGGCATCTCCGGGTAGACCCCGGCGATCCGGTCGGCGATCAGCTTGGCCCACTCAGCCAGCCGCTTACGCAGGGCGTGGCCCTGGGGCTCGTGCAGGCGGGCACGGAAGGCCTCGACCTTCTCCCCCGGACCGCGCTTGCGCATCCGCACGATGACCGAGCGCGTCAGGATCGTGTCCGGCAGGGAACCGAGCCCGCCCATGGCCATGGCCGCGTATGAGGGGAACGCGACGACCTTCTGATTCGCCCCGTCGCCCACGCACCGGTAGGAGACTCCGGAGCGGCGGTGTCCAGCGTTGAGCAGGCCCCTGAGTTCCTCGTTCTCCTTGGCTTTGGGGCCGAACACGGTGTCGATTTCGTCGAACAGAATCGTCGGGCGCCCCGCCATGTCCGCCACCGCGCGAAACAACGCGGCCGTGGACGCGGACACGGCGAGCATCGGGTTCGGCACCAGCAGCTCGGTGACCTCAAGGGCGCGGGTCTTGCCCGAGCCAGGCTCCGGGGACAGGAAGGCGAGTCGGGGGGTGGAGTCGAACAGGTCCATCAGGTGGGTGTGCGCGGCCCATTCGTCGTCCGGCAGCCGCCGCCATGCGTCTGTGCCGAGCAGCGGGACCGCGACGCGCGAGGCCTTTCGGCCGGACGTGAACTCGCGGTCAAGCCACGCGAACACGTCCGCCAGCGTGTCCGCTGACAGAGCCTCAGGACGGGGCCAGGTGTCCGGCCACATGTCCGCTCTGGCGTCCGCGTGCTGTCCGCCGTGGCCGGACACCCGGCCGGAGCTGTGTCCGACCGAGTGTCCGCTGCCATGTCCGGATTGGGGCATGACCCGATCCCCGGTCATCAGGCCGCCATCGGCAGCGCGCGCACCGGGGCGGACTGCGGGACGTAGTAGGCGCATCCCGGTTGGGAAGCGAGCGAGCGGGCCACGAGCGCGCCCTGATCGGCCAGGTGGCGCAGCGTGGTCGAGACGTTGGACGCGCTCGTGCCGTACTGTTCGGCCAGTTCCTTCGGGCTGATCCGAGTCCCGGCCGCCCAGCGTCCGGCCGCCAGGTCGGCGGACACGCCCTCGCGCATCCGCTTGGACGCGGAGGCTGGCCGCTCGTACCCGCCTCCTTCACGGATCGCGGCGGCAGCCCAGATCTCGCTCATCCCGAACTGGGCGCCCAGTGCGCGGTAGGTCATCGGCTTTCCGGCCCGCCGCGCGGCCTCAAAGACCTCGCGCGCCCGCTCGCGCTGCGCGCCCTGCTCCTGACGGCGCGAGACCTGCTCGACCCCGAACGCCTCGCGCAGCTGGGCGAGGCCCCACTTGTAGTGGTCCTGAACCGTCTCGTGGTGCAGGCCCACGCGCGCGGCGGTCTGCTTGAACGTCAGGTCCTCGACCAGGCGCAGCCCAACTGCGCGACGCGGCCCGGCCGCCAGCATCGAGAGCGCCGCGCCCAGTTCCACCCGCGCGACAGCCTGATCAGCCAAGTCCGGCGCAGGCTGCTCGGCGTCGGCTATCGCCTCGACCTGGTCCTTGCCGTCCCGGCCGCCGAAGGCGCCGGACAGCAGCTCGCGCTGCGTGCGCATCGCGCTGTAGTGCTTGCCGAGCATCCGCTTGGCCACGCACCGAATCAACCCGTAGGCGTTGTGCGCGTCGGTGATGTCCTTGCCGTCCTCCAGCATCCGCCAGAACTCGGCGAACGCGTCCTGCGTCAGGTCCTCGGCCAGGTGCCAGTCACCGCACTGAGCAGCCAGGTACGCCCGCACCGGGCCGAAGAACTTCGAATAGGCCTGCTCGAACGCGTCGGCCGCGCTCATCGTCTCGGTACTCATCAGGCCGCCGCCTCCGCCGTGGCACGGACTTCCAGCAGGGCGAAGTAGGCATCGAGAGCAGCGGGCAGGATGCGCAGCGCACCCTTGCCGGCACCGACGCGGAGGGCCTTGAGCCGACCAGCCTCGATGTCCCGGTAGATCGTGGCCTGGTGAACATCGAGCATGGCCGCGACTTCGGCCACGCGGAACGGCTTGCGGATTTCTGGGGATACCGAGACAACTCGCTCGGCGATAGGCTGAACTTGCATCGACGTACTCCCTCGACAAGATGACTTCGATGTCTCAGGTCCTGGCGGGTTGCAGCCCGCTGGGGCCTCTTTGCATGCCAAAAAGAGCTCTGACCTGGGGACTAGCTCCCTGATCGGCTTGCAACACTGAAGCTGCTCGCAGCTTTTCTGCGAGTCAAGCGAATACTACGAGCTTTTCTGCGACTCGCAGAATCACAGTTGATCTGACAGACTGCCTGTGAGTCCACCTAGGGAGGAAACATGAGCAACAAGGGCTTTGGCCTGGTCGTGCGGTTCCACCTCAAGCCCGGCGCGGCGGAGGGGTTCGACCAGCTCGTCGCGGAGACCGTGCCGGAGATCGCCAAGAACGAGCCGGGCACGCTGACCTACACCGTCCACGGCGTTGACGGCGAGCCGAACCAGCGCATCTTCTACGAGCTGTACGCCGACCGTGCGGCCTTCGACGCTCACGAGGAGCAGCCGCACACCAAGCGGTTCCTCGCAGCGCGCGGGGAGTACCTGGCCAGCTATGACGTAGATTTCGTCGAGCCGATCATCAGCAACACGAACGTGTAATGGACACCAAAGTGTTCGGACACCGCGTAGCCGACCTCCGTCGGCTACGCGGCATGTCCCAAGGTGACCTCGCAACCGCAGTCAGCCGCTCAGAGAGCTGGGTCAGCCAGGTCGAACGCGGCGTTTACCCAGTCGAGCGACTCAGCATTCTGCAATCGCTCGCAGACGCGCTTGGCGTGTCAGTGCAAGAGCTCCGCTCGGACGCTCCGCAGGAGAGCGCGCCGGTTGAGGAGCGGCAGCCGCAACCGGGCCTCGACGACCTTCGCTTGGCGATGTCTGGTCACCCTGCGCTGAGCGAGCTCTTAGGCGCCAGCGAGGCCACGGACGTAAACCTGCCTGCCCTGGAAGCTCGGGTGGATCGGGCATGGTCACTTGAGCACGCTGGCGAGTACGCGGAGCTGAACACCGTCCTCCCGAGCGCCCTGATGGACCTTGAGCGAGCATCGCGGCAGGTCGGCGCACCGGATCGCCCGAAGGTGCTAGCGCTATTGGCGAGTGCGTACCAGGCTGCGGCAGCGACCTTCGCACGACGCGACGAGCCAGATGCTGCGTGGGTCGCGGCAGACCGCGCGATCACGGCCGCTGAGCGTGCAGGACAGCCGTTGCAGGCCATTGCAGGGCACTTCCGCATGGCCCACGCCTTCATGAGGCTGAATCAGCTAGCGCAGGCTGAGCACGTCGCTCTGGCCGCTGCCGAAGCACTTGAACCGCGCGTCGCGCAGCCGGGTGCACCGCCCGAAGAGCTCTCGCTCTTCGGCGCGATGCAGCTCGTTCTCGCAGTGCTTCGAGCGCGCGAAAACGATCGGGCAGGCGCAAAGGAGTACATCAAGCGGGCCAGCGCTGCTGCCCAGCGCAATCGCGTAGATCGCAATGACTTCAACACGGAGTTCGGACCGACCAACGTCCAGCTCCACGCGCTGTCGGTGGCAATCGACGTCGGCGATGCTGGCGAGGCCCTGGACATCGCTGCCGAGGTCGATCCCTCCACACTTAGCCCTGAGCGACAGGCGCGCTTTTGGCTCGACGTCGGCCGGGCCCATGCCCAGCGTCGGCACGTCGGTGACGCGGTAACAGCGATCCAAAAGGCAGTGGAACTCGCGCCGGAGCAGATTCTCGGGCACTGGCTGACGCGCGAGACAGTGGCGCTGCTCGTGCAGCTCGCAGGCAAGCGGCAGCCCGCAGATCTCGTGGACCTGGCGCAGCGCATGTCAGCCGATCTGTGAGTCGCTGAGCTCGACGAACGAGGCCGTCATGAGCCGGTATTACCTGGTCGAAGCAGGGTTCCCCTACCTCACGCAGTTGACCGCTCACGAGGCTGCCGAGCTGTTCGAGTCCGTTTCACCAGACTGCCAGCAAGGCTCGCTTAGCGCGGGCTTCCGGTGCTGGCACCTCCTGGAGAACGGGCTCGGCCAGCTCATCAGGTTCCCCGCGATGAAGGTCTCGCCCATCCCAGACGAGCAGCTCTCAGCCGTCTGCGAACGCTTCAGCCCGTTCATCACCTTCCCCGAAGGACGCGCGCCATGACCACGACCGAGACGACTGCCGGAGCTGGGCCGGAATCACCTTTCGTACGCACCTGCGAGTGCGACTGCCGCCGCTGGGCTCACGACGTGCCGAAGGTGTGCGAGCAGACCACGCCGCGCGAGAAGCTCGTGCGGATGTACTTCGACGACACCAGCGACCCTCGCGGGGTTTATCCGCGAGACGTCTGCCCGCCCTGCGCGGAGCACATCACGTTCGCTCGCTCCCGTGGCGGCGAGCGTCTGACGGCCGATAACCCGCGTGAGCTGGGTTAGATCACCCCCCTGCGAACCCCCGTTTTCGGGGGTTCCAAGGCCTCTCGCCGAGCGCGCGAAGCGACCTAACTACCTAAGGGCTTGGAAATGAACGACACGCTCATTCGGGCGTTTCGGACGCGATGAGGTCGTAGTTCCATTCGCCGTGGAACTCGTGTGGTCTGACGTGGTGTTCCTTGAGTTGCCGCATCTCCTTGTCGCTGATCTTGATGCCGCGGGGGTAGGTGCCGGTGTCGCGTTCGGCCTTCACGGTCAGTCCGGTGCGGGTGGTGGTTCCGGCGATCAGGTTGACTGCGACCTCATGGCTGGTCAGGGGATGTCCGGCCCAGTTCATCGAGATGTGGCTAAACAGCCGGTGTTCCACCTTGTTCCACTTGCTCGTGCCCGGTGGCATGTGGCAGACCGTGATCGTCAGGCCGGTCTCGACGGCGAGGGCGGCCAGTTCCCTCTTCCACAACCGCAGCCGGTAGCCGTTGGACCCGCCCGCGTCGGCGGTGATCAGCAGCGTGGTGGCCTGCGGGTAGGCGGCGAGCCCGACCATGCGCCACCAGCGCCGGATGCTCGAGACCGCGAACTCTGCGGTGTCCCCGTCGCAGCCCACCGATACCCACCCGGCATCGGCGGCCAGATCGTAGACCCCGTAGGGCACGGCCTTGCCCTGCTCGCCGGGAAAATCGTGCACGTCCACGCGGATCGGGTCCCCCTTCGGACGCCAACCGGCGCCCTTGTTCGCGTAGTTGCCGATCAACTCCTTCTTCTTGGCGTCCACGCTGATCACCGGCTGTCCGGCGGCGATGCGAGCGGTGGCCGCCTCGTTGATGTAGCGGAACTGCGCGTCCCGGTCGGGGTGCTGCCGGCCCTCCACGGTCTTGGCGTTGGACTGCAGGCTGTATTCCAGCTGCTCGGACAGCAGCCGGCCCACACTGTGGTGGGAGATCCGGCGGCCTTGACCGGACAGCTCCTCGGCCAGGTTGCGGGTCGATTTGGTGGTCCAGCGCAGTCGGCTCATCGGATCTCCCCGCGTCTCCGGTTCCACCAGCGCGTCGAGCGCTGCCAGCAGGCCGGGATCGGCCTCGGTCAGCGACTTGCGCCCGGCACCGGGACGCCGGGACCGGCCCGGCGTCGGATCCTGGCCGGCCTCCAGCTCCCCGACCCCGGCCGTGATCGTCACCCGCGAGGTCCCCGAGGCCCGCGCCACCAGCGAGATCCCACCGTGCCCCAGCGACCTGGCCTCGGCGGCCAGAACCAGGCGCCGCTGCCGCTCATCCAGGTGAGGCAGGACCGCCTCGAACTTCGCCGCCAGAACCCGCTCGTCGATCTCCATGACCACAGCCATAGCAGAAGCATGACAGGACAATCAGGATATGTAAAGGTTATTTAGCGACAAGCCCTAACTAGCCGCTGGTCAGGGCGTTTTTGGGCGGGTTAGCCGCCCGAGTTACGAAGCTAACCCACCCTGGCCGACCTAACTCACGCATTGATAGCGCCGCACTCACGATGCGAACCGCTGACGACGGGGTGACGATGAAGTCATGAGCGTAGATCATTACCAACAGGCGCCAGACGGCATATGGCACGCAGTCTCAGCGGACCACAATCGAGGGCTCACCGGCATAGACGATGCCAACGTATCCGGCGGGAGCAAGTGGCCCGCGACGGAACCACCGCCCAAGCCATACTGCGACGTGTGCAGAGCACTCGACGTGCCCCCTGCTGGAAACCCTAGAGCTGCGTCTTGAGCTCATCCAGGCTGACTTGAGCCTGTCGCAGCACAGAGGCGAGTGTGCCAACCGCGAGCTCCTTGTGCAGCGGCACAATGGCCGTCGCCGCGCCCTTCCGAACCTTGCAGTGGCTGCCCCTGGTGCTGATCACCCCGAACCCGAGCTTGCCCAGCGCCTTAACCACCTCCGCGCCGGAGAGACGCGGGTATGCCGACGGACTCATGCTGCATGAGCATGCACGGGCACGTCTACAAAGGCAAACGTCGGACTCGACGTAGCTGGGGCCGGTTCATCCTCGAACAGGAGCTCTGCGGCCTCACGGAGGTTCGCTAAGGCCTCGTCTGGCGTGTCGCCTTGGCTGGCGAGCTCAACCTCGATTGCACGCGCCACGTAGAACTGACCATCGCGCGCGACGACGGCAGTGAGCCGAATCACGTCCGCAGCGTCCAGAGGCTGGGCGGTCACGGTGGCCTCCACTTCGACGTCGGCTGACACCTCAAGTATGCCTCAACTTTGTGGTAACACTGAAGTGGTCCTGGCGAGCGCGCTGACCCGCCACGCCAGTTGCAGTTCCAGTTGCAGTTCGCCCCGGTTCACGGGGTCCAGACCTCTCGCAGGTCTCGCAGCGACCTGCACCGGAGCGACCCCGGCAACCCCCCGGACGGCCGAGCGCCGAATTGGAAAGCGTGTTGGGGGCAACCCCTCACGAGTTCAAATCTCGTATCCTCCGCACCAGGGACGGCCCTTGACCATGGAATACGTGGTCAGGGGCCGTTTCGCTTCCCCGCTGCGCCCGGCCCGGCTACCCGATGGTGGGATGCTGGGCCATTCCGGTTGCGCGCGAGCGTCGGCGCGCGGGATTCTGGCAGCCGCAAGCCAACAGCGTCAGCAGCAGCGAGCAGGGTCGGCGGTAGGAAAACGTGATCTTCAAGAGAGTCGGCGAGGGACGGCCGTACCCCGACCACGGGCGCACGTACCGCGGCTGGGCCGAGGTGTCGCCCCGTCAGGTCCGGCTCGACCAGCTCGTCACGACGAAGCGTCAGCTCGACCTGGACGCGCTGCTGGCCGACGACTCCACCTTCTACGGCGACCTGTTCGCGCACGTGGTGAAGTGGCAGGGGGAGTTCTTCCTGGAAGACGGGCTGCATCGGGCCGTACGCGCCGCCCTGCAGCAGCGCACAGTACTCCATGCGCGCGTACTTGACCTGGATCTGTGAATACTCCGGGCGACCAGCCGGGTACTTTCAGTGCATGGATTCGAACCCCCAGCCTGACGGCCGTCCGACCCCGGACCCGGAGCACTCCGGGCATCCGGCGCCCGAGCACGCCGTGCGCTCCCCCGGCGAGATCGGCGGCAAGAAGTTCCGGGTCGGGCTCGACGACGCCTACGTGCCCTTCCGCAACCGGACCAAGCGGCGTCGCAAAACCCTGGCCGTCGCGCTCGGCGGGCTGCTGATTCTCGGCGTCGGCGCGTACGGCCTCGTGAACCTTGTCACCGCGCCGACGCAGAACGCCGCCGCGGCCTCCTGCAAGGCGGGCTCGACCCGCGCGCTGTCCGGCCAGGCCGCGGCGGCCCCGCTCGCCGCCGCCGGCTCGGCCGGTGGCACGGCGGGCGGAGTCGGCGCGCCGAAGTTCACCCTCAACGTCTACAACTCGACCCAGCGGCACGGCCTCGCGGCGAACACGGCGGCGCAGCTCAAGCAGCGCGGCTTCGTCATCGGCCAGGTCACCAACGACCCGCTGAAGGCGAACCTGACGATCGCCGCCCAGGTGCGCGGTGCCAAGTCGCAGACCGCCGAACTGCGCGAGGTCGCGGCGGAGGTGCCGGGCGCGCAGATCCAGCCGGACGGGCGCGCCGACCCGAGCGTGGACCTCGTGCTCGGCGCCGGGTTCACCGCGCTGGCGAGCACCCAGCAGGTGAGCACGGAGCTTCAGGCGGCAGCGGCAGCCGCGGCGAGCGCCACCGCGGCGGCCGACGCGGCGTCAGCCTGCGCGCGCTGATCGGCCGCGGAAAGGCGCGAACGCTTGAGGGCGGCAACCGAGTCAACCGGTTGCCGCCCTCATCTAAGCGGTGATGGAGGGATTTGAACCATCGGACGCTGCCTTGCACCACGTGGTGCACCAACGACAGAGCCGGGCCCGCGAGTTGCGGACCCGGCTCTTAACGGCGGTGATGGAGGGATTTGAACCCCCGGTGGCTTGCACCACAAACGCTTTCGAGGACTTTTCCGGGCCGTTCTAGATCTTGCTCTAGTTGCACGAGCTGCATGGATGCAACATCAGCGACATCAGCACACGGCTTGAACCGATATGAACTGAGACCGGAACTGAGACCGCCCTGGGAACTCCGCCCGCTGGTGGACGGCGCGTCGTACCCTTGAGGTGTCCCCCGGACAGCCGACGAAGGGAGTCCGCGATGACGAGCAACCCCGCAGACGCGGGCAGGGTGCACCGCGACCAGGAGCCGACGTTGGAGGAGATCATTCGGGCCAAGCGGCCGGAACCGATCCAGTCCGTCGAGGACTTCATCGTGCCCGACATGTTCGAGTCGGACGATGAGGTGGACGAGTTCATCGAGTTCTACCGCGCCGAGCGTCAGGCGAGCCTCGGGTGACCACAGCCATCCGGCCGGTGGCTCTCGACACCGACGTCGCGTCGGCCGCCTTCAAGCGCAAGCAGCTGCCCGTCCTGACCAGGATCACCGGCATGGACTGGGTCATCTCGTTCGTGACGTTCGGCGAACTGGCGAAGTGGGTCGAGATTCGCGACTGGGCACCGCACAACCGGCGCGCCCTGGACCTCTGGACCGCGCGGACCCCGATCCTGCACAGCACCGACGCCATCGCGAAGACCTGGGGCAGGCTGTCCGCCGAAGCCACCAAGCGCGGCCGGCCCCGCCCGCAGAACGACATGTGGACTGCTGCCGTCTGCATCACACTGGGGATCCCGCTCGCGACGCTCAACCTCAAGGACTTCGAGGACTTCGAGGAGCACCACGGCCTTGAGCTAGTGAGGGTCTAGGGCGACGCCGATGCTCGGCCGCCCCGGAGGAGCGTCGAGCGCGGTTCCCAGGGCATGAGATGAGGGTCGAGCGCGATCGGGCCCGGGAGCGCCCTTGTCTCTTCTCTCTTTGAAAAAGAGAGAAGTTGATGTCACTGTTGTCACCAGAGGGTCTTTCCGCAGCTCAGACGGGTGACATCAGTGTTGTCACCTGATGTCACCTCTCGTCACCTCGCCCCGGTTGTTGTCACCGCTGGTGTACGTCGGTGACGACGTTGTTGTCACCGCGAAACCGCAGGTAGAGCCGGGGTTTTGGGCGCGGGTGACAACAGTGACATCAAATCGCCAGGTTTCCGCTCCGCGCAGGATCGAAGGGGATGCATCCCCTTACGCCAACCAGCCGACCGCACGCGCACTCCCCCGCCAGGTCGGCCCCAGTCGGTCCACAGTGGCGCCCTGGCTCGCTCTGCTCACGAGCGCCTGTCGGCATGTGCCCCGCGTCACAGCAATGGGATGGCCACGGAGGTCACGAACGGTCGGCCCAGGGGGCGTGAGGGGGGTCGAGAGCGCCTGGCAGATTGGCTGACGCTCGCGAACCGAGAGAGGTGCTGTGGTCCACATCACAAGAGCAGTTTCGCGCCCGCTGTCACCAGGCGCCGCACGCGGAGGCTTTCCAACAGTAGGACCACCTCTTCGAACGGCAGAGCCGCCGCCACAGGAGATAGTCAGCCGCTCGATCGAAGCACCCCCGATTCACCAGGGGAAACCGCAACTCCTACAACGTCGCGGGTAGCGACCATGGAGGAAAGGATCTGGCGAGCCATGGCCGTCAGGCCGCAGCCGGGACTCCGGCCAGCTGGTTGACAACCACATAGCTCAAGGCAGTGCGGACGGTCCCGATGGTCGTGGAGCGCTCAAGTACACAGGCCCCGACCGGACCGTCCCGCAATGCCCACTCGTTCGCAGCGTCCGCGCCGTCTCGAAGGGTGCCGACTCGGTGGGGATCCTACCGAGCAGTTGCCGGTTTCGGTGCCGAACTGTTCGGCTCCGAAATCGGCAACCCTCCGCCACAGCGTGCGCCAGGGGTCCTGGTATGCCCCTGGCCTGGTGATGGCTGGCAGGAGCGCGTATTCGACTAGCGCGAATTCTCGGATCCGGGTGCCGGTTTGCCGCTCGCAGTTCGGGGGCCAAACGTTCGTTTCGCGCTTGCGGTCGACTCGGCGCAGCTCTGGGCCCCTGCGAGCTACATACGGAAGCCTGGCCGAATCGCTCCGGAGTAGATCATGGTGTTGTCGGCGAGCATGACGTACACCCGCAAACGCGTGTAGGCGCGGTCCCCAAGTCGGTCTAGATCACTAACGGGCCGGAGGGAGAATCGTGCAGGAAGGGAGCCTGGATCAAGACAGTACGGCAGCGGCGTCTCGGGGTTCTTCTCGATCACGAGATGCACGTCGTTGTAGTCGTTGCGAGACTGCGACGGCCTCAAGGCGCACTTCGTGATCGTCACCGGCCGGTCGCCGAGGTTATGGACTTTCACCGAGATGAACGGCTCCCCCCTCATCTTTCCGTCCTCGTCCCTTGTGTTCTTGCTGAACCGAATCGCGTCCACCTTGACCTGCGGCCTCCCGGGCGCGGCGGCACGATGCCCGTAGTACCAGGCCACCGGTACGCCGATGACCCCCGCAACGGCACCGGCCACTCCTGCCCACAAGCCGACGTCCATCGATCCATCCCCTTCACTGACGCTCCGCAGTGGCGCCCGCTCGGTAGAAAGTCGAGCCGTATGTCGCTGGCTGCGACGGGTCGAACTGGCAGGTAAGCATATTCGACTGTCACAACGCTCTCCGATCCCCTGATCTGGCGGTGGTCGCAGGGTTTCCGGCAATATCCTGCCGCTTCCCCGCACCAGCTTCCGGCCCTGACCGTAGACGTCCCGAGCTTCGCCCTGTGCCCTGGTACCTCTCGGATCTGTGCTGGTCAGTGCCCATCAGCGAGTCCGCATTGTCTGAATGATCTCCACTGGTCCACGTGGACATCGGCTCTTGCAGGGTTCTATCAGCGGACTCGCCTGCTTCATGATCACCGGTAGGACTCAGGTATCTCCGATACGAAGCCCCGAACTGCGGCCCGGGGAGTCGGTGCCAGCGGGCGATCGGCAGGTGCGCAAAAGGGTGCCCCAGGTCCGCGACCAGGGGCACCGGTGTGAGCGCGTTCAGCGCTTCAGCGTCTCGTCGAGGTAGGCCTGAACCGGCTCGTAGAAGCCATACGGCACGTACTCGGCAAGCTGGCCGTGCTCCAGCCACTCCACCGAGTCGAGTTCGTCGTCGTCGGCTACGCGCGCCTCACCCTCGACGACCTCGCACGCTGTGTAAGACATCGTTCGGCCGGTCGCCGGGTGGACGCGCTCGCCGAGTAGCCGAAGCGCGCGGACCGTCAGTCCTGTCTCCTCGGCCGTTTCTCGAACTGCGGCATCTTCGCGCGTCTCGCCGGCCTCCACTCCGCCTGCGGGGAACTGCCACGAGAGCGAGCCTTCCTTCACCCGCCGACGCACCAGGAGCACGCGGCCTTCCTGGATGATGACGGCCGCCGCGATCGGCGGCTTGGCCTCAGTTGCTGCGTCCGTCATGTTGTCCCTCCAGGGCTTCTAGGACTGGTCCGAAGATCCGGTCTAGGGGAATGAACTTGGCCAGGGTATCTACCGGTGCCCAAGCCGCGTCAACGTTTTCAACGACGTCCGTGTTGTGGACCTCGCCAGTCAGGTACTCGCAGAGCACGTACTCGCACATAACCCCCGTGACCGGGTGCACACGGCTCCCGAGGCGCCGAACCACCGAGCAGTGAATGCCCGTTTCGGCGAGGGTTTCACGAACTGCCACTACATCGGGTGATGCACCGGGTTTGATGACACCGGCCGGGAACTGCCACGCCAGAGAAGCAGGATCGTCCGACCTGCGGCAGACGAGCAAGACCACGGGGCCGCGAACCACCACGGCAATCGCGACGCGAAGCGCCTGCACGGTGGCCCGCTGAGCCGGAATGCCTTCAGCCTCTAGCAGCCGGGCGAACCTCTCGATCACAGCGGGCGAAGCCTCTTCCAGCGCATTATCGAGAAACCGCCGGACGTCTGGGCGCGGGACGAGGCCTGGCTTGTCGTGCCACGCTGCAACGGTTCGGACGGCGACGCCTAGGCGCTCTGCGAACGACTCGTTCGTCTGGCGCATCGCTGCCTGAAGGTGGCACGCCAGGCGCGCCGACCACTCGTCGATGATCATGAGTCACCCATCCCCCGCGCGCGTCGCTGACTGCACTGCGAATGCGGCCGTACTGCATCGAAGTCGCACTGCTGATTCATCGATTGCCCAGTTCAGAGCAACTTTACTGGGAAACGTGAGACGGCAGCGGAAGTACCTACTAACTCGGACTCGACTTCCGGGAAGCGCCATTGCGAACTGCTCCTTCGAGTTGTTCAACTCGCTCGGTGAGCCGCCGCAGCTCCGCGCGAACGGCTTCGAGTTCTCCGGCAAGGTCCTGAGCTGCTGGCTTCTCGATGGCAGACGCAACATCGTCGCTCACGAAGTAGCCGCGTGTCGAGGCAGAGCGAATCAGTCCCTCCTCCTCCAGAACGCTCAACGCGCTCTGAATCGTCTGCGCCGAGACAGCGAACCGCTGAGCGAGCGCGCGGATCGATGGCATTCGACCACCTGGTGGGACTTCACCGACCGCGAGTTCAGCCTTGAGCGACTCCGCGACCTGCACGTACGTGAATCGAGCTGTTCCGGTTGCTGCCACGCAGCCAGCGTAGCCACTTCAAGTATGCAGATCCAGTACAACCGCTTGCACCGCTTGTACTGGTTGTGCTAGAACAAGAATGGCAGCGAAACGTGCGACAACGCGAACGGACTGCCATCCAAAAAAGAAAGCCCCGGCGGGCTGCCACCCGCCAGGGCCAAAGCACCAAAGACCCTCTGACTAGGGAGATCAACGATGCGTGTCCAGGATACTGCCGTCTCCACGACGGCCGCAGCACACCAGGAAGCGACGAAGTTCTACCACGTGGCCCAGGTGGCTACCCTGCTCAACGTCCACCGCACGACTGTCTACCGCGCGATCAAGTCCGGCGAACTCACGGCAGTTCGCTTCGGCCAGGGCCGCGGCGGACTCCGCGTTCCCGCCTCCGCCCTCACCAACTACGTGGCAGCCGCTGAGGTCCGCCCCGCCGAGCTGGCAGAGGTGGCCTGATGACCGCAGTCGTCTTTGAGCACCCCACGCACGTGGCCCGTCCGGCTCGTGTGGTTCACGCGCGACGTCCGGTGCTTCGGCCGGCCGCTGCTCCGCTCGTGCAGCTGCCGGGGCACGTGCCCGCGTGGCTGATGCCCGAGCTGCACAGCGACCCGCGGTTTGCGCTGCTGGCCGGGATGGACCGGTACGAGGCCGGTATCGCGCTGCTCGGCTCTGGCGCCGACTGGCAGGCCTACCACGCCTCAACGCTGCGCCGTCCGGTCGAGCACTACATCACCCTGGCCCTGCGCGGCCTGGACGCGCTCGGCGTGGCGGAGGTCCGTGGCACCGCCACCCGCTACCGCGAGGCGATCAGCGCCGGGCACGTCAACCCGTACCAGAACTTCCCGAACGTCGTTCCGGAGCGGAATGTGCTGCGGCCGTGGTTCACGGACGGCCGCCTGCGCTACGCCCGCACCGACGCCTTGGACGCGGGCCATGAGGTGGCGTTCACCGGATTCCGGCACGACCAGTCGCCCAGCCTCGACGCCAACGGGCGCTGCCTGTCGGCCGGGATCTGCGCGCACTGCTACCCGGGCAACTTCCCCGGCGCGGGGACGAACCGGTGACCCTCGCACACACCCTCGTCCCCGGTCCGGTCTTCGAGACCGGACCGGGGACGAGCACCGGGACCGGACCGTCCGCCGTTTCGTCCCGGGCCGGTCCGTCCCCAAAGCACGTCGGTTCTTCCCCGGACCGGTCCAGGACGAACCGCACCACCACCGTCCGGACGGTCCGGGCAAACGGGTGGGCTGAGCAGGACCAATGGACTTCGTCCCCGAGCCTGGTCCGCCCGGTTCCGGACCGCTTCGTCCCGGGGACGAACCCGGACCGGTCCGGGCGGGACGAGACGGTCTCGGGGACGAATCCCGGGACGAAGCGGTCCGGAACCGGGGACGGTCCGGTCCGTCCCGACACCCGTCCCGACGCGCGGACGGACCGCACGAACGCCCGGGACGAACGGACCGCACCGCACGGGCAGCCGGACCGGACGACGGACGAACTCGGGTGGGAGCACGCCGGACCGGGCAACGCGGGCCGGCCGCAGCGCGCCCACGGCGATACCCGGCGGCCAGTCGCCGGGCGCGGCCCGTCATGGGCACGACCCGCCGGGCGTGGGGCGCGGATCTCGCGGCCAGTCGCGCGCTCGCAGCCCTCGGATATGAGGGTCGGGAGCAGTCGGAACGGCAGGTTGCGGCCGCTGCCCACGCACCTCGGGCAGCCGACCGCGCCGCGTCCGATTCAACCGGAAGATCCCTTATGCGGCTTGTCCGGCGAGGTCCGGCGACCACCCCCCGAGCCATGATCCACCGGACCCTCACCGGACCCCAGAAAAAGCCTGTGAACAGCAGAAATGACCTAGAAGGGCTCGATCGGCCGTTGGACCTCTCTCGGCCGGTTCCACGCTCAAAACCACGCTCGGCACGCAGCCAGAGCAGGTGCCCCTGAAGTACCCGGCACCGCGGGCTCCAACAGCCCAACTGCACAAGCCGAACCGACGCGGCAACCACCGCACCGACCCAAGACCACCGACACGAAAGGCACGCCACCATGACCCGGATCACCGACCCCGCCGCGTTCGCGGACCAGCACCAGGCCGCTGTATCCCACCTCGACCGCATCCTGGACCGCACCGGGATGGGCATGACGCTCGGCACCGTCGAGCCCTGGCTCAGCGACCGGATCGACGACCTGCTCAAGGCCATCGACAACGGCCAGGCCGAGACGTGCCCGCACCTGTCGGCCGGCGGGCCGAGCCCCTGCTTCGCCGCGCTGTGGCGCCCCGGACGGATCGCCTGCCCCGCATGCACGAGCTCGCTCGAACTCGACCAGGACCCGCGCTGCTCGCGCTGCGGCACCGACCCCGGCGAGCAGATCGGGCTGCGCACCGTCCAACTCGCCAACCTAGCCGTGCTCGTCATCGAGTGCGACACCTGCTACGCCCCGCACTAACCCGCACCACCCAACCCAAGCCCCCAGACACGGAAGGTCCCCTTCGCATGGAAACCCAGACCCCTGACACCACCGAGAACATCCCGCGCGTCATGCTCTCTGTTGAGCAGGCCGCCGAAGCGCTCGGCATCGGACGCACCACCGCCTACGCGCTCATCAAGTCCGGCGAACTCGACTCGGTCCGCATCGGCCGACGCCGCCTGGTCCCGGCCGACGCACCCGCCGCCTACTTCGACTGGCTCATCCGCGAAGCCGCCCGCCGAGCCGTAGAGGCCAGAGCGAGCTAGACCCTGCCCTAGACCTGGCCCCTAGAACCAGGACCAGGAACAAGATCCGCTAGAGGCACGCGGCGGGCACCCGCCCCACCCGGCGGATCCACACTCGCCCGCCGCGCCTCTGATCCGAAAATAACAGCAGGTTGACTCGTTGGTGGGCATGGGAGATACCGGTGTGGCGGCTCGATGCCGCCGCACCGGTCCTTGTCGGGGCTGGACGGTGTGGCTGGTGGTTCGGGGCGGGGTTATGCGATCAGGCTGAGTTCGACCTGGTAGCCGAGGCGGTGGAGTTGGGCGACGGCGCGGCGTTTGGCGCGGTCGGGGTCCAGGCGATCGAAGTAGTCGCCGCCGAGGTCCTGGTACGGGAGGTCGGCGGCGAGCATGTGCCAGATCGCTGTGAGCATGTTGTGTTGCAGGGCGACCAAGGCCTTCTTCTTG
>Ga0302314_10006837_pt1 | contig 20577 bp, 15 predicted proteins | sample III_Palsa_N2_3_FD_200533 | JGI IMG/M metagenome (GOLD analysis project Ga0302314, IMG submission 200533) | Peat permafrost microbial communities from Stordalen Mire near Abisko, Sweden - III_Palsa_N2_3 | ecosystem: Environmental > Terrestrial > Soil > Palsa > Peat permafrost | place: Sweden... | reverse complement strand
AGCATGGCTTCAAGACCGCCTCCGCGGAGAACGGTGAAGAGGGCATCCGCAAGGCCAAGGCCATGAAGCCCGATCTCATCTTCATGGACATCGTCATGCCGGGCGTGAACGGCTTCCAGGCGACGCGTATGCTCAACAACGACCCGGAGACGAGCCTGATACCGATCATCATGGTTACCACCAAGGGCCAGGAGACCGATCGCGTGTGGGGCTTGCGCCAAGGGGCCGTCGACTATCTGGTGAAGCCGGTTTCCGCCCAGGCTCTGGTCGAGAAGGCTCAGGCCGCGCTGGCCGTATGACGAGCACGGCAAGCGGGAACGACACCAGCCTCAAGAGCTTGCGTGACCGCCCTTTCGAGCTTCTCAAAGAGATGGAGAGGCGCAGCAGGCCGGTCTCGGCCGCGAGCGCTCCGGACGCGGCGGAAGGCCGCGAGTGGGTGGGTGTGGCTTGCCGGATGGGCGGGGAGACGTTCTTGATCGCACGAGAGGAGACTCGCGAGGTGCTGGGGTTTCCGGCGGTCATCACCCGGCTCCCGGGCGCGAAGAGCTGGGTCAAAGGTCTTGCGAACGTGCGAGGTTTGCTGCTTCCGATGCTGGATTTGAAGCAGTATCTGGGGAGCGGGGCGACTCATCCGGGGCGCAACACCCGCATCGTCGTGGTCAACCACCGCGAAATCCCCGCGGGTCTGATCGTCGACGAGGTGCTCGGATTCCGCCGTTTCGCGGAGTCCGAGTTCGATTCCGAGGCGCCGCCCACGGTGATCCGTTGCGAGACTTACCTCGCAGGGGCTTTTCGCCGCGGCGGCGAGGTATGGCCGGTGATCAGCCTGAAGAGTCTCGTGGAAAGTCAGAGCTTCCTGCAGGCGGCGAGCTGAATGCGAGCTTCATCATGATGGCCCAGCAAGCTGCACCCAAGACGAACATCGGGTCGCTCCTCATCGCGGTGATCGCTGGCTGCGTTGCCGGCGCGATCGTGCTCACGTTGCTCGGACGCTCCGCGGCGCCCGCGGCCGCGCCCGACGAGCAGCTCGACTTGGTCATCGAGCGCATTCCTTTCGAGGCGCAAAACGCGCTGCGCGGCGAGCTCGGCAGCTTCGATGCGCTGGGCAAGAGCGCCGCGCGCCTGAAAAGCATGACCGCGGGCGGTGCGGGCGCCAAGCTCGAGCCGCACCTCGACAAGCTCCAAGCAGCGGCGGCGAGCGTGTCGCAGGCCCGTCCCGCCGTGGAAACCATCAGCGTGGCGAACCAGGAGACGCGCGAGCTCGCCCCGAAACTGCTTTCCGAGCTGGGCGATCTGGCGAGCGCCGTGGGCGTGCAGAAGCTCGAGGGCATGAGCCGGTATCTCGAGCGCTTCGAGCTCACCGTGCAGCGCATTCAGCAGGAGTTGAACGGGCTCGCCTCGGGCGTGAGCGATGCCGCCCCGACGGCGCAGCGGCTCGCGGACAGTCTCGAATTCTTGAATCAAGTGGTGCGCGGGCTGTCGGGCGAGGAGTCCGGCATGGCGCTCTCGCGGGTTACGGGCGCCGATGCCGAGCAGCGCCTAAAAACGGTCACACAGCGCAACCAACAGTTCGCCACCAGCGTACGCAAGGCGATCGGCGTCGCGGAGACGCTATCGAAGGCGCAGACGGCCGCGCGCTCGCTGCCCGCGCTCGCGAGCAGCATGACGGCCCAGCTCGGCGGCGTCGCCGCGGTGCCGACGGCGGCGGGTACGGGCTACAAGTATGCGGTGGTGGGATTGCTCGTGCTGGCCGCGGCCGCGCTCGCGGGGCTGTTTGCCGTGTCGCGCAAGTCGACGAGCGCGCGCCGCACGAGCGAGTTGCGGGTGCGCGAGAACGAGCGAAATCAGGAGGCCATCATGCGCCTGCTCGATGAGCTCTCGAGTCTCGCCGACGGCGATCTCACGGTACAGGCCACGGTCACCGAGGACATCACCGGCGCCATTGCCGACTCGATCAACTACGCCGTCGAGGCGTTGCGCGAGCTGGTCGCCACCATCAACGACAGCGCGATTCAGCTGGACGGCGCCACCCGGCAAACGCAGTCGGCGGCCGCGCACATGGCGAAGGCCAGCAGCGCGCAGTCGCGGCAAATCGCGACCTCGAGCGAGTCCATGGCGGACATGGCCGCTTCCATCGAGGAAGTCTCGGGCAACTCGGAACGCTGCGCGGACGTCGCGCGCCATTCGGTCGACATCGCTCACAAGGGGGGCGACGCGGTGCGCCGGACCATCGACGGCATGAATGCCATTCGCGAGACCATTCAGGAGACGAGCAAGCGCATCAAGCGGCTGGGCGAGAGCTCCCAGGAAATCGGCAACATCGTCGAGCTGATCAACGACATCGCCGAGCAGACCAACATCCTCGCCCTGAACGCCTCCATCCAGGCCTCGATGGCCGGCGAGGCGGGGCGCGGTTTCGCCGTCGTGGCCGACGAGGTACAGCGCCTGGCGGAACGCGCGGCCAATGCCACCAAGCAGATCGAGGTTCTGGTGCGCACCATTCAGACCGACACCAACGAGGCGGTCGTGTCCATGGAGCGCAGCACCACCGATGTGGTGGGCGGCGCGTTGCTCGCGGAGAACGCCGGCGCCGCGCTCGAGGAGATCGAGCAGGTGTCGAACCAGATCGCGAGCCTGGTGCAAAACATCTCGGCGAGCGCGCGCCAGCAGGCCGCGGTGTCGGGAAACATCTCGAAGAGCATGCAAGTGGTGCGCGAGATTTCGACGCAGACGGCCGAGGGCTCCACCGCGACCTCGGCCTCGATCGCGAAACTCGCCGCGTTGTCGGCACAGCTGCGCAAGTCGGTCGCGGGATTCCGGCTGCCCGATTACGGCGCCGGCACGACCACGCTCGCCGGCGAGACGGTGGCCGTCGGGCATGCCGGCAACGGCAAGCTCCCACCGAGTACGGGCGGCGCCGGGGCGTCCGCACCGGGCAATGCCGGCACGGGCGGCGCCGGTAAACTACGCAAGGCGAGCGGCGCGGGCGCCCGCGTATAGCGGCGCAGCGTCGACGACCGATGAGCGATATCAGATCTCAAACCTTGCATCTCGTCGCGAAGGAGCTTGCGACGACCTTGACGGAGGCGCGTTCCGCCCTCGAGTCGTACGCCGAGCGATCCGATCAGACTGCCTTTCTCGAGAAGTGCGCCGATCAGCTGCACCTCGCCCACGGCGTGCTGCGGCTGGTCGAGGTGTACGGCGCGGCGTTGCTGGCCGAGGAGATGGAGCACGTCACCCGCTATCTGATGACTGCCGGGAGCGATCAGAAGAGACACGGCGATGGTCTCGACGCGCTGATGCGCGCGATGGTGCAGCTGCCGACTTACCTCGAGCGCGTGCTGTCCGGCGGCCGCGATATGGCGCTCGTGCTGTTGCCTTTGCTCAACGATTTGCGCTCGGTCCGCGGCAGTCCGTTGCTGTCCGAGGGGACGCTGCTGCTGCTCAATCTGAAGTCCGACCAGCCGGCGCAGCCGCAACCGCAGTCGCGCGACGATCAGTCGATCTCCGTGACCCAATGGGCGAGACGGCTGCGACCGAGGTTCCAGGTCGGATTGCTGGGGCTTATCCGCGGCGAGCGCATGGAGCAAAACCTCGAGATTCTCGCGAAGGTTGCCGAGAAGCTCGAGCAGGTCGCCACCAGCCAGCCCGTATTTCAGCTCTGGTGGGTGATCGGCGCGGTGCTCGAGGGGCTGCGCGCGCACGGCCTGGAAGGAAGTGCGACGCTCAAGAGGCTGCTGGGCCAGGCCGATCGGCAGATCAAGATCCTCTATGAGATCGGCGAGGAAAGCTATTGCGAGGACCCGCCCCTCGACCTGCTGAACAACCTGCTCTACTACGTGGCGCGTGCCACGAGCTCCGACGGCCGGATCGCCGCGGTGCGCGCCTCGTTCAAGCTCGCCGAGATGCTGCCGGTCGACGACTCGATCGAGCAGGAACGCGAGAGCCTGTCGGCGCCGAGTGTGAAGCTCATGCGCACGGTAGCCGCGGCCATCAAGGAAGACCTCTCGAAGGTCAAGGATGTCCTCGACATCTTCGTGCGCCGCGGCGGCGGGCGTAACGAGGACTTGGTGCCGCAGCTCGATTTGCTCAAGAAGATCAGCGACACCCTCGGCGTGCTGGGACTCGGCGAGCTGCGCCAACGAGTCCAGCAGGAGATTGCCGAGCTCGCGGGGAGCCTGCGCGACGGCGGCAATCCATCCGAGGCCGCGCTCGTCAAGGTGGCGGGTGTCCTGTTGTCGGTGGAAGACAGCCTGGATGACCAGCTGGTGAGCCTCATCCTGCCGACCGGGGCGTCGACCAGGGCGGACGGCGCGGAGGAGCCGGACTTCGAATTCCGCCAGGTGAGCGAGGCGGTACTGCGCGAGTGCATCGTCAACTTGGCGCGGATCAAGGAAGCCGTCTCGATCGCCGTGCAAAAGCCGAACGAGTTCTCGCCGCAGGGACTCGACAACGTGCCGCAGCTGCTGCGAGGAATCACCGCGGGCTTGTTGATGCTCGGCAAGGGCCGCGCGGTCGAGCTGATGGACGGAATCGGCACCGAGGTCCGCAGGTTGATCGAGCCCGGCGCGGGTGTGCCCGACGCGCTGCGGCTCGAGCGCATCGCCGATGCGATCGTGAGCATCGAGTACTACATGGAGACCCTGCAGAACGGGCGGGCGGATCCGTGGTACATGCTCGACAACGCCGAAATGTGCATACGGGCGCTGAATGCCGACGCCGCCCCGCGCGTGCCGAGCGTGGATCTCCCCGAGGAAGCACCTCTCTCCGACGCCGACGTCGCAAAAGCTCTCGAGGCCGGTTCGCTGGCGGCCACCTCCGTTCTGGAGGATCGCGCGCTGCGTGCTCAGGCGGCGACGCAGCCGGTGATCAATGCCGCGGAGGCTGAAGCGGTCGATCCGCAGTTCGTGGAGCTGTTCATCGAAGAGGCGAAGGAAGAGATCGAGTCCATCCAGCGGTCTTTCCCGCTGTGGGACCAGAATCCCATGGATCTCGAGTCGCTCGCTTCCCTGCGCCGCAGCTTTCATACCCTCAAGGGCAGCGGCCGCATGGTCGGCGCGCGCTTGATCGCCGAGTTCGCGTGGGCGATCGAGAATCTGCTCAACCGTATCATCGACAAGACACTGTCACGCACGCCGGCGATGATGGGCTTGTTGCGCAACGCCGTCGCGACCTTGCCGCAACTGGTGCACCAGCTGGAGCACGGCGGAGAAGTGTCGATCGAGGCGCTGATGTCGCGCGCGTTCGCCTACGCCGACGGCCGCGAGGCCGATCAGGCGCTGTCGCTTCCCGCCGAGGATCGCGACGTAGCGACAACCTCGATTCCCGCAGTGGGATCGGGCGCACCGCCCCCGGCTTTTGCCGCGGCGGCAGCGCCGAAGCCAACGCCGCCGCCGGTCGTCGCTCCGCCGCCGCCCGCTGCCGTGACGCCGGCCGTGAGCGTGCCGCCGCCCGCTGCGGTGCCGCCGATCGCAGCTCCCGCCGCTGTCATCGAGGGCGGCGCGGATTCGATGGATCCGCAGCTGCACGAGATCTACAGCAAGGAAGTCTCGAGCCACCTGGCCGAGATTCGCAGCTATCTGCGCAAGCGCACCGGCCTGCCGGCGCCGCACGAGCTGCCGGAGTCCGTATATCGCGCCATTCATACCCTGAGCGGCAGCTCCAAGATGGCCGAGGCGCGCCACGGCATTCGCGTCACCGAGCCGCTCAATCACTACATGCGCAAGGTGTTCGATAGCGGTAGCGGCATGTCGGATGCGGCGTTGGCGGTGTTGTCGGATGCGGTACGCGCCATCGACAACGTCGTATCGCACATCAATGAGTCGACCGCGTTCTTTACCGAACAACCCTCGCTCCTCGAGCGCCTCGAGGTGCTCGAGGCGCAGATCGATGCCGAGCTCGCCAGTGCCATCGAGACCAGCGCCTCGGCGATCGTGCCGCAGATCGTGCAAGCGATCGAGGCGCCCGCGCCGGCATTGCCCGCGCCCGCGACGCAGCCGCCCGCCCCCGCAGATTTGCCCGCTGTCCCCGCGCCGGACGAGTTCGATCACGAGATCGCCAATATTTACTGCGAGGAGGCGACCGAGCTGATCGAAGCCGCGCAGCTGTCGCTGACCGCCTGGAATCAGGATCCGAAGGACAAGCAGCCTGTCGCGGAGCTGCAGCGCACGCTGCACACGTTGAAAGGCGGCGCGCGCATGGCGGGCATCTCCGCCATGGGCGATCTCAGTCACGAGCTCGAGACACTGGTGATTGCGATCGACGGCGGCATGGTCACGGGGGATGCACACGCGCATGCGGTGATGCAGGCGAGCCTCGACGAGCTCGCCCACATGCGCGATCTGGTAAGCACCGGGGTCTTGCCCGCTTCCGCTCAGGGCTTGCTGAAGCAGGTGCGCGAATTGAGCAGCGGAGTCGCCGCCGAGGCCGCGCCCGTGACCTCCACATCGGCTCCCGCCGCGGCCGCGCAGGCTGCGACTGCGCAGCCGGCGATTCATGCCGCGACCGTGCAGCCGGCGACTGCGCGGCCGGCGACGCAGCCCGCGTCCTCACCCGCGACACCGATCGCGGCACGTGCGGTGCCCGCCGCTGACACGGCGTCCGCTGACACGGCGTCCGCTGACACGGCGTCCGCTGACACGGCGGCTGCCTCGCCGCCGATTACCGAGGAATCAGCGCCGGCGATCACGGTGTCGGAGGATTCGATCTCGCAGCTCGAGGTAAGCACCGGACCGGTGTTGCCGGGACGCGAGAGCATGCCGACGGAGCGCGTCGAGATGGCTCGCGTGGATGCGGACCTGCTCGACTCGATGCTGAACAACGCCGGCGAAGTCAGCATTTTCCGCTCGCGCCTCGATCAGCAGGTCAATTCAATCGATTTCAATCTGGCCGAGCTCGCGCGTACGGTGACACGTCTCAAGGACCAGCTGCGCGCTCTCGAGATCGAGACCGAGGCGCAGGTTCTCAACCGGCATCAGGACGCGGAGGATCCCCGGCGCGACGACTTCGACCCCCTCGAGCTCGACCGCTACTCCTCGATTCAGCAATACTCACGTGCGCTCGCCGAGACCTCCGGCGACGTCGCCAGCATTCAGGGATTGCTGGAGACGCTCACGCGCGAGGCTCAAAACCTGCTGACTCAGCAAGCTCGCACGATCACCGAGCTGCAAAACAGTCTGATGCGCACGCGCATGGTTCCCTTCCAGCGCCACGTGCAGCGCCTCACCCGGCTCGTGCGTCAGGCGGCCAACGATACCGGCAAGCGGGCGGAGCTCGTCGTGCAGGGCGCCGCCGCCGAGCTCGATCGCCAGATGCTCGAGCGCATGGTGCCGCCGCTCGAGCACATGCTGCGCAACGCGGTCGTGCATGGCATCGAGGCGCCGGACCGGCGCGCGGCGCTCGGCAAGCCGGATGTCGGCCGCATCGCGGTCAGCCTTACGCGCGATGGGGCCGAGGTCGTCATCGTGGTGGCCGACGACGGCGCCGGCATCAACGTCAAGCTGATTCGCGAGAAGGCCGTGGCCTTGGGTCTCGCCGACCGCCACTCGAAGCTCACCGACGAGGAGGCGATGCAGCTCATCCTCGAGCCGGGGTTCAGCACCGCGGGCCGAGTCACGCAGGCGGCAGGCCGCGGCGTGGGCATGGACGTGGTCGCGACCGAGGTCAAGAAGCTCGGCGGTGGGCTTTTCATCGAGTCGACGCCGGGCACGGGCTCGCGCTTCACCATCCGGCTGCCGTTCACTCTCGCCATCAGCCAGGCGCTCATCGTGCGCGTCGCGGAAGAGGTGTATGCGCTGCCGCTCGCAACCGTCGAGGGCGTCGTGCGATTGCCGCGCAACATCGTGGCGCGGCACCTCGGCAAGGACTCGCCGCTGTTCGAATATGGCGGGCAGAAATATCGCTTCCAACAGCTCGGCACCTTCGTCGGTCTCGGCGCCACGCGTCTGCCGGAGACGGATGTCTCCATGTCGGTGGTGCTCATCCGTGCGGGCGAGCATTCCACGGCGCTGGTCACGGATGAGCTGGTCGGCAGCCGCGAAATCGTGGTCAAGTCGCTCGGCCCGCAGATCTCGGGCATCCGCGGCGTCGCCGGTGCGACGATCTTGGGCGACGGGCGCATCGTGGTGATCTTGGACATGGGGTCGCTGGTGCGCTCGGAATGGCGCGCGCGTCCGACGGACACCACGGTGCTCGAGCAGCGCGACCGGCGCACGTTCGCGTTGGTCGTCGACGACTCCATCACGGTCCGGCGCGTCACCCAGCGCTTGCTCGAGCGCAACGGCATGCGCGTGCTCACGGCGAAGGACGGCGTCGACGCCGTATCGCTCCTGCAGGACAACCTGCCCGACGTCATTTTGCTCGACATCGAGATGCCGCGCATGGACGGCTACGAGGTCGCCGCCCATGTGCGCGGCGATCCGCGGCTCAAGCACATCCCTATCGTCATGATCACGTCGCGGGTGAGCGAGAAACATCGCGCGCGGGCGATCGAGCTCGGTGTGGACGATTATCTGGGCAAGCCCTACCAGGAAAGCCAGCTGCTCGACGCGATCGAGCCCCTCGTGAACCGCCGCAGTGCCGTCGCGCGCTAGCTCATGTCCGACCTGCGCGACGAGCTCTACAGTTTGCTGGTGCCCCTCAGCGGCGAGCGGCTGATCGTTCCCCGTGCGTGCGTCGCCGAGGTGATCAGCTATCAGCCTCCCGTGCAGATGACCAATGCGCCGCCGTGGTACGCGGGCCTCGTCAACTGGAGCGGGCGCAGCGTCCCGGTGGTGTCGTTCGAGGGCACCTTGGGGCAGCCGCTGCCGAGCGTGTCGAACCGTACGCGCATCGTCATTTTCCATGCGGCTGCGGGGGTGCTACCGGGCGGCTGCTTCGGCATGCTGACGCAGGGCTTTCCGCAACTCGTGCGGGTCAATGCAGACGTCGTCCGCCCGGACGCCTCGCGCGGCTTCGCGGAGCGGGTGCCGGTGATCTGCCAGGTGCGCATGATGAACGAGACGCCGCTCATTCCGGACCTGCCGCGTCTCGAGCAGATGATCGCCGAAGAAACATCCGTAATGACTTGAGCTCCGGCAGGTCTGCAGCGCGCGGCTCCTAACCGTGCGTGAGATCGCCGTAACGACCCTGGAGCCAGGCGAGCGCGGCGATGGCCGCGGTCTCGGTGCGCAGCACGCGCGGCCCGAGCCTCATCGCATCGAAGCCGGCCAGCCGAAACGCCTCGATTTCCTCATCGTCGAGTCCACCCTCCGGCCCGATCGCAATGGTCACTTCGCCGCCGATCGATGCTCGAGGGCGGCCTTCGGCACCGGGCGCGAGCAACAGACGCGTGCCGCCCGCCGGCAGAGCGCCCAGGTAATCGATCAGACGGCGAGGAGACTCAATGGACGGAAGACGATTTCGCCCGCATTGCTCGCACGCGCTCACCGCGATCGAGCGCCAGTGCGCGGCCTTCGACTCGGCCTGCGCAGCGTCGAGTCGCACGACGCCGCGGCGGCTCTGCACAGGGACGATGCGGGCGACGCCCAGCTCGGTCGCTTTCTGCACGATGACATCCATGCGGTCGGCGCGTGCGATGCATTGCACGAGCGTCACGGCGAGCGGCGATTCGCGGTCGACGGCGTGCGCGGCGCCGATCGCCACCGCCACCCGGGTACCGTGGACGCTCTCGACGCTTGCGGGATACTCGCGGCCGTCGCCGGCGAACACGATCAGCTCGTCCCCGGTGCGCGCCCGCAGCACTTTGGCGAGGTGGACACCCGCGGCGGCGGGCAGCTCGAGGCGTAGCCCCGGGCTCAGGGCGGCATCTACATACACTCGAGTCAGACGCACGTCACAAGCTCGCCGTTCATATCGGCGCGATTGTCGCATATGCTTGGGTCACGACCTCTCCGGGCGGACGACAGTTGCACATAGACCCTGCAAGCGGATTGCTGCACGAGGCGCGCCAAGTGCTCTCGCCGAACTTCGACGCGCGGCCAGCCGGCATCGCTCCCGATCTCATCATCGTGCACGGCATCAGCCTGCCGCCGGGAGAGTTCGGCGGTCCCTGGATCGAGCGGTTGTTCACCAATTCGCTGCCCGCCGCGGCGCACCCGTATTTCGCGCAGATCGCGGGGCAGCGCGTGTCGGCGCACCTTTGCATCAGCCGCGACGGCTCGGTGACCCAGTACGTCGGCTTCAACGACCGTGCATGGCATGCCGGCGTCTCGGAATACGAGGGCCGGCAGGCGTGCAACGATTTCTCGGTCGGCATTGAGCTCGAGGGCACCGATACCGTCGCGTACGACGAGCGTCAATACCGCGCGCTGGCGAAGGTGGTGGCGGCGCTCTGCCGAGCCTATCCCACGCTCCTGCCGACCCGTCTCGCCGGGCATAGCGACGTCGCGCCCGGGCGCAAATCCGATCCCGGCGCCGCCTTCGACTGGCCGACCGCGCGCCGCTCCATCGCCGCCGCCGTGGCCGCCGATAAAACATAATCCCGGCCTGCTGCGGGAGCCCCTTACAGCGGCACAGCGACGCCTCGACCGCGTGCATTAGGTTTGGGCGCACCGTGATACGCATCACCTTCGCGGCCAGCAGAAATCCGCTAGAAAGCCGACATCCTCCCTAAGGGGCGGCCTGTCCGCCACGTTTGGAGCGGCCGTTGCATTTTCGCTGCATTTTCCGGAGGCGGGTTGATTCGCTGGTTCGCTGACCTCCCGATCGAGCGCAAGCTTCGCATCGTGATCGGCGCGCCTGCCATCGCCGCCTTCACGCTGGCGGTGATCATGCCCATGGTAACGAACATGCTGCATGCGCGCACGGAGCTGCGCCGCTTTGCCACGCGCGTCGCCGGCGTCACCGGCGTGAACGTCATCGAGGCACTCGAGGCGGGCGACGACAAAGGCGCCATCAAGGCGCTGCACGCGTTGCGCGAGGAGCCGGAGGCGGGCACCGTGCAGATCGCGCTGCCCGACGGCCGCATCCTCGCGACTTACACGCAAGGAATCGACGGTGCTTCGGAGACCCTGCTGAGTCCGCTCTCGAAGACGCTCGCAGCCGTGAAACTGCCTGCGCCGGAGGCGTCCGATCCAACACAACAGCCGATGTCCGCACTGGAAAACGGCCGTGTCAGGATCACGGCCGCCGCCGTGGCCGGCGGCAAGGTGCTGGGCACCGTGATGATCGTGGCGCCCTTGGATGCCGTCTATCCCGACTGGCTCGCCTTCATGCTCACGACCCTCGCCGGACTGGGCGCGGCGCTGGCCGGAGCTTATTGGATCGCGGCTCGTCTGCAGCATCAAATATCCGGACCCATCGTGAATCTCGCGCAGACGATGAAGCGCATATCGACGGAAGAGGACTACACCTTGCGGGTGGAGGGCAGCGCTCAGGACGAGATCGGCTCGCTCATCGAGGGCTTCAACCAGATGCTGAGCCAGATTCGCCAGCGCGACTCGCGGCTCGAGCGCTATCGCCAATTCTTGGAGCAGCAGGTCACGGAGCGCACGATCAACCTCGGCAACGCCAACCGCGAACTCAAGCGCGCGATCGCCGAAGCGACGGCGGCCAAGGAGGCGGCGGAGCGGGCGAGCAGCGCGAAGAGCGAGTTTCTCGCCCGCATGAGCCACGAGATCCGCACCCCGATGAACGGCGTCATGGGAATGTCCGAGCTGCTGCAGGGGACCGAGCTGTCCGCGCGGCAGCGGCGGCTGGCGGACACCATCACCCGCTCCGCCGCGGGTCTGCTCGAGATCATCAACGACATCCTGGACTTCTCGAAAATCGAAGCGGGGAAACTCGAGCTCGAGCACATCGAGTTCGCGCTGCGCGAGATCATCGAGGAGACGATCGAGATCCTGGTGCTGCGCGCGCGCGCCAAGGGACTCGAGCTGCGCTGCGAGATCGAGCCCTCGGTGCCCGCGGCCGTGTGCGGAGATCCCGGACGGCTGCGGCAGGTGCTCATCAATCTGGCGGGAAACGCCATCAAATTCACCGAGGCAGGCGAGGTCGTGGTGCGCGTGGCTGCGCTCGATACCGACGGGCGATTGCGCTTCGAGGTGAGCGATACGGGCATCGGCATCGCCGCGGATGCACAAAGTCAGATCTTCAGCGCCTTCACGCAGGCCGACTCCTTCACCACGCGCAAGTACGGGGGCACGGGTCTTGGGCTCGCCATTTGCCGCCAGCTGGTGGCGCTCATGGGCGGGGTCATCGGCGTGGTGAGCGAGCAGAACCGCGGCTCGACATTCTGGTTCGAAACCCGCATGGAGCCGGTCGCGGCGTCCGCGGTTTTGCGGCTCCCCGCCGCGGCCGTAATGCCCGCGCCCCCGGTGCCCCTCAAGAGGGTCGCGCCGCACGCGACGCCGACGGTCGGGCCGCTGATCCTGGTGGTCGAGGACAACGCGGTGAATCGCGAGGTCGCGGCCGGCATGCTCGAGAACCTCGGGTATCAATCGGAAGCGGCCGTCAACGGAATGCTCGCACTGGAGGCGACAGCCGAGTCGAGCTATGCGGCCGTGCTGATGGATTGTCAGATGCCGGTAATGGACGGCTTGTCCGCCACCCAGGAGATCCGCCGCCGCGAGGCCGGGTCGGGCGGCCGGATGCCCATCATTGCGCTCACCGCCAACGCGATGGAAGCCAACCGCGAGCGCTGCCTCGCCGCCGGCATGGATGATTTTCTTCCCAAGCCGTTCACGCAAGCCCAGCTGACGGCGGTACTTGCGCGCTGGGCGCCCGTCGCACAGGCGCCGGAGCACGACCTGGCGGCGCTCGCCGCCGGCGAAATCGCGCTCGCGATGCCGGCCGCGTCGCCGGTTGCCGCAGCGATGAATCTCGCGGTGATCGACATGGAGGCGCTGCGCAACATCGCCGCCCTCGGACGTCCGGCGCTGCTCGGCTCGCTCATCGACCTGTATCTCGAGCACTCGCGCCCTTTGGTCGAGACGATCGAGTCGGCGATACAAGGACGAGAGGCCGCGGGATTGGGCGAGGCGCTGCACACGCTCAAGTCGAGCAGCGCCAATCTCGGCGGCGCGCGCCTCACCGCTCTCCTGCGGGAGTGCGAGACACTCATTCAAGAAGGCGCGGCGCCGGTCCAGCTCGCGCGTCTGCCCGCGGCCTATCACGAGTTCTGCGAGGCGCTGATGCGCGAACGATCTGCGTTGGCGGCATAGGGCGGAAGCGCATATGAGCAATCCAGACCACAGCGTCGAGCCCGCCCCCACGGTGCTCATCGTCGACGACGACCCCGGGGCGCGTCTGCTCCTCGGCACGGCGCTCGAGATGTCGGGATTCCACGTCTCCTCCGCGGCCGGCGGCGCCGCGGCGATCGCTTCATTTCGCTCGCAGCCCGTCGATTGCATCATTCTCGACGTAGTCATGCCGGGCATGAATGGGTTCGATACGTGCACGGCGTTGCGCGCGCTGCCGCACTGCCACCATGTGCCCATCCTGATGCAGACGAGCCTCGAGGACATGGACTCGGTCAATCGTGCCTATACCGCGGGCGCGACGGACTTCTCCTCGAAGGGCATCAACCCGATGCTGCTCGCGCAGCGGGTGAAGTTCCTGGTGCGCACCAAACGCACGCAGGACCAGCTGGTCGCGAGCGAGGCGCGCGTACGCTATCTTGCCTATTACGATCCGCTGACCGCTTTGCCGAATCGACAGAGGCTCAAGCAGCTGCTGGCGGATCAGGTCGAATGGGCAATGCTGCGGCAGAGCGGCGTCGCCACGCTGATGCTGGACATCGACAACTTCTCCCGCATCAACGACACGCAAGGCCCCGCGGCCGGCGATGCCGTGCTGAAGGAGGTCGCAAATCGGCTGCAGCATTGTCTGCGGGATTGCGACCGGTCGCAGTTCGACGCGGTAGCGGCCACCGCCGCGGCCGGCGTCATCAAGGACTGCGTCGCGCGCACCGGCGGCGACGAATTCGGCTTGGTGCTGCCCGGCGTGTCCACGGCGGACGCCGCCGACAGCGTGGCGCGGCGCGTGCAGGTCGCGCTCGCGCGGCCGCTCATCATCGGCGACCAAGAGTATCCGCTATCGGCGGCGATCGGGATCAGCATCTTTCCGCTGGATGCCGCGGATGCCGAGAATCTGATCAATAATGCCGACGCGGCCATGCACCACGCAAAAAAGGCGCACGTCGGCGGCATGGAGTTCTTCAAGAAATCCATCTCCACGCGCGCAGCCAAACGCATGTCACTCGAGTCGGATCTGCGTAAAGCGGTCGAACGGCAGGAGTTCGTGCTGCACTATCAGCCGCGCCTGTCGCTCGAGACCATGCAGGTCGAGGCCGTCGAGGCGTTGCTGCGCTGGCCCCATCCGCAGCGCGGGTTGGTGCCGCCGGACGAGTTCATCCCCATCGCGGAGCAGAGCGGCCTGATCGTCGAGATCGGCGATTGGGTGCTGCGCGAGGCCTGTTCCCAGGCAAAGCGCTGGCATGACCTCGACAGCTCATCCTGGCAAGTGGCCGTGAACGTATCCGGCGTGCAATTCCGCGACGGGAGCCTCGTGCGCCGGGTGGAGGACGCCGTCGCGTCGGCAGGGATCGATCCGCGACTGATCGAACTCGAGTTCACCGAGGGCGCACTGATCGAATACTCGAGCGCGGTGAGCAAGGCGGTGACGTCGCTGAAGGAGCTCGGAGTCGCGACCGCCCTGGATGATTTCGGCACGGGCTACAGCTCCATGTCCTACCTGCGTCATTTTCCCGTCGACACGTTGAAGATCGATCGTGTGTTCGTTCGCGACATAGCCTCGAAAAACGCCGGCAACGCCCCGCTCGTGGATGCGATCATCGCAATGGCCAAGAGCATGGGGCTCGCCACGGTCGCCGAGGGCGTCGAGACCGATGCGCAATGGCAATACCTACGGGACCGCGACGCCGATCAAGTCCAGGGGTATCTGTTCTGCAAGCCGTTGTCGATCCTCGATCTGGAACGTTGGCACACGGACTGGCTGCTCTCGAGCCAAGAGCGCGGGGTCGGCGTCGCCTAAGCCGGCCGCGGCGTAAGCCTTGCCGTCAGCGCCGATGGCGCCAGAGCACTTCGCTCCCGGTTTCGTGGCGGGCGAGAACGCGCGCCAGGACGAAAAGCAGATCGGAGAGGCGATTCAGATATTTGAGCGCATCCGGAGCGACGTCCTCGACGCGCGCCAAAGACCAGGCGCGGCGTTCGGCGCGCCGGCTCACCGCGCGCGCCACGTGACAGGCGGCAGCCGCCGCACCCCCGCCCGGCAGAATGAACTCCTTGAGCGGCGGCAGCGCGTCGTTGAAGCCGTCGAGCTCGGTCTCGAGCCGCTGCACATGGGCCGGCGTGATCATGCGGTGACCCGGAATGCAGAGCTCGCCGCCGAGGTCGAACAAATCGTGCTGCACCTCGGTGAGGCAGCGCCGTACCGCTTCCGGCAGACCGGCGACGGCGAGCACCACGCCCAGGGCGCTATTGGCCTCGTCCACCGCGCCATAAGCCTCCACTCGCAGACTTTCCTTGGCGACCCGACCGCCGTCGCCGAGACCGGTCGTGCCGTCATCGCCCGTCCGCGTATAAATCTTGCTCAACCGATTGCCCATGGTCGACTCCTCGCGTGAGGCGACGTTAGCATACGTCTGCTATGGTGGTGCAGGCACCCTAGGAGGTCGGAGCGCCATGAATCCTTCACCCGAGCTCGCGGCCGCGCTCGAGGCGGCGGCACGCGCGGCGGACATCGCGCGCGCTCTGTACCTGCGCAACGTCGAGGTGCGCATCAAGGCGGACCGGACGCCGGTCACCGAAGCGGATGTACGTTGCGAGCTCGCAATCCGGGAAATCCTCGAGGCGCGCTTCCCGGCGCATGGCTTTTTCGGAGAGGAAACCGACCCGCGAGATGTTTCGGCGGAGAGCGTCTGGCTGGTCGATCCCATCGACGGCACCAAGGCGTTCGTGCGCGAGTATCCGTTCTTCTCCACGCAGATCGCGCTCATGCGCGGCGGCGAGATCGTGCTCGGGGTATCCAGCGCCCCGGTCTACGGCGAGCTCGCTCATGCCGAGCGCGGCGGCGGCGCGTACTTGAACGGACGTCCCATCCGGGTGAGCGAGGTCGGCGCGCTTGCCGCGGCGACGCTTTCGTCAGGTAACTTGAAATCGCTCGCGCGGGGAGCCGGCTGGGCCCGCTACGGCCGGGTCGTCGCCGAGGTGAATCGCATCCGCGGGTACGGGGATTTCCTGCACTATCATTTGCTCGCGGCCGGCAAGATCGATGCGGTGGTGGAAAGCGACGTGAGCATCCTCGACATCGCCGCCTGCGTCGCGATCGTATCGGAGGCAGGCGGACGGTTCACCGATCTCGCCGGTGCGGCGATCGGCTTGAACACGACCTCCGTGCTCGCGACCAACGGCCGGTTGCATGCGCCGCTCCTTGCGGCGCTTGCCGTTGAGGGGGCTTGATTCGCCGGATCGAGCGCCTCAGTGCGCGCTCTTCAGCCAGCGTATTTCGAGCGCGGTGGCGGGTCCCACGACCACCTCATCGAGATCACGCGGCTCTTCCGACCTGGCCGCGGTCAGCATGCGCCTGCCGGCCATGAGCTCGGCGTTGGCCTGGGGATAGAGCGGCTCTTGACGGGGATCGCCGTAGCCGCTCGGAAACGAGGGCGCGTCGGTTTGCGGATCGTACTTGTCCGTCGCGCCGAGCGTGTGCAGCAGCTCGTGCGCGATGACCACGTCGTTGGTGCCGTCCATGTCGGCCGTCGCGAAAGCGTACACGACGCCGATCAATCCCTTTTGCAGGCCGAGCGAGTGCGGCACCACCGGAGTCAGCGCCGGGTCGTGATACAGCACGAACATGCGGATGTCCTCGGGCTCCGCGACGTGCCCGCTCACGCGCCATGCCCAGAAGCGCAGCTTCAGGCTCCAGAGCATGGTCATGGGGATGGAGGCATCCGGCGCGCGCTGCGGCGGGCTGTCGTGAAGCTCGGCCCGCAGCCGAGTCTTTACCGGATTGTCGAGCTCGACACCGTAGCGCTTCGCCTCGCGCGCGAAGAACGCATCGATGGGCTTGAATCGCGCGGGGTCGAGCGCCTCGACGTAGGCGCGCGTGACGGGACTTGGGTCCGCGGCAATCGGATAGATCGACACGTACAGCGGCGAGCGCCAGTGCGTGCTCAAGTAGCGGGTCTCGCACGTCGTGACGCTGACCAGGAGCAGTACGATGAGCAGAAAAAGGATGCGCAGTTGCCGGAAGGTGCCGGCGCGGGGTGCGGAAGAAGCTCGGGGAGGGCGGACCGTCAATCGGCTGATTCGACGCTGAGCTCGACCAGCTCACCGTCCACGGAGACGTACGAGACCGCCATGGGGCGGCAACAGACCGGACAGTCCTCGATGTAGGATTGCTCGGGTACGGACAGGTCCAGGGTCAGATCGATGCGCTCACCGCAATGCGGGCAGCTCGCTTCGTGTCCTTGAATGAGATCCACGCCGTCTAGACCTCAAGGCTGGAGGCGGGTCGCCGACCAGCGCGGCGGAGTTGCGCGCCGGTCGCGCGTCCAACGCGCGCGGTCGTGGATGCGGAACTCGCCTTCGACCCATAGCTCGATCGCCTCGACGTCGAGTCGAAAGCCTCCCCAGTAGGGCGGACGCGGCACCTCGACAGCGACGTCGGCGGGCTCGCGAGTGCCGGGTCCATCATAGGCGATGCCGAAGCGGTGGGCGGCCGCGGCGACGCTCGTCCCGAGCTCGGCACGTGAGGCGACCGGCTCGCTTTGCCGGCTCGCCCAGGCCCCGATGCGGCTTTGCCAGGGACGGGTGCGAAAATACGCATCGTTCTGCTCGTCATCGAGCGCCTCGACGTGCCCCTCCGCGCGCACTTGCCGATGCCGGTGGTCCCAGTGAAAGACGATCGCGGCACGCGGGTTCTTGCGCAGCTCGCGACCCTTGCGCGATTGGTAATTGGTATAAAAGACGATGTGGCCGGCCCGGTGAGCGATATCCTTGCAGAGTACGACGCGCGCCGACGGCTGGCCGCTCTCGTCGACGGTAGCCAGCACCATGGCGTTGGGGTTGGGCTGAGCGGCGTCGAGCCGGGCTTGCGCGAGCCACTGCGAGGCGAGCTCGAGCGGGTCGGCGGGCAACGGGTCGGGAAGCGTTTCGGTCCAGTGAGTCTCTGTGCTCGGGCTCATGCACACATGGTAGCCGCGCCGCCGCACTTGCGGTAGCGGTGCGCGCTGAGTAAAAAGGAGCGGGATGACACTCAAGCCGTCGATGACTTTGGACGAGCTGCGCGCGGCGCTGAGCGACCTCGACGGCGAGCTCCTCGCGCTGGTGGCACGCCGCAAGCACCTAAGCGAACAGGTCGCTGCCGTCAAGCGTGCGACCGGACGCGCGACGCGCGATTTCGTGCGCGAACGGGAGGTGATCCTGCGCGGCCGCACGGCGGCCGAGCGCCTCGGCCTCGAGCCCGATTTGGCGGAGTCACTCTTGCGCCAGCTCATCCAGTCATCCCTCGCCACCCAGGAGGCGGCGCGTGTTGCGGCGCAGGGGCAGGGCACGGGAAAGCGCGCGCTGGTCATCGGCGGCCGCGGCAAGATGGGCGGGTGGTTCGCGGAGTTCCTGTCCTCGCAAGGGTTTCACGTCACGATCGCGGACCCACGCGGTGCGCCTCCCGGGTTCGATCAACTCGACGATTGGCAGGACGACGAACTCGACTCCGAGCTCATCGTGCTGGCAACCCCGTTGAGCGCCACCGCCGAGATCCTGAAGCAACTCGCCGCGCGCGCTCCGCGGGGACTGATCTTCGATCTGGGCTCGCTGAAGACACCGCTCCGCGCCGGGCTCGACGCGCTCGCGCGGGCCGGATGCCGCGTCACCTCGCTCCACCCGATGTTCGGCCCGGACACGCAGCTACTCTCCGGCCGGCACGTGATATTCATCGACATGGGAGACGCCGGTGCGCTCAAGGAAGCGCAGGATCTGTTCGCATCGACCATGGCGGAGCGCGTGGTCATGAGCCTCGACGAGCACGACCGGTTGATCGCCTACGTGCTCGGACTCTCGCACGCGCTCAACATCGCATTCTTCACCGCGCTCGCCGACAGCGGCGAGGCGGCGCCGCGGCTGGCACGCCTGTCGAGCACCACCTTCGATGCGCAGACCGAGGTGGCGAGCCGCGTCGCGGCCGAGAGCCCCGATCTTTATTTCGAGATTCAAAGCCTGAACGAATACGGCGGCGAATCGCTGCTGGCGCTCCAGCAGGCGGTCGAGCGGCTGCTCACCGTCGTGCGCAGCAAGGATGCCGCCGCTTTCACCGCGCTCATGAATCGGGGCCGGGCCTACTTCGACGTGCGTGCGCAAGCACGCGCGGGTTGAGCTCGCAGGGGAATCATGGAAGATTTGCGATTGGAAAACGATGCGCTCAAGAAGCGCCTCGCCGAGATGACCGCGGAGGCGGCCAACAACGAGAGCATTCTCAAGCGCACGCAGGGCCGCGAGCTCACGCTGTTGCGCGCCGACGGCCTCGGTCAGCTGCTGCATGCCATGGTCGACGGACTGCGCGGATCTTACGGGCTCGATGCCGTGAGCGTGGTGCTCCTGGATCCTCAGCACGAGATCCGCCACCTGCTGATTGCCGGCGGCGACCGCCCGGAAGAATTCAAACAAATATTCTTCGTCGATTCGCTGGTCGGACTCGCGCCGCAGCTTGCCGCTCTGCACCGTCCGTGGCTCGGGCCGTTCGTGGGCGCCGATCATCACTTGCTGTTTCCCGGCAGCCAGAACCTGAAAAGCGCGGCGCTGCTGCCCCTGCCGCGCAAGGATATCGCCACGGGCGCCTTGTGTTTCGGCAGCCGCGACCCGCAGCGCTTCACGCGGCATCACGGCACCGATTTTCTGGCGCACCTGGGCGCGGTGGCGGCCGTGTGCATCGAGAACGCGGTGAACCGGGCGCGGCTGCTGCGCGCCGGGATCACCGATTTTCTCACCGGCTGGCACAACCGGCGCTATCTGCAGCAGCGCATGAAAGAAGAGCTCGCGCGGGCCCAGCGCCGCGGCGCGACGATCGCGTGCCTGATGATCGACATCGACCGCTTCAAGGGCATCAACGACGGCTACGGCCATCTCGCCGGCGACGTCGCGTTGAAGGAGGTCGCGCAACGCATCGAATCGAAGATTCGCAGCATGGATACCGCCGCACGCTTCGGCGGCGATGAGCTCGCCGTGTTGCTGCCGGAGTCGAGCGCGAACGAGGCGGCCAACCTCGGCGAGCGCATTCGCGATTGCATCGCCGCGGTGCCGATCACGTTGACCCCGGAAATCCAGCGTACGCTCACCGTGTCGGTGGGCGTCGCGGCCGCGGCTCCCGGTCGTCACGAGGTTGACTTGAAAGCGGTTGCCGACCGGCTCATCGCCGACGCAGACGCCGCGCTGTACCGGGCCAAGGCGATGGGGCGGAATCGGGTGCAGGTCGGACCGGGTTGAATACTACGCAGCCCGAGATGACCGATCCTTCCATATATCCCGAGCCTCTTCGCCCGTGAGGCAAAGGCGCCGGATTTTACAATTCCCACCGACAAGAGAGTATTCGATGACACGGCAACTCAGACTTTGCGCGGCCCTA
>Ga0302314_10006834_pt1 | contig 20584 bp, 17 predicted proteins | sample III_Palsa_N2_3_FD_200533 | JGI IMG/M metagenome (GOLD analysis project Ga0302314, IMG submission 200533) | Peat permafrost microbial communities from Stordalen Mire near Abisko, Sweden - III_Palsa_N2_3 | ecosystem: Environmental > Terrestrial > Soil > Palsa > Peat permafrost | place: Sweden... | reverse complement strand
TCCGCGGTGTGCTGTCCCACCACATGGTGATCAGGGACGGGAAGATCGCGAACTATCACCCGTACCCGCCGACCCCGTGGAACGGCAGCGTGCGTGACAGCTACGGAACGCCCGGACCGTACGAGGACGCGGTGCAGAACACGCCGATCTTCGAGGAAAACCCGCCGGACAACTTCAAGGGCATCGACATCATGCGCGCGGTCCGCAGTTTCGACCCGTGCCTGCCCTGCGGCGTGCACATGTACCTGGGCAACGGCAAGACGCTCAACACGGTGCACTCCCCGACGGGAACCCCTCTGCCGATGTAGAGCCGGGGAACCCTCAAAGAAGCGGCCACCATCGGGAGGGCAGATGGCCTCAGGTCATGATGCGCAGGTAGCGGGCGAAAAGATCGAAGCGCTGCTCGACGAGCTTCGATCCAACGCCGGACCGCAGGTCGCCGAGACGGCCGAGGAGCTGGTGAGCTGCCTGGTCGAGCTGTACGGTGCCGGGCTGGCCGAGATCGTCAAGATCGTCGGCTCCGATCCCCATGGGGCGGGCCCGCGGCTGCTGGACGGGCTGGTCGCGGACCCGCTGGTGGAGAGCTTGCTGTTGGTGCATGACCTGCACCCGCTCGACATCGGCGCCCGCGCCCAGCGCGCCATCGACCAGGTGCTGCCGCAGTTCGGTTCGCATGCGGGCCAGGTCACCTACCTCGGCCTCGACGATCAGGGCGTGATTCACCTGCGCATGGAGGCGGCGACCGGTCACGGCTGCGGGTCTTCGCCGGACGCGGTCCGGGCGGCGCTCGCGGAGGCAGTGACCGGAGCGACGCCCGATGCGGCCGGGGTCGACGTCGAGGTCGTCGAGGCGCCGGCCGAACTGCCGCTACTGCAGATCGGCCGGCGTCCCGCGGGACTCCAGGGGGCCCGGTGACCACCGGTCTTCGCCGCTTCGCCAAGCGGACGGCGGTCACTCCCCCGCCGCCCGCGACGCCGGAGGCTGCCGCTACGCCGACGGCCACGGTGCCGGAGGCGGGCGATCATCGGGAGCTGGACGGGCTGGCGGGCCTGGTGGCCGGGCTGCCCGCCCTGGACAGCATCCCTGGCCTGGCCGACAACAGGAGCCGGGACGCCGCGGACTCCGGGGTCGAACACTGCGAGCTCTGCCGTGAGGTGCTCACCGAGCGGCACGGGCACCTGGTGGACACCGACAAGCGGTCCCTGGCCTGCGCCTGCCGCGCGTGCTACCTGCTTTTTACCCAGGAGGGCGCCGGAGGCGGCCGGTACCGGGCCGTGCCCGAGCGCATCGTCCACGATCCGAGCCGGCCCCTGTCCGACCTGGACTGGAACGACCTGCAGATCCCGGTCGCGATGGCCTTCTTCTTCTACAACTCGGCGATCGGCCAGGTAGTGGCGGGTTACCCGAGCCCGGCCGGCCCGACCGAATGCGAGCTCGACCTGCAGGCCTGGGACCGGATCGCCGCCTCCCGCCCGCTGCTGCGCGAGATGACCCCCGATGTCGAGGCCATCCTGGTCAACCGCACCGAACTGGGCCGTGAGGTCTTCCTGATCCCGATCGACATGTGCTACTCGCTGGTCGGCGAGCTCCGGATGTACTGGACGGGCTTCGACGGCGGCGCCGAGGTCCGCACCGCGCTGGCGAGGTTCATGACCGGCCTGCGGCACCGCGCGGTCGCGCTGGAACGACGAACCGCCGGGGCGGAGCTGGGACACTGAGATGGCAGACCTGATCTTCGGCTGTACCGGCGCGACCGCCGAACGGTACGCGGTGACGCCGACGCTGACCTTCCAGCTGACCGTGACCGAACGTTCCGGTGCGCGCATTCATGCCATCGCCCTGCGCTGCCAGATCCGGATCGAGCCGCACCGCCGCCGGTACTCCGCCACCGAAGCGCAGCGGCTGCACGACCTGTTCGGGGACCCGTCGCGCTGGGCCGACACGGTCAAGCCGATCCAGCTCGCCACGATCACCGCCATGGTGCCCTCGTTCACCGCGGTGACCGAGATCGAGCTGCCCGTCCCGTGCACCTACGACCTGGAAGTGGCCTCGGGGCGCTACTTCGCGGGCCTGGACGACGGTACGGTCCCGCTGCTGATGCTGTTCAGCGGCACCGTCTTCATCGCGACCGAGCAGGGCTACTCCGTCGAACTGGTGCCGTGGAGCGCCGAGGCCTCCTACCGGATGCCGGTCACCGTCTGGAAGGAACTCGTCGACGCGCACTTCCCCAACAGCGCGTGGCTGCGCTGCAGCCGGGAAACGCTGGACGCGATGTCGGTGTACAAGGCGCGGAACGCGCTGCCCACCTGGGACGCCACCCTGAACGCCCTGCTGGCCGCGGCTCAGAGCCCGGACGAGGTAACGGCCGCGGGGACCCCGGAGGTGCCCGGAGGTCCGGGCGGGCCGGCGGGCGCCATCGGCGAGGCGAGGCAGCCGTGAGCCTCGACGCCGTTCGCCGCATCGCCGACGCGGTCCTGTACGAGGGGTACATCCTGTACCCCTACCGGGCGTCGGCCCAGAAGAACCGCAGCCGCTGGCAGTGGGGCGTGGTCATGGGGCCCGGATATGCGGCCGCTGACCCGTCCGAGCGCGACTTCACCCAGGCCGAGATCGTGCTCGAGCACTCCGGCCAGGCCTCCGTTCAGATAATTCTTCGTTTCCTGCAGGTGCAGAGGCGTAGCACCGAGGCGGCCGAGCCCGGCCCGGCGCAGACCTGGGACGAGGCGGTGGAGCGGGAGATCGAGTTCACGGTCGGCCGTGATGCCCTGCTCGGGACGGGCTACGTGCACGAGTTCGCGGTCGACGGCGGCGAGGAGCGCGAGTCGCTGGCCGGCGACGGTGACGCGGGGACGAGCGACGCGGGGGCGGGGTACGCGGTCCGCCGCCGGGAGCCGCTGGCGGGCCTGGTGTCCGTGCGGGCCTTTCCGCTCGAGGGGCCGTGGCAGGCGGTACGGCTGCGGGTGCGGGTGGAGAACCGGACCGCGGTCGAGCCCGTCCCGCCGCGCCGGGACGACGCGCTGCCCACCGCGCTGGTCGCCGCGCACGTGATCATGACGGCCGCCGGCGGGGAGTTCATCTCCATGATCGACCCGCCGGAGTGGGCGAAGACGGCCGTGGCCGAGTGCGAGAACATCGGCGGCTGGCCGGTGCTGGCCGACCCTGACGGCGGGCGGGACATCGTGCTGTCCTCGCCGATCATCTTGTACGACCACCCCGAGGTCGCGCCGGAAAGCCCGGGCGAGCTCTACGACGGCCTCGAGATCGACGAGATCCTCACGCTGCGCACCCTCGCGCTCTCTGATGACGAGAAGCTCCAGGCCAGGGCGACCGACGCCCGGGCGGCGGCGCTGATCGACCGGGTCGAGGCCATGGACGCCCGCGACATCGTCAAGCTGCACGGCACGGTCCGCTCGCCGCGCCCGGCCCCGTCCGGCGGCGCGGGCGCCTCCGGCGGCGCGGGCGCATCCGGTGGGCACACCATGATCGCGCGCACCAACGCCGCCGGTGAGTCGGACTGGATCGGCGATCCGGACGTGCCCTGGTGGGACCCGGGCGCGGACGCGTCCGTGTCCCCCGACACCGACACCGTGGACATCGGCGGCCACCGGATCGGGCGCGGCAGCCGGGTCCGGCTGCGGCCGGGTCACCGCCGCAGCGACGCCCAGGACATGTTCCTGATCGGCCGGATCGCCGAGGTCCAGGCCGTGCTGCTCGACGTGGACGACCATCCGTACCTGGCGGTGGCCCTGGCCGATGATCCCGATCAGGATCTGCGCATCGCGCACGGGCGCTTCCTCTACTTCAGCGTGGACGAGGTCGAGCCGTGCGAGGCGGCGTCATGACCGGCCGGACGCTGGTGGCCGGCGTGGGCAACGTGTTCCTGCGTGACGACGCCTTCGGCGTCGAAGTCGTCCGGCTGCTCGGCGAGCAGCCGCGAGAGGACGGCGTCCAGATCCGCGACTTCGGCATCCGAGGCGTCCACCTGGCCTATGAGCTGCTCGACGGCTGCGACCTGTTCGTGCTTATCGACGCGGCGCCGCGGGGCGCGGCGCCGGGCACGGTCAGCGTCATCGACATCGAACTGCCCGAACCCTCCAGCCCCGCCTCGCTGACCAGCCCGGTCATCGACGCGCACAGCCTGACGCCGGACAGCATCTTCGCGCTGCTCACCTCGCTGGGCGGCCGGCCCGGGCGGAGCCTGCTGGTGGCCTGCGAGCCCGCCGACGTCAGCGCCGGCATGGGCCTCACCGATCCGGTGGCGCAGGCCCTGCCGCACGCGGTCCGGGCGGTGCAGGAAATCCTGGCCCAGGCCAGCCTGGACGAGCAGAATGCCGGGAGCGTCACGGACTTACCAGAGAAATCACGACACAGGGAAGGGAGGTGCGCGGGATGCTGAGCAGGCTAATCAAGGCGGTCGTCATAGCCGCCGTGCTGGCGTTGGTGATCGACTCACTACCTGACATCAAGCGCTACCTGGAGCTACGTGAGATGTGATCCGCCCGCGCCGGAGAGGAAGTGATGGGCGTGGAAGTAGTACTTGGTTTTGCCGTCGGCTTCTTGGTGGGCACCCGCCAGGGACGGGAGGGCCTGCAGAAGGCGCTGGACTCGGTGCAGGCCATCATGGCGTCGGAGGAGACCCGGCGGCTGCTGGGCGAGGGCCTGGCCGCGCTGGAGTCGGTGGCCGCCCCGGCCCTGGACCGGGTCAGCGGAAAATCGAAAGGCAGCAAGGCGGCTCTCTTCGGCACCGTGCTGGACGAAGTCCTCGAGCGGCGGCAGGCGCGCCGCGCGGCCTAATCACCCGGGAGCGGAATGCACGAGTACGGCTTGTGCGAGGGCGTGCTTGAGACAGTGCGCCAGCGTGCCGGCGGTCGGCAGGTAGCAGGGATCCGGGTCCGGTTCGGGGTCCGGCATGCGGTGGTCGAGGAATCCCTGGCGCAGGCGTTCAGTTTCGTCGCCGCGGGTACCGAGGCGGCCGGCGCCGTAGTTGAGCTGGTCACGGTGCCGGCCACCATCGACTGCCGCGACTGCGGGCTGCACGCCGAGACCACCGACGTGCTGGCCCTTTGCCCGCGCTGCGGCGGCGGCGACGTCACGATCGGCGGCGGCGACGAGATGACCCTCGAATCGATCACCTACGAGCCGGCGCCATGACCAGTGGGCGCTGCGCAGCCACCGGCTAGCCGCTGCCGCCCGCGACGCCGGGCGGTTCGACGCCGAGACGGCGCCGGTGACCCGCTGCGCGCACCGCCCGCACCACCAATGCGTTCCGGTCCCGTACGCCCCAGTCCGGTTTGTATGGTTGTGGCAGCCTACACACGCTTTTGTGTAGGGTGCCACAACCACACCACTACGTCCCCGCGCCTCGGTTCGGCGGGGTGGGGCTCGCGTGCTCGCAGTGGCAGCAGAGACCGTGGTGCCCCGTGGGAACCCGCTCGGCCCGGCGGATCGGCTCGGACCTTCTGAGGTTCATTCTGGGGTGACCACGAACTGGCGCAGGTACAGGTCGCGGAAGGTGACCGGGCCGCGCGGGCCGGGCACCGCGTCGATGTTGATGCCGGTCTCGGGCACCGAGAACAGCTTGAACCCGTCCAGCAGCCGGGTGCTGGCATTCCAGAACGCCCCGGTGCCCGCGTACGCGCCGAGGAACTGCGCCGCGGCGGCGTCGTTCTCGGTGACGATCGAGGCCGCCAGCCCCGAGGTCTCCTCGTTGGCCAGCAGCGCGGCCGCCCGCGGCCCGTCGGCGGGCGCGATCGTCACGGTCGGCTCGTGGCCGGGGTCAAGCGCCCACTCGTGGCCGAGCGGATGGGTGTGCGGCGGCAGCGAAGCGTTGATGCCCAGCCGGGCCAGCAGCCTGCGGATCCGCGGCAGCATCTCCTCCCAGCGCTCGGGGTGGACCAGCAGCAGGTTGAGCCGGTTGCAGACGCCGAGCCGGTCCAGGCTGGCCTCGATCAGCTGTTCGGCCATGGCGCCGTCGGCGTCCGCGTCCAGGTACAGCACCGCGCCGCCGTCGGCGTGGGCCATGGTGCGCACCCCGTGGCGGGCCGCCTCGGCGGCCAGCGCGCGGGTACTGTCGCCGCTGCCGCGCAGGATGACCAGCGGGATCAGGCCGGGCTGGCGGACCAGGGCCCGGGCCGAATCCTGCCCGGGCGCGCGGACCAGCTGGATCATGGCCGGATCGAGCCCCGCCGCGGCCAGCGCGGGCGCGAGGACCTCGTCGGCCAGCGCGATGGCCGAACGGATCGCCGCCGAGCCGGTCCGCAGCACCCCGGCGTTGCGGGACTTGACGAACTGCGACGCAATGTCCACCACGACGTTCGGCCGGGCCTCGAAGTTGGCCCCGATCACGCCGACGGGCCGGCGGCGTTCGGCCAGCACCAGGCCGTCAGGAAGCTCCCTTACGGTCTGCTGGGACGGCTCGGCCGGGACGTCGGCCAGCGCCCAGAGCTGGCCCGCGATGGCCTCGATCCGCGCCGGGTCCAGCCGCAGCCGGTCGAGCAGGGCGTCCCTGATACCGTCGGCCCGAGCGGCCGCGATGTCCGCCCCGTTGGCCGCCAGTACCGCGTCCGCCCGGCTACCCAGCTGGTCCGCGATCGCCCGCAGCGCGTCGTCCAGCTGCTCGTCCGGCGCGGCGGCCAGGTCGGCGACGGTTCCGCGCGCCGCCCGCGCGGCCGCTTCCACCGCCTTGTCCGCATCGGCGCTGTCCCCGGAGGCGCTGCCCGGGAAGCCGTCAGCCGTCATCGCTTATCCCCTACCTCGGTGATGGTGGGTCCTGTCGGTTCCAGGTTACGCAGGGGCGGGGCCTCAAGACCGCAGGACGATTCCCGCGGAGACGGCTTGGCTTGGGCCGCCCGGGCCGGGTTGCGGATGGTGGCGGCGGCCAGCAGGCCGCCTACGGCGCAGAAGGCGGCCGCCATCAGCGCCGCCATCTTAAAGCCGTGGGCGAGCGCGGCCGGGTGCAGGTAGCTCTGCCCGGTGATACCGGCCAGCGCGGGCAGCACCGCCACCGCGATCAGCCCGGCCGCCCGGGCCACGTCGTTGTTGACCGCCGAGGCGATCCCCGCGTGATCGGCCGGGGCCGCGGACAGCGCGGTCGAGGTCAGCGGGGCCACGATGATCGCCACCCCGAACCCGAACAGCACGACCGCGGGCAGCACCGCGGACAGGTAGTCACCGGCTCCGCCGATCCTGGTGAACAGCAACAGCGACGCGGCGAGCACCACGGGCCCGGCGGACATCTGCAGCCGCGGCCCGATCCTGGCCGCCAGCGCGCCGGAACGGGCGGAAAGCACCAGCATGATGACGGTCACCGGCAGCAGCGACGTGCCGGCCTGCAGCGGGCTGTAGCCGCGGACCACCTGCAGCACGGTCGGGACGAGGAACAGCACCCCGCCGACCGCCGCGTACACCACGAACGTCACCGCGTTGGCCGCGGAGAACTGCCGGGACGCGAACACCCCGAGCGGCAGCATGGGCTGCGCCTCCTTCGCCTCGGCCAGGATGAAGAGCCCGCCGAGCAGCACGCCCACGGCCATCGGCACCAGCACGGACACCGATCCCCAGCCGTCCGACGAGGCCGCGATCAGCCCGTAGGTGATCCCGGCCAGCGCACCGCTGATGCACACCGCGCCCTTGACGTCCAGCTTGGGCACCGCACCGGGGGACCGGGTCTCGGGCACGTGCCTGGCTGCGATGACCAGCACCGCCACCGCCAGCGGGAGGTTGATGAAGAAGACCAGGCGCCACGACACCGCGCCGATCAGCCACCCGCCGAGGAACGGGCCCGCCGCGGTGGCGATGCCGCCGAGCCCTGACCACGCGCCGATGGCGGCCGAGCGGTCGTCCTTGGCGAAGGACGCCTGCAGGATGGCCAGGCTGCCCGGGGTCAGCAGCGCGCCGCCGACCCCCTGCAGGGCGCGGGCCGCGATCAGCACGGCCACGTTCGGGGCCAGGCCGCAGAGCAGCGAGGCGAGGGCGAACCACACGGTGCCGATCATGAACACCCGGCGCCGCCCGTAGCTGTCGCCGAGCGTCCCGCCGAGCAGCAGCAAGCCGGCCAGCGTCAGCGTGTAGGCGTCCACCACCCACTGCAGGCTGGTCACGGTGGTGTGGAAGTCCCGCCCGATGGCGGGTATCGCAATGCCGACCACGGTCGCGTCCAGGGCAGCCATGCCCGAGCCGAGCACGGTGGCGGTCACCACCCACCGGCCCCGAGCGGTCGACATCCGCAGGCCGGGCGAGCCGGCCACCTCCGGTACCGCGGTCGTGCTCATCAGCCTCCCCAGGGAAAACCGCGGATCATGCCGGCGGCACGCACCACGGCCCGTTCAGAATCATTAAAGAACAGAATCATTCTGAACGGGCGGTGGTGGCAGTATCCTCAGCCAGCGGCGGGCCCTGGGGGGACGGCGCCGCAGGGTGGGCGCGGCCTGAGCCAGGGCGGGTGGCCAGGATTGAGCCGCCCAGGATCGCCGCGAAGGACACGCCGATGGCCGGGGTCAGGCGCTCGCCGAGGACACCGACGCCAAGCGCCACCGCGACGGCCGGGTTGACGTAGGTGATGACCGTGGCCCGGGCCGGGCCGACCTCGGCGATCAGCCGGAAGAACACCAGGAAGGCGGCCGCGGTGCAGATCACGCCGAGTCCGGCCAGCGCCCCCAGCACCTGGATCGACGGCATCGCTTTGGGCCAGGTCAGCGCGGCGAACGGTGCGTAGATGACGGCGGCCGCGCCCAGGCAGGCCGCGTTGACGGCGACCGGCGGCAGGTCGGCCAGCTTGCGGTTGGCGATTAGCGGGCCGATCGCGTAGCCGAGCGCGGTCAGCAGCACCTGCACGACCGATAGCGCGTCGCCTTTGCCCGCGCCCCGGCCCGCGAGCAGGGCGACGCCGGCCAGCCCGATGGCCAGGCCGGCCCAGCGGATCGGTGTGAGCCGGTCACCTTTGTACGTCAGGGCGAGCAGTGCGCTGAAGATCGGCACCGCGGCGACCAGCAGGCCGCTGGTCGAGCTGGGCAGGTGGCGTTCGGCGTTGGACAGCAGCGCCCACGGGGCGACGATCTCTACCGCGGTGAACGCGGCCAGCCACTTCAGGTGGCCCTTGAGCGCGCGGACGTGGCCGCCGCGGATGGCCGCGGGCCACAGCAGCAGCGAGCCGAGCGCGACCCGGGTGCCGACCAGCACCGGCACCGAGACGCCGCCGTCGGCCACCTTGATGAGCAGGTACGGGATGCCCCAGATCACGCCCATCGCGGCGAACAGCAGCCATCCGCGCCTGCTCAACCCGAAGCTCCTTCGATCCGGCCGGGCCCGAGCCCGGTTGCTGGCGGATCCAGCGTAGTTGAGCTACGGCGCGGGGGGCGGGGTCGAGTCCGAGAGCGTCCGGCCGGCGGCGGTCGGCTGCGGGGTGAAGGCCGCGACCCCGATGGATTGCCGCGGCGCCGGCGCCAGCAGCTCGCTAACCGGACGGGCCGCGACCGCCGGGATCAGCTCCCCGGGCACCGGGGCCACGCCGGCCGGCGCCCCGACCGTGGCGAGCAAGAGGAAGGCAATCGCCCCCGCCGACACCACCATGAGCGGCACCGTGCTGGCGGCCGGATGGGAGCGGAAGACGGCCCCAGCCTGGCCGAGGCCGGTCCTGATCCGGTCCGCGAGCCGCGCGAGTGCCAGCTGCGGCGCAGGCAACGCGGGACAGTAACCCATCCGGGCGGACATCCGGAGCCTGCGGAACGCCGCCCGGCGTTGCTGCGGCCTCAGGCCGCAGAGCAGGTAAACCGTGGTGTTGCGGCCATGGCACTCGACCACAGCATGTAATCCAGGGGAAATCTTATTCGGATCAACGTAACGGATCTTAATCATAACTCGCCAATTCATGTGCACCGACACGGATGGAACGGAAAGTGCACGCCCCCCCAACAAGGCGTTAGCCACGTACTATAGCTCAGCGGTATACCTCGGTCACGCTTAACCACGTCGGTTGTCCATCTCTTGAGACCATTCGGCCGCCCAAACCCCCCGAACGGGCCGGCGTGACGCGGGCTTATCGGCCGGTTAGGCTGCCAGGGTGATATCCGCCCAGGCCGCACTCGTCGCCGGCGCGAAGACACGCCGCCCGGGAGCCTTCGGCGGGTTCGCCACACGCTGGGCCCTGCTCCTGTCGCTGGCCGGCGGGCTGGCCTTGTTCGCCGCATTCCCGCCGGTGGACGCCTGGCCGCTCGCGGTGGCCGGCCCGGCCCTGCTGGTGGTGGCCCTGACCGGGCGCAGTCTGCGGGCCTCGTTCGGCTGCGGGCTGGTGTTCAGCCTGGCCTTCTTCGTCCCGCTGCTGGCCTGGCTGGTCAACGAGGCGTGGTACGCGTGGTTCGCGCTCTCCGTGGCGCTGGCGGTCATCTTCGCCGTGCTCTGCATCGGCCAGCGACTGCTGCTGCGGCTCCGCTTCTGGCCACCCGCGGTGGCGGGCTGGTGGGTGGCGGCCGAGGGCGTCAGGGACCGGTGGCCCTACGCCTTCCCCTGGGGCAGGCTGGCGATGAGCCAGTCGGTCGCGCCGGACGTCCGCTGGGTCGCGATCGGCGGGGTGCCGTTCCTCACGTTCCTGGTCGCGCTGACCGCAGCCATGATCGCCCGGGTGGTGTTGTGTTATCTGTGTTGCCTCGGGGGGAACGATCCCCCCCAGATTGTCACTCTTCGGGGGGACGATCCCCCCCAGACCCTCCCTGATCACGGGGGGGCTGCCCGCCCCCCCGTACCCCCCTGGGCCCCCCGGCGGGGGGCTGACCGCTCGGCCTGGGTCCGTCGGCGGAGGGGCGCCCGCGGCCCCGTAGCCCTCGGGCCGGTGCTGGCCGCGGCGGTCACGATCGGGCTGGTGCTCGCGGGCGGGCTGCTGCCGGTAGACCCGACCGGGGGCGCGCCGACGGCTCCGGTCGCCGCGATCCAGGGGAACGTGCCGCGGGCCAGGAACCTGCCGCAGCAGCTGAACGACAGCGAGGTCACGCAGAACCACGCCGCCGCCACCGCAGAGCTGGCCGCGCGGGTCAAGGCGGGACGCGAGCCCGCGCCTGACGTCGTGATCTGGCCGGAGAACTCCACCGGCCTCGACCCGGACGACTACCCCTTCATCTATGCCATGCTCGCCGGGTCGGTGGCCGCCATCGACCGGCCGATCCTGGTCGGCGAGGTCCTGCAGAACCCCGAGCGCAATGTCGGCCAGCTGTGGGTTCCCGGCCGGGGGCCGACGACGTTTTACGTCAAGCGCCAGCTCGTGCCGTTCGGTGAGTACATCCCGTTCCGCAGCCTCATCTCCAGCTTCAGCTCGCTCCCGTCACTGCAGCCGGTGAACTTCACCCCGGGGCGGAAGGCCGTGGTCTTCGACGTCGGGAAGATCAAGCTCGGCGACGTGATCTGCTACGAGGTGGGTTTCGATGACCTGGTGCGCTCCGAGGTCAACGCCGGGGCCAACCTGCTCGCGGTGCAGTCCAACGACGCGGACTTCGAGACCGAGCAGCAGACGGCGATGGCCCGGATCCGGGCCATCGAAAGCGACCGCGCGGTGGTGTACGCCTCAACCACGGGAGAAAGCTCGATCATCGCGCCGGACGGCGCGCTGATCGAGCACAGCGGCATCTGGCGGCAGGCGATCCTGGACGCCGGGGTACCGCTGGTCAGCTACCGCACGCTGGCGGACCGGGTGGGAGCCTGGCCGGAGTACGTGATCATCGCGCTGACCGTGCTCGCGCTCGCCTGGGTGGTCCTGCTCCCGCGTCGCAAGCGCACCGGGAACCCGGAGAGCGCTCGGGCCCGGAAGGGCACCGGGTCCCCGAAGCGTGCTGCGTCCCCGAAGGGCACCGGGACCTCGAACAGTACCGGGACCTCGAACAGTACCGGGACCTCGAACAGTACCGGGACCTCGAACAGTACCGGGACCTCGAACAGCACCGGGGTCCTGGGCCGCAAGGGCGCCGGGAAAGAGGCGCCGCAGGACTCGCCCGAACCGATATAGCCTTGGGCACAGTAACCCTCAGAGGCGTTTCCGGCGTCTAGGTAGGCAAGAGGCGCATCACGTCTCGAACTCCCCCATTTAAGCACCACGTAATATGCGTTGGAGATACGTAACCGGGCATTGCCGTCCTTCATGGCCCCCGCTCTGACTTCGACGCCAAGGAGGGTCACCGTGCGTGGCAAAGACCGCAGGTCGGCCGGGCGTGGCAGGCATTTTGCCGCCATCGCGGCGGTGGCCGCCCTCGGCCTGATCGCCACCGCCTGCGGCGGACACGCAACGTCACCCAGCCCCGGCCAGACCAAGGCGGAGGCTTCCGCGTCCGCCGCGGCCGCCGCCGCGGCCGCCAGGGCGCGGGCCGCGATGCTCGCCGCCGAGTTGAAGATCACGCCCGCGAACGGCAGCCACGACGTGAATCCCTCGGGGGGCATCAGCGTCACCGCCACCAAGGGGAAGGTGACAAGCGTCACAGTCCGGACCTCGGGCGACCCGGTTTCCGGTCACCTGGGCGACGGCGACAAGACCTGGCACAGCGCCTGGACCCTTGGCACCTCGCAGACCTACACGGTGACCGCCACCGGCACCGGCACCGGCGGTAGCAAGATCACCACGACGAGCACGTTCCGCACCCTGTCGCCCGCCCAGACCTTCTCCACCGAGATCTACGAAGGCAGCGGCCAGACGTACGGCGTCGGCATGCCGATCATGCTGATCTTCAGCCAGGCGATCACCAACCGGGCCGCGGTCGAGCGGTCGCTGGAGCTGACCACCTCCAAGCCGGTGATCGGCGCCTGGTACTGGGACGGCGACGAACACCTGTACTTCCGGCCGCGGGACTACTGGCCCGCCGATACCAGCGTCAGCTTCGACGGCCATCTGAACGGGGTCGAGGGCGCCAAGGGCGTCTACGCCACCGCCGACTTGACCCAGTCGTTCGAGATCGGCAGGTCGCTGATCGCCGTGGCCAGCACCACCACGCACTACACCCAGATCTACCTCAACGGCAAGCGCATCTACCAGTGGCCGATCAGCACCGGCCGGCCGAGCCTGCCCACCCCCGACGGCACCTACGTGAGCGTGGAGAAGAACAACCCGGTGCGCATGATCGGCGGCGGCAAGCCCGGCAGCGCCGGTTACTACGACGAGCTGGTCAACTACGCCGTTCGGTTCACCTTCAGCGGTGACTACTACCACTCCGCGCCATGGTCGGTGGTCGACCAGGGCACCACCAACGTCTCGCACGGGTGCGTGAACCTGCCGCCGCCCGACGCCGTGACTTACTACAACCTGTCAATCCCCGGTGATCCCATCACCGTCACCAACAGCACGGCGGCGGGAAAATGGGATGACGGCTGGACCGAGTGGTTCCTGCCCTGGTCGCAGTACCTGCACGGCAGCGCGCTCGGCGAGGCCGTGGAAGCGGGCCCGCAGGGCAGCACGTTCGTCAGCCCGTCGTCGCTGCCCGCCGACACCGCCACCGCCCCACTGCAAACCTCGGCCGCAGGCAACTACTTCGCAGGCGCCCCCAGCCTGGCCTAACCCTCAAGCGCCAAGCTTTCCTGCCACCGGGCGCTGCTGGTGCCCGGCGCTGCTGGTGCCCGGCGCTGCTGGTGCCCGGCGCTGCTTGGTGCCCGGCGCTGCTTGGTGCCCGGCGCTCCTGCAGAAGGCACTGCCCGGGCCGGGACGCTGACCAGTAAAAAGCTGCTGGCCCGAGCGACTCCCGCCAGGGAGCTACTGTCCCCACCGCCACTGTGAAAACACGAGCCCCGCCCCGGTGCACCGGGGCGGCGATATGTAGTGCATGGTTGTGGCAACCTGCACAAAAGGACGTGCACGTTGCCACAACCATACAAATCGGACTGAGGCGTACGGGGTCGGAGGTGCTGCCGGGTCAGGTGGCACGGCGCGACGGCCGGGCCTGGGGAAAGGACCCGGGTGGGCACCGGCCCGATCCCCGATGTAGTCGGGTGCACCCCAGCCGAGGTTGGTCAAGGACATGTTGAGCCCCGTCGCCAGGAAGGTGAGCAGGTTGTCGCCCACCGCCGTCACCGGCGACTGGCCGGTGACGAGCAAGCCTGGTTGGCCGCCAGGAACGGCGTCTGAACGTTGATCATGTTCTGGCAGAACATCGCCGGCTGCTGGTCTGGTTGGTCTGCCTGTCAACCGGCGCGTGGCCAATTTCCTCCCGGTAGAGGTCGGTCTTGGCTACGTCGGCGAGGCCAGTCCCTTGGCGCTGAGCGGATTCGCCGGGACGATGATGTCGCAGTTGACATTGGTCGTCGAGGCCGTCGCAGTAACCGCGGACGTCGCCGACGGGCTAGCCGACGCGGAAGCGCTCCCGGACGGGCTGGCATCGGCGGATCGACCCCGAGACCGACTGGTCGATCTTCGTTGTATGGCCTCCCGAGACAGCCAGGATGATCCAAAGGCAGGCCCAACGTCATCGGAATGGCGAGGGGGATCGCAATACGCGCCGCACGACTCTTACCTCCGCGACGGCGCCATGCGGACCGTTGCCCGCGAGCATTCAATCCACCTCCATATGGGTGTCCGCGGTGACGCTCCCGGTGGATGACGCTAGCCATAGCAGGAGGGCCGGATCAGGGACTTCAGAAGATTCATGTTTTGTCCGATTTTAAGTGTGAAGCGACGCCGAAACCTCGGCAATTTATTGCCAAATTCTTACCTCGCAGGTGAGAGGGCACCGATGTGAGCCGAGATTGCCCCGTGATAGACGAGCACGCCATGCGGTCACGGCGAAGCGGACGTCGGGCACGGATAGTAATTGTTAAAACTCTTTTAGTGAGCGACAGGTATGGCAGAGAGGTTACGGCGAGGCCTGGCCGGTGCGCCCGACGGCTGGCCGGTGCGCCTGACGCCTGGCGTCCAGGCACGGCGCTACTGGCCCAGCTTCGCGGCAGGTACGTAAAAAGCAATTCAATCCGTTATGTTCAGTTCTTACTGGGATATTACCGAAACCTCGACCCGGCGGGTCACGACCAGCCCCGTCCGGCGGGTCACGACTACGTCTACCCGGCGGGTCACCACTACCCGTGCCCGGCGGTCACGACGTTCGACGCGGAACCGCCGATAACCCTTTTTCTGAGCGCGATCGGCGGTCGGCCAAGGCGCTTGCAATCGCACTTTCCACCCTACGCATACGGTGACCATCGCCAACAACCGGGGGTGGACGGGCGATGGGTGCCAAATCGGAAAGCGGCCGACTCGCGCTAAGCTTTCCGACCGGATATCTTCCTGCCCCAAACTGAGTACTCCGCTATACCTCGTGACGGAAGCTCCGCTTCTATATGCGCCATTCGGCAGCCAATTCCGTGATCCATTTATCTGGATGCGTGAATGGCGCGATCAGCATGCCGTTTCCGGCCCGGCCAACGGACCCGGGGCGGCCAGGACGCCGGCTTCCCGCCGTGGGCAGCTTCCGGCCCCCCAGGGGCCTCCTGGTCCGCGGGCCAGGGCGGTCGCAGCGGCCGGAACCAGGCGGCTGCATCGGCCCGGACCTGGGCAAGCTGCAGCGGGCCGGACCTGGGGCCGCGGCGGGCAGGCTTGAGGGCGCACGGCGGGCAGGCCTAAGGGCGGACGGCGGACGGACCTGGGCCCGACCCGAATTTCAGGCCGCCGATGGGCCAGTAAACTAATGGCATGATGGCCAATCTCGCGGCCGCGATGTGCTCGCCAGATTACGGATCGCAACGTGCCGCCGGTCCGTCCCGGCCAGCAGGACAAGATCGGCTGGTGCCGGCAACCTTTTCCGGTGCGTGCGCGTCTGTGTGTTGGAGGGTTGTTAAGGACCTTGCTTGTCTTGAAAGTTGCAGTCTCTAAATTGTTGTCCAATTGTGAATTAGGTTGAGGGGGCGGCGCCGTGTCGCGATCCGGATGGTTCCGCAGACACCAGACATTGCTGGTGAAGAGCGGGCCTTCCGCCGGTAGCCCAGTCGCCGGTAGCCCAGCCGCCGGTAGCCCAGCCGCCGGTAGCCCAGCCGCCGGTAGCCCAGCCGCCGGTAGCCCAGCCGCCGGTAGCCCAGCCGCCGGCAAGAGGCGCGGAGTGGCCCTCACCGGCAGCAGCGCGGCGCTCGTGCTCGTCGCCGGCATCGCGATCGTCGCGTTCGCGGCGCCCGGGAGCCACGCGTCTTCGATGGCGTCGGCGGCTTCCGTCGGCCGTTCGGATACCGCCAGGTCGACTCAGCCCGCGGCCGCGCTGCAGGTGGTATCCGTCACCCCGGCGGCCGGCGCCAAGGGCGTCAACGGCGCCAGCACCATCCGGGTGCAGTTCTCCGCGCCGCTCGCGGCCAGCTCCCCGATGCCGACGCTTTCGCCGCGGATCGCGGGTAGCTGGACGGCCCGGGGCGACTCGGCGGTCTTCACCCCCGCCGTGGGATATTCGCCGGACACCCACGTCACGGTGAAGATCCCCGGCGGCCTGTCCGGCATGATCTCGGCCGCTGGAGCCAGCGCGGACACGGGAGGCACCCTGGCTTCAGGCGTGAGCGAGAGCTTCAACACAGGCTCGTTCAGCACCTTGAGGCTGCAGGAGCTACTCGCTCAGCTTGGATATCTGCCCTTCACCTGGACACCTGCCTCCCAAACGGTCATCAGCCCGGCCAACGCGCGGGCCGAGCTGTCCGCCGCGTACAGCGCGCCCGCCGGGACCTTCAGCTGGCAGGGCAGCTACCCCTGGAACCTCAAGGAGCAGTGGAAAGCCGGCTCGTACAACATGCTCGAGAACGGGGCGATCCGGGCCTTCGAGTCGGTCGACAACCTGACCATGGACGGGGTGGCCGGCTCTTCCGTCTGGTCTCACCTGCTCACCGCGGTGGCTAAGGGCCAGCATGACCCGAACCGCTACACCTACGCGCTGGCCAGCCAGTACTCCCCCGAATCCCTGCGGGTCTGGCAGAACGGCAAGGAGGTGTTCGAAACCCCGGCGAACACCGGCATCCCGGCCGCGCCCACCGCGGACGGCACCTTCCCGGTCTACCTGAAGTACTACTACCAGATCATGAAGGGCACCAACCCGGACGGGAGCAAGTACGCGGACCCGGTGTACTACGTCTCCTACTTCGACGGCGGCGACGCCGTCCACTACTTCGACCGCTACAGCTACGGCTTCTACCAGAGCCTGGGCTGCGTCGAGGTGCCCTGGGACGCCGCCAAGACGGTGTGGCCGATGCTGACCTACGGCAGCCTCGTCACCGTCGAAGGCCCGGTGTCCTAAGGGTTCGTTCTGCCCGCCAGAGGTTCTCCCCCGGACAGCAATGCGGGGCGATCCTTCCCAGGACCGCCCCGCATTGGTGTCGTGACGTGTTACAGCGGGTGCACTTCTTCCGCCTGCGGGCCCTTCGGGCCACGGCCAGCGGTGTACTCAACCCGCTGGTTCTCCTGAAGGGTACGGAAGCCGTCGATCTTGATGGTGGCCCTGAGGCATGTACTTCTCCTACTGAGACGATTTCGGGAACCACGGTCGTGTGCCCCGGGTTGCTGCGACCACTGCCCATGTGGACTGCCCTGGCGGGCCGGGCGTTCGAGAATGCTTACGCCCGCGGTCAGAATTTCGCAGGCGCTGTGACACGTACACGATCTTCGTGCAACCAGAGACTATTTAACCACTCTCGGCAACCGGCGTGTTCCCAACCGGCGGAAATGCCTTCACCGGGTAACTGCTCCGGCCTGCGCGGCGCTGAACCGGAGGCCGGTCAGGCAGGTCGCGAAGGCCGAGCCCGGCGTGGCCGCCGCGACGCGCTCCGCCTCCGCTACCGTGTCCACGTCGATGAGTTCCGGCAGCCGCCGGACCCGGAGCCCGGCCCGCTCCAGCCGCGCGAGTTGCCGCGATCCCGTGTCCGGCTGGGACATCGGGACCCCGAGCACGAGAGCAGGATCGATCTTGCGCAGGCCGAGCAGCCAGAAGCCGCCGTCCTCGGCCATGCCGAAGGTCGCATCCGCGGTGTCGGACACCAGCGGCTCAGCGGCCGCGGCCAGCAAACCCGGCGTCACCTGAGGGGTGTCCATCCCGATCAGCACCAACGGGACCGCCAGTACCTCCTGGGCGTCGGTGAGGGCCCAGACGATCCGCTCATCGAGGCCAGCGCCGCGCTGGCCGATGACATCAAAGCCGGCCGGCAGCCACCGCCCCGGCACGCCGTCCAGGGCGAGCACCCGGCGGGAGACGGGCGTGGCCGCCACCGCCGCCAGCGTATCGACCAGGGACGCCTCGGCCAGAGCGGCCGCTTGCGCGGGCGTGAACGGCGGGGTGAGCCGGGTCTTGACCCGGCCGGGAACGGGTTCCTTCGCGATCACCACGACCTGCGCGGCCAGGGGTCGGCTGGAGGCTGCCGGAGGTCCGCTGGACCCGGCCGGGCGGCCGCTGGACCCGGCCGGACGCCCGCTGGACCCGGCCGGACGCCCGCTGGACCATCTGGGCGCGGGAATCGCTCCGGCGCCGGTCCGCCGGTGCTTACCCGCGTACTCCTCGCCAGTCACGGCGTCACCTGCCAGGCAGGCGACGCCACCGAGGCCAGCACCCGGCGCATGTCCCGCACGGTCCGCACCGTGCCGCCGAGCGTGCCCGTGACCTTCGACTTCCCGGTCCGCGGGTAATACGGTACGTCGGTTTCCGCGATCCGCCAGCCCGCCTCGGCCGCGCGAACCACCATTTCGAGCGGATAGCCGAACCTCCGGTCTGACAGCGCCAGGGCCAGCAGCGCCTCGCGCCGGGCGGCGCGCATCGGGCCGAGGTCCCGTACCGGGACGCCGATCCGGCGGCGCAGTTCGGCCGCCAGTACCCGGTTGCCGATCCTGGCGTGCCACGGCCAGGCGCCCTTGCCCTGGACCGAGCGCCGCCCCAGCATGAGATCGGCATCGCCGGCCAGGACCGGATCCGCTACCGACGGCAGGTCACCGGGGTCGAAGGAGGCGTCGGCGTCCATGACGCAAACGACGTCGCTGCTCGCCTCGAGCAGGCCCGCGTGACAAGCGGCGCCGAAACCGCGCTGCGGGACGGGCACGACACGCGCCCCGTAGGCCGCCGCAATCGCCGCCGAGTCGTCGTCGGAGCCGTTGTCGGCGACGATGGCCCGGTACCCGGCCGGCATCCGGGACAGGACCCAGGGCAGGGCGCCTGCCTCGTTGAGGCAGGGCAGGACAACATCTATTTCCATGGCGCCCGACAGTACTTGGGCGGCAGGTCGCTTAGGTCCGTAAAGTGGCCCTTCGAGGCTTACGAAGCTGTGACGGTGGCGGGCGGGAGCGTGTTTCGGGCCAGTCGGGTGGTTCGCTGAGGTCATGCGCGTTCTCGTCACAGGTGCGGCGGGCTTCATCGGATCGCACATCGTGGAAACCATCCAGGCGGCAGGCCATGAAGTGCGCGGCCTGGATTCCCTCACGCCCGCCGTTCACAACGGCAGGCCCGACTATGTCTCCGGCGAGCTCATCGTCGGCGACGTGCGCGACGCTTCGGTCGTCGACGAGGCGCTGGCCGGGATGGACGCCGTGTGTCACCAGGCCGCGATGGTAGGACTCGGCGTGGACCTTTGCGACCTGCCCCGCTACGCGGACGTCAACGTCACCGGCACCGCGGTCCTGCTCGAGGCCATGGGCCGTCACGGCATACCGCGGCTGGTCTTCGCGTCCTCGATGGTCGTATACGGCGAAGGCGCGTACGACTGCACGACGCACGGACGGGTCCGGCCCGCCCCCCGCCATCCCGGCGATCTGGCCGCAGGCCGCTTCGAGCCGCGCTGCCCGCAGTGCGCGCAGCCGCTCACCACCTCGACGGTCGGCGAGGACGCAGCGCTTGATCCGCGCAACGCCTACGCCGCGAGCAAGGTGGGACAGGAGCACCTCTCCGCGAGCTGGGCCCGGCTGACCGGCGGAGCCGCGGTCGGGCTGCGCTACCACAACGTGTACGGTCCGCGGATGCCCCGCGACACCCCGTACTCGGGTGTGGCCGCGATCTTCCGCTCGTGCTTGGAGAACGGGCTTCCGCCCCGGGTGTTCGAAGATGGGGGCCAGCGCCGTGACTTCGTGCATGTCCGCGACGTGGCCCGCGCCAACCTGCTCGCCCTCGAGGCCGCTGACCGGGCGGTAGCCGGGGTGGCCGACGGGGTGGCCGACGCGGCTGCCGGGAGGGCCGGGGTGGCCGACGGGGTGGCTGCCGGAGCAGAGATGGGCGCGCTGCGCTGCTACAACGTGGCGAGCGGCGAGCCGCACACGGTCGGCGCGATGGCCAGCACGCTGGCCGTCGCTTTCGGGGGTATCGAGCCTGTCGTGACCGGTGACTTCCGTCTCGGCGACGTCAGGCACATCGTGGCTTCCCCCGCCACCGCCGCCCGGGATCTTGGTTTCCGCGCCCAGACCCGCTTCGCCGAGGGCATGGCCGAATTCGCCCACGCCCCCCTCCGCGAGCCCGCCACGCTCACCGCCGCCACCCGCTAAAGCGCCATTTTTCGTTATTGTGTGTCGCTACTACCCTCCGGGGGGTAGTAGCGACACACAATAATTTCGACAGGCGGCGAGCGTGGTACGGGAGGTGCGGGAGGGACCGAAAGGACGCAGCGGCTCAGCGGGTGCTCTGCGGGCGGTGACGCG
>Ga0302314_10006833_pt1 | contig 20586 bp, 16 predicted proteins | sample III_Palsa_N2_3_FD_200533 | JGI IMG/M metagenome (GOLD analysis project Ga0302314, IMG submission 200533) | Peat permafrost microbial communities from Stordalen Mire near Abisko, Sweden - III_Palsa_N2_3 | ecosystem: Environmental > Terrestrial > Soil > Palsa > Peat permafrost | place: Sweden... | reverse complement strand
ACCTTGACGCCAGACTCAAGTCCCAACTTGCACTCCATGTCCCAGCGCCTGAACCCGATCCCGAGCATCGCCCCCCGCTGATGGCCCCCGTCATCATCGTCGGGGCGCTGATGGTGCTGGTCTTCTGGGACACCTCGGAGGGCTGAAGGGGGCGTTTGGCCTTGCCGGGACCCGCGGGGCTGGGCACCGTCGTCGCCCTACGCGTGAAAATCGGATTCCTCGGCGGGAGCTTCGACCCGGTCCACTTTGGCCATCTCCTGGCCGCGCAGGACGCCTATGAGCAGCACGAGCTGGACCGCCTGATCATCGTGCCGGCGGCCCAGGCCCCGCTCAAGCCCACGGAGGTCCAGTCCTCCTCGGAGGACCGCCTGGCCATGATCCGCGCCGCCGTCGAGTGGGACAGCCGTTTCGAGGTGTCGGACTTCGAGCTCCGGCGGGGCGGCGTCAGCTTCACGATCGACTCCGCCCGCCACTTTAAATCGTTGTACCCCAACGATCAGCTTTTTTGGGTGATCGGAGGCGACCAGCTGCCCCAGCTGCACCTCTGGAAGGAGATCGGGGAGCTGGCCAAGATCGTGGAATTCATCTTCCTCGAGCGGCCGGGCTACCCGGTGAAGGCCGCACCCAGCATCCCGGGCCTGCGGCTGCACCGCTGCGACGGGCACCTCCTGGCCATCAGCTCGACCGAGCTGCGGGACCGCACCCGGCGCAACCTCTCCCTCGACTACTTTGTCCCGCACAAGGCGATTGTTTACATCCGCGGCAAGGGCCTGTATTCGGACCAGCGGTGAAACTAACCGAAGCGGATTCCCTGAACCTGGTGCGCCTTTGCTGCCGCGCGCTGGAGGAAAAGAAGGCGGGTGACATCCGCGTCATTGATGTGGGCGCATTGTCCTCGATCACCAATTACCTGGTGATCGGGACGGCCACCTCCGAGCCGCATGTCCGCGCCCTTCGGATCGAGCTCGAGAAGGCACTCGACTCCGCCCAGACGCATATCATTGGCGTCGAGACAAGCGGGGAAAGTGGCTGGGCCGTGATGGACGCCTTTGACGTGATGATCCACATCTTCACGCCGGAGACGCGCGGGCGGTACCGGCTTGAGCACCTGTGGCGCGACGGAACGGATGTGCCCTTGCCCGAGCTCTTCGGCGCGAAGCCGGCCAAGAAGGCGGCCCCGAAAGGCAAACCCAAGCCAGCGAAGAAGGCCCCGGCGAAGCGCGCGAAGAAGGCGAAGTAGACCCGCCGTCGCCGCCCATCCCGGAAGGGGCAAAAAAGGGGGGCAAAGTCCCTACCCAATACTACGTAGGGTTTTGGGCATTCGCAGCTTGAACCACACCCTCCGACCTCCTAGCGTCCTACTGCCCGGATTTCGGGTATGTATATTATAAATCCATAATAAAGAACAGATAAGACGCACCATGAAAAACAAAAACCGGGGCTTCACCCTCGTTGAAATCATGATCGTCGTGGTAATCATCGGCCTCCTGGCTTCCATGGCTATCCCGGCGTTTCAGAAGGTCAGAACCAACTCGCAGGACAAGGCTGTCCTGAACAACGCCCGGCAGCTATCTGCCGCCAGCGACCAATACTACCTCGAGAACGGTGTCTCGTCCGTCGCCATTACGGCGCTCATCGGACCGACCACGTACATCAAGGCGCTAAACTCAGTGGCGAATGAGACGTATCCTCTGGGGTTCACCCAAGGAATCACGATCACCATCACCAGCGTCGCCGGTCTCCGGACCATCACTTACTCTCCGTAAGCGATTTCGACATCCCAAGAACACTGCTTTCCAAACCAGCATGAATCAATCAGTTAAGACAAATTGCAGCCAAGTGGCTCTGGGTACGACTACGTATTTACGTTTGTTTTAACTTGCTGGTCTAGATATCAGTCTGTTTTATCGCCATCCTCGAATCATTCCTAACGGAATCCGTTAATCATACACCAACTAAGAAATAGGCTCTAAATGAAAATCACTAGCAATAACTCCAAGGGTTTCACCCTTGTCGAAATCATGATCGTCGTCGTCATCATCGGCCTCCTGGCCGCCATGGCGATTCCCGCCTTCCAGAAGGTGCGGACCAACTCGCAGGACAAGGCCGTCCTGAACAACGCCCGCCAACTCTCGGCCGGCGCTGACCAGTACTACCTCGAGAACGGTGTCTCCTCCGTCGCGCTGTCCGCCCTCATCGGGCCGACGACCTACGTCAAGTCGCTGAACTCGGTGGCGCTCGAGACCTATCCGCTCGGCTTCACCCAGGGCATCACGATCACCATCACGAGCGTCGCGGGCACCCGCACGATCACGTACGCCCCGTAATTTGTTAGTTCATCATAAACCAAATAACCAAATAGGCATTAAATGAAAATCAACAGCAGCAAGTCCAAGGGTTTCACCCTTGTGGAAATCATGATCGTCGTCGTCATCATCGGCCTCCTGGCCGCCATGGCGATTCCCGCCTTCCAGAAGGTGCGGACCAACTCGCAGGACAAGGCCGTCCTGAACAACGCCCGCCAGCTCTCGGCCGGCGCTGACCAGTACTACCTCGAGAACGGTGTTTCTTCCGTGGCGCTGTCTGCCCTCATCGGGCCGACGACCTACGTCAAGGCGCTGAACTCCGTGGCGCTGGAGACCTATCCGCTGGGCTTCACCCAGGGCATCACGATCACCATCACGAGCGTTGCCGGCACCCGTACGATCACGTACGCCCCGTAATCGACTTCGTGGAGGATCGTCTCCACACTCCAAGCCGCCCGCTTCCCGTGGGCGGCTTTTTTGTGGTTCGGAACCTCGTACTCGTGACATGAACGGCTCCTCGCTTGCGCCCCTCCTGCAGAACCGTCGGCTCTGGCTCTTCGGCCTGATCGCGGCCCTGTCCGGCCTGGCCGGCTTCATTCTGGTGCCCGATGCCTGGGCGCTCACGGTCGTGAACGCCACCGGCTACTGGTGCGTCCTGGTGGCCTTCGTCCTGTTCCTCTGGATGCTCTGGCGGACCTACCGGGAGGACCTGGCCGCCTTGGCGCGGCGCGGCCCGAAGGGGTTCGACTGGGCCTCGCTGGTGGCCGTGGGCCTCGGGGGCACGGTCCTCCTGGTCCACGAGTCCTTCGGGTTCAAGATCGTGATGGACGAGGTGATGCTGGTCGGGACGTCGATGAGCATGCACATGAACCGCACGGTGCTCACCCCCTTCCGGGGGAGCGACATCCAGGGGGCCTTCACGATCGTCGAGGGCGTGATGGACAAGCGGCAGCTCTTCTTCCCCTTCCTGCTCTCGATCCTGCACGACTTCCTCGGCTACCGGCCGGAGAACGCGTTCGTGCTGAATGCGATCCTGACCTACATCTTCCTCGCACTGGTCAACCGGGCGGGCCGCAAGCTGGCCGGCCCGGTCGCCGGCTGGATCGGGGTGGCGCTCTTCGCCGGCCTGCCCCTCCTGGCCCAGAACTCGACCGGCGGCGGCTTCGAGCTCCTGAACATCACCATGATCCTGGCCACGGTGCTCCTCGGCGCCCGCCTGATCGAGCAGCCGAACGACGACTCGTTCGCGGCCTTCTGCTACGCGGCGATGCTGCTGACCCAGGTCCGCTACGAATCGGCGATCTTCCTCGTCCCGGTGGTGGGGATCATCCTCTGGGTGTGGATCCGGGGCGGCCGGGTCCTCCTGCCATGGCCGGTGCTCGTGCTGCCGGTCCTCATGATCCACATGGCGCTGCACAACCGGATCTTCGACCTGCGGACCTCCGCCTGGCAGCTGCAGAGCAAGCCCGGCTACAGCACCCCGTTCTCCCTCGCCTACATCCCCGACAACGTCGCCCACGCCCTCGGCTTCTTCTTCGGCAAGCCCACCGACCAGCCGAACTCCTACATCCTGTCCACCCTGGGGGTGATCGCCCTCTTCTTCCTCGTCCTCCTGATCGTGAAGCGCCTGAAGGTGCTCGGCGAGGAGCCGCCGATCTCGGTCGCGGTGACCTTCTTCTCGGCGGGCTTCGCCCTCCAGCTCGGCCTCATGATGTGCTACTTCTGGGGCCACTTCGACGACGCGGTCATCCGGCGCCTGAGCCTGCCGACCCACCTCTGGATGGTGCTCGCCATCATGGCGGTGCTCCCGCAGTTCCCGCGGCCGGCGGTGGCGCGCACCCTCCTGGCCCTCGTGGTCCTGGCCCTCCTCGCCCAAGGCGTGCCCTCGATGGCGGCCCACGCCTACAACCAGGAGTATCTGGCCGGCCTCGAGACCCAGTGGCGGCGGGAGTTCATCAAGGCCCAGCCCCAGAAGGACTACCTGGCGATCGACAACGACTCCATCCTCTGGGTCGCCCACCAGGTGACGGCCACGACGGTCGAGGCCGCCCGGCACCGGAAGGTCGACCTCGAGTTCTTCCTCAAGACCCACACCTTCTCGAACATCTACGTCTTCCAGCGCTACATGATCGACCCGGACACGGGGCAGATGACGGTCCGCGATGGCGACGACCTCGGGCCGGACTTTGTGCTCGAGCCGGTGGTGGCGGAGCGCCTGATGATGCTCACCCAGACCCGGATCAGCCGGCTGGTGGCGATCAAGGACGGACCGGACCTGGTCAAGGGGCCGCTGCCCGACGTCCCGGTGCCGAATGACCCGAAGCTCATCGGGCAGGAGCGGAGCGCCTACCTCGAGAACTTCCTGAAGCACCTGCCATGAGGACCCTGCGGGGGCTGTTCCAAGGCGAGGGCGCGGCGCGCCGCGGCGGGATCTTCGCCGCCAGCGGGCTCCTGGCGCTCTACCTCGGGTACTTCGCCATCCCCTCGGTGACGGCGGGCCACCTGATCATCCACTTCGGGTACTACTACATCCTCGGGACCTTCTCCCTCTTCCTCTATTACGCCTGGCGGGTGGCCCGCGGCCGCCGGGAAGTCTGGATGGCCTGGCTCCGCCGGCCCGGCTGGCCGGCGGCGGCCCTGGCCATCGGCACGGTCTTCGCCGTCTGGACCGACACCTTCCGCCACAAGATCCTCTACGACGAGTTCGTGATCCAGGGGACGGCCTACGAGATGCACGTGACGAAGCAGGTGAGCACCATCCTGCGCGCCTACAACATCGGCGGGACCTGGCTGTCGATCGACACCTACCTGGACAAGCGCCCGTACTTCTTCCCCTTCCTCGTCTCGCTCCTGCACGACCTGACCGGCTACCGGATCGCCAACATGTTCGCGCTGAACGTGGCGTGCGCCGGCCTGCTCCTCGGGTTCCTCTACTGGTTCGTGCGCCAGCTGGCCGGCCGGGGGCCGGCCTTCCTCGCGGTGGCGATGATGGCGGCCCTGCCGCTCTTCGGCCAGAACGCCACCGGCGCCGGCATGGACCTCCACAACCTGACCATGATCGCGCTCGTCGCCTGCCTGGGCACCCTCTACCTGCGGGTGCCGGGCGAGGACCGGCTCTCCGTCTTCGTGCTCGGGGCCGTGCTCCTCACCCAGAGCCGCTACGAGTCGATCATCTTCATCGCCCCGACGGCGGTGGTGGTGGCGCTCGGCTGGTTCCGGGCGGGCCGGGCGATCCTGCCCGGACCGGCGCTCCTCGCCCCGCTGCTCCTCGTCCCCTACGCCTGGCACAGCCGGGTCCTCGCGGCCACGCCGGTCTTCTGGCAGCTGCAGGAGGGCCAGACCTCCGCCTTCGGCTGGAACAACGTCGCCAGCAACTTCCGCGGGGACGTCGACTTCCTCTTCAACCTCGGCCCGGGCATGGCCAATTCCTGGTACCTGTCGGTCGCCGGGCTCCTGGGGCTCGGCTGGTGCCTGGGGTCGGGGATCGCCCGCTGGCGGCGCCGGGACCGCCCGGCCCTGGCGGCGGCGGCGGTGGTGGGGATCGCCTACGGCCTCGGCATCCTCGGCCACTTCGTGGTCCTCCTCTTCTACTGGTGGGCGAAGTTCGACGACCTGATGGCGTCGCGCTTCGCGCTGCCGATGTGCCTCGCCTTCGTGATCCTGTTTTCGCTCCTCGTCCAGGGGCTGGCGCGGCTCCGCGTGCCGGCGCTGCCCATCGCCTGGCTGGGGCTCGGGGCCTGGCTCTTCGTCTGCGGCCTGCCCGCCTTCGGCCTGCGGTTCTACACCAACAACAACCTCGGCATGAAGGAGCTCGACTGGGAGCGCTCGGTCATCGAGGCGCGGCCGGGGCCGGTGCTTTTCATCTCCAACAAGTCGACCATCCCCTTCATCCTCTGGCACGACGAGGTGCTGCTCAACAACGTGGCCGCGATCAAGGGCGACGACATCCGCTACCATATGGGCCAGGACACCTTCAAGGAGGTGATCGTCTCGCAGGCGATCCGGCCGATCACCGACGACGGGCGGATGGGCGTGGACCCGGACGATGTCCTGCCCCCGACGTTCCACCTGCAGGCGATCGCCGAGAAGCGCTTCGGCGGCCGGTTGGACCGCCTGAGCCGCGTGGTCTCGATCGACCCGGCGCCCCCGGCGCCGGCCCGGCCCCCTCAGCGGCCGGCCGGCGCCAGCGTGGTCCGCTCGATCAGCTTGGTCCAGTCCCGCAGGGAGCCGCCGGTGGCCGCCGCCACCTCCTCCGCGGTGAGCCGGTAGACGAAGATCGAGTAGCCGATCACGGCGTCGGGCCGGCGGACCCGGAGGTAGTAGCAGAGGCGGGCGAGGCGCAGCTGCTGGAACTGGTTGCGGGCGGCGATCCACCGTTTCGCCGGCATCTCCCGCTCGAGCTCGGCCCGCTTGGCCGGGTCGTGGTCGAAGTCCTGGAACTTGGGCGCGAAGGCCCGCAGGACCTGGTAGTCGTGCTCGCGGTCGAGGTTCCAGGGACCCCGGACGAAGCCGTACACCTGCTGGAGGGCGGTCGCCCCGACGCAGTAGAGGCCCGGGCCGAGCGGGACGTAGGGCTCGTCCTCGTGGAAGGCGTTCAGGTAGTTGAGGCGCTTCACCGGCAGGTGGTAGTAGCGCGGCTCGCCCGTCCCGAAGTAGGCCAGGTAGGCGTCCTCGCCCGGCTGGCGGTTGGCCTGGAGCCAGGCGGCGAGGCCCGGCAGGTCCTGCCCCCAGTCGAGCGAGCTGTCGACCAGGTGGCGGTAGCCGCCGCCGGGCCCGCCGGCCAGCTCGTTGAAGTAGGCGAGGTAGTGCGGGGCGACCAGGGCGGACTCGCCGACGTGCCAGGCCAGGAGGGTGCCGAGGAGGAGTGCGCCCCGGCCCAGCGGGCGGGCGAGCCAGGCGCCGAGGGCCCCGGCGAGGATGAAGAGCACGGGGTAGGTGGGCAGCAGGTGGCGGAGCCCGATGTTCAGGTGGCTGGAGATCGAGATCAGCCAGTAGAACCCGAAGAGGGAGAGAAGGGGCGTCAGGGCCCGGAGCGGCGGCCGGCCCGGGGCGGGACCGCGGCGCAGCAGGAGCACCGCCGCAGCCGCGACCGCCAGCAGGAACGGCAGGGTGGTTTTCAGGAAGAAGGCCCAGAGGAAGAAGGTCCGCCAGCCGGTGATGCTGTACTCGCCGTTCAGGAAGGCGCCGCGCATCTGCGAGGTCTCGGCGACGTAGGCGGCGCCGTAGAGGAAGGCCTCGGGCAGGGCCTTCAGGTTCGCCAGGACGTGGATCACGGCGCCGATCCGGCCGGTGTGGGCGTACATGACCGGCCAGTCCTGGATGAACTGGTCGGCGGCCGGGACGGCGGGATTGAACGCGCTGTAGCGGAAGCCGTAGAAGGCCCAGATGATGGCGTAGGCGGCGACGGCGTGGACGCCGGCGGAGGCGAGGACCCGCCGCCACTCACCGCGGGTCGTCGCCAGGTGGACGGCGGCGCACAGGCCCAGCATCGGGAACAGGAAGACCGCGGAGAACTTGGCGACGCAGGCCAGGCCAAAGACGGTGGCGGAGAGCAGGAGCGGCCCCGGTCCCGGGCGGCCGAGGTGGCGCCAGTAGGCCCCCAGCGTCGCCGTCATGAAGAACGCCATGCAGACGTCGGAGGTGGCGTAGCCGCCGTGGGCGAGGAACGACGGGCAGAAGGCGAAGAAGGCGAGGGACACGAAGGCGCCCGGGATGCCGAAGAGGCGCTGCGACCAGAGGAAGATGAGGAGGCCCAGGGCGACGCTGAAGACCGCGGTCATCGCCCGGGCGGCCATCAGCATCGGGAAGTGGTCCTGGTCGGTCTCGTAGAAGAACTCGTGGCCCATCACCCAGGCGTCGCTCTTGGCCCAGTACTCCTGGTCCAGGTAGGGGAACTTGGCGTGGCCCAGCCACGCCGGCAGCGCCACCCAGCGCTGGGGCAGGTTGCCGTTCTCGGGCTGCAGCCGGTAGTCGTCGAACTTCCAGTAGGTGAAGCCGCCGGTCACGTGCACCAGCTCGTCCGAGGTCGTGCTCTCGCGCAGCTTGCTGCCCACCGCCATCGCGAAGTGCAGGCCCAGGAGGACGGCGACCCAGAACCAGACGGCCGGTCGGGGGCGGACGCCGATCATCGGAACGTGACCGGACCGTAGAGGGCGTTCAGCACCTCCTCGTTCGTGAGCTGGAAGATGAGGAAGGTGTAGGCCGGCTGGGCCAGCGGCTGCTTGGTGCGCAGGTAGTGGCAGAGGCGGGCGAATTGGTACTCCTCGAAGGCGATGCCCTCGGGGAGGGTCATGTGCCGGTGGGTCTTCTCCATCTCGAGGACGCCGGCGAGCAGCTCCTGGTAGTGCTTCTCCTTCGCCCGGTCCCATGGGCCGCGGGCCTCCGTGTAGACCTGCTGGAACTGCGTCACGCTTATGATCCAGAGGCCGCCGCCCAGCGGCGCCGGATACCGGCGGCCCTCGGGCCGGAGCTCGAAGTTGGCGTCGCCGATGCGGGTGCCGGGGATGTGGTAGTAGACCACGTCGCCCGAGCCGAAATAGGAGACGAACACCGGCCCCTGGGGCGGGTGCTCGTCCAGCCAGTGCCGGACCGCGGGCAGGTCCTGGCCCCAGTCGAGGGAGCTGTCGACCAGGTGGTGGTAGGCGTCGGTGGGCCCGACCAGTTCATTGAAGTACGCGAGGTAGTGCGGCCGGATCCAGACCGACTCGGCCGCGAACCAGGCCGCGAGGAGGGCGACGGTGGCGCCGACCCGGCGGGTCGGCATCGCGAACCACGAGGCGGCCCCGGCGGCCATGACGAAGAGGACGGGATAGACCGGCATGATGTGCCGGTGGCCGATGTTGAGCCCGGTCGTGAGCGAGAAGGCCCAGTAGACGGCGAAGAGCGCGAGGAGGGGCGACCAGGCGTAGAGTCGCCGGCGCCAGTCCCAGTCCCGGCGCCGGAGGAGCAAGGGGGAGGCCGCCGCCAGCCCGATCAGCCCGAAGAGCGCGAGCGGGGTCTTCACCAGGGTCGTGTAGGGGAAGAACAGGGCCCAGCCCGTGCTCCGGTAGGCGCCGTTCAGGAATGACTTGCGGTAGTGGGAGAACCGGTAGGTGTGGGCGAAGCCGTAGAGGTAGGACTCGGGCAGGAGCTCGTGGTGGCGCAGGAAGCGGAAGACCGTCACCTCGGGCCCCTGCTGGTCCTCCAGCACGTCCCAGCCCACCAGGGACCGGAAGCGGCCGGGCTCGATGTGCTTCGGCATGGCGTAGCGAAAGCCGTAGGCTGCCCAGATGACGGCGATCGCCAGCGCGCAGGCGACGAGGGTGGCGGCGATCAGCGCCCAGGCCATCCGCCCGCGGCCCACGATCTCGGCGCCGAACGGCCATCCCGCCTCCAGGCGGTCCCGGCCGGTGAGGCGGACCACCCAGAGGAAGGCGCACATCGGGGCGATGAGCGGCGCCGAGAACTTGGCCACGCAGAGGAGGCCGAGGACGAGGCCGAAGAGGAGGGTCCGCCCCACCGTCAGCCGGTGGGCGAGCGCCCAGAAGGCCGTGACCGCCGCCAGGAACATGGCGGTGGCGGTCATGTCGCTCGTGATCAGGGCGCCGTTCGCGAGCATGGTCGGGCAGAAGGCGAAGAGGAGCGCGGCGAGGACCGCCGCCCGGTCGCCGTGCAGCCGGCGGGCCCAGACGAAGACCAGCCCCCCGGCCAGGACGCCGAAGAGCGCGATCATCCGCCGGCCCTCCCGGAGCATGGCGGCCAGGTCGTTGCCGTTCTGGTAGAACCACTGGAAGCCCAGGTCCCAGACGTCGGAGATCCGCCAGGGGTTCTGGTCGAGTGTCGGGAACTTGAGCGGCTCGTGGAGCAGCGGCAGGGCCGCCCACCGCTGGGGCAGGTTGCCGTTCTCGGGCTGCAGCCGGTAGTCGTCGAACTTCCAGTAGGAGTAGCCCGCCGTCAGGTGCGCGATCTCGTCGCCGGTCGTGCACTGCTGGTCGGAGACGCTGGTCGCCATCCACCAGTAGAGCGCGAGGAGCGCGGCGCCGAGGAGGTAGGGGAGGCGGCGCGTCATGCGGCCGCCCTCCCGGCGGCCCGGCGGTTCGCGACCGCCTGGGCGAAGGCCCCGAGCGCCACCGCCTGCATCGCGAAGAGCGGCAGCTGGTGGCGGTCGTTGTTGTTCACCAGGACGTAGGGCAGCAGCATCGCGCACCCGATCACGAGGGCCCAGTCCGCCGGGGGCCCCATCTTGCCCCGCCCGAGGAGCGCGGCGCCGAGGAGGGCGGCCACCGGCACGCCGGCGGAGAGGAAGCCGACGGCGATCGGCCACGGGCCCCGGAACTCGGCGTCAAAGGCGGCCCGGCGCGCGGCCCAGTCCGCGAAGATCGCCGGCGCCTCGGCGAGGCCGAGGCGGCGGAACCGCTCCTGCTCGGCGGCCGGGGCGGCGTCGATGCGGGTCCAGAGGGCGCCGGCCTTCCCGCCGAACGGGATCAGTTCGCCGGCGGCCACGAGCCGCACGGCGTCGTCCTGCCGGAAGGGGTAGCGGGTGGCCTCGCCGCCGCCCTCCCGGCGGCAGAACACGGCGGCGACGTAGATCCGGCGCAGGAGGTTGCCGGCGAAGTGCGCCGGGTCGGCGCGCAGCGCGGCCCGGGCCGGGGCCCGGAAGGAGTCGACGTAGGCCACCTCGCCCAGCTCGGAGTAGCGCTGGAATTCCCGGACATCGAAGAAGGGCAGCCGGCGGAGCACGGTCTCCATCCTGGGGAGGCCGTCGGCGGAGTCGACATTGGCGAGGTGCAGCTCGAACCAGCCGTTGGACTTGAGCGGGATGAACCTTCCCAGCGCCTCGGCGTTGCGGACCGCCCAGCCCGCCACGGCCAGGGCCGACGCGGCCGCCGCCACCAGGGGCAGGACGAGGCCGCGGGGCTGCCGGCGCCGCTGCCACGCCAGGAGGAGGACGACGAGGCCGACCGCCGCCGCGAGCCCGGCATTCTCCAGCGGGGCGAGGAAGGCGACCGCGACCAGCGCCGCGCCCCCGCGGGGCCCCGCCGTCCGCCGGACGGCGAGCGCCGACCAGAGGAGCGCGGCCGAGAGGAGGAGGTCGAGCCAGGCCTCGCTCAGCACCTGGAGGGGGCTGCCGGGCAGGAGGGCGGCGTAGAGGAGGAAGGACGCCGCGGCGGTGGTGCGGAGCGCGGCGCCGTAGGGCGCCAGCGCGGAGAGGAGGAGGGCCAGCGCGCCGGCGAGCCCGAGGACGGAAAGGACGAGGAGCGTCCCGGCGGCCGCGGCGGTCTTGACCCCGCAAACCGCAAAGACCCCGGCCTCGACCCACACCGGCAGGGGAGAGACCCAGGCGGTGGCGCCGGTGCCCCCGCTGAACGGATCGCTGAAGCCCCGGCCCTCGACCAGGGCGGCCGCCACGTTCCCGGGCTCGGCCCAGTCATACATCCCGGGGGCCAGCTTCGGGACGTTGCGGGCGAGCGCCACGCCCGCGAGCACGAGCAGGCCCGCGAGGGCGAGGAGCCGGGTTGGACCCATGGGCCGTGCTCAGCGCCGCGGCGGCTTCACCAGGTAGATGGGCCGCTGCTTCACCTCGTCGTAGACCCGGCCGAGGTACTCGCCGAGGACGCCGATCCCGATGAGCTGGATGCCCCCGAGGAAGGTGACCAGGGCGACCAGGGTGGTGAAGCCGGTGGTGGCGGTCTCGATCCCGAGCAGGCGCTTGACGATGAAGAAGAGGCCGAGGGCGAAGCCCAGGCCGCTCACGAGGATGCCGGTGTAGGTGAGGAAGCGCAGCGGCAGGTAGGAGAAGCTGAAGAAGCCGTCGACCGCGTAGCGGACCAGCCGCCGGAAGGTCTGCTTGGGGGCGCCCGCCGCGCGCTCCTGCCGGTCGTAGGCGACGTCGGCGGTGGCGAAGCCGATCCACGACCGCAGCCCGGGGAAGAAGCGGTGGCGCTCCGGCAGCTGGACGAAGGCCTGGAGGGCGTGGCGGCCGAGGAGGCCGAAGGTGCCGGTGTTCGACTCGATCGGGATGTCGACCAGCTTGCCGAAGACGGCGTGGAAGAGGTCGAATCCGGCCCGGCGGACGCCGGTCTCCTGGCGGGAACGGCGGACGGCGCGCACCACCTCGGCGCCCCCGCGCCAGGCGGCGACGAGTTCCGGGATCACCTCGGGCGGGTCCTGCAGGTCGGCGTCCATCGTGACCGCGGCGTCGGCCGCCTGGGCGGCGGCGAGGCCCGCGGCCAGCGCGCCCTGGAAGCCGAAGTTGCGGGAGAGCTCGACCAGTTCGAAGCGGGCGTCGCGCCGGCCCTGGGCCACGATGAGCTCGGCCGAGCGGTCCCGGCTGCCGTCGTTCACGAAGATCGCCCGCCAGGCGCAACCGCCGTCGGCCTGGATCAGCGCCTCCAGGCGCGCGAAGAGCTCGGGCAGCACCTGCTCCTCGTTGAACACGGGGATGACGATGGCGACGGTGGGTCTGGTCTCGGTCATGCTGGGCGGGACGGGCCGGGGAGCCGCCCGCAATCTCGGGAAAAATCGGCCGCCCGGCGATGCATTTCGGGCGCCGGGGGGCGCCTCAGAAGACGTTGTACTTCAGGATCGCCCACAGCGCCCGGAAGCCGTCCCGCCAGCCGATCTTCTTCCCCTCCGCGTAGGAGCGGCCGTAGTAGCTGATGCCGACCTCGTAGATGATCACGTTGAGCTTCGACACCTTGGCCGTGATCTCCGGCTCGAAGCCGAACCGGTTCTCCTCGATCGTTATCTTCTGGAGCACCTCCCGGCGGAACACCTTGTAGCAGGTCTCCATGTCGGTGAGGTTCAGGTTGGTGAACATGTTCGAGAGCAGCGTCAGGAACTTGTTGCCGACGCTGTGCCAGAAGTAGTGGACCCGGTGGGGCTCGCCGCCCATGAAGCGCGACCCGAAGACCACGTCGGCCTTCCCGTCGATGATCGGGCGCATGAGCTTCGGGTACTCGTTCGGGTCGTACTCGAGGTCGGCGTCCTGGACGATCACCGCGTCCCCGGTGGCGGCGGCGAAGCCGGTGCGCAGGGCCGCCCCCTTGCCCTGGTTCACCTCGTGGAAGATGATCCGGTCGACCATCGACTCGATCTGGGTCCGCAGGACGTCGCGGGTCCCATCCCGGGAGCAGTCGTCGACGATGATGATCTCCTTGTCGGGGTAGGGTGAGCTGCGCACGCGCTCGACCAAGGTGCGGATGGTCTTGGCCTCGTTGTAGCAGGGGATGACGATCGACAGCTTCATACGCGAAAGGGCGGAGGATGGAATGCGCCCCCGGACAACGGAAGCCAATTTGCGGCCCGGCCGCCGCCGGCGAATTCCCGGGTTGAGGTGAGCCCGGTTTCCGCCCACACCTTGGCGGTGCCCGCCCCCGCGCCGTCGCGCCCGCGAACCTTGCTGCCCGCCGCAGCCGTCGCGCTCCTCGTGGCGGCCGGCCTGACGGCGTTCTGGGCGGCCAGCCGCAGTTACGCCTGGCCGGGCCCGGCGGCGGCCGAGGCGAGCAACCTCGTCGTCGCGGGCTTCCGCTCCGGCCACGCCTGGATGGACAAGGCCGCCCCGCCCGAACTCGCGGCCGCCGCCAACCCGTACAAGTTCGGCACCTACCGCCCGTTCCTCGGCCCCCCCTGGAACCTGTCCGACCTCAGCTACTACCGCGGGCACCTCTATGCGTACTTCGGGGTGACCCCGGTCGTGGTCCTCTTCTGGCCCTACCGCGTCCTGACCGGCGGCTACCTGCACGAGGCGCATGCGGTGCTCCTCTTCGGCCTCGCCGGCTACGCCCTCTCGGTCGGCCTGGCCCTGGCCCTCTGGCGCCGGTACTTCCCGGCGGTCGGCTCCGACTTTGGCGCCGCCGCGGCGCTCCTCCTCGGCTCCGCGACCACGCTGCCGGTCTTCCTCGTCCGCCCCGGCCTCTACGAGGTCTCGATCAGCTGCGGCTACGCCTTCGTCATGCTGGCCCTGGCGGCCCTCTGGCAGGCCTGGCACCGGCCGGGGGCCCGGCGGCGCTGGGCGGCGGCGGCCGGCCTCGCCTTCGGGCTCGCGGTCGGGGCCCGCCCCTCCCTCCTCTTCGCCGCCGCGGTGGTGTTCCTGCCGGCGCTCGGGCTCGGCTGGGCGCGCCGCCGGGATGCCCAGGCCGGGCCGTGGCTCGGGACTTTCCTCGCCGCGCTCCTCCCGCTCGCGGCCGTCGGCGCCGCGCTCGCCTGGTACAACGCCCTGCGCTTCGACCACCCGCTGCAGTTCGGCCACGACTACCAGCTGTCGGGCAACGACGTCTACGGCACGCGCTCGTTTGATCCCCGGTTCGCCTGGGACAATATCCGCCTCTACTTCCTGGCCCCGGTGCGCTGGCACCTGGGCTTCCCGTTCATCTGGGAGCCGGTGATCCCGGCGCTCACGCCCGGTCATCTCCCGATCGAGTTTTTCTTCGGCGCGCTCGTGAACATGCCGATCCTGCTCCTCGCCCTCGCGGCGCCGCTGGCCTGGCGGGCCGCCGGCGGGGTCCCGGGGCCGACCGCCGTCCGCGGTCTCCTGCTGGGACTCGCCCTGCTCTTCGTCGCGACGGTCGTGCCCATCTGCTGCTACGCCGGGGCCACCAGCCGCTACTTCCTCGATTTCCTGCCGGCCCTGGCGCTCCTGGCGGTCCTCGGCTGGCTGGCGGCGGAGGCCCGCCTGGATCCCGTCCGGGGCACCCTGTGGGTCGTGCTCGGCTATTCGGCGGCGATCTGCTGGATCCTCGCGCTCGCCCTCAGCCTCTTCTTCCAGGGCGGCGAGGCGGGCGTCCGGCTGCTTCAATCCGGCCGCGTGGACGAGGGGATCGCCGTCTACCAGCGCCTCGGCGTCATCAACCCCGACTTCCGGCCCAAGGCGGAGCTCGCGATCGGCGCGACCCTCCTGGGCCAGGACCGGCCGGCGGACGCCGTCCCCCACCTGCAGGCGGCGCTGCGGGCGCGGCCCACGCTGGCCACGGCCGATTTCGACCTCGGCAGCGCCTTCATCCAGCTCGGCCGCTGGACGGAGGCCGCGGCGGCCTTCCGCGAGGCCACGCGGCTCGACCCGGCCGACGCGGAGGCGGAGGGGAGCCTGGCCACCGCCCTCGCCCGGATGGGCCGTCTGAACGAGGCCGCGGATCATTTGCGGGCGGCGATCCGGATCGACCCCAGCCGCGCCGGTTATCGGCAGGCGCTCGAGTCCCTGGAGAAGTCCATGGTCCCCGCGCGACCCTAAAGGGGAACGCTCAGGGGGCGACGGTGGTCGCGGCGGCGACGAAGGGCGCGCCCGGCGGCACCGTCTCCCTGAGGGAGACGAGGGGGGCGAAGGCCGCGGAATCAAACGCCCGGGAGGAGTGCGCCTCGAAGGTCGCCGTCGGCAGCGCGAGGATGAAATGCTCCCGGCGGTCCGCGCGCTCGGCCGGCGGCACGGTGTCCCAGTAGGGGTGGGCCGCCGGCGGGTAGAGCCAGGGGGCCGAGAGGCGCAGGTGCAAGGTTCCGTTCGGGACGGCGATGGGGTCCGTCTCCAGGATGACGCGCAGGTTGGCGACGACGAGCAGCTTCACGCGACCCGGGCCGGCCGGCGCCAAGAGCAGCTGGTTCCGCATGGAGGGCGCGCCGCTGGCGACCAGCGCAGATTCCTCCGCCACCGGTCCCGGCACTTTGAGGTCGAGGTCGAGCGGGCCGAAGCGGGCGCCGTGGGCCTGGGCCCACCACCAGCTGGGGTAGTCCAGGAGGTGGGCGGCGGCGGCGTAGGTCCGCGGCTCCGTCATCGCCATGAAGCCCCGGAAGCCGGCGGAGGCGAGCCAGACGGCCGCCACGCTCCAGGCCGCCGCGGCCCAGACGAGCCCGCGGGCCGCGCGCCGCCGGGGGCTGCCCGTGAGGCGTGCGGTGGCGACCAGGAGGCCGACGGCCGTCACGACCGTCCAGCCCTCGAGGAGCTCGGTGACGTAGCGCGAGCAGGCGCCCGCGAAGCAGAACAGGACGGCCGCGGCCAGGAAGGAAACCACCGCGCCCGCGATCAGGAGGAGGCGCAGCGGGGCCGTGGCGGAGTCCCCCTTCCGGCGCGAAATCCACGCCAGGGCCAGCAGCCCGGCCAGGTGGACGGGCATCACGAAGAGTATCCCTTGCATCTCCTCGGTCGCGATGTACCCGGACGGGAGGTCGGTCGGCCAGGTGGCGCGTAGGAAGGGAAAGAACGGGCTCAGCGCGGGGAGGGCGGAAAGGTAGAGGTGGGCATTGGCCGCGATATAGGCCGGGTCGAAGTGCCGGACGTGCCGCTCGTCCATGCCCCAGAGCTGGTAGCTTTGCCCGAACTCCGCCCAGCGGCCGAAGCGGGCGTGGTTGTAGAAAAGAAGCGCGACGCCGCCCAGGGCCGCGAGGGCGGCCGCGAGGAGCGGGCCCCTCCACCGGACGGCGCGCAGGCCGCCGGGGCCGAACGGCACGAGGAGAAGGAGCACCACCGCGCCGGCCCCAAAGAGGCTCGTCACGCGCGAACCCATGAGGAGGGCGAGCGCCGCCCCGGTGGCCGCCCCCCAGAGCGGGCGGCCGCCCGATTCGCGAAATCTCCAGAAGAAGTAGAGCGCGGCCCACAGGCATGCCTCGGCCGCCACGATCGGCAGTTCCCACACCCCCGGTCGGCGCAGCGTCACCGGCAGCCACGAGGCGTGGAAGGTCACGAGGATGACGGCGGCCAGGGCCCAGGCGCCCACCTCGGGGAAAAACCGCCGGCGCACCTCCCAGATGAGGCGCCCGAGGAAGGCCAGCGCCAGGACGGCAAAGACCGCGACGGCGGTGCGCTGCGCCATGCCGTGGCCGGTCAGGAGGCGCCAGGGGACCATGAGCACCAGGGCCGGGGTCGGGCCGTAGTAGAGGTAGTACTTGCCGGCGTAGAGGCTCGCGTCCCAGAGGCGGTAGGGAAGGTTGGCGGTGGGATCGTAGGGATCGGGCAGCCGCAGGAGCGCCGCGTCCGGTTCCAACGAGAGGAAGGTGTGCCCCTGGACGAAGCCCTCCGCCAGGTACTCGTAGTGGTGCCACGGGTTCATGGGGCTGTGCTCGAAGGGCTTCACCCCGCCCGTGAGCCAGAACGTGGCGCCGGCGCAAAGGAGGAAGGCGGCCACGGCGGCCGCGCCGCCCCGCGCCGCGGGACCGGTGGTCATGGGGCGGTCCCCCGGGCCGCCAGGTCCTGCCGGGCGGCGGCGGCGATCGCCAGCGCGTCGGGGTGCCAGGGCTGGAGCTGCAGCGCCGCGTTGGCCTCGGCGAGCGCGGTGGTGTCATCGCCGACCGTGTAGGCGGCCCGGGCGAGGAGCGCATGGTCCTGCACATAGGTCGAATGGTCGGCCACGCCGCCCAGGTTGGAAAAGGCGATCCCGGCCGCCAGGGCGGCGGCCGCGGCCAGGAACCCCTGGCGGCGGGCGGTCCAGCCGGTCCAGAAACGGGGGGCGGCGAGCGCCCCGCCCGCCAGGGCCGCGAGGAGCGCGGCCAGCGGCAGCCGGAACCGGGCACTGACGAAGAAGAGGACGACCGAGGCCGCGACCAGGAGCGCGGCGCCGCCGGCCAGCGCCGCCTGCGCCGGAGATTCGGCCAGCAGGCGGGCATAGCCGGCCACGCCGAGGACGAGGAGCAGTCCCCAGCAGACCGGGTTCCAGCGAAGCCAGGGGGAGCGGGCCTTGTGGAAGGCGAAGGTCTTGTTGTTGTACTGCTCCCAGTTGTTGAGGAGCGCGTACGCCTTGCGGACCAGGAGCGCCGACCAGCGGAGCGGGTGGTGGATCGCCTCGTCCCGGAAGCGCGCGCGCCAGTGGGCGTTCATGCGCGCGACCTCCGCCGGCGCGCCGTTCGTCTCCTGCTCGTAGAGGAGCACCGACTCGACGCGCGCCGGGTTCTGGCGGGCCAGCGCCGGCGGCAGGCTCACGCTCTGGGTGTAGTAGCGCCCGTTCGCCCCCGGGCGGTTGGCGGCCCAGAGGTTGTAGGCGCCCTGCCAGGGCAGGAACCCGGGCACGCCCGAGACCCGTCCCTGCCAGGCCGACGCCCCGGCGAAGAGCAGGAGCCCGGAAAGGGCGGCCGCGCCCCGGGGGCCCCGTCCCCGCGGGAGCGCCCAGGCCGCGACGACCAGCGCGGTCCAGGGCAGGAGGAAGTTGGGGCGGACCAGCGTGGCCAGGGCCCAGCCAACGCTGGCACCCGCCCAGGCGCCGGGACGCGCGCTCCTCCAATCCGCGGCCAGGAAATTGAGGCCGCCGAGGAAGAGGGTGAGCGCGAGCGTCGCGTCGAGCGCCTGGGTCGCGTAGTGGACAAAGACCGGATCCAAGGCGAGGAGGAGGCCGGCCAGGATCCCGGCCCAGGGTCCGAACCAGTGGCGGGCGAGGAGGGCCACCAGGGCCGCATTCGCGGCCTGGAGGACGGCTCCGAGGGCGAGCGCCGCGGGAAAGAGCCCGGCGGCCGGGATGCCCGCGGCCCGCAGGCCGGCGAGGAGGAGCGCGTAGCCCGGCGCCCGGTAAAAGGGTTCCGCCGGCAGGGTGCCGCCGAAGATCGCCGCCGCCAGGTCGAGGTTCTCCCGCTCGTCGAGCACCGGGACCCGGCCGAGCGGCGTGGTGAGATACCAGGTGAGGTGGCCGAGCGCGTAGGCGAAGGCCGCCGCGGCCGGCAGCGCCAGCACCACCCACGGGGCGGGCGGGCGGTAACCGGATGCTTGGGCGGGGGAGGCCACCGCTGCGATCACAACGCAGGCCCCGGCGCCACGCGAGCCCGTTGTCAGCCGCGGCCCGGCGAGTTCTTGACGGTCCGATCCGCGGGCGGGAGGCTGGGGCATGTCGACCGGCCCCGCCCGCGCGCCCAAGAAGATCCCCGTCCTGCCGCTGGTGGCCGGGGTGGTCGTGCTGGGCGTCCTGGCCTTCCTCGTCCTCCGTCGGCTGGACTTCCGGGCGCTCGAGGCGCAGGGGCTGGCGCTCATCCGCGGCGCCGGCCCGTGGGCGTTCTTCGGCGCCGCGGCCCTCCTGCCGGCGGTCGGGGCGCCGCTGTCGGCCTTCACGATCACGTCGGCCGAACTGTTCGCGCCGACCCTGACGCTGCCGGGGGTCATCGCCGCGATGCTCGCGGCGATCCTGGTCAACCTGGCGCTCACCTACTGGCTCGCCCGCTATGCGCTGCGCCCCGTGATCGCGCGGATCGTCGCCCGCTACGGGTACTCGATCCCGACCGCCACGAAATCGACCGCCCTCTCGGTGACCCTGGCGCTGCGGCTCACGCCGGGGCCGCCCTTCTTCCTCCAGTCCTACCTGCTGGGGATGGCGGAGGTTCCCTTCCTCCTCTACATGGTGGGATCCTTCTTCTGCCAGATGCCGTGGGCGCTGGGGGCGATCATCCTCGGCAAGGGCATGTTCAACGGGAACCTGAAGGTGGTGATCACCGGCGTCGGGCTGATCGTCGTCGCCGGCCTCATCGTCCAGCAGGTGCGCAAGCGCTATGGCCCCAAGCCCAGCTGAGGACGGCGAGTCCCGGCCGCTGACCGTCTCGGAGCTGACCCGCCGGGTGCGCGACCTCCTGGCCGCGGGGATCGCCCCCTGCTGGGTGAAGGGGGAGGTCTCCAACCTGCGCACGGTGGCGAGCGGGCACTCCTACTTTTCGCTGAAGGACGCCGGCGCGCAGCTGCCGGCGGTCATGTTCCGGTCGGCCGCGGCGCGGCAGACGGTGAAGCTCCGCGACGGCCTGCAGGTCATGGCCTTCGGCGAGGTGGACGTTTACGAGGCGCAGGGCCGGTACCAGCTGGTCGTCCGGAACCTGGTCGACGCCGGGGTCGGCGACCTCCAGCGCCAGTACGAGGCCCTCAAGCGCCGCCTGTCCGACGAGGGCCTCTTTGACGCCGCCCGCAAGGTGCCGCTGCCGGCGATGCCCGCGGTGGTCGGCTTTGTGACCTCCCCGACGGGCGCGGCGGTCCAGGACTTCCTGCGCATCCTGCTTCGCCGCGGCTGGACCGGGCGCGTGGTGGTCCTCCCCTCCAAGGTCCAGGGCGAGGGGGCCGCCCTGGAGATGGCGGCGATGCTCGAGCTCGCCGCGGAGCTGGGAATCTTCGACCTGCTCGTCATCGGCCGGGGCGGCGGCAGCATCGAGGACCTCTGGGCCTTCAACGAGGAGCCGCTCGTCCGGGCGGTGGCCGCCTGCCGGGTGCCGATCATCTCGGCCGTGGGCCATGAGATCGACTTCACCCTCTGCGACTTTGCCGCCGACCGGCGCGCGGAGACCCCGAGCGCCGCGGCGGAGCTGATCTCGAGCGAATTCGTCCGCTTCGCCGAGCGGACCGGGGCGGCGCGGGCCGCCG
>Ga0302314_10006832_pt1 | contig 20587 bp, 18 predicted proteins | sample III_Palsa_N2_3_FD_200533 | JGI IMG/M metagenome (GOLD analysis project Ga0302314, IMG submission 200533) | Peat permafrost microbial communities from Stordalen Mire near Abisko, Sweden - III_Palsa_N2_3 | ecosystem: Environmental > Terrestrial > Soil > Palsa > Peat permafrost | place: Sweden... | reverse complement strand
CCCGATGGCCAGGGCAAGCGTTAGTCCCATCGCATAGGCGCCATAACGATAGGTATTGAGTTCGATGTCGGTATCGGGAAGCGTCAGGGCGGTGATCGCCGAACCGAGACAGATGATCAGCGTCGAGGCCAGCATGAGCTGGGGGTTCGCGGGCGCCACGAAGGCAGGTCGTTGGTTCATTGCAAGGCTCCCGTATAGGCTGCCCGCATGTCGCGCGCGATCACCGACCAGACATGGTTCCGCTCAACAAGCGCCCGGCCAGCTTGGCCCGCAGCCTCAAGCACAGGGGTGTCGGTAAGAACCGAAGTCAATACCGGCATGATCGTTTCCGGCGATACCCCGATCTCGAATGCGGCCCCAACGTCGAACCCCTTCGGCAGATTGCATGCCGCGGTCATGAACACCGGCAAACCATATGACCAAGCCTCCAGGACCGCCAGCGGCATACCCTCGCTAAAACTGGGCAGGATGAAGGCCGACGCCGACTGGAACGCGGCCTCCTTTTCCGCGCCGAACACCGGACCGATGAATTCGACATCGTCTTCTATCATTAGATTTTTCGCGAGCGACTCCAGACTCGCAAGCAGTCCGATCTCATCCCAGCCGGCGATACGCAGGATCCAGCCCTTGCGAACGGCGGGCGGCGTCGCGGCCCAAGCCTCGATCAGCGGCGCCAGGCCCTTCTTGGGATGCAAACGGCCAACAAAAAGCAGCGATCGCTTCCCGTATGGGCGTCGCAACGGCGCGGGGTGCGACGGTAGAGTCACCCCGTTTGCAATTGTGACAATGGGCGCGCGCCATCCCCCCGCGGCGATCGCCTCCGCCTCAGCGGGGTTAAGAGCGTGAATGAAGCGCGCTCGACGCAGCAGACGACCTTCCCAGAGGCTCCGCGACAGCTTTTTCTTCCACCAACTCCGGCGGAGCGCCCAGGGGTCGAGCATTCCGTGCGGCGACACGACAACGGCCCCGCCGGTTCGTTGCATCCAAGCTGCCGTTGCGCGGGCCGCGACGCCCCAAACGCCATGCACATGCACCAGATCGGGTTTGTGATCCAGCAACGCCTTGGTCAGTGCTTGCCCGAGCACGCCGGCCGCGAAACCGCTTAACATTGTGAGTTTCGGCGCGGCCTCAGCCCAGGTTGGCCGGTCAAGCTCGGACCAATCATCCCCACCAGACAGCACGATGACGTCTTCGCCATTGGCGATCATCGCCAGGGCCAGGCCCTTTACGCTCTCAAATATGCCGCCCGCGAAGCGAGACGATGTGTCGAGTACGTGGACAATTTTCATACCGGCGCGCGGTCGGTGATCAGGACTCCACCGAGGCAGAAGCCATTGCAACTACAGTTCGTCGAGGAGCCTTCAACGCACGGCGGCACGAGGGTCTGGCTAATCGTTTGGACCATCGCCGTTGGCCCCCCAACTGATCGTCCGGCGTGCCAACTCAGTCTCCACTTCGCGCAATGCGCACCGCCAGCTGTCTCAAGAACCAGCTTGACAAGCCGTTCGCGGCGCGCGGCGGCGCCGCCGTTACGGCGGCGTTCACCGCGGCCAACAGCCCTTCACCGAACCGATCCGGGCCATAGTCCGCAACGATCGCTTGTCCTCGCGCTCCCATCGCGGCGCGATCCGCCTCCGGCGCGGCAAGACCGGTGAGCCGTCTGGCGATGTCGGCGATATCGAGCGGATCGACCAGCCATCCGTTGATTTCGTGCGCAACCAGGTCGGCGGCGCAGCCGCAGGTGCGCGAGACAATCACGGGCAATCCGGCCGCCATCGCCTCGTTCACAACCAGACCCCACTGCTCCACGGTGCTGATATGCACGAAACCGCCAGCCAAACCGTAGAACGCGGGGAGGTCGTCATACTGTTTGAACCCCATGAACCTCACCGCGGCGCCCAAACCGAGCGCCGCGGCCCTGGCTTCCAGCCCGTGGCGCAGAACACCGTCCCCAAGCAACACCAGGCTCCACGCATCCGGACCCGCCCCGGCGCGATAGGTGGCGAACGCGTCCAACAAACGCGAGAGATTTTTCTTGTCGATGAAGCGGCAGGAGGCGAGGAAATAGCGCTCCGGCAAGCCAAACTTAGCGCGGACTGCTTCGGCGTCAGCCCGCGCCGCCGCTGCGCCGGCCTCGAAGTAGGCGTTGTCGACCGCGTCATAGCCGATGAAGGTCCGGTCTGGACGAACGCCCAGGGCTTCGACGTAGGCGCGCTGCGGTTTGCCTCCGACCAGCGCGGCGTCGCATTGACGCAGGATGTGGCGCTTGACGAGTTCGCGCCAACCGACCCGGACGGCGTCGTGCTGGTTGGATTCCGACATCACCACCACCGGCCGGCCGCGTACGCGCGCCCAGCTGAGCATTGTCAGCGCCTCGCCGTAGGACCAACCCGTAACGCACACCACCTCCGGGTCGAGCGCATCAAGTGCGGCATGAACCGCGGCGGCGACCCGTTTGGGCGCCATGGCGTCTACGGCCTCATCGACGAACAGGGTGTGTCGTTCGAACCGCTCGTCACCCTGCCGCGGCTCCCAGGCGTAGACCACGCTGCGACGCGACCCTTCGATGCCAACCACATCCATGCGGTCCGCGGCGGCGTTGATCCGCGCGAGGATATAGGGACTGAACATGCGAAAATAGATCGCGACGCGCAGTCCTGGTCGCCCCGATATTGGCGTCGATGTCGTTGGCTTTGCCACCGGTCAGAAAAAGCTGGGACGGGCAAGGGCCCACGCGGCGACGTGGTGGATCACGCTGAACTGCCCGTCGGCGAGAGCGGCGTCGATTGCCGACGGACGCATCAGGCGAATCTCCGCGGACTCAAGATCATCGGCCTGCGGCGCGGCCACATGCGTGCAATCGCGCGCGGCGAAATAGTGACCGAGCGATCCGCGTTGATTTCCGTTGTCCACATAGTCGCCCAAAATCTCCAGCGCCCCGGGTGCATAGCCGGTTTCTTCTAGCAGCTCTCGCCTGCATGCCACGTCAGGCGCCTCGCCCGGCTCGACTAAACCCGCAGGGAAACCAAGGCCGTAGCGGCGTGGACCGTGTTTATATTGCCATAAGGTGATGATCTCGCCTGTGGGCAGCTGGGGTACGCAAAGGGAAAAATTTGCCAACTCTACCTGGAAGAAGTCCTCAATCACCAGTCCGACGTCGGTTCTGATCCGCTCGCGGGCGACCACAACGTAGGGGCGGGCGGCGAAAACCTCCTTGTGCTCTAACACTTGCCACGTAACATTGCTCATTCGGCGAAGCTTCGGAGGTGCGACGTTTTCTCCGAGCGAACTGAATTCGCACGCCTCATGCCCGCTGGCATATCGCCTCTTTGTGACATGGCAAATCACCTATCCGGGTTTGTATGGGAAGGCGACCGGCAATTCCAGGACCTCCAGTCGCCTACGTTCGCCCACGTCCATCACGGGAGCTGTCCCTGCCAAGTTTGCAACAATGTTTCAATCCATATTGCAGAATCGAACGTCAGCCACGTGAACGCGTCAGCCACGCTCCATCCCAACCAGTCGCCGAGAACAGGCATAAAGCATGCCCCGAATGTGCGCCTCATATCCGCCGCGGCAGCGCCCGCGACAAGCTCTTGACTGCATAGGCCACCTCGCTATGCATTGGCGTGGACGGGGGATATTCGACGCCCATTCGCGGACGATAAGTGGCAGTCGTCCGTGAGCACAGCGATAGCTGAGCTGGGCCGCCCGGACCGGGGATCAGCATGACGCTCGCGGATCGCATGGCGGCCGTAAACTACCGGCCGTCGGGCTTTGATTATATGCGCCTGTCCCTGGCGGCCTCCGTTGTCACCATGCATACGGTAATCGTCAGCTATGGACAGCTGACCGAGATCGCCATGTGGCACTCGCCTCTTCGGCCAGCGCTCCGGCTTATCCTGCCGATGTTCTTTGCGCTCAGCGGATTTCTTGTGGCCGGCAGCCTTGAGCGCTGCCGGACGATCGGCATGTTTCTTGGGCTGCGAGTCATCCGCATCTTCCCGGCGCTCACCGTAGAGGTGGTCATGTCCGCCTTGGTGCTCGGTCCGATCTTTACCACCCTGCCGTTGAGGCAGTACTTCGCCGGACATGAATTCCACGTCTATTTTCTGAATGTCCTTGGGGACATTCACTACAACCTGCCCGGCGTATTCGCGACCAACCCCTTTCCGAGGCGCATCAACGGCCAGCTCTGGACGGTTCCCTTCGAGCTTTACTGCTATGCAACCTTGACCGTCCTGGCTTTGCTCGGCGCCGTCAAGCGGCGGTGGATTACGCCGCTTGGTGGTCTACTCCTGACGATCGCCTATCTGGTGCGGGAACATTTCCAAGCCGGCGGCGTCATCCCGATGGTCAGCGGCCCGCTCCCGGGCGTGATGCTGGTCGTTTGTTTCATATTCGGCGTGAGCCTGTTCCTCTACAGGGAGAAGGTCGTCTACAGCCGTGTCGGGGGCGTGGCGGCCCTTCTCGTGTCGGCCGTTCTGGTGGGCTATACGCCGTACGGCGAATACGTCGCGCCGGCCGTCATCGCCTACCTCACGGTAGCGCTGGGCCTGACCAACCCTCGCCGGCTGAAAGTCGTGCAAGGCGCCGATTATTCCTACGGCCTGTTCCTGTACGGCTACCCGATTCAGCAAACCATCGCCGCCCTGGGTCCATGGACCCACCACTGGTACCTCAACGCGATTGGAACCCTGTCCATCGGCACGGTCGTGGCGGCGATGTCATGGCACTGGGTCGAGAAGCCGGCGTCGCGCCTGCGTCATCCCCTGAAGGCCGCGGAAGACTGGTGGATCGCCCACGTCAGAGGCCCGCGATTGCTTCAGCGCGCGCTTGGTCAGGGCGTTCAGACGGACTAATCCCGCCGGCGCCCCAACGCCAGCAGGCGAATTGGTCCGATCCGTCTAAAACGCCAATGTCAGGTCAGCCAGGGTTGAAAATTAAGCTGATACCTCAGGTCGCGGCTGCGCGTTCCGATCTCCTTGGCGGGATTGCCGGCGACGATGGTGTAGGGCGCGACATCCTTGGTCACCACGGCGCCCGCGGCGACAACCGCGCCCTCGCCGAGGTTCAGACCAGGCATGACGAGAGCCCGATAGCCAATCCAGACCCGATCGCCGATAGTGACGGGCCCGCCCCGATCGGCGAAGTCAGGCGATTGCGGATCGTGGCCGAGGGTCAGGATCGACGCCTCCGGCCCTATCGAGACGTCCGACCCGGTGATGATCGGATAAACCCGGCCGTCCAGCAGGCAGCCGAAGTTGATCACGTTCCGCTCGCCCAGCGATATCTTCCGGCCATTGAGAAAACGGCAGCCGAGTTGCACGCCGGTCTTCGCGCCCATCTGTGCGAGCCAGACGCTCAGATAAAGAAGTCGAATGGATCGTGAGGGAAGTCTCCCTAGGAAGGCATTGTATAGCCAGGCAAGCATCGCCCCTAGAATGACTCGGATGGTCATGGTCTGATCAGCACGAGAGGGGCTGTTTCGGCGGGATCAAGGACATGAGAGCCCTGCTCGAAGTCGCGCATCAAGCTGACTAATGCGCATCGCCAGCATGCGCCACCGCACGACCACAACCTTGGTCGACGCGGTTTCGCCTGAACCCACATGTACATTCGCAGGCTATCGCATTAACGACGCGACCAGGCAATTGAGAGATATCCATGAAGAGGGCGTTGATCTGCGGTGTCTCCGGCCAGGACGGCGCGTATCTGGCCCAACTGCTGCTGGACAAGGGCTATCAGGTGTTCGGCACATCTCGAAATGTGCAATCCACCAGTCTGGACAAGCTCGCCCGGCTCGGCATCCTCGATCGCGTCACGCTGGCCTCGGCCACGCTAACGGACTTCCGAAGCATTCTGCGGGTGCTGGCCGATGTTCAGCCCGAAGAAGTCTACAATCTGTCGGGGCAGAGTTCGGTTGGCCTTTCATTCGATCAGCCAGTCGAAACGATCGAGAGCATCACAGTCTCGACGATCAACTTGATCGAGGCGATCCGCTTCCTCAACCCGAAGATTCGGTTCTACAATGCGGGCTCAAGCGAGTGCTTTGGGGACACCGGAGCGGACTCCGCGGACGAAAACACCCGATTCCAGCCGCGCAGTCCGTATGGCGTCGCCAAGTCCGCCGCGCATTGGGTGGTGCGAAATTACCGTGAAGCCTACGGTATATTCGCCTGCACCGGCATTCTCTTCAATCATGAGTCACCATTACGCCCCCGACAGTTCGTCACCCAGAAAATCATCGAAGGCGCCTGCTCGATTAAGGGGGGGACTCAAGACACGCTTCAGCTGGGCAATCTCGCCATCAGCCGCGATTGGGGCTGGGCCCCTGAATATGTCGACGCCATGTGGCGCATGTTGCAGGTGGAAGCGCCCGACGATCTCGTCATCGCCACTGGTGAAGCGCACAGCCTCTCTGAATTTGTCGCGTGCGCCTTCGAAGCGGTCGGATTGGATTGGCGGGCCCATGTCAAGGCCGACGCCGGCGCACTTCGGCCGCTCGACATCGCTTACAATCGAGGAAACGCCTCAAAGGCCGCCGCGGTGCTCGACTGGCGCGCGACGCTCACCATGCCCGCGATCGTCGAGCGAATGGTCGCGGCGCGGATGGAACAGGCGTCGGCTCAGTGATCAGAAAGGCGCGAGCTTCGCATTATAGAGGCGGCGACCGCCGCCGGTTTTCCTAAAAGCCGTGAGCTGTACGCGACCCAGCGCCCTGGCCGCCCTGTACCGGATTGGCTGCCCGCCATCGGCTCGGTAGGGCGAAACGTCCACCTCCTCCAGCAGATGTCGCATGTTTCGCCTGACGAAGCGGATCACCTTGGAGACGTGCACGTCGCTGCTGTCGTCGAGCACCATGACGCCACCCTCGTCCAGCAGCTGCGCGGAATAATGGCAGTCGATGAACACATCCTCGAAAAGGTGCGAGCCGTCGATATAGATCATGCCGAACCGCCGCCCCTGATTAAGCAGATCGGGCAAGGCTTGATCGGACAGCGCTACCATGTGGCGCACATAGCCGGATAATCCGGCCTTCTCGATCGCGGCGATCCCGGCATAGCGCAGATGGTCCTGGAACGGATCAAGCGCGATATGCTGTTCCTGTGGGGCCCGGCCAAAATCCCTGTGGCCTTGGGCGAATACGAGCGCCGAGGCGCCATAGGCCAACCCGATCTCCAGAGTGGCCGCGGATTTCAGTTCTAAATGAAGATTGCGCAGGACGATGAGGTTATTGACCGTCGATAGACCTTGCGGCGCTACGGTTTGGCCATCGATATCCATCGTTATACCGGTGGAAATCATCTCGTCGAGCGCTGGGCAGAACGACAGGTCCATTCGATGGAGCTTAGACATGACTTGGATCTCACGAGCTGCTGATGGTGGCCATAGAGGGGGCCAAGATAGTCTCATGCACGATGGCCGCGTTGCGGGTCCAGCTGTGGTCCCGGCCATACCCTTCCCAGTCGGGTTGGACACAGCCGTTCAGCCACTCCATCAAACCTGCGCGGATCGACTCCACGCTGTCGGGCTCAACCCATACGCCCAGCCTGTATTCGCGCACCATCGCCTCCGTCGTGCTGGACCCGCTTGAGATCAAGCATGGCAGACGATAATTGGTCGTCACGCCCAGCGCCGCGCTCGATGAGACGAAGCTTCGCGAATAGACCAGCAGCGACAGATCGCTCGCGCTCATCAGGTCGGCGGTTTCCTCCGCGCTGATGAAACGGTTGAGCCAGCGACATCGGTGGCCGCAGCCCAACTCTTCGGCAAGCGCTCGGTAATATTGCAACGGACGATTACCGCCCGCCTGTTCACTCCCCGCCACAACGAGGTAGAGATCCGGCAAGGTGGCGATGGCTCGGATCACGAGGTCGAGGTTCTTGTTGTCGCGGATATAGCCGAACGACGTCAGCAGCTTTGCATTTTGTGGTATCGCCAGCTCGCCGCGCACCTCCGGCCGAGTACGCGACGGGCCGGGAAAGGGATGAATGCCGTAGGGGACCCACTCGACCCTAACGGTGGGTGGAACCGGCACGGGCTCGCGCGTGTGCACAAACGCGGCATCGAGGAAACTGAACGCCTCGGCCACAGATCGCGCGTGCCACCAGCGCGGACCGACGACATAGTCGCGCACCGGGTCATGTAGGACGCTGTGAAAGCTGACGCCGCTCCTGCGGAGCCGGCGCATCCGCCACGCCCACAGCGGCGCCAGATATTCGCTGAAATGGGTAAGCACGGCGTCCGGGCGGCGTGCTTGGACATGCATCGCGACGGTCCGGGCATTGGCGAGCAGCTCTGTTGAAATGCGCCAGGCGCGCACCAGCCGCCACTTGCTGTGCGCGGTCGGATGACGATCGCGCAGGACCGGCTTAACAGCGTAGCTGAACGTGCGTCCGACCAGGAAACTCGGCGAACAGAGCAGTTCGACATCGATCCCGCGCGCGGCCAGCGCCGCCGCCTGGTCGTGCGCGTAGTCGGCGATGCCGCCTCTCGCAAGTTCGCACCAGATTGTCAGTTTCATGCAATCGACCCGTCCAGGGTGGCAAGCAACTGAGCTCCGTCCGGGGTAAATCGGCCCACGCCGCGGACGGCCGCCGATGCATGCGCCGCAAGCAAACCTGGGTCCGAGAGATATCGTCTCACAGCCTGAGCGATTCCAGCACCGCTCACCTCATCGAGCAACAACCCGTTGACCCCATCGCTCACCACCTCGCCACAGCGGCGGGAGGCGATCACCGGCAAGCCGTAGGCTTGCGCTTCAATCTGGGTGAGGCCGAAGCCGTCGGAAAGGCTCGGCAGAATGAAGACGTCGGCCGCCGCATAATGGCCGGCGACCTCGCGCCGGGACACCGCGCCATGACGGACGATCCGCGAGTTGGCGATCACGTCAGCGGGAAAGGTGATCGACTCAGCTCCGACGAAATGAAACTCGACGGGTGCGTCGGCGAGGAGCCGCGCCGCATCCAGCAGTTCCGCGACACCCTTGCGGATCACCACCGAACCGAGGAACAGGACGCGCAGGGGCCGCTCGCCGCTGAACCGGGCCGGAATGTCGCGGGAGACCGCGCTGGCCGGCCCCTCATAGGCTAGCGGAATGACAACCAGCTTGGCCGGATCGACACCCGCTTGGATAAGGCCTTCGCGGGCCCAGGGTGAGTTGACGACGATCCGGTCGGCGATCTCGCACTCCTCGCGCCAACGCGTCCAATAGGCGGGCGGCGCCCTCGTCCAATCCGGTTTCAACGCCTCCTGGCGCGACACCGCGTCTGCGACAATATCCTCCTCGGTGATCCCCGGATCGATCTGGCCGAGCACGGTGGGGCACCCCGCCGCGCGGGCGGCCCGCAGAATCCCCAAGGCGGCATAACTATAGGCGAACACGACCGGGCTACCCTCAAGCAGGCGCCTTTCGGCCATCCGCTTCACGGCGTTGCGTTCGAACCATTCATTGCGACGCATGATCGTGGACCAGCGGCTCGGCGCACGCGGCCCGAGGCGCGCCGCCAGGTCGAAGCCGATGGCCGAGCCGGTGAAATGCTCAACCGTCGCATCCGCGAGGTCGGGCGAGTACCGTTCGATAAGGCGGCGACCCAACCGGCCCGGCGCGTGCGCCAGCAGGCTTTGCGGCGGCGCCCAGGCGTCGGTGATCAAGGCGCGCAACCGGCCTTGCCGATGAAAGTCGCGTGGCAGCACATAATGCTCGCGCGCACCGAGTTGGCAGAACAGCCAGGATCGGCCCTTTGCGCTCATGCGCCGGCCCAGAGCTTGTCCAGAAAGGCGTCGCCGGAGTGGCTCTTGCGCGCCATTTCAGCGCGGACGCGGGCCTGCGCGCGAAATCCGGCATAATTCTCGGTCATCGCAGCGATCGCGTCCGCCAATCCCGTCACATCGTTGTCGGCGACGCCGATACCGGCGCCGAATTCGCCGATGAAGTCCTCGCACCAGGTGTCGCTCGTGTAGATGACCGGCACGCCGGCCGTCGCCGCCTCCACCGCCACGCCCGAAATCCGCGCGAAATACGAAGCGCGGCGATAGGGCAGCAGCATCACGTCCGTGGCGGCGATGGCCGCGTCATAGGCGGCGCTGGACATGGAGTCCTCGATCAGCGTCACGCGCGGATCGGCCCGCAGATCGGCGTCGGGCAGATAGGGCGCGCCGGCGGCGTCGAGAATCGGCGCATTCCATTGGATGACGAACCGGGCGGCGCCATTCGGATGGGCGTCCAGATAGGCCTTGATCGCCGCCTGCATCACATCGATGCCCTTTTCGAACCGCGCCGGGCCCAGGCAACTGAACACGACCGGGGCGCCGATCGGTCGCTCGTCTGTGCTCAACGGCGCATAGGACGCAACGCGCGGGCTTGGCCAAACTTCCGGTTCGACCCCGCTCAAAAGCCGATACTCGATGGCGAGCTTGGCGCTGTCGGTCACGAACCGCGCCTGCCCCTTCGCGATCAAGGGCAGGAAACTCCGGATCGTCCATTTCAGGATCACGGCCGATCGCTTGAACACCGGGATTGAGCCGCCGTCGGCATAGCTGCCGGCGTTGTTGCGAAACAGCATGATGATCTGTTTCACGCCGCGGCCGCCGTGGAAGGCCATCAGCAGGCGCCAGCCGATCAGCTGGTAGATCACCACCGTAGGCGCGAATAAGGCGTCGAACGGCCCATGCCGCCGCACGAATTTGCTCATCACCCGCCAGACATAGACATTGTGTCTGGCGATGCCGAGATAACGCTTCCAGGCGCTCGGGTAGTTGTAGACCCCGTCCCAATTGCTGCGGGCGAACAACGGCGCCGCGCCAAGCTCTTGCTGGATCTGTGGGTCGGCGCCCGCGTGCGAGACCACCAGGGTCTCGCCGCCCGCCGCCGCGTTCAGCTCGGCGACGGATTTGACGTATTCATAGAAGTGACCCGTACTGTCCTTCAGCGCCTCTTCGACGATGAGCAGCCGACGCCCTTCAGTTCTGGTCACAGGTTCAGCCCAGGTCCGTCACGCACGACCGGTCCAGGCCGGCGCGCATGCTTTCGCGGTAGAGATGGTGAAACAGCGGCGCCGCCTGGCGGGCGTAGAGCTCGCGCATCCGCCGACGCGCCGCGCCGCCGAACGGCAGCGCCACGATCCTGAGCCCGCCGGCGATCAGGGTCGCTGTCCAGGCGCGCAGCAAAAAGGCCCTGGGATGGGCGACCGACGCGGCGATGGAGGCGTCGATTTCAGCCTTCAGGCCCACGGGGCAATGCCCGGCGGCCGTCGCGGCGTCCGCGACCTGCGCGGCGAAATCGTGATAGCCATGCACCAGCAGCAGGGCGATGAGCTTGACAAGCAGCCCCTCTCGGCCGGCCTCGCTCGACTCCGCCACCCGCGAGAGCAAGGCAGGGGCGTCGCGAAAATAGATCGCGTCGGCCCAGATCAGCTGCGGCCGCGACCCGGGACCGAACACCTTGTTGGCCCTCACCCAGTGCTCGCGGATCAGCTGGACCAGGGTGAAGCCCCGCGCACGCAGGAAAATGTCGATGTCGGCGAACAGCGGCGCGCCGACGTTGCGCTCGACGAAGGCGACCTCGACCTGCAGGCCCAGTACGCCGGCCAGCGCTGTTTGCGAGCCCTTGAGCACGTCCAGATCAGCCCCCTCGACATCGGTCTTGATGAAATCCGGAGTCCATTCGGGGCGATCAGCCAAGCAGGCGTCGAGCCGGTCCATCGGCACCTCGTCAATCCCGGCGCTCTCATGCCAGGGCCAGGGCCCGAAATCGCGCAGCACCGCCTCATTGGGCGGATAGAGCGACGAGGCGAAGGGCCCCGCTGTCAGATACAGTGTCTTGCGCCCCTTCTCGTCGCCCAGCGCTGTCGAGAGGGCAAGCATCTGAAACGGGCCATCATCGGCGTGTGTCTCAAGCGAGCGTTGGTCGGGCTCGAAGGTCAGGAACCGACACGTCCGCTCGCCAAGCTGGATCCAGCGACGATCGGGGCCGAACACCGCGCCGACGTCGACGATGGTCAGCGGATCGGCCACCAGCCGCCGCTTCAAGTCCTGCGTCAGGCGCACCTGGCCCGAGGGCGAAAGCTTCTCGAAGAAGCCGTAGAACGCCGATTTCAGCCACGCCTTCACCCGGGCAGGCTCGCGCGATCGAGATCGGCGCTGTACCAGTCGACGGTCCGCTTCAGGCCGTCCCGGATTGGCGTCGCCGCCGACCAGCCCAGGACTTCGCGCACCCGCGTCACGTCCAGCATCCGCTTGCGCACGCCGACGAACCTGTTGTTGTTGTAGACGATCTCGCCCTTGAACCCGGCCGCGTCCTTGATCCAGTGGGCGATGTCCGAAATCGCATAGGCGTCGCCCATGCCCAGGTTCAGCGCATCGACGTCGGAGCGTAGCGCGGCCTCGATGATCCCGTCGGCGGCGTCGTCCACCAGCAGGAATTCCCGCTGCTGCTCACCGGTGCCCCACACCTCGACGGTCGGCGCGCCGGACCGCGCGGCGCGGACGAACTTGCCGACCAGGGCGCCCACCACATGGCTGTTCTCGGCGAAGCTGTCGCCGGCGCCGTAGACGGTCGGCAGGACAACGCTGGTGGAGTTCAGTCCGTGTTCCTGACGATACGCGCGCTGCCCGATCAGCAGCGCCTTTTTCGTGAAGGCGTAGGCGAACAGATAATCCTCCGGCTCATGCCCCCAGAGCTCGCTCTCCGGGTGCGGATGCTCGGTCGACGGATAGAGGCAATAGGAGACGATCGACGTCATCTTCGCCTGGGGAAAGAAGCGCCGCCAACCCTCCAGGATATTGATATTGATCGCCATATTGACGTGGAACTGGGTCGCCGGGTGGTGCACCGGCCAGTCGCCGGCCTTGTACAGGGCCGCCAGGTGGATGATGTGGTCACACTCGAAGGTCCATTGCAGGGTCTCGAGCCAGGTCCACAGCGCCGCCCGATCCGCCAGATTCACCGACGCCGATCCCATCGCAACGACATTGGCCCCGGGAAACCGCCCACGGATCTCCCGCACCAGGGTCTTGCCGACGAAACCGGTCGCGCCGGTGACGATGACGTTCTTCATCGGCTCGCTCACGCCTCGCGAACACCGCCGGGTCCCAGGATCTGCACCTCCGGCACCGGGGTGATGAAGCGGCCACCGTCCTTCAGGTAGCCGTCGTACTTCTTCAGCAGGAAATCGAGAAAGTTCCAGGCCAGCACCAGATAGTAGTCCGGCGGAGTCTCGACGCCGTTCTCGTCGATCACCTGGATGTGCGTTCCAGGCGTCACACGGCCAATCTTGAACTCGTTGACCTCGGTCACCGCCTGCACCAGATCGGGACCGATCTTGGCGTAGTTGAGCACGGTGGATCCCTTCACCGGAGCCCCCAGGCCATAGACCGTCTTGCGCTCCGCCTTCAGCGTTTCGAGCAGCGCCCGCAGGTCCTTCATATTGCGGCGAATGCGCTCGGCGAAATCCAGATAGGTCGACAGCTTGAACAGCCCCGCCGCCTCTTCCGCGGCCACGGCCGCCGCCACCGCCGGAGACTCCGCGATCGGGTTCTCCTGGCGATAGACATAGAGAATGAAGGAGCCCCCATGGATCGGCGAGAACTCGACATCGCGGATCGCCAGGCCGTGGGCGGCAAACAGCCGCCTTAAGGGGCCGACCGCGTGGATACAGCTGTGCTCGTGGTAGAAGTGGTCGAATTCGTTGCGCTCGATCAGATCCAGGCAGTTGACCCCCTGCACCACGAACACGGTGTCCGGTCCCATCACCTCGGCCAGCCCGGCAACAAAGTCATGCAGATCGGGGACGTGATAGAACACGGCGGTCGCGGTGATCGCATCCGGCTTCACGCCCAGTTGCTTGAGCGATTTGCCGGTTTCGTGGTTCCAGAACTGGCGAAATACGGTCACCCCTTGCTCACGCGCCAGAAGGCCGGTGCGCTCGGAAGGATCGACCCCCAGCACCCGCATCCCCTGGCTGGCGAAGGCGCGCAGGAAGGTGCCGTCGTTGCAGCCGACATCGATCACCAGATCGTTCGGCTCAAGCCCGATCTTCTCGATGATATGGGGCGCCAGCTTCTTGAAGTGCGACACCACGGGCGCGTTGCGGCCGGTGATGTAGGCGTGATCGTTGAACAGCACCTCCTGGGACGGAAACTCGCTGATCTGCACCTGCCAGCAGTTGTCGCAGACCATCATGGCCAGGGAGAAGGAGACTTCCTGGTCGACTTCATCTGCGTACAGGAAGCTGTTACCGTTAGGCTGGTCGCCCAAATCGATGAATTCGTGCAGCCGCTCTTCGCCGCAGTTCATGCACTTCGTGCGCTTCATCGGGTTCCGGGGCTCCAAGCGAAATAAGATATCAATTCAGATTCAGAAGTGGACCAACTGGCGGCCGATCAAGCGCGCCGCGCCCGCATAGGCCCGGCGTCGATACCCGCGCCCGCAAGTTGAAGACATTGGTGATCCGGTCTGTCCGCACGCGGCTCTGCGGTACCGCGCCCGATGCGGCGCGTCAACGAAGGGGCGGGGATTGAGCGGGCGAAGCGGATTTGGAACCATGAGCGCCATTTGACGGCGCCCGGTGATCGGTGTCGGCGCGGACCGTGGGGGCAGCGCGAGGATCTGGATCGGTCAAGCAGATAACAACCGGGGCAACCAATCTCAGGACGACGATTCAGCGCGCTTGGGTCGAACGAGCACGATCGAGCGACCATCGAAGACGATCGTCCGACTAAACCTGATCAGCGGCGATTCAAGCCAACGGAAAGAGACGAACGCCCAGGCGAGACAGACAGCTATGGCCACGAAATAGAACAGGCGTGTCACGCCTGGAAAGTCGTGCGTGGCGATCTGCTGCCATAGATAGATGCCATAGGAGACGCGCCCTATAGCCACCAGCGGGCGCCAGGAGAGCAGGTCCCTCACGCGGGACGGCTTGTAGGCCGCGCTCATCAGGACGGTCATCACCAAGGCTGGCGCGAGGCAATATTTCGCGGCCGTGGTCCATGGGGCCGCTGGTAGCAGCCAGACGACCACTAGCGCCGGCGCGGCGATGAGAAGAAGCCACCCAGGCGATCGAGCGATAACCGCCCTGATTTGATCCTCGAACAAGGCGCATGTCACGCCAGCTGTGATCGTGCAGAAATAGCCGACGGTCTCGCCGGCCAGGTTTCGATGAATCGCGAACAGGGCGATAGCGCAGACTGGGATGATGGCCGCCAGCGCCGCCAGGATGGCGCGCGACCGATGGATTGTCACTGCGAACAGCACCGGGCAGACCAGATAGAATTGTTCCTCCACCGACAGGCTCCATGTGTGGCCGCCCAGGGTTCCACCGCACCGCTCGCGGTGAACGTCGCACGTGAAGGTGAGCGCCTTCCAGACGCTGGCGCCCTCAGAGCCCAGCACGCCGAGCGCCGTAAGCCCGAGCACGACAGCCACGTAGAGCGCCAACGGAGGCACGATCCGAAAGAACCGCCTGGCGTAGAAGCCGACGAATGAAATCCGCCCCTTGCTCGCGCGCTCACGCAAGAGACCGCGACAGATGACGAACCCGCTTATGCCGAAGAACAGCTCCACGCCGAGGGTTCCCACCGGCGGCCATAGGTCGAACCTGAACAGCGCTAGATGGCCTAGATGGCTGACGATGACCAGCGCGACGCTGATCGCCCGGATGCCGTCCAACGCATCAAGTCGTGGGGCTTCCTCGGCCATGGCTTATGCATTGCCGAGCAAAGCGCAGCTGCGCAACTGAAATAGGCGCTCCGACGCGGCCAGGAAGCCGGCCATCAAACCAAAGTGGGCTCACACCATCGTGACCCGAACGACTCCGCCAGGTTTTAGCGACCGAAGCCTACGTACCGGCGGCGTTCTGGATCGCCTCGGCCAGCTTTGCGGGTCGCGCCCTCAGGCGCGCCTTCAGGTTCAACGCAGGCTTTTCAATCAAAACCCACGACGCAAAACCTAGGGCCGCGGCGATCGGAAACGTCAGCGCGCAATTGAGCAGCACATTGTGCGGCCCAAGCAGCCAGACCCAGGTTTGCTGGACCGGGTAGGCGTAGATGTAGACGCCATAGGAGATATCGGCGCCCTCGCTCCACCGCCTGATCACCCCCGGCGGCCAATAGGCGACGAACAGGGTCATGTAGCCGACGTAGAAGGGCTCAAAGAACGTGTTCTGCGCCAGGACGGACCCCAGGACGAAGAGCCCCGTCAGGCCCAGGGCCACCTTGCCGGAAATCGGCACGATCTTGCGATATCGGCAGAGCGCGACGCCGACGTAGAAGAAGGCGAGAAAGCGGGTGAGGATGGGGAAGGAGTCGAACGGCTTCCAGACTCCGAACTGGCTGAGTCCGTAGCCTGTCAGGACCACCGCCAACAGAGCCGGAAAGGCCCGACCCGTCAGCCGCAGGCTGGAGAGGACCAGCAGCGAAATATACATCCAGATTTCCCAGGGCAGGGTCCACAGGGAGGCGTTGACAACGTCGGCGTAAGGGTTGTGGACAAAGACGCCTGGCAGCTCAAACCTCATGTTCAGCGGAGCGATAGCTGCCGAGTCATAGAGCACGAAGGCCCAGGTCGCCTTTTTGGCGAGATATTGCGCCAGCCCGAGGTTGGACACGAGAGGCCCCAATACCAAAGCGCATGCGAGGACGGCGACGATCAACCCCGGGTAGATCCGGAGCACCCTGGCCATGACGAAGTCACGGGCGCGGCCACCGTCCATCAGGCTACGTGACACCAGAAAACCGCTGGTCACGAAAAAGACGTTGACCGCCAAATCTCCAAACGTCACGCCAGTCCAGGCAAACAGCGGCTCCTTCAACAATGTGGCAAACGTCAAGCCCATGTTGAGAGCATAGGCGTGGGAAAAGATTACCGCGCTGGCGGCGACTAGTCGGATGATGCGGAAATTGTCGGCGCGCCTAATCGCCAGGTTCCCAATACTGTTCACCACGGCGTTCCTCGAAATACGAATGCCCCGCCGCCTTGGCGAAGATTAATCTTGAAGGGAAGCAAGCCGGATCATTGATCACCGTCACGCACAGCGTCAAGGTCGAACGGTGCGGTAACCTAGCTCATGCGCAGCCGTGATCTGCGCTGGCGTCATCGCACCGGGCGTATAATCCGACGGCAAACGCGACCCCGTGCGCCGCGCGCGCAGCCCCGCCACGATCTGCCGAACACGTCGTGTGAGGGCATAGGCCGGGTTGAACTCGACGAGGTCGACCGGCGTCAACCGCTCAAGTTCCTTTCGCGCCGACCACATCTCCGTCCGCCAGAGATAGCGGTCGAGTACAGACGCAACCCCGTCGGATTCATTCAATAGAGTCCATACGGTCTGAGTTAGGTGAACGCGGTCGCTCGCACGCATCGACGCCAGTTCCGGCGCGGCGCTGATCTGTCCGCCGGTGTGTTGTCGAACCAGGACGATAGGCCCGGGCACATGTTCGAACCGGGCCCCCGACAGGATCAAGCGGAACAGCAGTTCGACATCTTCGCCGGTCGATCTCGCGGATGGATAGCCGCCCAATCTCACCATCAAATCCCGACGGATCACACAGCAGGGGATCAGCGTGAGCCAACCCCAAAGGAACGCGCGCAACGGAGCGCGTCGCAGGGCGGACTGCTGACGGACAACGCCGTCGAATTCCGCTTGGCCAGCCTCGAGCCAGACAGGAGTCCATGGGCCGTAGGCGACATCCGCACCGCTCTGCGCGAGGGCGGTCGCCTGGCGTTCGATCTTGTCGCGGGAACAAAGATCGTCGCTGTCGAAGAACTGCACATACTCGCCCGTGGCGACGGCAAGTCCGGCGTTGCGGGCCGCGCCCGGCCCCGCCCGCGCCTGCTCGATCAGTCGGACTCGATCGCCGAACCGGCGCACGACCTCGACGGTCTGGTCGCTCGAGCCGTCGTCGACGACGATAAGCTCGTGCGGGGCAAGGGATTGCCCCAGCATGTTCTCGATCGTCTCGCCAATCAGGTCGCCCCGATTATAGCTGGGGATGATCACGGATACGGATGGCGACGACATGGACCTACCTCCGCACCGACAGCTTGCCGGGCGCCCGAGGCCGTTGGTTCATGTCTTATCCTTGTGTCAGAGGCGAGGTGAAACGGCTGGACCGCCGAGCCAGTATCGCGTGCGGACAGAGGCGTGTCACGCACCGCCCGGGCGCTTTCACACCGGCGTCCCGTCAATATGACCGAGTTCGCGCCATTTAACCTTGGCGTGAGGGGGCGATCTGGTTAGGAGATGCGCCCTCCGGCGTTCGCGCTGGCGGCTCGATCGTCGGCGGGTCCGGGTGAGGCAACGGCCTAGGGTGGCAAGGGACACGATGAAAGGCGCCGCGCCGGTCAGACTTGCGATCGTGGGATGTGGCGCGATGTCCGAACTCGGTCATCTGCCGGCCCTGCAGGCGACCGAGGCGCTTATCCCCACCGTCCTGATCGACCCCGACGAATCGCGCGCGCGATCGTTGGCGCGGAAGTTCGGCGTTCCGCATCATTCCACCAGCCTGGCCGACGCCGCTCAATGGGCGGAGGCCGCCTGTGTTGTCGTACCCCACCATGTCCATGCGAGCGTGGCCTTGGAGTTGATCGCGCTAGGCCTGCATGTCCTGATCGAAAAGCCGCTGGCGATAACCCTGACCGATTGCGACGCCATCATCGCGGCGGCGCGCGCGAACAATGTCGTGCTCGCGGTGGCCATGGTTCGGCGGTTCGCGCGGACAACCAAGTATCTCAAAGCCGCGATTGACCAGGGTAGTTTCGGCGCGGCGCGGACGTTTCGGCTGGTAAGTGGCGTGGCCGGCGTCTGGCCGACAAAATCCGCCTATCTGCTGAACCCCGAGCAAAGCGGCGGCGGCGTGCTGATGTCCAACGGCGTGCACGATCTCGACCTGCTCGCCTACCTGTTCGGCCAGCCCGAGCAGGTGAATTTCTTTGCCGACGCGGACTTCGGCCGGGCCCGTCGCATGGAGAGCGATGTACGGATCGAGATGTCGATGCGGTCCAGCGTGAACGGCGTCGTCGAGCTGAGCCGCACCAGGGACCTGGCCAACGGCCTCTGGATAGAGTTCGAGCACGCCAGCCTTTATTCGCCGCTTGCTGGCGACGAGGTTTCGCTGACCCTGCGAAACGGCGAGACGCTTCGCCTCTCGGGTCGTTTGACCGACGACGGCGCGAATTCCCAGACGGCTCAAACCTTGAACGACATGCTGACCAACCAGCTGGACGACTTCGCCGCCGCGGTAAATGGATTGAAGGCGCCCATGGCTGATGGTTCCGAGGGCCGCCGCGCCATCGAAACCATCACGCGTTGTTATGCCAATGTGACGCCGCTCGATCTCCCGTGGCGCCAGCCCGTGTTTGTTCCAGAGGCCCCATGACCTTGAAGGGCGCGACTGCCTTCGTCACCGGCGGCACAGGCTTCATTGGCGGGCGGCTGATCGAGGTGCTCGCGTCGCAATACGACATGAAGGTCCGCGCCCTTGTGCGAAACAGCAACTCAGGCGCTGGCGCCTACCGCGCGGCGGGGAGCGGCGTTGAGTTCTTCCAGGGCGACATAACCAACGAAGCCGCCATGACCTTGGCCCTGAAGGGATGCGACTTCGTCTTCCACTGCGCGTTCGGCGGTTCGGGCGATGTGAAGGCCGATCGGCGCATAACCGTCGACGGGACCGCCGCCCTCGCCCGCGCGGCCTCCGCCAATGGCGTTCGCCACTTCGTCAACCTCAGCACGATGGTCGTGTTCGGCGAGACCCCTTCCGAGGTCGATGAGCGCTTTGTTCCCGCCAAGATGTGGAACTGGGACTATCCCAGGGACAAGTTGGCGGCCGAACGTGTGTTGCTGGCCGAAAACACTCGATCCCGGTTGCCAGTGACGACGCTGCGGTTGGGCTCCATCTACGGGCCTTGGGGACCGGCCTTCACCAATTACCCGATTCAGTGCCTGACGACCGGCCGGGTGGTTCTGGTGGACGAAGGCCGCGGCGTTTCAAACGCCGCCTATATCGACGACGTCATCCAGGCGATGATCCTGGCGGCCAGACGCGAGGGCGATCAGCCGGACACCTTCATTATCCGTGGCCCCGATCGGGTGACCTGGCGTGAATTCTACGACGCCTATGAAGCCATGCTGGGGACGGATTCCCTGGTGTGCATGACGCCGGCGGAGCTCCGCGAGCACAGCCGACGCGCCCGGCTGGCCGCCATGCGCGGAATCCTGCCCCAGGCGTTTGGCGCGCTCAAACAGGACGACGCGTTCAAGTCCCTCGCGGGACAGTTGCCCCTGATCAAGCCCGCCTGGAAATTCTATCGGCGCCACATCAATCCCCCGTCGGACGTGACGCCAACCCGAAGGTCAACCGAACCAGTCGCCGACCAACGTCCGCTGCATATCCTGCCGAAAATGATGCGGGGCTACTACGCTTCGAGAACCGACTATCGCATCGACCATGCCCGGGAAGTGCTCGGCTATGAGCCGGTGTTTGATTTGGCCAAAGGCATGGCCATGACCGAGGCCTGGGCACGCTGGGCCGGACTGATTGGCGGCCAATGACGGCCGACTCCCTGCCCGAACAGGCGACCGCGCCA
>Ga0302314_10006831_pt1 | contig 20589 bp, 19 predicted proteins | sample III_Palsa_N2_3_FD_200533 | JGI IMG/M metagenome (GOLD analysis project Ga0302314, IMG submission 200533) | Peat permafrost microbial communities from Stordalen Mire near Abisko, Sweden - III_Palsa_N2_3 | ecosystem: Environmental > Terrestrial > Soil > Palsa > Peat permafrost | place: Sweden... | reverse complement strand
CGGCATGCGCAGGTTGGCTTTGATCTGCGATGCGGACTGCCCGTGCTCGAGCGCGACAGCAGCCTCGTGGGCCTGGCGGATCCGATTGCTGATGATGTAGATCAATCCGGCGAGACGCTCGCCCTGCCCGCGCAGGCCTACGTACGCGGTGGTGGCCGCCGCGGCGTCGCCCGAGAGCATCGCGTCGGCCAGCGACCAGGCCTTCTGCTCGGAAGACGCTGCGGTCAGCTCAGTCACCGTATCGGCATCGAGATCAACCGGCGTGTCGCCCTCGACGAGGTCCAGCGAGAGCTTCTCGAGCTCACGTAACAGCCGCTGCTGGCGCTCGCCGACGCCGGCCACCAGCGCACGGGCGGCGTCCGGCGTCATGTTCAGCTTCAACCCGCGCGCCTGCGCCAGGACCCACTTCGGCAGCTCCCAGGGCTTCACGCCCTGCTCGACGTCAACATGGCCGCCAGCGTTCTTGACCGCCGCGATCAGCGCCGGGGATGCCCTCAGCCGTCCGTCCTCACGGGCAAAGAAGGCCACGGTCGTGTCCGGGGGCATCGGAGCGAGCACCGGCAGCAACTCCTCAAGCTCCTTCTCCTTCCAGCGCTCCACGCCGTCAACGATCAGAAACCGTCGCCCGAGTGCGAACGTCATCGCGTTTAGGGCAGCCGCCACGTTCTCCGGCGTCGAACGCTCGCCCTCAAACACCTCCACCCCATTCGCGCCCGATTCCTGCTCCGCCACCGCACGCAGCCGTGCGCGCCGTTCCGCGATCCGCCCGTGATCGTCGCCGTGGATCAGATAGGCAGGTTTGAACGCCGCGGCCATCACTTGACGATAAGCACAAGCACGGACACTGGGTTCATCCGAGCGCGCGACTGACTGCTTCGGCTGGACTTGAGACCTGCTCGATCCCGTGGATCTCCCAGGTGCTCAAGCCGTACACCTTGACCCCGGCCTGTAGCCCGAGCGCAACCTCCGACAAGGTGCCGTAGGCGCCGCCGACCGCGATCATCACGTCCGCGGTGCGAACGATCAGGCCATTGCGCAGCTCGCCGAGGCCGGTCGGGATCGCGATCGTCACCCACGCGTTGGCGTCGGAGCGGTCAAGGCCGGGCAACATGCCGATTACCGTGCCGCCCGCCTGCGCGGCGCCCTTTGAGGCTGCGGCCATCACGCCGCCGCGGCCACCACAGACGAGAATCGCGCCAGCCTGCGCTAGGAGCCTGCCGACCGCCTCGGCATCGGCGAGCTCACTTTCGCTCGCCTTGCTCGCTCCGACAACCGCGACGTAGATGCTCATCTACTTGACGACGAAGTTGACCAGCTTGCCGGGCACGACGACGACCTTGACGATCTCTTTGCCCTCAAGCCACGCCTGAATCCCGGGCGCGGCCAGCGCGAGGCGCTCAAGCTCGGCGTCCTCGGCGCCGGTCGGTGCCTCGACGCGGTCCCGGACCTTGCCCATCACCTGGCAGACCAGCTGGAACGTGTCAGCCGTCAACAGCGCGGGATCGGCGAGGGGCCATGGCTGATCCCAAACCCGCTCGCCACTCAACATCTCGTACACCTCAGCGCCGAGGTGCGGCGCGAACGGGAACACCAGCGACGCCGCCGTCCCGGTCGCGTAGGTGCGGACGGCGGGATCGACATCCGGGTACTTGTAGAGCTCGTTGACCAGTTCGAGGATCGCGGAGATCGCGGTATGGAAGGCGAAGCGCCCATCAAGATCGCGCGTGACCTTGTCAATCGCCCAGTGTGCCTTGCGCACCAGGGTGAGGGCGTCGCCTTGCAGCGCTTCAGCGCTGGGGCTGGCCAGCAAGCCAGCCCCAGCAGCATCCAGCTCTAAGGCGAGGCGGTAGAGGCGTGAGAGGAAGCGGTGGACGCCCTCCAGCGAGCTGTCGCTCCATGGCGCGTCCTGGTCGGGCGGGCCGATGAAGAGGATGTAGCAGCGGGCAGAGTCGGCGCCGTACTTGGTGATGATCGGGGTCGGCGAGATCACATTGCCGCGGGACTTCGACATCTTCGCGCCGTCAGCGCCGAGGATCATGCCCTGGGTGAACAGCGCCTTGAACGGCTCCTGGAAGTTCAGCATCCCGATGTCGGCGAACGCCTTGATCCAGAAGCGCGCATACAGCAGGTGGAGGATCGCGTGCTCGACGCCGCCGATGTACTGGTCGACCGGCATCCAGTCGTTGACGGCGGCCGCGTCCCACGGGAGCTCGGTGTTGTGGGGGTCGCAGTAGCGCAGGAAGTACCAGCTCGAGTCGACGAAGGTGTCCATCGTGTCGGTCTCGCGGCGGGCCGGGCCGTTGCAGTTGGGGCAGGTCGTGTTGACCCAGTGCTCGGCCGCGGCGAGCGGTGATTTGCCCTTTGGCTGGTAGTCCTCGACGTCCGGCAGGGTGACCGGGAGTTGGTCGTAGGGCACGGGCTGCATGCCGCAGTCCTCGCAGTAGATGATCGGGATCGGGCAGCCCCAGTAGCGCTGGCGCGAGAGCAGCCAATCCCTGAGGCGGTAGTTGATCGACTCGTGGCCGCGGTTGTTGGCGACGAGCCACTCGACCAGCTGCGTGTAGGCGGTGCGGTTGTGGACACCGTCGAACTGGCCGGAGTTGACCATCGGCCCGTCGCCCGTGTACGGGAGCGTGTCGTCGTCCCGGTTTGCGATCACGCGGGTGATCGGGAGGTCGTGGGTTGTTGCGAAGTCGTAGTCCCTGGTGTCATGGGCGGGGACGGCCATGATCGCGCCCGTGCCGTACTCCATCAGCACGTAGTCGGCGACGTACATCGGGATCTCTTGGTTTGTCACGGGATTCGTGACGGTGCGCCCGAGCGGGACACCGGTCTTCGGCTTGTCGGCGGCGCCGCGCTCGCTGGTCGATTCGCTCAGCGAGTGGTTGACGTAGGTGCGGACCTGCTCTTCGTGGGGCGTGCCTTTGGCGAGCTTGGCGATGTCGGGGTGCTCCGGTGCCATCACAAAGAAGGTCGCGCCGAACAGGGTGTCGGGGCGGGTCGTGAACACCCGGTAGTCGATGTCCAGGTCCGTGCAGTGGAAGTTGACTTCGGCGCCTTTGCTGCGGCCGATCCAGTTGCGCTGCTGGGTCTTGACGTGCTCAGGCCAGTCGATCGAGTCGAGATCGTCGAGCAGGCGATCGGCGTAGGCGGTGATCTTGAAGAACCACTGCTCCAGTTGCCGGAGCTCGACCTCGTGGCCGCAGCGCTCGCAGCGACCGTCGATCACCTGCTCGTTGGCGAGCACCGTCTGATCGTTCGGGCACCAGTTGACGGCCGACTGCTTGCGATAGGCGAGGCCTTGCTCGTAGAGCTTGAGGAACAGGTACTGCGTCCAGCGGTAGTACTCGGGCTCGTGGGAGGCAAGCTCACGGCTCCAGTCGATGCTGATGCCCCAGGAGCGGAAGGCCTTGGCGAACTGGGCGATCGAGGTTTCGGTGGCAATTTTTGGCGGGACGCCGGTCTTGATCGCGTTGTTCTCCGCCGGCAGGCCGAAGCTGTCGTAGCCCATCGGGTGCAGCACCCGGTATCCGTTGCGGCGTTTGAAGTGGGCGATCGCGTCGCCGAGCGCGTAGTTCTTCAGGTGGCCGATGTGCGGCTCGCCGCTCGGGTACGGGAGCATCTCCAGCACGTATGCCTTGGGGGTGGTGTCGCTTGGGTCGTTGACGACCTCCCAGGTCTTTTCGGCGGCCCAGATTGCCTGCCACTTCGCCTCGATCTCCGCCGGCTCGTAGCGGCGTTCGGGGGGCGTGGGGGCGGCCTCAGACATGGTCGGGTCAGGTTACTTGGGTTGCTTGGTTGCGTATTTCGGCAGGTGGCGATTTACCATCGGCGCTAATGGCGCGCGAACCCTCGAACATCGATCAGAAGATCGCGGCGATTGTCGGCGCGGCTGAGAACACCGCCGAGGAGCTGATCGCCGAGGCTGAGGCGGCTGTCAGGGCACGGATTGCGGAGGGAGATCGAGCCGCCGAGAACCGTGTGCGAGCAGCTGATCTCGAGGCCGCGGAGGTCCTGGCCGAGGCCCGACAGGAGGCGACGAAGGTGCTCGCTGCAGCCGAGGAAGATGCGGTGCGGGTCACAACCGAAGCAACCGGCCTAGCGCGCGACACGGTCGCGCGGGCGCAGTCGGAAGCCGACCGGATCCGGATGCAGGCCGATGAAGCGAAGGAGAAGGCCACGGGCGAGGCGTTGGCGATGTTGGCGAACGCGACCGAGAACGCAGATGCTGCGACCGCCGCCGCAACCGAGGAGGTGACCCGCCTGTTGCGCGAGGCGCAAGAGCGGGCGCGCGATCTGGTGCGAGGCGCGCGCGAGATCGCCGGCGAGGTCTCAGGCGATGGCAGCAGGCTGGTCGGCGATCTGCGTGAGCTCGGCGATTCGATGCGCTCAAACGCCGCGCGGCTATTGCGTGATGTACAGGCGCTGCACTCGGCGATGGTCGCCGACCTTGACCGGGTCGATCCGGATCGGCGGGCGGGTGCGAGTTACTCCCCTCCGCCCACACGCTCCTTGGATGGTGATCGTGATCGGCAGTCGACCGTGTGGCGCGAGTCTCGAGGCACGAGTGACGAGGTAGACGTGCCCGAGTTCATTCCGCCTGGTTAGTGGCGTTGTTGGGTTCTGCCTCGACGGTTTTCCGTCCGAGGCGTGTGCGAACATGTGTTCGTGTTTGAGAATCTGACATCAAATCAAAAAGGGGCGATCGCCGAGGCCGAGATCCGCGCAGCGGCAACCCGAGCCAACATCGCGCTATACGACCCAACGACCGGTCACTCCCGCGCCGACTTGATCTTTGAGATCGGCGACAAGCTGTTTCGGGTGCAGGTCAAGTGGGGACGGGTGAGCGCGGCTCGCGACGTCATCATCGTCCACGTCGGCGGTTGCTATCTCGGAGCGAATGGGTACGTCCACTCGACTTACAGCGAGACTGAGATGGACCTGCTCGCTGTGTACTGCGGCGAACTGGACAGATGCTTCCTGCTACCGAGCTCGGTGTTCTGCGGAGTCGGTGCAATCCAGTTGCGACTGACGCCCGCCCGCAACAACCAGCGCGCATGTATTAACCTGGCTGATGAGTACGAGTTCGCCGGGGCTATAGCTCAGCTGGTAGAGCACCTCGATGGCATCGAGGGGGCCGTCGGTTCGAGTCCGACTAGCTCCACTGACTCACCGTCGGCCTCCGGGCCGGCGGTGACACTCGGCTCTAACGTCCTGTGGGGCGACCTAAGCGGCGTGATGGATCGCGTCCGAGGTGGCGAGGAGATAATCGTGACGCGACGCGGAAAGCCGCAGTTCAAGATGACCCCGCTGACTTAGCTGGAGCCTGCGGCCAGCGGCTGATCCAACGATCGGGTGGAAGATCGCCCCAATACTTTGAAGCCAAGCTGGCGTCCGGCTTAGGATGCGCGCATGTCATCGATCGAAGCAGTCGGAATCTTGGGAGCCGGCTTCATGGGTTCCGGTATTGCAGAGTCATGCTCGCGCCACGGTGTTGGTGTGGTGCTCTACGAGCCAGAGCAGGCCGCGCTGGATCAATCACGCGCACGCATCGAAGAGTCACTAGGCCGCGCGGTGTCCCGTGGCCGTGCGACCGAAGCTGACCGTGATGCGGCACTGGACTTGATCTCGTGGACAACCAAGCTCGACGATCTGGGATCCGTCGATGCGGCGATTGAGGCGGTCATTGAGGACGTCAACGTCAAAGGCAAGCTGTTCCAGAAGCTCGATGCGTTGCTACCAGATGCTGTCTTTCTCGCCTCGAACACATCGTCGATCCCGATCGCTCAGCTCGGCTCGTGGACGCAGCGCCCCGAGCGCGTGATCGGACTGCACTTCTTCAGTCCTGTGCCGGTGATGTCACTGATCGAGATCGTGGTTGGCTATCGCACCGACCCCAGATCGGTCGAGGCCGGCGAGAAGCTGGCTGAGAAGATCGGCAAGTACGCCGTGCACACCAAGGACCGCTCCGGCTTCATCGTCAACTTCCTGCTGGTCCCCTACCTGATGGCCGCCATCCGCATGTACCAGGACGGCTTCGCAAGCCGTGAAGACGTCGACCAGGCGATGGTCCGTGGCTGCGGCTACCCGATGGGTCCGCTGACACTGGCTGACTTCATCGGCCTAGATGTCCTATATGCGATTGGCGACTCGCTGTACGAAGAGTTCAAACAGCCCGAGTACGCCCCGCCGCCACTGCTGAAGCGCATGGTCGTGTCTGGTGCGCACGGACGCAAGAGCGGAAGCGGGTTCTACGACTACACGTCTTAGGTGCCCGGCGCCAAGACTTAGCTGTCCGATCCCTCGGGCGCTCCTGCCGCGCCCACGGCCTCCGCGATGTCCTTGATCAGCATCATTAGGTGCAATGGGTCCGTTGACGAAGATTCAAAGCCGTGCCGGCGATAAAAGCCGCGAGCATCGTTATCGATCGCATGAACCAGTAGTGCTCGCACACCGATCGTTCTTGAGGCTGCAACGGTGCGCAGCATCGCATCGCGAAGTAGCCATGCGCCCACACCACGCCTCACCACGGTCAGGTCAACCGCGAGCCTGGCGAGCAACACGAGCGGGATCGGGTAGCGGGGCATCCCCCGTACAACTCGAGGAAGCGCTTCGGAGTGTTCGAGTCCGGCGGCCGTAAGAGCGTGATAGCCAACAACACGCTCTTGCTCGGTGTCGACGATCACGTAGGTACGCGCTGAGCCAGATGCTGAGGCTTGGGTCGCATGCTTCTCAAGCCAAACATTGAGGGATTCGCGGCCGCAATCGAAACCAGCAAGAACGTGCTCGCTTGCGAGTCGCTCCGCATCGCGGAAGCGCTCCACTACTCAGGACGTGGACGCTGAAACAGCTCAACCAGCTCGGGGATGATCTGGGCTGGTCGATCGAGTGCAGTGGTGAACACTGTCCAGTCACCCTCCGATAGGACGAACCGTGTTCGATCGGCAAGCAGGCGTTCCGCACGCTCCCGTCCACTCTCGACCAGGAACTCCGACAAAGACTCGTTGGCCGCCGCCGCGGCGCTGCGGAACAGTTCGTCGTCGAACTCGGCAACCCGCAAATGTACGCGTTGGCTCTTTGTCTCTGGCATTACGCCCCAATGTACGCCAATTGTGCGTACATTGCAAGCAGGAGATAACACCCAAATTGGAAACTAGCCGGGGCTGGCTGTCTTCGTAGCCGCGAGACGCTTAGCGGTAATCAGCGCGAGTAGCGCGCAGGCAAGCAACACGATGGTCCGCGTTTCGCCGGACACAGTGGAGGGCGCCCAGCTCCGTAGTCCTGGCAACACATCGAAAGCGTTTGGTCCTGCGGAGCACAAGAGCGCGGGCAGAACCGCCCGCGCCGGCCCCGCGCCGCCGCCGCCCCGCCCCGCGCCGCCCCAACGCCTAGTTGTTCAACAGCCCGCCAACGATCCCGCCAAGCAACCCACCGCCGCCAGGCATCTGCTGCTGCTGGTTGGAGCTGCCGCCACCGCCGGCGCCGGTGTCCTCACCCGGCGGGTGGTAGTAGGCGCTCTGGATGCCAACGCGACCGGGGCCGGTAAAGCGGTTGAAGATCAGGCTGCCCCCGCCGCCCAGCAGGCCGGTCTTCAGGCCGTACATCTGCTGGTCCATGTTCACCGTGCTGTCCATATAGAGCCAGCTTCCCGGCTCGACGTCGATCTGCTCACCGGCGTCCAGCGTCTTCTCAAAGACGTTGCCGTAGCCGTGAAGCCAGACCACGCCCTCTGAGTCGCCGGCGGTGAACTGGTCGAGGAAGAAGCCGCCGCCGTAAAAGATGTTCGCGACACCGGGCATGCGCTGGAACGTGTACTCGAGCGAGGTCGTTGCGGCGAGGAACTGGTGCTCACGGACGATCAACTCCTCACCGGGCTGAAGATGCCGTGCGACAACGTGGCCGGGCGCGTCACGGCTGAACGCGATCTCGCCGGCCGATCGGGCCTCGATCATCATGATCGGCATCCCCGCGAACAGCCGCTTGACCAATCCCTTCTTCAGCGGGTACATGTCGATCTGCATGTCCGGGTACTTCCACAGCAGCACGTGATGCTCGAAGTAGACCGGCACCGTGCCGTCGAGCTGGATATGGAGCACCGGCACGAGCTCGCCCTCAAGGCGGTAGCTGATTCCAGGTGCCGAGCCCTCGGCAACCTGGGTCGGGAGAAGTTGCGGCGCAGACGGCATGTAACGCTTCCCTTTCGTCGCTGCTGAAGATTGATGACTGCGAGATCGCACCCTACCGCTGACCGCCACAAAGCGGGCCGAAGATGGCTCACCCGGCAACGCCATCTTTGTTGCAATCGCTACACCGCCCGACCAAAACCACCCACGCCCGCGATAATTCCAACGTGCAAACCGTTTACATCAGCGGCCACCGCAACCCCGACACCGACTCGATAGCGTCGGCAGTCGGCTACGCCGAGCTGAAGCGGCAGCTGGACCCTGCGAACGAGTACGTCCCGGTCCGGCTCGGCGACCTCAACCCGCAGACCAAGTGGGCACTGGAGCGCAGTGCGGCTCCGTCGCCGGAGTTCCTCAAGCACGTGATGCTGCGGGCCCGCGATGTGATGCAAACCGAGTTCCCGTGCGTAAGCCAGGACGACCCGGTGCGCGAGGCAGGCCTGGAGATGTTCCGCGCCAACACCGACCTGGTCCCGGTGGTCGATGCAGACCGGATCCTCACAGGCGTTGTCACGACGCGTGTGCTCGCTCTGCGCTACATCCGTGAATCGCGTGAGAGCTCGAAGCTGCACGAGGCGACCTACGTACATGCGGTGACGGAAGTGCTCGAGGGTCAACTTCTGACCGGCGAGGACCGCCAACTGTCCGGTCGGGTGTGGGTCCATTCGATGGACCTGACGACACCGAGCGGGATCAGCGATGGCGACGTGGTCGTGGTCGGGAACCGCGCCGACGCGCAGAAGACGGTGATCGAACTCGGCATCGCGCTGATGGTCGTCTCCAACGGGGTCGCCCCGGACGATGACGTTGTCGCCTTCGCCCACGAGCGTGGCACCGCAGTGATCCTGTCCCCGCTCGACACTTACGTCTCCGCGCGCTTGATCACGCTGGCGGCACCATGTCGTGGACTGATGGAGCGTGACCCGCTCACCAGCACTCGCGATGATCTGATCGCTGAAGTCTCCGAGCAGGTCAGGGAAAGCCACTACGGCGCTGCAGTGATCGTCGATGACAATCACCGGCCGATCGGTCTTGTCACCCGCGCCGACCTGGTCACCCCCGTCAAACGACGCGTGATCCTGGTCGACCATGCCGAGCTGGCCCAGAGCGTGCCGGGCGTCGAGCAGGCAGAGATCGTCGAGATCCTTGACCACCACCACATCGGCTCGATCGAGACGAAGGTGCCGATCCTGGCGACGTTCGATCCGGTCGGGTCAACCGCCACGCTGGTGGTCGAGCGGTTCCGTGAGCACGACATCAAGCCGAGCAAGCCGACCGCGACGCTGCTGCTCGCCGCCGTGATGTCCGACACCCAGATCCTCAACTCGCCAACGAAGACCGACCGTGACGACGCGGTTGTCGACTACCTCGAGAAGATCCTCAAGCTCGACGCACGGGAGTTCGGCAAGCAGATGTTCCGCGCGACCTCCGACGTCAGCGAGGTCAGCGCCGAGGACCTCGTCAAGCGCGACGCGAAGGTGTACCAGGCAACTAGCGGGCTACCGTTCGCGGTCGCGCAGATCGAGGTGTTCGGCAAAAGCCTGATGGATCAACGCAAGGACGAGATCCTCGCGGCGCTCGACCGGGAACGGACCAACGACGGCGTTCACGTGTACGCGCTGATGGTCACGGACATGCTTGACGGCGGCACTGATTTGCTCGTCGCCGGCGACGCGCATGCGGTCAGCCGGGCGTTCGGTGCCGAGGCGAATGGCAACGTGATTCCGCTTCCCGGCGTGATGAGCCGCAAAAAGCAGGTCGCGCCGAAGCTGCTCGCCGCGCTCTAGGAAGCGGCCAGGGCAGCAGCAGGCGCAAGCGTCACCGACGGTGCCTCGCCCCACAACGTTTCCAGCCGGTAGAACTCGCGCACTTCCGGCGTGAACACGTGCACGATCACGTCGACGTAGTCCATCAGCACCCAATCGGACTTGCTCAAGCCCTCGACGCGGACCGGCAGCATCTGATGGTCATGCTTCATCCCTGCGTGGATCGCGTCGTGGATGCCCTTGACCTGGCGGTCGGAACGACCGCTGCAGATCAGGAAGTAGTCGGTGTAGGAAATAACTTCCCTGAGGTCGAGCTGGACGATGTCGAGGGCTTTTAGCTCACCTGCGTACTCGGCGACCGATGCTGCGATCTCTTCGGGCGTTATCACTACGCGTTACCTCCGTATAGACGGTGTTCGTCGATATAGCTCGCGACCGGATCCGGCACGAGGTACTTGATCGGTTCGTGCAGCTGCACGCGGCGCCGGATATCGGTTGAGGAGATCCCCACCCGCGGCATCCGGAAGAACTCCGCCCGCTCACCGCCCTGAAGGCCGGCGAGACTCGCGTCGATCGATTCACGAGTGGTGCCACGACGTGCAGCTACCGCAAGGGTAGCCAGCGACAACACACGCTCCGGTTCACGCCACGAAGGCAGCCCTGCCGCGACGTCACCGCCGACGATCAGGAACAGTTCGTTATCGGGCGTCTTGGAGTGCAGCTCCTGAAGCGTATCCACGGTGTAGGACGGACCGTCACGTTCGACCTCAAGCGCCGACACCTCGAGCCGCGGATCGCCGAGCACCGCACGCCGGCACAGTTCCAGCCGATGCAGTGCCCCCGGGTCACCAGGCAACCGAGGCTTGTGCGGTGGCTGCCCGGCCGGCATCACCACGACCCGGTCAAGCTCCAGCTGAGTCAGCGCCTCCTGGGCACAGATCAGATGCCCCAGATGCGGCGGGTTGAACGTCCCACCGAGGATCCCGATTCGCAAACCGTCAGGTCCGGATCTGGCCCGAGCCCTCGACCAAGTACTTGAAAGTGCATAGCTCGCGTAGCCCGATCGGTCCGCGCGCGTGCAGCTTCTGGGTGGAGTTACCGATCTCGGCACCCATTCCGAATTCGCCACCATCGGTGAACCGGGTGGAAGCGTTCACATACACGCAGGCGGCGTCCACACCGAGCTCAAAAGCCCGTGCGGACGCAGCCGAGCGCGTGACGATCGCCTCCGAGTGGCCCGACCCGTGCTGACCGATGTGCTCGATCGCCTGCTCGAGCGAATCAACGACCCGCACCGCCAGCTCCAGCGCCAGATACTCGGTATCCCAGTCGACGTCGGTCGCAGGCAGCACCTCGACCGCACCACCCAACGCAGCGGTCCGGTCGTCGCCGTGGAGCACAACCCCGGCATCCGTCAGCACCCGCAACACGCCGGGCAGGAAGTCGTGGGCGACATCGGTGTGAACCAGCAGCGTCTCGGCCGCGTTGCAAACCCCTGGCCGCTGCAGCTTGGCGTTCAGGATGATCGCCTCGGCCGACGCCAGGTCCGCGCCCGAATCCACATACACGTGGCAGTTACCCGACGCTGCGTAGATCACCGGCACCGTCGCAACGCCCTTCAAGGCGTTCTTCAGACCCTCGCCCCCACGCGGGATGATCAGGTCAACCACGCCTGTCTGCGTCGCCAGCTCGGCCAACTCCGCGCGATCACCGCCGGCAACCAAACCCAGCCAGCCCTCCGGCAGCCCGGCGCCGAGCCCGGCCTCAGCGGCGACCGACGCCAACACCGCGTTGGACTCGGCAGCCGACGAGGACCCTCGCAGAACGACCGCGTTGCCGGCCTTCAGACACAGCGCAGTCGCGTCGATCGTCACGTTCGGCCGCGCCTCGTAGACAACCGCGATCACGCCCAACGGCACTCGCACCTTGCGCACATCAAGCCCGTTCGCCAAGCGGTGACCGTCGATCACCTCGCCGACAGGGTCCGGCAGAGCGGCAATCGCTCGCACCGCATCAGCAATCCCGCCTACCCGCCGCGAGTCGAGCGCCAGCCGGTCAAGCAGCGCCTCCGACAACCCGGCAGCACGTCCCGCCTCGATGTCCCGCGCGTTCGCCTCAAGGATCTCGTCCGATCGTGCAATCAGCGCCTCGGCGATCGCCTCAAGCGCCGAGTTCTTGACGTCAGAGCCGAGCGCGGCCAGCGCACGCGAGGCACGCTTAGCCGCAGCGCAGACCTCGGAAACGGATGCAACCGTCGTAGCCATCGTCCGCTAAAGACTAGAGCAGCACAAAGTAGTCCCGGTGGACCGCCTCGGCGCTCGCCCGCGGCAGCTTCTCGCGCACGGCGGCGGACTTCAGCCCCTGCACCGACCGCAACTCGTCCGCCGAGTAGTTGCAGATCCCCTTGCCAACGACGACACCCTCATTCGTGACCTCGATCGCGTCACCGGCATCGAAGGACCCGCCCACCTCGACCACCCCCACCGGCAGCAGCGACGTGCCGCCTTCACGCAGTGCCCGCGCCGCGCCGGAGTCGACGACCACGAAACCGCGGGTCGGCTTGGCATAGCGCAACCACAGCTTGAAGCTTGAGTAGCGCCCCGCCTGTGCCGCAAACACAGTGCCGACCGCTTGACCGGCGGCCGCCGCACTGATCACGCCCGGCGTCAACCCGCTGGCGATCACGGTCGGGATCCCGGCGGCGGTCGCCATCTCGGCGGCGACGATCTTTGACCGCATCCCGCCGGACCCGAGCGCTGAGGTCTGGTGGCCGATCGCCAATCCCGCCAGATCGGCCTCAAAATCGGATACTGATGAGACTAACACAGCGTCCACATCCGAGCGCGGATCGGCCGTGAACACACCTTCAGCATCGGTCAGCAGCAACAGCCGCTCAGCTCCGAGCAGGATCGCCACCTGCGCCGCCAGGAAGTCGTTGTTGCCGAACGAGATCTCGTCGGTCGTCGTCGTGTCGTTCTCGTTGATCACTGGCACGACACGCCAGTCCAGCAGCTTGCGCAGCGTCTGACGCGCGTTCAGGTAGTTACCGCGGCCGCCACTGATGTCGAAGAAGGTCAGCAGCACCTGCGCGCTCGGCACGCCCCGCGCCGCCAGCAGGCCGTCATACACCTGATAAAGCTTGCCCTGACCGACCGCCGAGGCGGCTTGCAGCTCGTCCAGCGCGCGCGGCCGCGAGGTCGGTGGGATCCCCAGTTGGCCAAGGCCGTGGGCAATCGCCCCACTCGTCACGATGATCGGCTGCGCCCCCGCCCGCGCCAGTTCGGCGACCTGGTCGCAGACCTGCGCGAGCACGTCGAGACGCACGGTCCCGTCGTCGGCCGCGACGATGCTCGACCCGAGCTTGATCACGATTGCGCTCATCGGCGCAGGAGCTTAGGCGCTGGCAGCGCCCGAACGCTTACGCGCTCAGCACTCGTGCAGAACCCGCGCGGAGCGGATCGTCTTCACGTGGCGGTCAACCGAGACCTTCTCAACCACGAGCACACGCTCGGTCTTCAGCGACCCCATCTTGATGTCGAACGCCTGCGAGCCACCGCGATCTGAGTGCGCGATCAGCGAACCGTCGCGATAGACCGACACGCTCGTCACAGGCTCGGCGTACGAGGCGAGCACCGTCACAACGGCGGCCTTGCAGACGATCGGTGCCTTCTTCGTTTTCGCCTTCGCGCACCACGGGTTCGCAGGAACGTGACCGCAGACGTCCGGCATGTTCGGCAGCTCCTTCGCCGGCGGCAGTGGATGCAAGCCGTTCTTGAGGCCGGTGAACCTCGGGTAGCCCTTGCCGCCAACGCATGGCACCGATTCGTTCAACAGGAACGCATCCCCCGAGTCGCACGCAACCTGGTCAAGGAAAATCGGATTGAGATCGGCAAGCACATCGTGGCCGTCACAACTCGGGTAGTGCTGCTCCAAGTAGTACGAGTCACCCGTTAGTTCGTCGTCGCTGCCCGGAGTGGTTACCTGGTTCCCAGCGAAGCAGTCGGTCGGCTCGCCACTGACCAGGTCGGTGGTGTCGAACGGGCCGTTGGTCGGATTACCGAAGTAGCCGTCGTTGTCGAACCTGTTGTCGATCACCGCGTCGCCCCACTCGTCGAACAGACAAGTGATGGCCGGGCTGAAGTCCGTCACGCCACCGGTGCACGGCGGGCCGCTGTCCGGGTACGGGACGACCGCTAGACCCCAGGCACCATTGTTGGCGTAGGTGTTGTCGAGGATCGTGTCGTCACGCCCGCCGGAGACGGTCATACCGGTGCCGACCGGGCCCGCTGCGGCAGCGCCCGCGGCCGGGACGTTCGGGTCGTTGTTGTTGTGGACGTAGTTGTCGAAGAAGACCCAGCATGAGTGCGTGTCGGTGATCGGGCTGACGCCACCGTTCGGGCAGGTGCCGTTCTGCGGTGAGGGCTCATCACCGTTCTGGCTGTTGGTGTCGAAGCCATCCTCGTTCTCGTCGAACTGCGAGTGCTCGACGATCAAGCTCCCGCCGGAGTTGGAGCCCGAGTACCCGAGCGCGTCGTACTCGCCCCAGCCATGGTTCAGCACCTGATTGCACTGCTGCTGACAGGCGCCGATGTAGTAACCGGAGTCGTTCATGTTGGAGGCGTAGGTGTGGTTCCAGGTGCCGCCGTCCCAGTTGCTCGAGAAGATCCCGTACTCGGCCGCAGTGACCTCGTCGATCTCCTGGCTGGCGTTGGTCGTGTCGTAGAAGCTTGAGGTCGTCGTCAGGTAGTTGCCCGAGTAACCCCAGCCGCCGATCGAACCCGAGCCGGCACCGCCGTTCCACCAGATCTCGTTGCCGGTGCCACCGTCGCCACCGGATCCCCCAAGGAAGTTGCAGGCGGTCAGATTGTCGATCGTGACGTCATCGGCCTTCCACACCATCAGCCCGTTCAACCCAGCAGGCCCGCCGGTCGCCGTCGGACCCCAGTTCTGATCGTTGATGTTGTCGGTGCAAGCCGGACCAGCCTTCGTCCCATCGATGATCACCTTGTTGCGGTTCATCCCGATGATCGTCAAATCAGGTGTTGTGACCAGGTCGGCAGCGGGGAACTCGCCATCCTGGCCGGCCGGCGCGTAGCCGTTCCCGGGCGTCTTGTAGTCACCAGGCGCGATCAGGATGTAGTCGTAGGGCTTGGCGGCGTTGATCGCGGCCTGCACGGTCTTGTAGTGGCCCTTGATCCCGTGGTAGGTGCCGACCAGCAGCACCCGCGGCGAGGCGAGCGCCGAGCTGGCGGTGAACGCGACCGCCGCCGCGATAACCAACCCCGTGATAAATGAACGCCGCCCCACTTGTGAACGAAGTTGTACCCCATTCCGGGGATGGCCGTCAATTTGATGCTGGGTCAAGGTCAAACACAACCCCGGCGAGTTCGACGTCATCGCCGGGCTGGAACCCGGCAGCCTCAAGCGCGCGGATCACCCCGATCCCCTTCAGCCGCCGTTCGAGATGCGCCATCGCGTCCTCGTTGTCGAGGTCGTAGCGCGCGATCAGCCGGTCGATCGCCGGCCCCTCAACCCGGAACCCTCCCTGCTCCCGGCGAACCACCGTGTAGTTCCGATTCGGTCCACGCGGACGGAACACACGGTGCTCAGCAAGCGGTTCATTCTCACCCCTGGCTTGCTTGCCAGGGGTTTCACCTACGGTCCCCGAGGGTTCCGCCAGGGGCACACGCCGCAGCAACTCGGTGACGAACTCGTCAAGCCCTTGCCGGGTGGCCGAGGACGTCAGCAGCACCGGCACGTCCTCTCCCAGCCGCCCCTGCCACTCCGCCACGGCTGCGGCCCCCGCCGCAGCATCAACCAGGTCAGCCTTCGACAACGCGACGATCCGCGGCAGGGTCGCCAGGCGCGGGTCGTGCAGCCCAAGCTCCTGCTCGACCGTTGTGTAGTTCTCCAGCGGATCAGAGCCGTCCAGCGGCGCCAGATCCAGAACGTGCACCAGTAGGCGGGTCCGCTCGACGTGCGCGAGGAAGTCGTGCCCGAGCCCGACACCATCGCTCGCGCCTTCGATCAGCCCCGGAATGTCGGCGACGATCAGCTGACGGTCGCCCTCATGCAGCGTGCCGAGCACCGGGCTGAGCGTGGTGAACGGGTAGCTGGCGATCTTCGGCGTGGCGCGCGTGATCCGTGACAGCAGCGACGACTTACCGGCGTTCGGCACGCCGACCAACCCGACGTCGGCGAGCAGCTTCAGCTGCAGCGTCAACCATGAATCGCTACCCGGCAGGCCGCGCTCGGCGAAGCGGGGGGTCTGATGGGTCGGGCCCTTGAACTTCGTGTTACCGCGGCCGCCGGAGCCGCCGGCGGCAACCACCGCCCGCTGACCGGGAAGGACCAGATCGTGACTGGTGCCGTCAAGCTCGACCAGCACCTCGGTACCCGGTGGCACCTTGATCTCGAGCGTGCCGCCATCGGCGCCGTGCCGCTGGTTTCCTTCGCCGTTGCCCCCGCGCTTCGCCTTGAAATGCGACTGGCGGCGGAAGTGTTCGAGATCTCTGAACGAGTCGTCGCAGACGAGCAAGACATCGCCGCCACGACCACCATCGCCGCCGTCAGGCCCGCCCTTGGGGACGTGAGCCTCCCGGCGGAAGCTGAGGCAACCGTCGCCACCGGCACCGGCAGCAACGTGGATGCGGGCCTTGTCCTTCATCCCCGTTCCCGGGGACCCCGGGTCCTAGCTCTCGGAGTCGGGTGCGACTGAGATGACACGGCCACGGCGACCAGTTTTGAACTGGACCTTGCCGACGGCCTTGGCGAAGATCGTGTCGTCCTTGCCGATGCCGACGCCATCACCAGGGTGAAAGCGGGTACCGCGTTGACGCACGATAATCTCGCCGCCGGTCACAGACTGACCGGCGAAGACCTTTACGCCAAGACGCTTCGCGTTTGAGTCACGGCCGTTGCGGGAGGACCCGAGGCCCTTTTTATGCGCCACTTGTTGCCTCCTCGGCCTTCGCAGCCGCCGGAGCCTTCGGCGCAGCAGCAGCCTTCGGCTTGGCCGCAGCCTTCGGCTTCGCCGCAGCGGCACCGATCGACTTGATCTGGATCTTGGTCAGTTCCTGGCGGTGACCGTTGCGCCGCTTGAAGCCGCGCTTGGGCTTGAACTTGACGACGCGCAGCTTCGGACCGCGCTCATGCGCGAGGACCGTCGCGGCAACACCCTTGCCGGCCAACTTGTCGCCGTCAAGCAACGTCTCGCCATCGACGATCAGCAGGGTCGGCAGCGTGACGTCGGCACCTTCGGCATCGCGAAGGCGCTCGATCAGCAGGGTCTGGCCCTCCTGGACGCGGTATTGCTTGCCGCCTGTTTTGACGATTGCGTACATGTTCACTCTGAGTCCGACGAAGATTCTGGCGCCGAGGCCGCTACACCAGCAGGGGGAGCAGACCGCCGACCACCGCGACGTCCACGACGTCGTCCGGAGGATTCTACTTCATCGGAAATCGTTGCTTCTGCGGGGATCGCGTCACCGTCGATCAGTCGAGCCACGGCCGAGTTACGACCGACCTCCTCGATCCGCACAAGCCGCTTCTGGCCAACGGCCGCGGTCGCGTCCTTGACCGAGATCACGTAGCCGTCGATCTTCGCGACGGCGTCACCCGGGCTGTACATATGCGGCTCGATGATGTTGACGTGAACCTCCTCGCCCTCACGGAACGGCAACGCCCGCTCGAGCACGTCCTCACGGTCGGCTTCCATCAGCACCGCAAAGTGGCTCAGCGGCAGCCCCTCGGAACCCTCGAAGTGGAACCACTTGCCGGTCTCCCCTTCGATCTGGTGCAGGACGCGGGCGCTGTTGCCGGTGAACTCGGCGCTGACGCGCGGGTTCATCTGCAGCAGCAGCGCCTCGGCTGAGGTCTGGGCCGCGAGATCGCGCATCCGCCGCTCGAATTCGATTGCGATCGTCTCCTCCGACTTGATCACGCCCTCGCCCTCGCACGTCGGGCATGGGCGGGTCATGATCTCGCGCACGCCCTCGGTCACGTTCTGGCGGGTCATCTCGACCAGGCCCAGCGGGCTGATCTCAACCACGAACGTCTTCGTCCGGTCCTCATCAAGCGCTTTGCGCAGCGTCTTCAGCACCGCGGTGCGGTTCTGTGCGCGCGCCATGTCGATGAAGTCGATCACGATGATTCCACCGATATCACGCAAGCGCAGCTGGCGGACCACCTCGTCGGCGGCCTCGAGGTTCGTCTTCGTGATCGTGTCCTCGAGCCGGGCGCCCTTGCCGCGCCCGATGAACGAGCCCGAGTTGACGTCAATCACGGTCAGCGCTTCGGCGTAGTCGATGATCAGATAACCGCCCGAGGGAAGGTCGACGCGCTTGTTCAGGGTCGAGTTCAGCGCCTTCTCGACGCCGTAGGCCTCAAACATCGGCCTGTCCTCCTCCCATAGCTCGACGTGCTCAACAAGGTCGGGCGCGGTGCGCGAGAAGAACGAGACGAGCCGCTGATGCTGCTTGGGGTCATCGACGATCGCCCGCTCAAACTCGGCTGAGTAGATGTCGCGGACGACGCGCACGCTGAGGTCGGCCTCCTGGAACACGAGCTCGGGTCCGGCAGTGTCGATCACGCGCTTCTGCAGCACGTCGTTGAGCTTGAACAGGTACAGCAGCTCACGCTCAAGATCGGCCCGGGTCGCCCCTTGGGAGGCGGTGCGGATGATCGCCCCGCCGGACTTCAGATCGAGCTTGGCGGCCTCCTTACGCAGGCGCTCACGCTCACGCTCCTCAAGCCGGCGGGACACGCCGACCCCTTCCCCGTAGGGCGCGTAGACCATGTAGCGCCCGGCGATCGTCAGGTCCATCGAAAGCCGTGCGCCCTTCGTCTTCAGCGGGTCCTTGACGACCTGCACGACGATCTCCTGCCCCGGTTTGAGCAGCTCGGTGATCGGCTTTGAATCACGGCCGGTACCACGCCCGCGCCGCGGTGCCTCGACTCCCGGCAGCACGATCTCGTCGACGTGCAGGAAGCCGTTCTTGTCAAGCCCGATGTCGACGAATGCCGCCTCGAGCCCCGCCAGCACATTGTCAACCCGGCCCTTGTAGATGTTGCCGACGATCGAGCGGTTGCCGCGCCGCTCCAGGTAGAGCTCGGCGACGTCATATCCGGCGGCAGGGTTTGGAGCCCGTCGCCGGCGGCGGGCGTTAGCCGCGGTTTCTGCGTTGGCGCCCGTGCGCGGACCGACTGCGCCGGTGGCCTCAAGTAGCGCGACCCGCGTTTCGCCGCGGTCGACGCTGACCAACACTTGCTTCTTCACTTTTTCTACGTCCTATAAGTAAGAGGTTCAACTGAGAATTGACCTGGCTTTGGCTGCCGTCGACGTCCGAGCTTGGACGTGGATCGACTGAAGCAACCCGATCGCCAGGAGCGTCACGATCACCGAGGAACCGCCATAACTAATCAGCGGTAACGGCACACCCGTGACAGGCATGATCCCGATGGCCATGCCGACATTGAGAAAGACTTGGAACATCAACATCGAGAGAACCCCGCCGGCGATTAACGTGCCGAACAGGTTCTTGGACATCGTCACGATTCTTAGCGCTCGCCAGATCAGCAGCGCGAATAAGGAGAGCACCAGGGCGGCGCCGACGAAGCCGTACGTCTCGGCGATCACCGCAAAGATGAAGTCGTCTTGGGCTTCAGGGATGAAGTTGAATTTGGTTTGGGTAGCCCCGCCCTTTTGGCCGGTCTTCTGGCCCGCGCCGATCCCGATCAGTGCCTGCTGCTCCTGATAGCAAGCCTGCTCGGCATCCTTCGAAGCGAGCGTCTTACCTGCCGCCGGGCAGTGGCTGACGCCATCAATGAACGTCGTCAGCCGGCTTGTCTCATAACCCGGCAGTACGCGAATGCCAACTGCCGGTGCGACCGCCAGGACCAGCGCGACGGCGACCGCGAACAGCGTGAACAGGCCAACCAGGTAGCGCCAACTGACGCCGCCGAAGAACAGTGTCGCGACAGCGATCGTCACGTACACAAGTCCGGTGCCGAGGTCCGGCTCCTTGATCACGATCATCGCCGGGATCAGTCCGAGCAGCAGGATCTGCGTGGTGATCCGGCGCTGGCTGACATGCCTGCCGACGTCGACCATCATCGCTGCCAGCGTCAAAATCAGCAGCAACTTGCCGAACTCGGATGACTGGAAGTCAAACCCCGGCAACGGGATCCAGCGCCTGGCGTTGTTGACGGCGGGGAACGCATAGACCGCCAGGTTGCTGAGGATCAGGATTACGTAGAAGCCGATCCGGTACTCACGCAGGCGGGAGTAGTCAAAGCGAGACACGGCGACCATCAGGATCAGTCCGATCCCTGAATAAATGGCCTGTCTGTCGGTGAATGACGAACCGGCCGCACCGTGCAGGGTGACCAGCGAGCAGATCAGCAGGCCAATCGCCGCAACGAACAGCCACGGGTCGAACGGCAGCGTCGCCGTCAGCGGGACCGCCATATCGTTTGGTCGTTGGATCGGGCTGAGTGCCATTACGTGTCGATCGAGGTGCCGCCGTGATACGGCCCCGGTGTGCCGAAGAACCACTGGTTGAGGATCTGCCGAGCAACCGGCGCCGCGGCGACGTCGCCGAAGCCGCCCTTCTCGACCCAGACGACGACCACAATTGGCT
>Ga0302314_10006830_pt1 | contig 20589 bp, 18 predicted proteins | sample III_Palsa_N2_3_FD_200533 | JGI IMG/M metagenome (GOLD analysis project Ga0302314, IMG submission 200533) | Peat permafrost microbial communities from Stordalen Mire near Abisko, Sweden - III_Palsa_N2_3 | ecosystem: Environmental > Terrestrial > Soil > Palsa > Peat permafrost | place: Sweden... | reverse complement strand
GTCGGTGTGCGGCCGGACGCCGCACTGCACGAAGTTGGCCGCGTCGAAGGTGGCCCGCAGGGCGGGTGAGCCCACGCTGGTGATCAGGTCCGCGCACCGCTGCGGGGTATCACCGTAGATCTCCTTCTCGTTCTCGTGCGCGAGCACGATCCCGCGCTCCGCCGCGATCTGGGCCAGCGCGCCCATCCGGTCGATGACCACCTGCCGGTAGCGCTCCGGCGGGTCGCCTGGCGGGATGAAGAACGAGAAAACCCGGACGATGGTGGTGCCGAACAGGCCGGCGACATCCGCGATGCGGCGCATCCGCTCCAGTTCGGGCCCGAACGGCTCGCTGACCCCGATCTTGCCGATCGGGGAGCCGATAGCCGACACGCGAACCGCGGCCCGCTCGGTTTCCCGCCGGAACCGGGCGAGCTGGGCGTCAGTCAGGCTGGCGACGTTGGCCGACCACGCGCTGCGCAGTTCCAGGTGGCGGATCGATTCCGCGGCGAGCGTCTCCAGCTGCACGCCAGGCTCGGGCGAGATCTCGTCGGCGAACCCGCTGAGGATGAACGTCACCGCCGCGTCGCCAGGCCGGCCGGGCCGGCCTGCTCCGGGGAGACCGGCAGCACCACAGGCCGGCCCTCGCGGGCCGACTTGTAGACGGCGCAGACGATCTCCAGCGCGTCCCGGCCGTCGCGTCCGGTGACCGACGGCTCGCGGCCCTGCTCGACCGCCGTCAGCAGGTCGGCGATCTGCGCCGCGTGACTGGCCACGTCGAGCGCCGCCGCGTTCGCGGCCGCGCCCGCCTCGGCGGCCGGCCGCCGAGGCGGCGCCGGCTCAACGGGTCCGGAGGTCAGCGCGCGCTGCACGATCTCGCCGTCCTCGACCACCACCGTGCCGCCGGTCCCGCTGATCTCCAGCCGCTGCGGGAAGCCGGGGAAGACGGCCGTGCTTGACACGATCGTGCCGACGGCGCCCGAGGCGAACCGGAGCACCGCCAGCGCGGTGTCCTCGGCCTCGACCTGGTGGCCCTGTGTCGCGCAGACGGCGCTTACCTCGGTGACCGGCCCCATGACCCAGCGCAGCAAGTCGACGTAGTGGATGCCCTGATTCATCAGCGACCCGCCGTCCAGCGCCCAGGTGCCGCGCCAGGGTCCGCTGTCGTAGTAGCCCTGGGTGCGATACCACTTGGTGCTGGCCTCCCCGAGCACCAGGCGGCCGAGAACCCCGTCGTCGACCAGCCCGCGCAGCTCGACCAGCCCGCGGTCAAACCGGTGCTGGGAGATCACCGTCAGCGCGACCCCGGGCGCGTCCGCGGCTTCGATGAGCCGGTCGGCGGCGGCCAGGGTGACGTCGACCGGCTTCTCCACGACCAGGTGCTTGCCCGCCGCGGCAGCCTGGACACCGACCTCGGCGTGCAGGCCGCTCGGCACGCAGACCGACACCACGTCGATGTCGTCGCGGGCGAGCAGCGCATCCAGGCCCGGCTCGGCCGCGCAGCCCCAGCTGCCGGCGAACTGGGCGGCGCGCCCGGGCTGCACGTCGGTGACCGCGACCAGCTGGGCGCCGGGGACAGTGGCGACCGCTGCGGCGTGCATCGCCGCGATCACGCCGGCTCCGACGAGCCCGATTCCGTGCGGCCGGGTCGGGCGGGGGCGGCCAGGCTCGGTCACGCTCTCTCCTGCTTGTCGTTGATCTCGCGTATCCAGCTGCCCAGTACCGCCAGGTGCTGGGGGAGCGCCAGTTCGGGGGCGGCGATCTCGGGGTGCCAGCGTTTCTCCCACTCAACCGACACCCAGCCCTGGTAGCCGCCGGCCGACAACAGGGCGAGCATGTCCCGCACTGGTACCTCTCCCTCGCCGAGCGGCACCAGCTGCCAGCCGTCCGCACGCGCCGGGTCGGGCCGGGCATCTTTCACCTGGGCGAGCAGCAGCCGGCGGCCGAGATTGGCCCACACGTCAGCCGCCGTCTCGCCGGCCCGGTGCGGGTGATGACTGTCCCACACCGCACCCACCGCGGCGAAGTCGACGAGCGCCAGCAGCTCCGCCACCACGGCCGAGGCCGAGAACGAATCGTGGGTCTCCACGCCGATGGCCACGCCCAGCCGCTCGGCGGCCGGGACCGCTGCCTCCAGCACCGCGGCGGCCGCCGCCAGCTGAGCCTGGCGGTCCGGCCCGCCGGCGGCGAGCGCGCCGCCGAATACCCGGACCAGTGGCGCCTCCCAGTCGCTGGCCAGCTCCAGGAACTGGCGCAGTTCGCGGCCCGGGTGCTCGTCGGTCAGCCGGACGGAGGTGTCGACCGCCACCGCCGGCAGGCCGGCCGCGGCCAGCGTCCGCTTCACCTGGGTGCGGGCCGCGGGAGGCATCGCCGGGTCGATGAGCTCGCCGTCGATGAGCCGCAGCTCGACGCCGGCGTAGCCCCAGGAACGGCCGAGCGAAACCGTCGTGGCCAGGTCAGCGTCCGGGAACGCGAGGGTGCTGAAGGCGATGCGCGGGGTGCTGATGGACGCCTCCTGCTCACCTCGTGTTGCCGCCCGCACAGGGGATCCGGGGCGGCCTTGCTTACGGCGACAGGGTCAGGTTAGCCCGCCTGGCGCGGGTGCCGGAAGCCACGCCCGGGGACCGGCCAGGGTACTCACGGGCGCGACCGGGATGGCCGGAGCGCACCGTGGTGCAGGTACCGGCAGCATACGTTCACGTTCTCCGAGCTCAGCGACGGCCAGCAGACCGCTTCCGCGCACTACGCCACCGGCCGCCAGGCGCGCCAGCCCGAGCCGGCGGGCTACCTGCCTATCTCGGGCACGCCAGTCGGCTTCGACGCCGTCGCCCGGCCGGTGCAAGCCGGCCCGTGCCGGCTGTTCGCCGGGGTGCGCAGCGACCCGTTCTTCGCCGATGCCGACGGCGCCTTCCACGGATTCAAGTGGACCGGCCAGGACGCGTTCGCCAAGCGGAACATTGCTTCGATCGCGCTGGAGGTGCCGGGCGAAATGCTCGGTCCCGATCCGGAGATCGGCCTCTGGGTGACGGTCAGTGTGCGCCGGGACGGCGAGCTGGTACAGGTGGACCGGGGCGGGCATCCGACGCTCAACCCGTTCCTCAACCCCGACGGCGTGAAGAACCTGTTCAACGCCCGGCAGCCCGCCGATGACCTGGCGAACTACCTGCGGCCCTGGTCCAAGCTGCTGCAAGAGCACGGCTACACCCCGGACGCGGCGGACGCGGCGGCGAGGATCGTGCTGCCCGACATCCTGCGTTACGACCGGAACCGGCCGGCTCGCTACCCCAACGGGCGGGCGCTGACCGATGACGCCTTCAGCGCCCGCTTCGCCTGGCTGACCAACGGAAAGATCACCTCCGACGGTCTCAAGCCGCACGATGACCTGCTGGCCGAATTCCCTTACCTCGGACCGCCCAACCGCTACACCAGCGAGTGACGAGAATGAACACTGATTTCCCGGCGTTGAGACCAGCATGCAGACCTGGGAAGCCATCACCTCACGCCGCAACGTGCGGTCTTTCACCGACCGTCCGATCCCGGCCGAAGATCTGGACCAGATCCTCGAGGCGGGCCGCCGCTCCCCGTCCTCGCAGAACTGGCAGCCGTGGGACTTCATCCTCGTCACCGACCGCGAGCAGCTCGGCGAACTGGCCAAAGTATGGCGGGGAGCTGGCCACGTGGCCAGCTCGGCGGCGACCATCGTCCTCATCGGCCCGGCCGCCGACAACGAATTCCACCGCGCCGAGCTTGACCTCGGCCAGGCGACAATGGCGATGACGCTCGCGGCCACTGACCTCGGAATCGGCAGCTGCCATGCGGGTGTCGCCGACATGCAGCTCGCGCGCGAGCTGCTCGGTTTCCCCGGCGACCGCACCTGGGCGCTGCTGATATCGCTCGGCTACCCGGCTGACCGGCCGCTCACGCCGGTCAAGAACCCCAAGCGGCGGCCATTCAGCGAGGTGGTGCACCGCGGCCGCTGGTAGGCCGCTCGCTGCCCGGGCGGCTGGCGGGGACGCTTCCGTCCCGCGCACAATCGCACCTGCCGCCGGCCGCCCGGATGGGCCATGATCGGGGCATGACCGTGCGGTGGGGCGTGGCCGGCCCGGGACCGGTGGCCGACAAGGTGATGCGGGACCTGGCCTACGTGCCGAACGCGGTACTCACCGCGGTCGGCTCACGCTCAGCCGAGCGGGCGCAGGCGTTCGCGGCGGCGCTCGCCGGCCCGGCCGGCCACGGGCAGCTCCCGGCGGCGCACGGCTCCTACCAGGCACTGCTGGCCGACCCGGAGGTGGATGTGGTCTACGTGGCCACCCCGCATCCGCAGCACCGGGCACTGGCCCTGGCCGCGCTCACCGCGGGGAAGGCGGTGCTGGTGGAGAAGTCATTCACGGTTACCCCGGCGGCCACCCGGGAGGTCGTGGCGGCGGCCCGCGCGGCCGGCCGCTTCGCCATGGAAGCGATGTGGACCCGGTTCTGCCCGGCCGTGGCCCGGCTGCGCGAGCTGGTGGCCGACGGAGCGATCGGCGAGGTGCGCACGGTGACCGCGGACCTCGGGGTGCGCCGCCCGGTGGACCCGGCGACGCAGTCCTACCACCCCGAGCAGGGCGACGGCCTGCTGTTCCACCTGGGTGTCTACCCGGTCTCGTTCGCCCAGATGCTGCTGGGCGCCCCGGATGCCGTCGTAGCGCACGGCGTCGTGCACCCCAGCGGAGCCGACGTGGAGGAGTCGGTGCTGCTGCGCTACCCGGGCGGCCGCTCGGCGCTGCTGTTCGCCTCGTTGCGCAGCCCGGCCCCCGGGGAGGCGCGGGTGCTCGGCACGGCCGGCTGGATCCAGGTGCCGCCGCGTTTCCACTACCCCAGCCGGATCGTGCTGCACCGGCCCGGGCACGACCCGGAGATGATCGGTCTCCCGCTGGCCGGCGCGGGCTACACCCACGAGCTGACGGAGGTCACCGAGCGGGTGGCCGGCGGCCACACCGAGAGCGAGATCATGCCGCTGGCCGACACGGTGGCGGTGCAGGACATACTGGGTGAGATCTCCGGCCAGCTCGGCATGCGGGTGAGCGAAGGACCCGCCGAGCTGGCGTGAGCTAGCGACTCCGACCGCGTTCTATCAGCGGCTGCCCGGCCTGGTCCGGCCGGCCGGGTCGGGTAATCCGCGGTGTCCTTCTGGGCCGCTCCCGTTCGTCGTCTGGTCATGAACGGCAAACCGAGCGGGAGGCAGCGCGGAAGAGTGCGCGACGCCGGCCGATCGGTCACCATGTGCAGGAAGCACGCCGTTACGCCGACGGAAAGTGAGCTGAGATGAAGTACCTAGGATTCGTCGTCACCGCAGGCCCCATGCCGGCCGAGGCCGTGGCCGAAATGAACGCGGGCTTCCCCGCCTACTTCGCGGAGATGGAAGCCCGCGGCGTCCGGCTGTACGGCCGCGAACTCGACCAGCCCGACCGAGGGGTAACGGTACGGGTCCGTAACGGCGAGACGCTGGTAGCCGACGGGCCGTTCGCGGAGACCAAGGAATTCATCGGCGGCTTCGACGTGCTCGACTGCGCGGACCTGGACGAGGCGATCGAAGTGGAGAGCAAGAGCCCGGTCGCCAAGTTCCTGCCGTTCGAGGTCCGGCCGTTCCGGGACGGGCTGCGGGTGGCGGAGCCGCAGGCCGCCGCGTTCGACCGGCAGGACGACGCGGCCGGCCTGCCTTACCTGCTGATGGCCTGGGCCAGCGCGACGCCAGCCGAACCGCTGAACGAGCAGGCGGTGCGGCAAGAGTCCGAAGCCTGGCGGCAGCAGCTGGAGGCGGGCGGCGGCTATATCCTCGGCGGGGCCCTGGGCGGCCCGGAGACAGCCACCACGCTGCGCTTCCGCGACGGCGAGACGCGACTCAGCGACGGGCCCTTCCTCGACCTCGAGGAGTTCATCACCAGTATCGACGTGGTCAGCTGCGCCGACCGTGAGCAGGCGGTTGCGCTGGCGGCCGCGCACCCGCTCGCCCGTTACTACGCGATCGAGGCACGCCCGTTCTACGGCCAGGCCATCCACGCTCAGCGCCTGCTGGAAGAATCGCAGGAGTGAGCACCGCGCCAGTCCAGCAGGCGGTCGAGGCGGCTTTCCGCACGGAGTGGGGCCGCGTCGTCGCCACGCTGATCCGGCGGACTGGTGACTGGGACCTGGCCGAGGAGTGCGCGCAGGACGCATTCGCCGAGGCGCTGCGGCGGTGGCCCGCCGACGGTATCCCGCAGCGTCCCGGTGCCTGGCTGACCACGGTGGCCGGCCACCGGGCGATCGACCGGCTGCGGCGCGCCGCCCGCGGCGCGGAACTGCTGGAGCAGGCCGGCCGCGAGGCGCCGCCGCCGGAGACGGACGAGGAAGCGATGCCTGAGCTGTTCGAGCAGGGCGACGAGATCGAGGACGACCGGCTGCGGCTGATCTTCACCTGCTGCCACCCGGCCCTCCCGTTGGAGGGCCGGGTGGCGCTGACGCTGCGGACCCTGGCCGGCCTTTCCACGGCCGAGATCGCCCGCGCCTTCCTGGTGCCCGAGGCCACCATGGCCAAGCGGCTGACCCGCACCAAGACGAAGATCACGGCGGCCAAGATCCCGTACCGGGTGCCGCCCGCGCACCTGCTGGCCGAGCGCACCAGCGGGGTGCTGGCAGTGCTCTACCTGCTGTTCAACGAGGGTTACGCGGCCTCCTCGGGCACCGAACTGATCCGGGCCAGCCTCGGCGATGAGGCGATCCGGCTGGCCCGCGCGCTGCGCCAGCTGATGCCGGACGAGCCCGAGGCGACGGGCGTGCTGGCGCTGATGCTGCTGCACCACTCCCGCCGCCATGCGCGGGTGGGCAGCGACGGTGAGCTGATTACGCTGGAGGAGCAGGACCGCCGCCGCTGGGACCAGGCGGAGATCGGCGAGGGGCTGCAGCTGCTGGGGTCGGCGCTGCGCCGGCAGCAGCCGGGGCCCTATCAGCTGCAGGCGGCCATCGCCGCCTGCCACGCCCGGGCTGACAGTCCGAGCAGCACCGACTGGCCGGAGATCGCCCGCCTCTACGCGCTGCTGGAACACCAGGCGCCGTCGCCGGTGGTGCGGCTCAACCGGGCGGTGGCGGTGGCGATGGCCGGCGACTTCGACGCGGGGCTGGCGATCATCGACGAGCTCAGCGGCGACTCCCGGCTCGAGCGGTACTACCTGCTGGAAGCGACCAGGGCCGACCTGCTGCGGCGCCGCGGCGCCCTGGCCGCCGCCGCGGCCGCTTACGAGATCGCGCTGCCGCTCGCGCCCTCGGAGACGGAGCGCAGCTACCTGCGCAGCAGGCTTGACGAGTGCCGGGACTCGCCCCGGTCCCGCTTACCGGCTCCCTGGCCGGAGGTCTCCTCCCGGCTGGCCGGTCAGGGCAGCCGGAACAGGGCCTGCGCGTTGCCGGAAGCGATCTTGAACCGGTCGGCGGGGTCGGGGACGGCGTCAAAGAACTGCCCGACCGCCGCCGCGCCGGGCTGATGGAACGGGTAGTCGGTGGAGAACAGCACCCGGTCGGCGGTGGTGCAGTCGAGCGTGTGCCGCAGCAGGCGCTCCTGAAGCATCCCGCTGCTGGTGATGTGGATGTTGGCGGTGATGTAATCCGACACCCGCCGTTCCAGCTGCTTCGCGATCCCGGAAAGACTGTCGGCCCGGTCCATCCAGAACAGCAGCATCTCGCCCCAGTGGCCGAGCACCAGTTGAAGATCGGGATAGCGGTCGAACGTGCCCCGCAGGATCAGCCGGAGCGCGGCCAGGCCCGCGTCCAGGTGCCAGCCCCAGCCGAAGGTTGCCAGGCCGAGGTCTATCAGCGGGTCCAGGCCCTGGTAGGCGGCGTCGCGCAGCTCGTGCGACGGGATCTGCGGGTGGATGAAGACCGGCTGGTGCAACCGGGCCGCGGTCGCGAACAGGTCGTCGTAGGCCGGATCATCCAGGGTCCGGGTGCCGGTCCGCCCGTGCACCATCGCGCCGACGTGACCCAGCTCGGTGGCGCACCGCTCGAGTTCCGCCGCCGCTGCCTGCGGATCGCTGGTCGGCAGGGTCGCGAACGCCCGGAAGCGGTCCGGGTGGGCGCGGACGGCGTCCGTGGCCTCGTCGTTGGCGTCCCGGGCGAGCGGGACGGCGTCGGCGGCGGACAGTGCCTGGGTGGCAGGCGTGACGACCGACAGGACCGAGATGTCGATCCCGGCCGCGTCCATCGCCTCGATGCGACCGGGGCCGATGTCCTCGAGGCGCGGCTGGTTATCGCCCATGGTGTTGAAGGCGACGCTTTCGTCGCGCGCTCCGCCCGGTAGCCGGTCGAGCGCGTCGCGGATCCCGGCGCTGTTCCAGTGTTCTTCGATCGCGATGATCTTCACGGTGATGTCCTCCCGGTCATCAGTGGCGGACCGGAACGGGCTACCAGGGGACGGGCTGACCCTGGTAGCTCAGGAACTGCAGCCCGCCCTGGCCGCCCTGGGCCTCGATCGTGTCGACCACGCCCGGGATGCTCTGCTCGATCGTCAGCGGCGCGGCCGGCCCGCCGAGATCGGTCTGCACCCAGCCGGGCGCCATCAGCACCAGCGTGCGGGGGTCGTCGGCGTGCCGGGCGGCGAAGCTGCGCATCAGCTGGTTCAACGCGGACTTGCTCGCCCGGTAGACCTCGAAGCCGCCGTTGCTGTTGCTGCTGACACTTCCCTGACGGGAGGACATCACGGCGATCGTGCCCTTCGGGCTGACGAGATCCTGCAGTGCCTCGACCACGCGCATCGGGCTCAGCGCGTTGGTCACCATCAGCCGCACGAAGGTGTCGGTGGACACGTCGGCGACGGTCTCCTCGGGGCCGTTGGTCACCCCGGCGTTGACGAACAGCAGTTCGAACGTGCTGGGGGCCAGGCGCTGGTGCAGCCCCGCGACCTCTTCGGGAACCGTGATGTCGACGTTCTCCACCACCAGGCGGCCGGCGGCCGATTCGGCCAGGTCGTGCAGCCCGGTCCGGCGGGCTCCCCGCACCGTCGCGGTCACCTGCCAGCCGCGGCTCAGGTACTCGGCGGCCAGTGCGTAGCCCAGGCCGCGGGACGCGCCGATGATCAGAACGGACTTGCCTGCTGGTGCTGTCACCGTTGCTCCTGCCTCCGCAGCGCGGACCGCTCCGGCCGTGAACTCACTCATCGGTTGTTGAGCCAACCCTACCTCATTCGCTCAACAACAGTAGAGTGAGGGGTGTGAGCGAGCCGACCAGCAGAGCCGCCAGGCGGGCGGCCACCGCCCAGCGCATCCTGGATGCGGCCCGCGCGGAGTTCGGCGAACGCGGCCTGGAGGCAACCACCATCCGCCGCATCGCGCGGCGCGCGAACGTGGACCCGTCCCTGGTCATGCAGCACTACGGATCGAAGGCCGCCCTCTTCGCCGTCGCCATCGAGCTGGACGACTCCGCCGCGGACGAGATCGCGTCCCATCTGCACGACGTGCTGGACGTCCGGCTCGCAGCCCTGCCCCCGGAGACGAAGGCGCTGGTCCGGTCCATGCTCACCGCACCCGAGGCGGCCGCCTCGATGAGCGCGTTCCTGAACGAGCGGGTCGCCAACCTGAGTCGCGCGATGGGCGGCGAAGACGCCGACCTGCGCGCGGCGCTGACCGTGAGCAGCATCCTCGGCCTCACCATCGCCCGGCACTTCCTGAAGCTGGACGCGTTCAGCGGTGCCTCCGACGCCGACATCGCCCGCGTCGCCCGGCCCTGGGTCACCACTGGGGTCGACCCCGCCTCCGGTAACACCTGAGATGTGTTTCAGGCCCTGCTAATGGTCCGGCCCGGCATCGGTTCCGCGAGGTCGGCCCGCCAGCCGGGCGAAGGGAAGGGGCCGGCAAAGTACTGCGTCTCGTGCACGACCTGCTCGTCAGCGAATTCCATGATGCTCACCGAGTAAGTCGGTGCGCCGTCATAGGTGATGATGCACTCGCTCACCCACAGCTTTCCGCTGCCACTGATCCGCTGCACGGTGAAGTGCCGGCTGGCCGGGTGCCCGCCGCGCTGCGCCGCGATCGTCGCCCGGCTCCGGAATCGTTCACCGGACTGCGGGTAATCAAGGATCGCGTCCACGGCGTAGACGGCATGCTCGGTTTCGGTGTCCCCGCTCTCCGATGCCTGCCAGTGCTGCTCGATGGCGGCCCTGGTCCGGCTGTCAGCATCCATCGCGTCGTCCTTCCTGCGGTTAGAGCATTCCCGGAGACCCGGGAATGCGCCGCGGCTTTGCCTCGGGTCTCGGCCACTGAACGTAACGCATCCGCATCCGCGGGCCTCCCTGGCAGGACCGCCGGCTGGCCCCGCTCGACCGTGTCCCCCCTGGTTATGGCATGACGATCGCACCTCACGGTGCGCGGGCGCGCCCGTGGAAACCACTGGCCTCACCCCCCCGTGATCCAGGGCTTACCTGGTCACGAACGAGGCTCCGCCGGCCGCCGGATCCGGGTGAGCGCCGCCTCGGCCCCGCCGCCGTGCGGGCGCAATGAGTGCTGCTTAACCGGAAGAAGCGGCACAGGCCTTTCATCGCGGCGCAAATGTTGAAACGTTAGCGTTCCCGGCGCCGGGCTCCTGCCGCATACTGGTCCGGTGGAACCGGCAGCTGATCGCGTCCGGGGACCGATCCAGCTCCCCGCGGGCCGCCGCATCCCGGCACGCCGTGCCCGGGTAGCGGGGCCATCCGACCAGGCCTTGCACTGGCTGGCCGGCTGGTACGCGATCGCGCTGCGCCTCGGCGGGGCGGTCCTGTTCACCGGGGTAGCCGTGCTGGCGGTGACGAGGCAGATCTCCGGCTGGTGGCTGGCCGCGCTGCTGACCACGCTGTGCCTGTGGTCCGTCTTCTTCACCTGGCGGGTCCGCCGGTCCGGGCTGACGCCGGCCGTGGTGCTGGTCGACGCCGCGGTCGTCTCGGTGCTGGCGCTGGCGCAGCAGCACCTGGTCCCGGCCGTGCTGATCACCGACAGCACCACCTGGATGCTCCCGCTCGCCTGCACCGCGGTGTACATCCTGCAAATCGCGCTCCGGCCGCGGCTCAGCCTGCCCGCAGCCGGGATCGTCATCATCGCCTACGGGCTCGGCACCGGCCACCTGACCGGCGGCTGGCTGCTGGTGGTGGAGACGATCGTCTCGGCCGGCCTGGTAGCGGTGATCCGCGGCGGCGCCCGGCAAGCGGACACCGTCGTCGCCGCCAGCCTCGAGGCCGAGCGGCAGATCCGGGCCGAGGAGGCGCGGCGGGCTGACGAGCAAGCGCAGCACCGCCAGCTGCACGACACCGCCCTGTCCACCCTGACCATGGTCGCGGCGGGCGCCTTCGCCGAACGGTCCCCGGCGCTGATCGCGCAGGCGCAGCGGGACCTGCGCGTGCTGCGGGGACTCGAGGGCGCCCCGGCCGCGCCCAGCGCACAGGCGCCGCTGACAGATCTGGCATCGAAGCTGCAGCGGGCCGCAGCCAGTGCCGGCGACCTGGCGGTAGGGCTGAAGCTCGTCCCGGTCACACTGCCGTCCCCGGTCGCCGATCAGCTTGCCGCCTGTGTCGGCGAGGCGCTGCGCAACGTCGAGCAGCACGCCGGAACCGGCCAGGCGGAAGTGACCGTCAGCGGTGGGACGGGCTGGGCGGTCGTCAAAATCGTTGACCGCGGCCGCGGGTTCGACCCGGCCGCCACCCCGCCATCGCGCCGGGGCATCCGCGAGTCGATCACCGGGCGGATGCTGGCGGCCGGCGGCCGGGCCGCGGTCGCCAGCCGTCCTGGCGCGGGCACCACCGTCACTGTGAGCTGGCCCTGATGACCGTCGCGCAGCCGACCACGGTGATGTCCGGCCGTTATCAGCGAGCCTTCACCATTGCCGTGCTCTTCCTGGTCGCAGGCTGGCATCTCGGCGGAGCGGGCGGCCAGCTGCTGCATAACCGGCCCGCGTACGGCTCGTTCGCCTTCCAGGGCGCCATGTGGCTGGTCATGGCCGTGGCGATCGCCGCCGGATCGGTCCAGGTGCTGCGCGAAGCGCCCGGCTGGCGCTGGGCCTGGGCAATCGCGCTGATCGCGCTGGCCGCCAGCACGGCCGCGGCGGCGGCCAGTCCGGCCAGCCAGATGCTGGCGGTCGAGTGGGCGTGGGGAAGCGCCGGCTGGATCGGCGTGCTCGTGCTGCTGCGCCGCCGGTTCAGCGAGCTGGCGTGGTTCCTCGCCGCCGAGGCGGTGGCCATCTTGTTCGTTCAGGTGCACGACGGGCTTACCCGGACCGACCTGGCCGGGTTCCTCGCCCTGCTGGCCTGGTCAACCGGCGCCCAGGTGGCCGTCGCGGCCGGGGTCAGGGCGCTGGATGTCGCGGCCGGCCAGGCCGCCGCGGCGACGCGGAGCGAGCACGCCGCCCGCGAGCGGGCCGCCACCGCGGAGATCATCCGGACCGCCCGGCACGCCCGCTGGCTGACGCTGCAGGAAAGCGCCGTCCCGCTGGTCGCCGAGCTGGCGGCGGGGACGGCTGACCCGGGTGACCCGCAGGTACGCATCAGGTGCGCGGTCCAGGCGGCCCGGCTGCGCCGGCTGCTGGCCGAGGGCGATGAGGTGCCCGGATCACTGGTGCACGAACTGCACGCGAGTGCCGACGTGGCCGAGCGGCGCGGGGTTGCCGTCGACATCGAAACAGCCGGCTCGCTGCCACCGGTGCCCGGGCCGGCCCGGCGGGTGATCACCGACGCTGCCATCGCGATCTTGACCGTCGCCCGCAGCCAGACGCGGATTACCCTGGCGACCGTTGCCGCTGGAATCGCCGTCAGCTTCGTCGCCGACACTGGCGCCGTCGTCGGGCTGCCCGCGGCAAGCGAGGGAGTGGCCATCGAACATCAGCAAGACGGCGGCATGTTCTGGGCGGAGGCGCGATGGAACAGCGGGTGACGGTGGCGATCATCGAAGACCACCCCGTCGTTACCGAAGGGGTAGCGTCCTGGATCCGGTCCGATCCCGGCGAGCGGGTGCAGCTGGTCCAGACCGCGCGCGACCTGACCGGGCTCGCCACCGGGCCGCAGCCGTCGGCCGACGTGATCATCTTGGACCTGGAACTGTCCGGCGAGCTGGTCACCGCGCAGATCCCCGGTCTGGTGGCAGCCGGATACCGGGTGGTGGCCTTTTCCGGGCACAGCGATCCGGCGATCGTCATGGAGACGCTGGACAACGGTGCGCACGCCTACGTGTCCAAGGATGAGGGCAGCGACCACCTGGTCGAGGCCGTGCTGGCAGCGGCCGCCGACCGGCCGTACGTGACCCGGTCGCAGGCCCGGGCGCTGCTGGCTGACCAGCGCCCCGACCGGCCGACACTGTCCCAGCAGGAACGGCAGGCGCTGCTGCTGTGGTTTCAGGGCATGTCCAAAGCATCGGTCGGGCGGCGCATGTCGATCACTGAGAACACGGTCCGGCAGTACATCAACCGCGCCCGCGCCAAGTACGCGGCCACCGGCCGGACCGCATCGAGCAAGGACGCGCTGCTGGCCCGCGCGATCGAGGACGGGGTGATCAAGCCGGGCGAGATCGTGCCCTACCAGTCGTTCGCCCGCTCCGCTCCGGACAGCCCCAGCCCGGGTGCCCCGGGCCACTGAATGGCCCGAGGCACCCAAGCCCCCCCCGGAGCTGCGCGCCCGCCGAATCAGCCGTAGTTCGGCGCCGGCCGTGATGGCCAGGTGCCGCGGCGTCATCAGATCGCTGGCGCACACTCATCATCGCCGGTTGAGGACGAGACTGTCATGACGCCCGATCGGGTGACATGACCGCGCAAACTCCCACCATCTGGCTCTTGGCGGCCGCGGTTTCGCGTCCCGTTCCCGGCCGGAATTGCCAGCTTCAGCCGTGCGCCGCCCGGCGAGGAGAACCCGGCCGAGTGCGCAGGCGCCGGCCAGGCCGTCGCCGCGGTAGCTGACCGCAGCCAGCTCAGCGAGGTGATGATCGGCGTTCCGCGGCACTAGGCTGACCCGTCTGCGTCCTGCACGCCGATCGTCACGTTCAGGACCGCCGCCCGCTGGTTCAACACTGCCGCCTGCTGATTGAGGGTGTTGGCCGCGTTGTTCAGCCTGGTGTCCTGACCGTTCAGCGTCGCCGCCTCATTGCTCAGTGATTTCTCGAGCGCCGCGTAATCGTTGTCGAAGTCGGTGCCGACCTTCTCGGCGGCGGTGGCGATGTTCCCGACGCTGGTGAACGAGTCGGCCTGGGTGATCTCCATCCAGTCCTGCTCGTTGGCCGCGCTGTCCGCGACGAGCCGCTTGACGATCGCGGCCGACCCCGCGGGCACCGTAATGCCGCGCACGGTGTGCCCGAACGCCCCGAAGGCCTTCGCGACCGGCAAGGCGGTCACGTTGAAGCAGTACACCGTGGCACAGTTGGTTGCGTCGGTGCTGGGGCTGTTCAGCACACCAGCCAGCGTGTCCTGCGCCGCACTTATGGCGTCAACGTCGTTGCTTGCCTGGTTGGCGATTTGCTGTTCCCGGGTCACCTCGGCGTTGTGCGCCGCGACGCGAGCGTTGAACTGCGCGACGGCGAGGTTGAGCTGGCTGATCTCCCGGTCCCGGATCCTGGCCGCGTTGATCTTGGCGCCGGCCCACGCGCCCTCGCCGGCCGCGGTCAGCAGCCCGAGCACGAGGAACACTCCCACCAGTCGTTTCGCGCTCGGTGAGAGGTCAAGGCGCCAGTTCGCGGCCTGCCGGAAAGTACCCGCCTCCGGCGCTTGGTGGGCGGGTAGCCGAGGTGCCTCGTAGCTGGCTGTCCCATAGCCGGACTGCGGGTAATCCGGCTGGCCGTAGCCTGGCTGGCCGTAGCTGGGCTGTGGGTAAGCCGGCTGCCCGTAGCCGGGCTGCCCGTAGGCAGACTCCCCGTAGCCCGGCTGCCCGTAGCCGGACGGTCCGTAATCCTCAGCCAGCCGCCCGTACCCGGTGGCCGGTGGCCCGTAACCCGGATACACCGCCGGCTGGCCGGCGGCCGCGGGTCCGTAGCCGTAGTCGGGGCCGCTGCCGGGCGCTGCCGTCGCCGTTGTCTGAGGGCCGGGCCCGTCGCCGAAGAGCCCGGCCGGGTAGGCCCCGGTCAGCAGGTACAGGTAGCCGAGGTAGCGGATGGTGTACCGGAGCACGGCCGCGAATGCCTGGTGCAGCGGTGCTGGCAGCCGGCCGGTCACGAGCGCTATCAGCCACGCGATGAAGAGCACGATGGTCGCGAAGCCAGGAGTCACCAGGTTCAGCACGATCGCCGCGGGGATCGCAAGAATGACGCGGAACAGCACGGTGAGGCGGTTGAGCTTGCCCGCGCCGACCGCCAGCCGCACCGGATAGGCGTCGTCGGCGAATGCGAACGGCGGGTACTCGTCGGTCAGCAGAAGCAGGTAGCCCCCGACCCGGGAGTACCACCGCAGGTAGCCAGACAGATAGTCGGCCGCGAAGCGCGGCAGCCGCCCGGTGAACAGCGCGCCGAGCCACCCGATGACCACGATGACGGCACCGGCGAGCCCGAGGAAATACAAGGCGAACAGGTGCGGCACCGCCAGGATGAAGCGGACCGCCACCGTGGCCCGGCGCTGGGCGGCGGGCCCGGCGACCGCGACCAGGACCGGCCCCGGGATACCAGTACCGCCCGGCTGCGGGGGAGACGCCGTCGGCGGATAGTAAGACGTTTGAGTCATCCTGGCCTAGCCGCCCCTCAACACCGCCGAGCCCTTGGCCGCTCGGCGAAACGGCACGACTATAGCCATCGAACTGTTCGCGATTATGTCCTGATCAGTAACTTTTGCGCATCTCCTGGCCGGCGGCACTGTCCCAGCGGAGCAGGCCAGAGGCCAGGGTCAACGCTTGGCCTTGCGGCGTTCGTGCTTGCGGGCCGTCCGCCGGGACACCGCGCTGACCGCGGAGTCAGCCTTGACTAGCGTCTTCGCTGTCCGGGTGGACGGATCATGGCGCCCGGCAGCCAGTGCCAGGCGATGAACGAGCGCCCGGGTCAGCGGCAGGGCGATGGCCAGCAGCAGCCACGTCCGCAGGCGCCTGGAGAAAAATACCCACATGATCAGGTCCCTTCGTCGTCCTGCGAGGACCCTGCGCTACCCGCGTTGTCCCGGGCTAAGCGCGTCTCCGGGCGGCTTGGTGCCCCAGCCGCTTCTGGCGCGGGCGGTTCGGGTGAGCGGCGCAGCAGCAGCAGTGCTACCGAGGCCAGCACGACGGCGCCGCCGAGCACGGTTGTCAGGGTCAACCGCTCGCCGAGGAGCAGGGCGCCGAGCGAGACCGCGATCACCGGGTTCACGTAGGCGTAGGTGGACACGGCAGCCGTCGGCAGGCGGCGCAGGGCGATCACGTAGCAGCTCATCGCCAGCAGTGACCCTGGGCCTATCAGGTAGAGCAGGGCCAGCACAGAGCGGCCGCTCACCTGGCCCGGATCGAGGTGTCTCAGTTCACCGGTGGCCGCGGCGATCACCGCCAGCACGGCCCCGCCGGTCAGCATTTCCATCGCGCTGCCGAGCAGCGGCCGGGCGGGCGCGGGCAGCCGTCCGGCGAGCACCGAGCCGCTGCCCCAGCACAGGCTGCCGCCCAGGACGATGAGGACAGGAAATATCGACCCGTGCGCGGGCGGGCGGGCCAGGATGGCGACTCCGGCCACCCCGACGATCAGGGCCGCCCAGCCCGACCGCGGGATGGACCGCCCGTTGATGACCTTGTCCGCGAGCACCATCCAGATCGGCACGGTGGCAATCAGCAGCGCGGTCAGCCCGGCCGGCAGGGACTTCTCGGCGTAGCTGGCGGCGCCGTTGCCCAAAGCCAGCAGCAGGGTGCCGACGGCCGCCATGGCGAGCCACTGCCTCATCCCGGGCCGGTCGGCCGCGCGCAGCTGCGGCCCGCCACCGCGCCTGGCAATGGGGAAGAGCAGGGACCCGGCGATGAGGTAGCGGGTACCGGCCATGGCCAGCGGCGGGAGACTTTCGTCCGCCACCCGGATGGCGATGTAGGTCGAGCCCCAGACGAGCCACACGACGAGCAAGGCGGCCCACGCGCCCAGGCCGCCCGGCAGACCCCGGACTGGCCGCGGCCACCGTCGCCGGCTCCGCCCGGCGGGACGGCCGGGATCCCGAAGCCAGACGCCGGCGGCCGAGGCATCGGTTCCGCTGTGTGCCACATCCTGGGAGCCCATACGCCCATCGTCTCGTCCAGCCGGGGCGTCCGCGAGTGGCAGGATTGACAACATCCGATAGTTTCCTGCCAGTCTGGCAAGGCAACGACCGGAGCGAGCGGCCGTCGGGTTAAGGCCGCGGTGCCGGTGCCCGGGTGGCCCGGAAGACGGTGATGGACCGGGGGCCGACGGTTACCTGATCACCTTCGTGGCGTGCCGCTGTTCCTGCGGGAGCAGCGGGGTCATGGCTGTCGATCTCGGCCAGCCATCGCGCGCCGGGCTTGGTCGGCGGCAGCACGAAGCCGAGGGGCTCCCACCACGCGTTGACCATGACCAGGAAGTCGTCATCGAGCAGCAGCGTGCCGTCCTCGGCGCGGTCGGGGTCGTCGGATCCGTCCAGGCAGATGGCGATGGCCAGTGCGCTCGGATCCGCCCAGTCGCTGTCGTCCATGCGGGTGCCGGCGGGCGTGAACCACTCGAGCCCGGCGGCTTCAGCGCCGGCCAGGAAGCGCCTGCGCCGGAATGCCGGGTGGGCCCCCCGGAACGCGATCAGCTGCTTGGTAAAGGCGAGCAGGTCTTTGTCGGCGTTCGCCCAGTCGATCCAGGTGAGCTCGTTGTCCTGGCAGTAGGCGTTGTTGTTGCCGTTCTGGGTGCGGCCCATCTCGTCCCCGCCGAGCAGCAGCGGCACGCCGAAGGACAGCAACAGCGTGGCGAGCATGGCGCGGGACTGGCGGGCGCGCAGCGCGAGGATCTCCGGATCGTCGGTGGGCCCCTCGGCCCCGCAGTTCCAGGATTCGTTGTCGCTGGTCCCGTCGCGGTTGTCTTCGCCGTTGGCCTCGTTGTGCTTGTCGTTGTAGGAGACGAGGTCGCGGATGGTGAACCCGTCGTGGACGGTGATGAGGTTCACCGAGGCTGTGGGCCGGCGGCCGCCTGTCGCGTACAGGTCCGCCGAGCCGGTGAAGCGGTCGGCGAATTCGCCGATGCCGACCGGGTGGCTGCGCCAGAAATCGCGCATGGTGTCGCGGTACTTGCCGTTCCATTCCCGCCACATCGCCGGGAACCGGCCCAGGTCGTAGCTGTCCATCTGACCGACGTCCCACGGCTCGGCGATCATCTTGCACCGCGAAACCACCGGATCCTGCGCGACCATGTCCAAGAAGGCGGACACCTTGTCGAAGGCGCCTTCCTGCCGCGCCAGGGTCGGCGCGAGGTCGAACCGGAACCCGTCGGCGTGCATCTCCTGCAGCCAGTAGCGCAGCGAGTCCATCATCAGCTGCAGCGTGATCGGGTCGCCGGCGTTCAGCGAGTTGCCGCAGCCGGTGGTGTCGTAGTAGTCGCGAGGGTTGCCTGGCGCCAGCCGGTAATAGGCCGCGTTGTCGATACCGCGGAAGCACAGCGTGGGGCCGTCCGGGCCCGCCTCGGCCGAGTGGTTGAACACCACGTCGAGCACAACTTCAAGGCCGGCCCGGTGCAGCGCGTCCACCATCGCCTTGAACTCGTCGACCTGGCCGCCTTGCTGGCCGGCCCGGACGGCGGCGGAGTAGCTGTTGTGCGGTGCGAAGAAGCCGATCGTGTTGTAGCCCCAGTAGTTCGTCAGTCCCCGGCCGAGCAGGAACGACTCGGGCACGTTCTGGTGCACCGGCAGCAGTTCGACGGTGGTCACGCCCAGGTCTTTCAGGTGCGCGATCGCCGCGTCGTGACCCAGCCCGGCGTAGGTTCCGCGCAGCTCCGGCGGTACGCCGGGATGGCGCATGGTGAAACCCTTGACGTGGACCTCGTAGATCACCGAGTCCGCATACCGGTACCCGGGGCGGTCGCCGTCCCGCCAGCTGAACGCCGAGTCCACGACCAGGCTTCGCGGCACGTGGGCCGAGGAGTCGAGAGTGCTCGGGGCGTCCGGGTCGTTCACGTCGTGGCCGAGCACCTCAGGCCCGAACGAGACCGAACCGCTGACCGCCCGGGCGTAGGGGTCAAGGACCAGCTTGGCCGGGTTGCAGCGCAGGCCCTGGTCGGGGTTCCAGGGTCCGCTGACCCGGTACCCGTACGACTGGCCCGGGCCCACTCCGGGCACGAAGGCATGCCAGATGTCGGCGTCGTTGTCCCGCAGCGGGATTTGCGTTTCCGTGCCGTTCTCGTCGAACAGGCACAGGGTGATGCCGTCGGCGACGCTGGAGGCAATCGAGAAGTGCGTCCCCACCTTGCCCAGGTGCTCACCGGGCGTGGCACCAAGCGGGTGGATGTTGCCGGGCATCGCCCCGGCGGCCCGGGCATCAGCCCGGGGGTGCGCGTCAGGGGCGGTGCGGGCTCCGGGAATCGTAACGGCAGCTTGCTCAGTGGTCACTGCGGGTCCCTTTTGCTAGGCCGCGAAGCACCTCTCCGCCGGCGCGGGCCGCGCCAGGCCGGCGCAGGATCACCTCGGCGATCCGGCCGGTCGAGCCGGTCCGGCGGAAGGCGCACATGACCAACACGATGCCCGCCGCCTGGCCCAGCCAGGATCACCCTCGGCGGGTGACTTGCGCTGCGGTGGGAATCCGCCGTGACGCGCTGCCGCGGCGCCGCCGCCGGTGCGCCGAACCGGCACGACGGCGTGCCCGGGCCGGCCCTATCCGTTCGTGCTGGGCCGTGATCCGCTGAGCGTGGCGTAGATGACGATGTTGGACAGGTAGTGGTGGGTCTGGTAGTCGAACTGCCCGCCGCAGGTGATGACGCGCAGACCGGCGTAGCTGACCGGGCCGTAGACCTGCCCGGTCGGGAAGCTGTTCTTGGCGTACTCGTCGACCGCGTCGACCCGGAAGACGGCGACGGTGCCGTCGGCGCCGGTGACGTCGATCTGGTCGCCGGGCCGGAGCGCGCCGAGACGGAAGAAGACGCCAGGGCCCTGGTAAGAGTCGACGTGGCCGACGATGACCGCAGGCCCCAGTTGGCCCGGGGTCGGCCCGAGGTCGTACCAGCCGGCTTCCCGTACGCCGGCCAGGGTGAGGGGCGGCACCTGGAGGGTGCGGCCGGGGCCCAGGCCCAGGTTGATCAGGTTGGTGTGCACCCCGATGGCGGGGATGGCCAGGGACACCGGCCGCGACCGGGGCAGGGCGCGCGCAGCCGCTGCGGACCCTGAGGCGGCGGGCGGCGGCAGCCCGGGGCTGCTCCGCACGCTGGCCCACAGGGCGGTCGCCGGTCCGCCCGGCCGGTGTGCGGCTGACCCGCCGGCCGGCGTCAGCGACTGAGGGGCGGGAATCGTCCCCAGGTCACCCGGCGGGGCCGGGGCATGCTGCTGTGACAGCACCGCGGTAACCACGAGTGCCGCGCCGAGTGCTGCCAGCGCCCCGGCCAGGGCGGCGCCCGCCGCCCGCTGACGCCCGGGGCGGCGGGCCGTCCCGTGGCCGTTGCCGGCGGCCGGCGCCTGGTCCGCCCGGCGGGAGCCGTCTACGGACACGGAAACGGCGGCCGACGTGCTGTCGCCGTCCGGGGCCGGCTGCGACCGGGA
>Ga0302314_10006828_pt1 | contig 20595 bp, 20 predicted proteins | sample III_Palsa_N2_3_FD_200533 | JGI IMG/M metagenome (GOLD analysis project Ga0302314, IMG submission 200533) | Peat permafrost microbial communities from Stordalen Mire near Abisko, Sweden - III_Palsa_N2_3 | ecosystem: Environmental > Terrestrial > Soil > Palsa > Peat permafrost | place: Sweden... | reverse complement strand
CGCCACCGAGAAGACGGTGATGTTCCTGATCCTGTCGCTGCTGGTCGGCATCGCCGCCTTCAACATCGTTTCCACCCTGGTGATGGTGGTGCAGGAGAAGCAGGCCGACATCGCCATCCTGCGCACGCTCGGCGCCACGCCGCGCTCGATCATGGTGATCTTCATGATGCAGGGCTCGATCATCGGCATCGTCGGCACCGTGCTCGGCGTCGCCCTGGGCGTGACCCTGGCCCTCAACGTCGAGACCCTGATGCCGCTGCTGCAGGCGGCGACCGGCCACCAGTTCCTCGATCCGAGCATCTACTACATCAGCGACCTGCCGTCGCAGCTCACCGCTCACGACGTGATCCGCATCAGCCTGCTGTCGCTGGCGCTGGGCCTGCTGTCCACGCTCTATCCCGCCTGGCGCGCTTCGCGAGTGCAGCCGGCTGAGGCACTGCGCTATGAGTAAAGCCGCGAGCTACCGAGCAGGGGCCCCGCTTGCGGGGATGCGAGCAAGGCGAGTCGGCGCATGTATCCCAGTCAATTGCTGCATGGTGACCCGATGAATTCGCCGGAAAGTTCCGTCATCGCCTGTCAGGGCCTGGGCAAGACCTTCGACGACGGTCGCCTGCACATGCAGGTGTTCAGCAGCATCGACTTCAATCTCGCCAAGGGCGAAAGAGTCGCCGTGGTCGGCGCCTCCGGCGCCGGCAAGAGCACTTTCCTGCACCTGCTCGGCGGCCTTGATGCGCCGACCACGGGCGAGGTGTGGGTGAGCGGCCAGAAGATGAGCGGTCTGTCCGATGCCGCCCGCGGCAAGCTGCGCAACCAGGCTCTGGGCTTCGTCTACCAGTTCCACCACCTGCTGCCGGAATTCTCGGCGCTGGAGAACGTGGCGATGCCCTTGCTGATCCGGCGCATGCCCCGCGAGCAGGCGTTCGAGACGGCCTCCGCCCTGCTCAAGCGCGTCGGCCTGGGCGAGCGCCTGGTGCACAAGCCGGGCGAGCTGTCCGGTGGCGAGCGCCAGCGTGCGGCGGTGGCCCGCGCCCTGGTGACGCGCCCGGCCTGCGTGCTGGCCGACGAACCCACCGGCAACCTCGACACGCGCACCGCCGCAACGGTGTTCGACCTGATGCTGGAGCTGAACCGGGAACTCGGCACCAGCCTGGTGGTAGTCACCCACGACCTGCGGCTGGCGGCGCGTATGGACCGCATCTGGCAGCTCGAAGGTGGACAGTTGCGGGAGTATGTAGAAGGCCAATTGCCTGTCAGCCAAGGCGCGGGATTAACCGCTTCTTTACCTTCCAAGTCCCGCACTGTTCCGATAAGTGCTAGTCGCTGGTTGCGATTGGCCAATTTCCTCATCGACTACTTTGCAATTATTGCGATTTTGATTGCGGTTGGCGGATCTGTTTCGTCGGCTTTTGGGCAGCCCTATAAAGATTTAATCGGACTTGGTGGAAGATTTTGCGTTGCGATTGTGACTACGCTTGTTTACTACACATTTCTTGAAGGTTTTACCGGACGCACAGTTGGCAAATGGATTACACGAACGCTCGTGGTGAATGAGCGTGGAGATCGGCCAACATTTAAGCAGGCACTTGGCCGGGCACTTTGCAGGTATATTCCTTTTGAGGGTTTATCTGTGTTTATAGAAGATCGCCGCGCTTGGCACGATGGAATACCCGGTACGTTTGTTGTCAAGCAAAGCCGAAAAGACAAAGGCACAGCTACCTGAGCGTCCGTCCCTGGCCGCATCAAGGAAAAGAATAGCGGCTCAGTGCGCTTTACCGCATGGCGTTTTGCTGTTCACGCTGGGCGCGCTGGCGCTGCTGGCCCTGCCGTCCATTCCCCCGCTGCCCTGGCTTGCCGGCCTGTGCCTGCCCGCGCTGCTGCCCTGGCGCTGGCGCGGTTACTACGCCATGGCGGTGCTCGGCCTGCTGCTCGCCGCATATCGGGCGCAGGGTTCGCTCGACAGCCGCTGGCCCCTGGCCGACAGCGACCAGGAGATGGTGGTCGAGGGCCGCATCGCCTCACTGCCCGAAAAACGGCTTTCCGCCGGCATGAAAGAGGAGGCTCCGGAGGAAGGCGAGGAGCAGACTCCGGAAGCCGCGCTCAAGCACGACTGGCGCTTCCTGTTCAGCCCGCTATCAAGTTCCGGCGCCAGTCCCGGCGGCCCTGCCTTGCCGCAACTGATCCGCGTCTCCTGGTATCGCGGCGAGCAGAACCTGCAAGGCGGCGACTGCTGGCGCCTCAGGCTGCGCCTGCGCGCGCCGCATGGCCTGCTCAATCCCGGCGGCTACGACTACGAAGCCTGGCTGTTCGAACAGGGCATCGGCGCCACCGCCACGGTGCGCGACAGCAGCCCCTGCGAGGATGGCTCGGGCTACTGGCTGCTGCGCGCCCGCCAGCAGGTGGTGAATCGTCTGGAACAGTGGCTGCCCGGCAATCCCGCCCTGGGTCTGGTGGCGGGCCTGGCGGTGGGCGATCGCTCGCTGTTGCGGGAACAGGATTGGGACACCTTCAGGGTAACGGGTACTTCTCACCTGATGGCAATTGCAGGGCTCCACATCGGCATGGTAGTGGCCGCCGTGTTCTTCGTGCTGCGCTGGCTGTGGTCCGCATTTCCTGCGTTGTGCCTGCGGCTGCCGGCGCAAAAGGCGGCGATGCTGGGCGCGGTGCTGGCGGCCACCATCTACGCTCTGATGTCGGGCTTCGAGCCGCCGGCGCAGCGCGCCCTGCTGATGCTGTTGTTCGGCTTCGCCGCGCTGTGGCTGGACCGGCCATCGCAAGTGCCGCGCGCGCTGGCTCTGGCTTGGTTCCTGATCGTCGCGGCCAGCCCGCTGGCCCTGCTGAGCCCTGGGCTGTGGTTGTCGTTCACTGCGGTGGCGGCGATTTTCTACGTCATCTCCGGACGGCTGGGGCCGCATCGGCGCTGGCGCGAACTGCTGATGCTCCAGCTCACTCTGAGCCTGGTGCTGCTGCCGCTGACCTTCTATTTCTTCCAGGGCGGCGGCTGGATCGGGCCGCTGGCCAACCTGGTGGTGGTGCCGGTGTTCACCCTGTTGCTGCCGGCCTTGCTGGTAACGCTCGGACTGGCCTGGGCCAGTCCGACGCTGGGCGTGCCGCTGCTGGCGCTGGTGGCCCACGGCATCCTGTGGGTGCGCGAGGGCCTGGGCTGGGCCGCCAGCCACGCGCCGCAGGCCTGGATCGCCGCCAGCCCGCCGCCCGCCCTATTGCTGCTGGCCCTGCTCGGCATGGTGCTGCTGCTGGCGCCGCGCGGCCTGCCGCTGCGCGGTTTCGCCGCGCTCTGCTTCCTGCCCCTGTTCCTGCCGCTGGATCGCGCGCCGCGCGAGGGCTTCCAGCTCACTGCCCTGGATGTGGGGCAGGGGCTGGCCGTGGTGGTGCGCACCGCGCAGCACACCCTGCTGTTCGATGCCGGCCCGGCCTTCGAGGATATCTCCGATGCCGGACGCTCGGTGGTGGTGCCCTACCTGCTGGGCGAAGGCGTGCACGAGCTGGACCTGATGATCATTTCGCATGCCGATCTGGATCATCGCGGCGGTGCGCCCACGGTGCGGCGTTCGCTCGAGGTGGACCGCGAGATCGGCGCCCTTTCCAGCACGCCCTGCCGGGTCGGGCAGAACTGGAACTGGGACGGTGTCGCCTTCGAAATCCTCAGTCCGCCCGCCGACGCGCCGCCCGATGCCAATTCCGCCTTGCCCGCGCATACCAAGTCGGAGCGGTTCTGGCGCAACAACGGCGGCTGCGTGCTGCGCATCAGCGCGGGAGGGCACGCCGCGCTGCTCCCCGCCGATATCGAGGCGCCGATGGAAAAGCGCCTGCTGGCGGATCTGCCCGACAAGCTGCGCGCGGACGTACTGCTGGCCGGACATCACGGCAGCAAGACTTCTTCAACCCAGCCCTTTGTCGATACGGTGCAACCGCAACTGGTGATTTTCCCCTCTGGCTGGCACAACCGCTTTCACTTCCCGCGCGCGCCGGTGGTCGATCGCTATCTGGCGGAGGGCGCCGAACTGCACATGACCGGCAACGGCGGCGCCATCTCGGTACTGGTCACCGCCGCCGGCGTCGGTGAAGCGGGCGACTGGCGCGCCGATCATCCGCGCCTGTGGCGCGAGCCTGCGGAGCCGGTGCCGCTCGATCTGAACTGACCAACTATGCTGTCATCCTGAGCGCAGCGAAGGATCTGGCCGCAATCTTCACCGGGTCCGGAACTGCGGGCAGGAGCGCCGCGGTTAAAACGGCTCTTTGAATGGCCGCAGATCAATCTCCTGCGACCACGTCGAGCGATGCTGCAAATGCAACTGCCAGTAACTCTCGGCAATCGCCTCGAGATTGAGCAGGCCGTCTTCACCTTTCGCCTGCGCCAGTTGCGGCACCAGGGTATTGATGCGATGGCCGTCGATGGCGCCGTCGATCACCACATGCGCGACGTGGATGCCCTTGGGGCCGAACTCGCGGGCAAAGGACTGGCTGACGGCGCGCAAGCCGGCCTTGGCCGAGGCGAATGCGACGAAGTTGGGCCGTCCCCGGAGCGAGGCGGAAGCGCCGGTGAACAGCAGCGTGCCCTGCTCGCGCGGCAGCATGGCCTTCACCGCTTCGCGGGCGAAGATGAAGCCGCCGTAAGTGCCGACGCGCCATTGTTCCTCGAAGAATTTGCCGCTGGTCTTGAGGCTGCTTTGGGGATTGTTGCCGCCGGCGTTGTAGACGGCGACCTGCACCGGTCCGAATTGTTCGGCGCGCAGCAGCAGTTCGCTGACTTGCTCCTCGGAGGCCGCGTCGGTGACCACGGCATGGGCGATGCCGCCCCGTTCCTGGATCTGCCGCACCACGGCGTCGAGATTGCTGCCGGTGCGGCCCGCGACCACCGCCGCATAGCCTTCACGGGCGAAGCGCGTGGCGACGCTCGCGCCTAGGCCTTGTGCCGCTCCCACTCCCAGCACCACGGCGACCTTGTTGTCCGACATGCCCGCGCTCCCTCGACGACTTCAACGGAGGCTCAGTGTGGCCCGATTGCCGCCAGCGCGAAAGTCCGCGCCGCGGAGGCGGGCTTAAAGACTCCCCGCTTCGTATACCAGCCTGAAGCGCGTGGCTTCGGTCCGCTCGACGAACGGGGTGACATTGGCGCGGTGTTCGGCGAATTCCGCACTGGCCAGCCACCGTTCCAACTGCGCCTGGGTGTCGAAAGCGCTGACCAGCAGCGCCCGGCTCCCGTCTTCGGCCCGGTACAGGCGGCCACCGCGCAATCCCGGTATCTTGCCGCGCAGCCGGCTCAGGCCGGCGTTCTGGGCGGCGAGAAAATCTTCAAGCTTGCCGGACTTGGGTGTGAACACGTTCACCACTATCAGTGACGCGTTTGCAGGTACTGTTTCCATGTTGACTCCTCGAACCTCATTGACGTGAAGGGTGCCGAAAAGATGTTGCGGCGATGCCGTGGACCTCTTCCCAAGCGGGGAGGCGTACTGTAAAACCTCAACTTCCCTTGAGGTCAAGGAGGAAGGTAATGGCTGGCATCCGGCGCGACGGCGAAGACGAGGCGCAACTCGGTGTGGGACAGGTGGCGGCGCGCAGCGGCGTGGCGGTTTCGGCCCTGCATTACTACGAAGCCCAGGGCCTGATCAGCAGCTGGCGCAATGCCGGCAACCAGCGGCGCTATCCTCGCGGCGTGTTGCGGCGCGTGGCGTTGATCAAGGTGGCGCAGCGCCTGGGCCTGACGCTTCAGTCGATTCGCCAGGCACTGGCGGTCTTGCCCGAGTCACGCCCGCCCACCGAGCGGGACTGGGCACGCTTGTCGGGGGTATGGCGGGAAGAACTGGATCGGCGCATCGATACGCTGCTGAAGCTGCGCGATCACCTTGACGGCTGCATCGGCTGTGGCTGCCTGTCGATGAAAACTTGTCCGCTGCGCAATCCCGGAGACCAGCTTGCGACACAGGGTTCCGGACCGAGGCTGCTCGATCCCGGATAGATCGGCCGGACGGGGCTCGTACAAGCCCCGTCGGTTCAGGCGCCGTGGGGCAGTCCTTACAGCTTGGTCGGATTCGGCGCGTCGCCGTAGACCTGCTTCGGATCGAACACCTTCTCGCTTTCCTCGAACTTCAGCACGCGGCCGAAGTCGCCCGGTCCGACCGGCACCGAGCGATAAAAGCAGGAGCGGTAGCCGACATGGCAGCTGGCGTCGCCCGGAATCTCCACCCGCAGCCACACCGCATCCTGGTCGTCGTCGATGCGCAGTTCCACCACTTTCTGCACCAGGCCGCTGGTCGCGCCCTTGTGCCACAGCACCTGCCGCGAGCGAGAGAAGTAATGCGCCTCGCCGGTGGCGATGGTGCGCTTCAGCGCCTCTTCGTTCATGTAGCCCAGCATCAGCACCTCGCCGCTGCCGGCGGCGGTGGTGACGCAGGCGATGAGGCCGTGCTCATCGAACTTCGGCGCCAGTTCGGTGCCTTCCTCGACCTGTTCGATGGAGACGCGGGCGGAGAACGGGATATTGGCTTCGGCCTGGTTGCTCATGGCTGACAGGGGTGTTGCGGGGGCGTCTTTATAGCACAAGGGGGCTGTTTCCGGCATGGCCGGAGATCCCGTTAGCGCCGGCCGGAATGGGCAAACGAATGGCTGTGCATCGGCGTCGAGCCGCGCATCCCCGGCCGGCCTCCTGGGCCGCCGTGCCATGGCGGACGCCGCCAGCCGGGTCCAGATCCGGGATAGCGCGGGTAGCCGGGGTGATAAGAACCCGGGTAATTCCCATAGAAACCGCCGCAAAAGGGGCTGCAAACCGGGTAATACGAGTAATCCGGCCAGAACAACGGGCCGTAGTAGGGGCCCCAGGCGGAATCGTAGTAGCCATAACCGGCATATGCGGGATATTCGCCGTAGCCGTAGCCGTAGCCGTAGCCGTAGCCGTAGCCGTAGCCGGGGGCGTAAGGATCGGTGACACAGCCCGCGGCCAGCCAGCACAGGGCCGCCACCAGCAAAAAGCGCAATTTCCGACCGCGTTTCATGATCCTCGCTCCACGCCTTGTTTCCGCGAGTGCTAGTTCCTGGACCGGCCGGAGCGGTCCGCGTTCGCACTGGCCAGGGCGCCTTTCATCACCCCCTCGTAAGCGCGCACCTCGATGTCGCTGCCGGGGTGCTGCGCGGCCGTCCGTGCCGCCAGGTGCTCGGCGATGCGCTCCACCGTGGTGTCGCTGTCGAGCAGGTCGCAGCGGGTCTCCGGCAACTCCAGCTCGAAGCTGCCTTCGGCGGCGGTGTAGGCGAAGCGCAGGCGGCCGTTTTGGCGCCGCACCAGATCTTCCCGCGTACCCAGGTAGATGTCCTGCCAGCGTTGCGCCCAGCCGGCCTCCAGTGCCGCTTCGCGCTGACCATCGCGATGGATCTGCAGGCGCGAGCGGTGGCCGTGGGCAATGCGCTGGCAATAGCCGGCGTGCTTCTTCAGGCCGTGGGTGTAGTGGTAATAAGCCCCGTCGATGCGCTCATGGCGCAGCCGCAGGCCCACCCGGGCCACATTGGCGGGCACTTCCTGCGCCAGGATCGGTTGCAGATGGGCCGCCAGCGCCTCGCTATCGACCCGCTCGGCGTCGAGCAGGGTCAGCGCCTGCGGCGGCGCATGATGCTCGATCGGCCCGGCCGCAGGGCCGTGGAATTCCAGGCTGACTCGCGCGGCGCCACGTTGCAGCTTGAGGCCGGGGTGACGGCCAGGAACGATCAGGGTGTGATCGGCGCTGCTGTCCAGCGCGCGCTTCAGCCGCTTCTTCACCTCGCCGAAGTCCAGCACCATCGACTGCTCGTCGAGATCGCCGTCCAGCTCGATGTCCACGATCCAGCTTTCGCCCACCAGACCGCGCTGCGCGTCCAGATAGGCGCAATCGATTACGGTCAACTGTTCGACAAAAAGGCGGGTCATGGCATCATGCGGCGGGGGACAGCGAACGGGAAAGGAGAACAGCGATGCGTTTCTACGGAGGATGCATTTTAGCAGCCGGGATGATTCTGGCCTCGGCGGCACGGGCGGATGTGGTCAACGCCGACGCCAGCGGCTTCCAGGTCAAGACCACGCTGACCATCGCCGCGCCGTCGGCCAAGGTCTACGCTGGCTTGCTCAAGATCGGGCAGTGGTGGAATCCGGAGCACACCTGGTCCGGCAACGCATCCAACCTGTCGCTGTCGGCCAAGCCCGGCGGCTGCTTCTGCGAGAAGCTGGAGGGCGGCGGCGGGGTGCAGCACATGGTGGTGGTCTACGTCGCCCCGGGCCGGGAATTGCGCCTGAACGGCGCCCTGGGCCCGCTGCAGACCGAGGCGGCCATCGGCAACCTCAGTCTGACCCTCAGCGGCAAGGATGAAGGCACCGAACTGGTCGCGGTCTACAGCGTCGGCGGCTACACCAAGGGCGGCTGGGTCGCCTGGGCGCCCGATGTCGACGCGGTGCTGAGTCAGCAGTTCAACCGGCTGAAGAGCTACGTCGAGACCGGCAAACCGCAGTAAAGCGCGGGCAGTTTCCGCAAGCTTTTCATCCGCATGCGGAAACCGCTGTCAGCCCAGGGCAGTTTTCGGTCTAGTGGTCCCGATGCTCGTCCGGCTTGCGCTCTTCGTGTCCCTGCGGGCGTTGAGCCTGGGGCCGCGGCGGCGGCGCCCGGTGATTTTCCTGCATCGGACGCTGCTCCGGCCGAGGCGCCGCGTGCTGCGGCTCCGGCCGGGGTTGCGGGCGCGGCGGTGCCGCCTCGCGCTCGTGCTGCGGTTGCGGCCGCGCAGGCTCACGTTGGGGGGCAGGGCGCTGGGGCTCGGCGGCCGGCCGGGCCGGCGCCTGTTCCATACGCGTCGCTTCCCGTGCCGGCTCCGGCCTTGCCGCGGCCGCGGGCGGGCGGTATGCAGGCCGTTCCACCGCCATCACCGCCGGGCGGCCATGATTGACCGACGCGAACTGCTCGCGGTTGGTGCTGGCCTGCCGTTCGTGCTGCGCCTGTTCGTTGGTCAGGCGGATGTGCTGCTCGCGCTCGGCGGCTTCTTCCTCGGCGGTGGGCCGGGCATTGATGCCGCCGTTGCCGCCGTTGTAGCTGATGTTGTTGATCGTGACATTGTTGATCACGGTCTTGTTGTAGGTGTTGTGGATGACGGTGGTGTTGATGCGGTTGACTGTCGTGTTGTATTCGAACGCCCGGCCATTCCAGCGGCCGCCTTCGTAGCCGGAGCCGCCGTAGCCGTGGCCGTAGTTCACGCCGCCATAAAATCCTACATGCGGGCCCCAGTAGCCACTGTGGAAGACGAACACGCTGCCGACAAAGCCCCAGAAGCCGGGGGTCCACAGATAACCGGGCTGCGGCGCGAGGACCCAGGTGCCGGGCACCCAGAAATAGCCCTCCTGCCCATAGCGCCAATAACCGGGCGTCCAGATATAGCCATCGCCTGGGCAATACGGCTGTTCGTATACCGGCAGGGGCGGCGGTGGCGTCGTCACCTGGACGGCGGGCGCAACGTATTCCTCGCTGGGCGGCGCCGCGGCCTGCGGCGCATAAGCGCCGGCATCGGCGGTGGAGTCGGCAGCAGACTGGGCCGGTTCGGGCGCCGGGGCCGGAGCCGCAGCGGGGGCGGCGGCAGCCGTAGTGTCCGTCCCCGATGAGGAGGACGCGTTTGGATTGGGAGCTTGCTGCGGCGAGCACGCGGCGAGCAGCAGTGCAGCGGTAGACAACGAGCCAACGATGCTTTTACGCATGGTTCTATCCTTTTGGCTGGATCCGGCTGATGACGGATCGCAATGCACACCAAGCTGATTCCCTGCTGGTGCAATTCGAGTGTAAGACCCGATTCTTACTGCAAGATTCCACAGCGGTTCGGGAAAACCTGAAATGGGGCGCGGGGTCTGTTGCCCTCAATGGGGTAAAATCGCCGTCTTTCAGCGACTTCAGTCCCGATCTTCGCCCAATGTCAGTCACGCCCCCGGTTGTCACGCGCTTCGCCCCCAGCCCCACCGGTTATCTGCATATCGGCGGCGCGCGCACGGCGCTGTTCAGCTACCTGTATGCCAAGCGGCACGCGGGCAAGTACCTGTTGCGCATCGAAGATACCGACCTGGAGCGTTCCAACAAGGAGGCGGTGACGGCGATTTTCGAAGGGCTGGATTGGCTCGGCCTGCCGTCCGACGTCGAACCGGTGTTCCAGACGCAGCGTTTCGAGCGCTACCGCGAAGTGATCGAGCAGATGCTCGAAGCCGGCACGGCGTATCACTGCTACTGCTCCAAGGAAGAGCTGGACCAGATGCGCGCCGCGCAGATGGCGCGCAAGGAAAAGCCGCGCTACGACGGCCGCTGGCGCCCGGAGCCCGGCAAGGAATTGCCATCGCGGCCGGAAGGCGTGCGGCCGGTGGTGCGCTTCCGCAATCCGCAGGAAGGCGAGGTGCTGGTCGACGATCTGATCAAGGGCCCGATCAGCTTCCAGAACACCGAGCTGGATGACCTCATCATCGCCCGCGGCGACGGCACTCCCACCTACAACTTCTGCGTGGTGGTGGACGACTGGGACATGGGCATCACCCACGTCATCCGCGGCGACGACCACGTCAACAATACGCCGCGCCAGATCAATATCCTCAAGGCCCTCGGCGCCGAGCCGCCGGCCTATGCCCATGTGCCGATGATACTCGGCGCGGATGGGGTGAAATTGTCCAAGCGTCACGGCGCGGTCGGCGTGATCGAATACCGTGCCCTGGGCTTCCTGCCGGAAGCGCTGCTCAACTACCTGGTGCGCCTGGGCTGGAGCCACGGCGACCAGGAACTGTTCAGCCATGCCGAAATGCTGGAGATGTTCGACATCACCAAGGTGCAGAAAGCGCCGGCGCGCTTCGACATGGAAAAGGCGGTGTGGGTCAATCACCAGTACCTGAAAACCGCCGATCCGCTGCATGTGGCGCCGGAATTCGACTGGCATCTGCGCCGCGTCGGCGTCGATCCTGCCAACGGCCCGGCGCTTGCCGCCGTGATCGAGCAGCAGCGCGAGCGCTGCAAGACCCTGGTGGAAATGTCCGAGAAGTCGAAATTCTTCTTCGCCGAACTCGACGGCTACAACGAGAAAGACGCCGCCAAGCACCTGACGGCGGAAGGCGCCGCGCTGCTCGACGAACTGCACGCCAGGCTGGAAGCGCTGCCCGATTGGAGTGCCGCCGCGCTGCACGAAACCGTCAACGGCTTCGCCGAAGGGCGCAGCCTGGGCCTGGGCAAGGTGGCGCAGCCGATCCGCGTCGCCGTGGCCGGCATGGCCATCTCCCCGCCGATCGACCAGACCCTGTTCCTGCTGGGACGCGGGCGAACTCTTGCGCGGCTGGCAGCCGCCGTGAATTACGTCCGCAATAAATCCTGAACAGCAGCAGCAAAAACGGAATACCCAATCATGTCGATTCAAATCACGTTCCCCGACGGGAACCAGAAATCCTTTGAGGTGCCGCCGACCGGCCTGGAAATCGCCCAGGGCATCAGCCCCGGCCTGGCCAAGAAGGCCGCGGTGGTGCGCGTCAACGGCGAGTTGTGGGATGTGACGCGCCCGATCGATCGTGACGCCAGATTCGAGATCGTCACGCGCGACAAGCCGGAAGCACTGGAAGTGATCCGTCACGACGCCGCCCATGTGCTGGCGCAGGCGGTGCAGGAGTTGTTCCCCGGCACCCAGGTCACCTTCGGTCCCGCCACGGAGACCGGTTTCTACTACGACTTCGCCCGCGGCGAGCCGTTTACCGAGTCCGACCTGGAGCAGATCGAGGCGCGCATGCGCGACATCGTCAAGCGCGATCTGCCGATCAGGCGCGAGGTGTGGCCGCATGACCAGGCCATACAGCACTTCGAGAAATCCGGCGAGAAGTTCAAGGCCGAGTGGATCCGCGACGGCATCAAGGCCGACGAAGAGCTGACCATCTATCGCCAGGGCGACTGGCTGGACATGTGCATGGGCCCGCATCTGGCCTCCACCGGCAAGCTCGGCACAGCCTTCAAGCTGACCAAGGTCGGCGGCGCCTACTGGCGCGGCGATGCCAAGAACGCGCAGCTGCAACGCATCTACGGCGTGGCCTTCGCCAGCGAGCAGGAGCTGAAGGACCATCTGCGCATGGTCGAGGAAGCGGAGAAGCGCGATCACCGCCGCCTCGCCAAGCAGCTCGACCTGTTCCACCAGCAGGAAGAAGCGCCGGGCATGGTGTTCTGGCACCCCAAGGGCTGGGCCATCTGGCAGTCGGTGGAGCGCTATGTGCGCGGTGTCTACAAGCGCAGCGGCTACCAGGAGGTGCGCGGCCCGCAGATCATGGACGTGAGCCTGTGGCAGAAGTCCGGCCACTGGGAGAACTACCACGAAAACATGTTCTTCACCGAGTCGGAGAAGCGCACCTACGCCTTGAAGCCGATGAACTGCCCGGGGCACGTGCAGATCTACAACGCCAATCTGCACAGCTACCGCGATCTGCCGATCCGCTATGCCGAGTTCGGAGGCTGCCACCGCAACGAACCGAGCGGCGCGCTGCACGGCATCATGCGCGTGAGGGCCTTCACCCAGGACGACGGTCACATCTTCTGCACGCCGGAGCAGGTGGAATCCGAGGTCACCGCCTTCCATCAGCAGGCGATGCAGGTCTACTCCGATTTCGGCTTCAACGAGATCGCGATCAAGATCGCGCTGCGCCCGGACAAGCGCATCGGCGACGACGCCACCTGGGACCGTGCCGAGGCAGCGTTGCGCGCGGCCTTGCGCAGCGCCGGCGTGGAGTGGACCGAATTGCCCGGCGAGGGTGCATTCTATGGCCCCAAGATCGAGTACCACCTGCGCGATTCGATCGGCCGCGCCTGGCAGGTCGGCACCATGCAGGTCGATTTCATGATGCCGGAGCGGCTCGGCGCCAGCTATATCGATGAGCATTCCAGCCGCCAGATTCCGGTGATGTTGCATCGAGCCATCGTCGGCTCGATGGAGCGCTTCATCGGCATCCTGCTGGAGCACCACGCGGGCGCCATGCCGCTTTGGCTTGCTCCGGTGCAGGCGGTGGTCGCACCGATCGTCTCCGACGCGGATGCCCACGCGCGCGAGGCCGCCGCTGCGCTCGACGCCGCGGGCCTGCGTGTCGAGGCCGACCTGCGCAACGAGAAGATCACGCTCAAGATCCGCGAGCACTCCTTGCAGAAGGTGCCGGTCATTGTCGTGGTCGGCCGCAAGGAGGCTGAGGAGAAGACCGTGACCCTGCGCCGCCTCGGCTCGGAGCGGCAGGAAACCCTGCCGCTGGCGGAGGCCGTGGCCAAGCTCGCCGCCGAAGCCGCGCCGCCGCGTTGAGCCGGCATTCGCTGTTGTTCGCCGCCTGCCTGGGCCTGTGCGCCCAGGCGGCGGCTTTCACCGCCGCGGCAGGCGAGCCCTACACCCTGCGCGGCGAATTCGAGCAGGGCGCCGTGGTGTTCGGCCACACCGATCCCAGGGCCGCCGTCTCGCTCGACGGCCGCAAGCTGCTGCTGACCGCCAAGGGCGAATTCGTCTTCGGCTTCGACCGCGATGCCGGGCCGGACGCGGAGTTGCGCGTGACACCGCCCGGACAAGCCGAAGTCGTGCGGCACTACAGCGTGCGCAAGCGCGACTGGCAGATCCAGCGCATCGACGGCCTGCCGCCCAAGCTGGTCAATCCGCCGCCGGAAACCGAGCAGCGCATCGTCGACGAAGCCAAGATCATCGGCGCCGCGCATGAACGCGACACGGCGATCGACGATTTCACCGAGCCCTTCCTGTGGCCCGCCGAGGGACGCGTGTCGGGCATCTTCGGCAACCAGCGCATCCTCAACGGCACCCCCAAGCAGCCGCACTACGGCGTCGACATGGCGGTGCCGGTAGGCACGCCGGTGCATGCGCCGGCAGGCGGCATCATCGCCCTGGCCGAGCCGGACCTGTATTTCACCGGTGGCACCCTTATCGTCGACCACGGCCACGGGCTTTCATCGGTGGTGGTGCATCTGTCGAAGCTGCTGGTCAAGCCGGGTGACCGGGTGCAGCGCGGGCAGGTCATAGCGTTGTCCGGCATGACCGGCCGTGCCACCGGGCCGCATGTGCACTGGGGTGTCTACTGGTTCGGCGCGCACGTCGATGCGCAACGGCTGGTGCAGCCGATGCCGGGCGGAAAGGAACACTAAGCCAAGTCTGGCTGTGCGGGTCCAGGGAAGCAGACTTCTGATGATTCGAAATGAGGCCTTTGACTGATGGAAGCCGGCGCGCCAACACCCGACTCTACAGTCGCCCAGTCCAAAGCCGGCGCGAGCGTAGGACTGATTCACTTTGCGCTTGCGATGGGCGGTTTCGCCATCGGCACGACCGAGTTTGCGACCATGAGCCTGCTGCCCTACTTCGGGCGGGATCTGGGCATCGATGCCCCAACGGCCGGCCATGTGATCAGCGCTTATGCGCTCGGCGTGGTGGTGGGTGCTCCGCTCATCGCCGTGCTGTCGGCGCGAATGGCCAAGCGCAGCGTCTTGATCCTGTTGATGGGCGCCTTTGCGCTGGCTAACGGCCTGTCCGCCTTGGCGCCGAGCTATGGCTGGATGCTGTTGTTTCGATTTTGCAGCGGGTTCCCGCATGGCGCCTACTTCGGCATTGCGATGCTGGTGGCCGCGTCGCTGGTGCCGCCGGACAAGCGTACAGCGGCGGTGGGGCGCGTGCTGCTCGGGCTGACCGTCGCCACTATTGTCGGTGTGCCCTTGGCGAACTGGCTGGGGCAGAGCGTGGGCTGGCGCTGGGGCTTCGGCGTCGTCGCGCTTCTGGCGCTGATGACAGCCGTGATGGTTGCGCTATACGCGCCGCGGGATCGCGCCAGCACCGGCGCAAGCCCGCTGCGTGAGCTCGGCGCACTCAGGCGCGGCCAGGTCTGGCTTACCCTGGCGATCGGTGCGGTCGGTTTCGGCGGCGTGTTCTCGGTCTACACCTACCTGGCCGATACGCTGGAGCAAGTGACTGGTGCAAGCCCGCATGCGCTGCCCTTGGTGCTTGCCGTTTTCGGTGTCGGCATGACTGCCGGAAACCTGCTGATCCCGCGCTTCGCCGATCGGGCCTTGATGGCGACCGCAGCCGCGCTGCTGGTCTATTCGGCCTTGTGCCTGGCACTGTTTCCGTTCGCGGCGCATCACCTGTGGAGCCTCACGCTCGACATGTTTGCCATCGGCTGCGGCTGTGCCCTTGCCACCGTATTGCAAACCCGTCTGATGGATGTGGCCGGCGACGCACAGCGGCTGGCGGCGGCACTCAACCATTCCGCCTTCAATGCCGCCAATGCCCTCGGACCGTGGCTGGGCGGCCTTGCTATCGCGGCAGGTTACGGATGGACTTCGACTGGCTGGGTGGGCTGCGCCCTGGCGCTCGGCGGATTGGCATTCTGGGCCGCGTCGGCCATCAGCATGCGCCGCGTCCAGTCTGCGGCAAAATGATCCGCGCATAAGCGCGCACGCCAAACTTCACCGCACAAGTTCAACGGCAACGACGCGCCTGCTCCGCCTGGATGAATCTAACCCGGCGGCCACTTCAGCGGCCGCCCCGCCAGCACATGCAGATGGATATGAAACACGCTCTGCCCCGCGCCCGCCCCATTGTTCATTACAACGCGAAAAGCCTCGCCGAATCCAGCATCCGCCGCCACCTTGTTCGCCACCAGCATCAGGTGCCCGAGTACGGCCTGGTCCTCCGCCGTGGCGTCGATCAGCCGGGGGATCGGCTTGCGCGGAATCACCAGCACGTGAAAGGGGGCGCCGGGGTTGATGTCCTTGATCACCACGCATTGCGCGTCTTCGTAGACGAAGTTGCCGGGGATCTCGCGATCGATGATCTTTTCGAACAGGGTTTTGGCCATGGCTCTAGGGTCAACCGGGTGGGGGCGGGCGGGTTTCAGGCAGTTTAAGCGAACATCCGGCTCAAGTTGCTACCATGACAGCCCCGCAACCGTCCGTCAGACCTTGAACGCCGCCACAAAAGAGCCGTATAGCCCTGCTGCCGTCTACCGTCGTCTGCTGCGCTATTCGGCGCCGCACTGGAAGGTATTGGTGCTGGCCTTGCTCGGCATGGTGGTGTTCGGCGGCTCGGATGCGGTTCTGGTGTCCCTGGTAAAGGGACTGACCAATACCTTCACCAATCACGACCCAAAGGTGATCCGTTGGCTGCCTTGGGAAATTCTGGGCTTGTTCCTGGTCAGGGCCAGTGCGAATTTCACCGCGTCCTACGGCATGGCATGGGTCGGGCAGGGCGTGGTGGCGCGCATGCGTCAGGAGGTATTCCAGCATCTGCTGCGCGTGCCGGTGAGCTATCACGACCGCACGCGCACCGCCGACCTGCAGGCCAAACTGACCTATCACGCCAGCCAGATTGCCGACTCCGCATCGAGCGTGCTGGCATCGATCATTCAGGGCGGAATTTCCGCTGTGGCCCTGCTCAGCACCATGTTCTATTACAGCTGGCGCCTGACCCTGTTCGCGCTGCTGATCGCGCCGCCGGTCAGCCTCTCCATCAACTGGGTCAACCGCCGTTTCCGCACGGTGTCGGCGCGCATCCAGAACTCGATGGGCGGCATGACCCACGCCGCTGACGAGGCCATCAACGGGCGGCGCGTGGTCAAGCTCTACGGCGGCGAAAACTTCGTGCTGGACAATTTCCGCCGCATGAACGACTACCTGCGCCGGCAGAGCCTGAAGATGATCGCCGCCGGCGGCGGCAGCACCAGTTCGCTGGAACTGATCGCCGGCATCGGCGTGGCGGCGCTGGTGGCGCTGGCCACCAGTCCACGCATGCTGGAAGCGATGAATCCCGGCGATTTCGTGGCGTTCCTGACCGCCATGCTGCTGCTGCGCCAGCCCATCAGTTCGATGACCGGCCTGAGCGAGCGCATCCAGCGCGGCGTGGTGGCGGGCGCCGACCTGTTCGCTTTTCTCGACACGCCGGTGGAGCGCGACAGTGGCAGCCGCCCGCTGCAGCGCGCCCGGGGAGCCATCCGCTTCGAGGATGTGCGCTTCAGCTATAGCGATGACCAGAAGGACGCCCTGGCCGGCGTCACCCTCGACGTTCCGGCAGGCAAGACGGTGGCCTTCGTCGGCCAGTCGGGCGGCGGCAAGTCGACCCTGCTGTCACTGATTCCGCGCTTTTATGATCCATCCAGCGGGCAGGTGCTGCTCGACGGCATCGACCTGCATGAATACCGCCTCAGCGATCTGCGCCGGCAGATTGCCCTGGTCGACCAGAACGTGGTGCTGTTCAACGCCAGCATCGCCGAGAACATCGCCTACGGCTCGGCCGACGCCTCGCGCGAGCGCATCGAAGAAGCGGCGCGCCGCGCCTGCGCCTGGGATTTCATCCAGAACCTGCCGCAGGGCCTGGACACACCGCTAGGCCAGGACGGCGGCGGCCTGTCGGGCGGCCAGCGCCAGCGCATCGCCATCGCCCGCGCCCTGTTCAAGGACGCGCCGATCCTGATTCTGGACGAAGCCACCTCGGCGCTGGATACCGAGTCCGAGCGTTACATCCAGCAGGGCCTGGAGGAACTGATTCGCGGCCGCACCACCCTGGTCATCGCGCATCGCCTGTCCACCGTGCAGAGCGCCGACCTGATCGTGGTGATTCAGGGCGGCCGCGTGGTCGAGCAGGGCAACAACGCCGAATTGCTGGCCCGCGGCGGCGTCTACGCCTCGCTGCATCGCCTGCAGTTCCGCGAAGCGACTGAAGAAGCTGCGGTCTGACCACAACCGCCGTGAAAAAAATCTCGCTCGACCGGTTCTGGTATCGACCCGCTCCGCCGCCGGGCTGGCTGCGCCCGCTGGCCTCGCTCTATGGCTCGGTCTCCGCCGATCTGGCGCGCAGCCGCAAGGCCGCGGCGGTGCAATTGCCGGTGCCGGTCATCGTGGTGGGCAATATCACCGTCGGCGGCACGGGTAAAACACCTTTCGTGTTGTGGCTGGTGGAGCGCTTGAGGGCGCAGGGCTGGCGTCCCGGCGTGATCAGCCGTGGCTATGGCGGCTGCTCGCCGCAATATCCCTTGCGCGTCACCGCCGCCACCGATCCGGCCTGGGCCGGCGACGAGCCCGCGCTGATCGCGCGCCGTCTCGACGTGCCGGTGGCGGTGGCGCCGGACCGGGTCGCGGCGGCGCGCCTGCTGCTCGATGCCGGCGAAGTGAATATCCTGGTCACCGACGATGGCTTGCAGCACTACCGCCTGGCCCGCGATATCGAGATCTGTGTCGTTGACGGCAGTCGCGGCCTCGGCAACGGCGCGCTGCTGCCCGCCGGCCCGCTGCGCGAGCCGCCGGCGCGGCTGCGCGAAGTGGACCTGGTGGTAGTCAACGGCGGCGGCTGGCGCGAGGCCGGCGTCAACACGCTGGACATGAGCCTGAGCACCACCGAGGCCCTGCCCCTCGGCGGCGGCGAGCCCCGGCCGCTGGCCGCCTTTGCCGGCGGCAAAGTCCACGCGGTGGCCGGCATCGGCAATCCCGAACGCTTCTTCACCTCGCTGCGTGCCGCCGGCATTGAAGTGATTCCGCACCCGTTTCCCGATCACCACGACTACACCGAGATCGATCTGGCGTTCGACGGCGCCCTGCCGCTGCTGATGACCGAGAAAGACGCGGTCAAGTGCGCCGAGCTGGCCCGGCCCAACCACTGGTACGTGCCGGCGCAGGCGGTGATTGCGGCGGAGGGGACGGCCCTTGTGCAACAATTGCTGGATAAACTGCCGCCCGCATCCGACTAGCTGACCTGCCGAAAAATCCATGGACAAGCGCTTGCTCGACATCCTCGTCTGCCCCGTCTCCAAGGCGCCGCTGGAATGGCGCGCCGACAGGCAGGAGCTGTGGTGCAAGTCCTCGCGCCTGGCCTACCCGGTGCGCGACGGCATTCCGGTGATGCTGGAGGAAGAGGCGCGGCCGCTGAGCGACGAAGAACTCGGCCGCTAGTGCCCCGGCTTTCGACGTGATTCCATTCAAGGTCGTCATCCCGGCCCGGCTCGGTTCCACCCGCCTGCCGCGCAAGGTGCTGCGCCCCCTGTCCGGCAAGCCGCTGGTGCAATGGGTATGGGAAGCGGCGCACGCCTCGGCGGCGCAGCAGGTGATCATCGCCGCCGACGATGCCGAAGTGCTGGATGCCTGCCGCGCCTTCGGCGCCGATGCGCGGCTCACCGCCGCCAGCCACCAGTCGGGCACCGACCGCATCGACGAGATTGCGCAAGCGGCGGGTTGGAGCGACGACACCCTGGTGGTGAATCTTCAAGGCGACGAGCCGCTGATGCCGCCCGCGCTGATCCGCCAGGCCGCCGAGCTGCTGGCCGGTGATGCCGGCGCCGACATCGCCACCTTGTGCCATCCGCTGCATTCGCGCGAGGAATGGCTCAATCCCAACGTGGTCAAGCTGGTGGCAGATACCTTCGGCTATGCGCTGTATTTCTCGCGCGCGCCCATACCGTGGAAGCGCGAAGGCAGTGGCGCCGAGTCGCCGTTGCCGCGGGGACTGGCGTTCCGCCACATCGGCCTCTACGCCTATCGCGTCGGCGCGCTGCGCCGTTTCAGCGCCTTGCCGCCGGCACCGCTGGAAACCTGCGAGATGCTGGAGCAGTTGCGCGCCCTCAGCCATGGCCTGCGCATCAAGGTCGGCATCTCCGAAGCGCCGCCGCCGCGCGGTGTGGACACCGAGGATGATCTCGCCGCCGTCGACGCCCTGCTGGCTTCGCGCTGAAACCTGCCGGCCAGACATGAGCAAGCCCGAAGCATCGACGCTTACACCGCCCCCGTCCCCGCGGCTGACGCCCTGGCGGCGCTTCCTGGCGTGGTTGAACATGCTGTTCGTCGATCACTCCATCTTCCGTTTCTTCTTCAACACCCGGCACGCCATCGCCGACGACTGCTATCGCTCCAGCCATCCCATGCCCTACCAGCTGCGCGCCGCCCGGCGGGTTGGCGTGCGCTCGGTGCTGAGCCTGCGCGGCGCCGAGACGCATATCGGTTCCAACGTGCTGGAAATCGAAACCTGCCGCGAACTGGGCCTGGTGCTGCAGCACGAGCCGATCGGCTCGCGCGATCCGCCCGAACGGCATCAGCTGCTGCGCATCAAGCAGTTGTTCGACGAGCTGCCGCGGCCCCTGCTGCTGCACTGCAAGTCCGGCGCCGACCGCGCCGGACTGGTCAGCGCCATCTATCTGCTGGTCGAGAAAAAGCAGCCCCTGGCGGTTGCGATGCGCGAGTTGAGCCTGTGGCGGCATGGCCATGTGCACCAGGCCCAGACCGGCATCCTCGATCATTTCCTGGAGTGCTACGGCGAGCATCAACGCGCCCATGGCACGGAATTCATGGACTGGATCGAGAACCACTACGACCGCGAAGCGGTGCGCGCCTCGTTCCATTCCACCTGGTGGGCCAACAAGCTGGTCAACGGCATCCTGCGCCGGGAATAGACAGGCGCCAGCGCTGGGCGGCAGCTTTCATCCCCACAGATTGCGAATAAAGAAAATCTATGGTCACCTCCCTTTTTGCAACACTGCTTTTTGATGGTGTGGTTGGCTTGCTTAAATCTATCCGGCGTCTAGGTGGGGATTGTTCCCCGCGCCACGATGAGAGTCGCGCCTGACGATCC
>Ga0302314_10006826_pt1 | contig 20599 bp, 24 predicted proteins | sample III_Palsa_N2_3_FD_200533 | JGI IMG/M metagenome (GOLD analysis project Ga0302314, IMG submission 200533) | Peat permafrost microbial communities from Stordalen Mire near Abisko, Sweden - III_Palsa_N2_3 | ecosystem: Environmental > Terrestrial > Soil > Palsa > Peat permafrost | place: Sweden... | reverse complement strand
AGCTGCTCAATAGTCGCATGAATGGCGCCGCATTGAGTATGACCCAGCACGACGACCAATCGAGTGCCGAACTGCTCGGCGGCGAACTCGACGCTGCCGATCAGCGAGGGCGCGACGATATTGCCGGCCACGCGAATCACGAATAGATCGCCAAGGCCCTGGTCGAAGATAATTTCCACCGGCACCCGGGAATCCGAACAGCCGAGAATCGCCGCAAACGGTTCCTGACCGTCCGCCAACTGAATGCGCCGCGCCCGATCCGCAAGGGTGACCCGGTTGCTGACGTTGGAGACAAATCGCTGGTTGCCGTCGCGCAGAAGGGCGAGTGCTTCTCGAGCCAAGATCATCGATTGTTAACCCTATTGCGCGGGAAAGCCGCTGATCAATGTTAGCCGGTGTCGACGACGACGGTCGGCGACGCGCCTGATTACGTCAAACTTAAGACCGTCCGGCCGGGTGGTCGCGATAGCCAAGAATTCGTGCCGGCAGGAACAGCAACGCCCTTAGCAACGCGAACAGCGCTTCGAACGTGATCCCGATGAGCCGAAACGGCAACGACAAGAGCCACAGCAACGGCCAGAGCACGATGGCAAGCAGCGCCACCGGCCAGCAGACCACGAATAAAAGGCACCAGCAGATGATTACCAGCAGCGATCTCACAGCGGCGTCTCCAAGCAATCCACGCTGCAGCGACCATACCACATTCGCGCGCGGCGGCGGATCATCGCGATCTTGACGGCTTGATGAAGTTCAAGCGCCGAAATCGCACCGCCGACCAATCCGCGTCGATCGCCACCATGCGCACGGACTCGAAGCCGGCGCCGCGAATCACGCCCCAACCCGTATCGCGGTTGAACTCGCATTGGTAGCGCTTGGATGTGCCCTTCGGGTAGGCAAACCAAAGCAGCGCATCGCCTTGCGCGGCCGCGGCCAGCATTTTTGACAATCGATCCAGCTCCGCCTGCTGGGTCGCAAACGCCAGCGCAAAGCTCACCGCCTGCGGCTTTTTAGGATTGCGCGCCACGCTGATGCCGTCGAGCAACTTGAGCTCCGGCTCGAAGGAAGCCGGCGCATTGAATATGACGATCTCGCGCTGATCCTTCAGATTGAGCTTTTGAAACAACGGGGACATGCGGCGCCGCTCAGCGATCGTGCGACAGCGCAAGCCGCACGCCGATGCCGATGAAAACGGCACCGACGCAGCGATTGAACCAAGCTTTGAGCGCCCGGCTCGCCGCGAGCCGGCCGCCGATGCGCGCCGCCGACCAAGCCACGAACAGGTTCCAGATCGTGCCGTTCAGGTCGAAGATGACTCCGAGCGAAAGGAACGCCAGCGGCTTCGCCGGCGAGTTGGGTGAAACAAATTGCGGCAGAAACGCCAGAAAGAACAGCGCCACCTTGGGATTCAGCACATTGGTGAGAAAGCCCTGGAGAAAAATCGCGCGCATGCCCGCGGGCGGCCTGCGCTCAGCGACTGCCGCCCGAGCCGAACCTGAAGAAAGGATCAGTGAAATTCCCACATACCCCAGATAGGCGGCGCCGATAATTTTTACCACGCTGAAGCCGATCGCGGACGCCGCGAGGATCGCCGAGAGCCCGAGGGAGGCTGCGCAAACGTGGACCAAGGCGCCGGTGCCTATGCCTAACGCCGCGAGCACGCCGGCGCGCGCGCCCTGGGTCGAGCTGCGGGCGACGATGTACAAGGTGTCCGGGCCCGGGGTGATGTTGAGCAGCAATCCGGACAGGACGAACAGCCAAAGATCGTGGATCCCGAACATTATTTTCCCCGCAGCGCCGCGCGCCGGTTCAGGCTGGCCCTGGGCCACCGTTCGGCCGTCTTGTAGTATTCGGGAACCGCCGGGATATCGGCCGAGAGCGTCACCCACGGCTGTTTCGATGCGGTAAAGATGTGAATGTCGGGCGGGAAGCGGTCCGGTTCATCGAGCGTGCCGACTCGAACGAAGCGCACGCTGTCGCCGGCGCCGGAATAGTTGCTCCACAGCGCGACCAAGCACTTGGGGCACCGGGAAATCTTTTGGCCCTTGCCGCTCATCGTCGGTGTGTGAATGACGGTGACCTCACCTTCCAGCATCTGCACCCGGTCGGCCTCGATCATTGCGTTCAGCGCGAATGCCGCACCGCCGTCCCGCTGGCACCAGCGGCAGTGGCAGCAATGAACGAACAACGGAATCGAGGTCATCCGATATCGGACTTGGCGACAGGTGCATCCGCCGTCAAAGCGATCCCCACTGCTGCTCATGCCCCGCTCCTTACTGAGCCTGCGCGTCTGCGCGCGGTGACCTCGATCTCGATTTGCATGCGCGGATCGGCGAGTCCCGCGCATATCATGGTTGCCGCCGGACGCACATCGCCAAGGTACTTGCGCAGCACCGGCCAGCAATCCGAAAACCGTGCGCCATCGGGCAGCACATAATTGACGCGCACGACATCCGCCAATTCGGCGCCGGCCGCGCGCAAGGCCGACTGGATGTTGCTCAAGCACTGCTCGGTCTGCTCCGGCAAACTGTCGGAAATGCTCATCGAGGCATAATCGAACCCCGTGGTGCCGGACACGAAGATCCAGTCGCCGTCGACCACCGCCCGCGAATAGCCAATGTCGTGTTCGAACTGAGATCCTGAACTGATCAACCGCCGCATCGCGGGAGGGTCCACCGCTTCGCTGCCGCCGCGCGGACTTTGTCGAAGGCCGGAGTTCACCGGTTGCCACGGAATTTTGTGTTCCAGCCACACCTCTTGGTCGGGAGGAAAGCGATTCGGCTCATCCAAGGTGAGGGTCGTGATGTCGATGGTGCCGGCGGAATTCGCATGCTCATACGACAGGGCGCTGCCGCAGGTGGCGCAAAACCGGCGTACGACCTCGGGCGAGGATCGATAGGCTTGCGGCTGCTCCGACAAGAATTCAAGTTGGCGGCGCTCGAAGGTGAGCCACGCCACCGACGGTGCGCCGCTGGCTCTACGGCAGGTGACACAGTGGCAGATCACTGAGGACAGCGGCTGACCGCTCAGGCGATAGCGAATGGCGCCGCATAGGCAGCCACCCTCGTTGACGTGGACCTCGTTCATGGCCAACTCCAGTGTATCCAGAGCTTGGCTCCCGCGCCATGGTCGCGCCCGCTCGCAATGGCTATTCCGTGATTCGGCAGCTGTCGTTATACTGCGCGCGGCCCTTTGGTGCATTTCCACAGAATATCAGCGAGTTGCCGTGTCCAAGCTTGAATCCTCCGATACCCACTTCTTCAATTCCTTCAGTCTGGTGCTGGGTATTCTCATCTTCGTCTCGATCATTCTTTTCGCCGTGGCGCGCGTCATCGGTGCGGATCACCAAGGCAAGGAAGTCCTCGAGGACCATCTGCACATCGTCGATGTCGATAAGAACATCGCTCCGGTCGCGCGCGAGGCGGTGGCGGGCCAGGACAATTCCGCGCTCGCCGTGCCGGTAGCGGCACCCGCCGCTGCCGATGTGCCGACCACCGGTGAGCAGGCGTTCACCAAGGTTTGCTCCGCGTGCCATGCGCTGGGCATCAACGGTGCGCCGAAGATCGGCGATCATGCCGCCTGGGGGCCGCGTATCGCGCAGGGCAAGGACGCGCTCTACCAGCACGCCATCAGCGGCAAGGGCAACATGCCGCCGCGCGGCGGCACCACATGGCCGGATGCCACCATTCGCATGGCGGTGGATTACATGGTGTCTCTCAACAAGTAAGCCGATCGAGCGCGCGCAGCGTCGCATCGCCCCCGCCCTCACTTGTACTTCAGGATGTACACGCTATCAAGAATGATCTCGGAGGAGAGCGGGCGCGTTTTCGTCAGCGGATCGAGGTAAAGGCGTCCCATTAACCGCATCGGCTCGCCCGGTGTAATACCTACGCTGCCGTTGACAGGCTGAGGAATCGTCGCACACCAAACTTGGCCGGTGCAGTTAAAACCCACCGTGTAGGCGTACAGCGACTGATAGGTTGCGTACAACGGGCTCGTGCTATTGATACCGGCCATCGCAATCGCCGATCCGGCCATCCAACTGTCGGGAATTCCGAGAACCGCTTGGTTGCCCGAGGGATTCAGCACCGAGTTGTTGAAATAAGTCGTCGTGCCGGTGCCTGGATAGGCCGTATCCGGAAAGTACGCGTCGTGATTCACGCCAACGATCAACAGCAAGTCGTTGGGTCCCGGGATATAGCTACTCGTGAACCCTACCTCCTGGATATAAAGAGCATCGGGGTTGTCGCCATTGCCCGCGGTCGCGGTGGTCGCCGCGTAATAATTTTGGGTCTGTACTACCGTCAATGTGGCGTCTGTGACCGTGTAATTGGCACTGAACATATTGACCAACGTCGTGGCCAATTTATTCCGGGCGGTGCGCAAGGTGGCCGACTCGTTATGACCATCTCCGGGTACGCGGTAGGTGGGTTTCGGAAGTGCCGCCAAAGTCCGCGCCTTGATCGGTTCCATTAGGAGCACGTCGATAGGTGTGCGCTGCACGTAGTTCGTCAGCAGGCTTTGATTGGCGGGATAGGCCGTCCGCAGGAGCACGGTAAAGGTATCGTCCGCGGCCGTGGTGCCCATCTTCAATGGGACGGCGTTGACCGGCAACGTCATCTGATTGATGGCGGTCGCGGGCAGGCCGAGCGCCACGAATTCATTCACGATGTCGTTATAGGTATTGGTATCGGCGGTAATAACGAATACCGCGATCTGCGTAAATGGATTGGTGCCGGGCGTCGGGGATCCGGTGGTTCCCACGACGTCCAGATTCGCGGTATCCGTCAGGCTCTCGAAAACCGTGACGGTTCCTGGCGTCTCGGTAGGATTCTTCGGCATTTGCCTTGAGTAATATTCGTCGAACAGATACGGCGTCACGCCAAAGTAAGTCATGGTCGGCGGGGTCTCGGTAACCAGTACGATCGCGCCGGTGCTGAGCAGCCAGTCCGAGATTCGCTGCGGGAGCGCGGGGTTGAGAGAGAAATTCGGAAGTCCCTCCGGTCCGGCCGGATTGGCGTCGTAGCAATTGATGGCAGCCGCGCAATCCACTTGGAAGAAGAACGGAAACTGGGTTACCGTGAACGTCGAGGACATGGCGGTCGTGAAGGACTGTGTCAACTGGCTGCGATTCTCCACGATCCAGGCACTATCCGATGGCGTGGTGATGACGAAGCTCTGCACGACGGGGGTCGCTGCAAAGTAGCTGCTGTTCCCGGACTGGCTGGCCTGCAAGGTGCAGGTTCCCGCAGCCACGGACGTCACGGTGGTGCTGCTGATCATGCAGACGCCGGTCGTTTGCGAAGCCAACGCGACTGGCAGCCCCGAGCTCGCACTCACGGTGACCGTGAACGGCGCCGCGCCTACGGTATGGCTCGGCACAGCGGGAAAATTGATGGTCTGCGCAACTTGCGCCGGCCCGATCGAGAACATCTGCATGACGGGCGGCGCCGGCGCGTACGTCACCCCGTCGCCAGGCTGGTTCGCCGTGACCGAGCAAATGCCGACCGCAAGCAGCGTAATGGTCGTGCCGCTCACGGTGCACGCGGCGGGCGATTGTGACGTCAGCGTGACCGGCAATCCCGAACTCGCGCTCACCGGTGGCGCAAACGGCGGCGAACCCACCGTCTGGTTGGGTATCGCCGGGAAGCTGATCGTCTGGCTTGCCAGTGCCGGCGAAATCAGGAACGTCTGCGTGACCGGCGCGGCGGGCGCGTACGTCACCCCGTCGCCCGGCTGATTCGCCGTGATCGTACAACTGCCGACGGCAATCAACGTGATGGCGCCGCCGCTCGCCGAGCAGGTCGCGGGCGACTGCGAACTCAATGTGACGACAAGTCCGGAGCTTGCGCTCACCGGCGGGATGAACGGAGCCGCGCCGAGGATCTGGGCGGGTATCGTCGGGAAGGTTATCGTCTGGCTAACCAGCGCCGGCGAAATCAGGAACGTCTGCGTGACCGGCGGGGCGGGCGCGTACGTCACCCCGTCGCCCGGCTGGTTCGCCGTGATCATGCAACTGCCGACGGCAATCAACGTGATGGCGCCGCCGCTCACCGAGCAGGTCGCGGGCGACTGTGAGCTCAATGTAACGGGAAGTCCGGAGCTTGCACTCACCGGGGATGCGAGGGGCGGGTTGCCCAAGTTCTGGCTCGGTACCGTCGGGAACGTGATCGTCTGACTGAGCAATGTCGTGGTGTTGAATACCACGTCGGCGTAATAGTTTGCCCCGCCGGCATCTTGGGTCGGAAAGGCGGAGGACGGAGTGTCTAGGTACACGCCGTCGGGGCCGTTTGCGCCCTCCGCGAGACCCTGCACCAATCCGGTCCCCACCGATTGCGTGAAATAATCCGGCGTACTCATGTAGTCGCCGGAGGAACTGAAGTACGAGACGATGTACGTCGTGCCCGCCGTGATCGGGACCGGCGCCGCGAGCGTGATCTGCTGCCAGCCTGACGCAGTCTCGCCGGTGAATACCTGCGAGGCGAGATTGGTGCCGGAGCTGGTCCACAGGTTCCCGGTGCGCGCGCCACCGATGCCGGCAGGCTTGTAGTACCGCAGTGCCGTGACGAAGCCATTTGTCTGCGCGACGAACTGCATGCCGGCCTCGATCGGACTGCCGTCATTGGAAATAGGCCCGCCAGGAATCTGGCTGGGCGAAAACACGGTGCAGGGACAAACCGGATCGGTCACGGTGATCACCGCGACGTTGGGCGAACCCGCACCGGACCCAGGGGTTTCGATGTTGCCGGCGATGTCATACGCCTGGCTATTGATCGTCACCGTGCCTTCTGAAGCCGGCAGCCACGTGAAGGTCCACGGGCTCGTCCCGGTGGCGGGCATCCACGTCACTCCCCCATCGGTGGACACGGCTACGCCGGCCACCACCCCGCCGTTGGTATCGGAAGCCGTGCCTTGGATGACGACGGTGCTGTTGATCGGGATCGTTGCGCCGGTGAGCGGCGACGTGATAATGGACGAGGGAACCTGGGTTGAGGACTGCGCACCGGCGGGATATGAAATCCAAGCCAGAACGACGGCGGCGAGGAGATAAAAGGAAACCGCGAAGCTCAGCCGGCCCCGGACAAAAATCCCTCTGAACGCTCCCATCAGCCGAAACCCCTGTACGATTTGTACCCAGTTCTCGCGGGGGTTTGATTGCGGGGCAGTGTCCCACATCCATTCGACGAAGGTCAAAATGGCCTGGTTCACCGGGGAGGCGGAGGAGTCATGTCAAACCCGAGCTTTGAGCAGGCCGATCGAGCGCGCGCAGCGTCACGGCTTCCGATACGTCGACCTTGCGGATGTGCGGCTCTGCCGCCAAGTCCGCGCAGGTGCGCGCCAGCTTGAGTACGCGATGATAGGCCCTGGCCGACAAACCCAAACGCGCGATCGCCGTGCCAACCAACGCGCGTGATTCCCGGTCGAGCCGGCAGATGCGCACCGCCTCTGTGTGCGTCAATCTCGCGTTGAGCTTGTCCTGGCGCTGCAATTGCCGGTGCCGCGCCGCCGCCACGCGCAACGCGACCGCTGCCGAGGTATCGGTGGTCGGCTGCATATCGGACAGCAGATGCTCCACCGGCAGCGCAGCCAGCTCAATGTGAATGTCGATGCGATCGATCAGCGGCCCCGAGATGCGGCTGCGGTAGCGAGCCACCTGCTCGGCCGTGCACCGGCAGCGGCCGCGCGGGTCGCCCGCGTAGCCGCAGGGGCAGGGATTCATGGCGGCCACGAGTTGAAAGCGCGCCGGGAATTCGCAAGAGCGCTTCAATCGCGACACCGCGACGACGCCGCTTTCCAGCGGTTCGCGCAGCGCCTCCAGCACATTGCGGGCGAATTCGGGAAGCTCGTCGAGGAATAGCACGCCCAGATGAGCCAGCGACAACTCACCAGGCTTCAAGGCAGCGCCGCCGATCAGCGCCGCGATGGAGGCCGTGTGCTGGGGACTTCGAAACGGCCGCCGATCCCCCGCAGTGGGCCGCCGCCCCGCCGCGGACTCAAGGCTGGCGACCTCCAGCAGTTCGCTCTTGCTCAAGGGTGGCAACAGCCCCGGCAGCCGTTGCGCGAGCAACGTTTTGCCGGCGCCAGGCGGCCCTATCATCAGCAGTGCGTGCTCGCCCGCGGCGGCGATCTCCAGAGCGCGCTTGGCGGCGAATTGGCCGCGAATGTCGGCGAGATCCGCCGGCGGCCGTGCCGCGGAGCTATCCGCGCCGCGGCAGGTGGCGAGAGTCGCGCGGCCGTTGAGCGCATCGCACACCTGCAGCAGATCGGCACCGAGCTTCAGCCGCGGGCTGTCGAGCAGCGCCGCCTCGGCTTCGTTGGCCGCGGGCAGTATCAATTCGCTGCCGGCGCGCGTGCCGGCCAGCAAGGCCGGCAGCAGCTTGGGCGTTTCCCGAAGCTCGCCGCTCAAGGACAGCTCTCCGTAGAATTCACGGCGCCGCAGCGCGCGCGGCGGAATCCTTCCGTCCGCCGCCAGGATGCCGATGGCGATCGGCAGGTCGAAGCGGCCGCCTTCCTTGGGCAGGTCCGCAGGCGACAAATTGACCGTGATCCGGCCGGCTGGAAATTCGAAGCCGGCAGTGAGCAGGGCCGAGCGCACGCGCTCCTTGCTTTCCCGCACCACGGCTTCGGGTAGTCCCACCAGGATGAACATCGGCAATCCCGGTCCTAGCTGTACCTCCACTCGCACCAGCGGCGCTGCCATTCCGACGGGCGCGCGGCTGAGCACCGTGCTCAGTGCCACCCGCGGCAACATCAGGAGAGCTTTGCTTCGAGTTCCTTCAGGCGCGCTTCGAGCGTCGCCAACGCCGCTTGAGTGCGGGCCAGGAGCGCCGCTTGCACGTCAAATTCCTGCCGGCTGACCAAATCGAGCTTGGCCAACTGCGCCTGCAGCACGGCCTTGAAATTGCCTTCCAAGTCGCGCCCGAAGCTGCGCACGGGCTCCGGCACCGAGTCCGCCAGCCGTCGCGCGAGATCGTCCAAGCCTTTCGAACCTATGAAGCTCATATACCCTCCAGAGCTCATCCGCCCACCGCACCGGCATAACGCACCGACCAGCCATGTCGCGCCAAATCGGTGCGGCCCAGACCCTTTAAGCCCACCCAAGCTCTGAGAAGGCTTGCTCAAGTGGTTGATAGTTGGGTGCGGCCAATGCTGGCACGGAAGCTGCATTGATGTACTCAATAATACGCGGAACTGGTACCGGAGGCGGCAAGACAATTAGGTGAAAGCGGGGATAAATGCATGAAGCTGATCACCGCGGTCATCAAGCCTTTCAAGCTGGACGAAGTCCGACAGGCAGTGGCGGACATCGGAATTCAAGGGGTAACGGTCACCGAAGTTCATGGGTTCGGTCGGCAGCGCGGGCATCGGGAGTTTTATCGAGGAGCCGAATACAACATCGACTTCCTGCCGAAGGCGAAGATCGAGCTCGCGGTCGACGACGCAATAGCGGAACAGGTTATAGAGGCAGTGTGTAACGTGGCGAGGACGGGGAAATTGGGGGATGGCAAGGTTTGGGTTCTGGATCTTGAACAAGCGCTGCGCGTGCGGACCGGTGAAACCGGCCCGGACGCCATTTAGAACTTAACCAGCCTCCACGCCACAAAAGGCCGGCTCCCCTGTGGGGAACAAGGCCAAATTTCAGACGATTTAGGAGCATCTCGCGCCGGCAAGCCAGCCAACTCCCCCGTCGGTGCGATATCCCGGCGGCGCGGGTTCCTTAAACTAAGGAGCCCGTGCCGTTTTTTTATAATCGCGCACCCGGCGCAAGATGCTTAGGCTTATACATCAGAAAATACTAATACTCCATGCTGCACTGCGGCAAGTCGGCGCTTGCTAGACTGCGGCTGTAATTGAAATTAGGAGTTTGCGCGCATGAAAATGGTGATCGCGATCATCAAGCCATTCAAGCTCGACGATGTCAGGTCGGCTCTCGCCGAGGTGGGGGTACAGGGCATTACCGTGACGGAGGTCAAAGGTTTCGGCAGGCAAAAGGGCCACACTGAGCTCTATCGAGGGGCGGAATATGTAGTGGATTTTTTGCCCAAGGTTAAGCTCGAGCTGGCCGTTGACGACGAGCAGGTCGATCGTGTGGTGGAAGCCATCGTCGAAACGGCGCGCACCGGTAAGATCGGCGACGGCAAAATATTCGTAGCGGAACTCGGTCAGGCGGTGCGCATTCGCACTGGCGAGGCGGGTTCGCGGGCTCTGTAAGGTCTTAAGCGAGGGTTCGATACATGAAACGCCTTCTGTTGTGCGCGGCCTTGATTGCCTGGGCGGGATTGGTCTCGGCGTCGGTCGTCTACAAATGGGTCGATGTCGACGGCAAGGTTCATTACGGCGACCGGCCGCCCGACGGCGTGCACGCCGAAGTCGTGGAAATGGTCGGCACACGCGACCCCCGGACCGCGCCGACACCGCCGGCCGCACCCAGCGCGGACTCCAAGCCGGCCGCGCCGGCTCAGGCTCCGGCCCCCAAGAAAATCTCGGACGAAGAGGCGGCGGCAAATCAACAGAAACTCTGCGCCGATGCCCAGGATCGCTACAAGAAGTTGCTCGAAGGCCGGCATTTGTACAAGGTCGGCGACGACGGCCAGCGCCAGTACATGACCTCGGATCAGATCGACACCGAGCGCGCGAGCGCGAAGCAAGAAGTCGACACCGTCTGCAATAGCTCGACTTAGAGCCAATCCAAGCCGATTCGATCTTTACCCGCCGAGGCGCAAAGCCTTAGGCTAGGCGCCCTACACTCACGCGCCGGGATGAGACTATGCAGACAGGGTTTGTCGGTTTGGGTGCCATGGGCGCGCATATGGCGCGCAATCTGCAGCGTGCGGGACTCCTGACCGGGGTGTGGAACCGGACCCGCAGCAAAGCGACCGAGTTGGCTCAGGAGCTTCGCTGTCACGCCTTCGCTGACCTTGCCGAACTTGCCGGCAACTGCGAGGCGGTGGTGATCTGTGTGTCGGCGGACGACGACTTGCGCAGTGTCGTCTCAGGGCTGGACCCCGGGCTTAGCCCCAATATGCTGGTGATCGACTGCTCGACGGTGGGAGCTGGAACCGCGCGTGAAATGCACGCCAGGCTGGCCGCCATCGGCGTGGCCTTTCTGGACTGCCCGGTCAGCGGCGGCGTGGAAGGCGCGCGCGCGGCCACACTCGCGATCATGGTGGGAGGCGAGGAGACGGAATTTTCGCGCGCGCTGCCCATCCTGGAGAAACTCGGCAAGACCGTCACCTATTTCGGGGCCAGCGGCTCAGGACAGGCGGCGAAGGCCACCAATCAGATCATGTGCGGCGGCATCATCCTAGCGGTGGCCGAGGCGATGGCGTTTGCGCACGCCGAGGGGCTGCCGCTCGACCGGCTGATCGATACGCTGGGCAAGGGCGCCGGATCGAGTTGGTACTTCGTCAATCGGGCGCCTTTCATGGCCAACCGCAGCTTTCCGCCCGGGTTTCGCGTGCGCTTGCACGACAAGGATCTGAAGATCTGCAGAGACATGGCCGCCCAGCGCGGAGCGACCCTGCCGGTGGTGGAGTCGACTCTCGCGCAATATGAACGGCTGATCGCACAGGGCTTCGGCGATGAGGATATCTCCGCCGTGTACCGAATCGCCTCCGCGCTGTTTCCCGGCGGCGGCTTTTGAGATTAGCAACCCGTAAGAGCCCGCTCGCGCTGTGGCAGGCCGAACACGTGGCCGCGTCATTGCGCCAGGCTCACCCGAGCATGACGGTCGAGATTGTGCCGATGTCCACGCAGGGCGATCGCGTTGTGGATCGCAGCCTCGCCGCCATCGGCGGCAAGGGCCTGTTCGTCAAGGAGCTGGAGCTGGCGCTGCTCGAGCGCCGCGCAGACATTGCCGTGCACTCGATGAAGGACGTGCCGGGCGAGCTCGCCGATGAATTCAGCATCGGCGCCGTCCTCGAGCGCGCGGACGCCCACGACGCACTGATCACCGCCGGCCCACGTCATATCGGCGACTTGGTATGGCGCGCGCGCGTCGGCACCTCGAGCCTGCGGCGCCAGGCACAGCTATTGGCGGCTCGCCCGGATCTGCGCATTGAACCGTTGCGCGGCAACGTGGACACACGTTTGCGGCGTCTGGCGGACGGTAATCTGGATGCCATCGTGCTGGCGTGCGCCGGCCTGATTCGCTTAGGTTTGGAGTCGCGCATCACCAGCCGCATCGACATGAATGTCTGCTTGCCGGCGGTGGGACAAGGGGTCATCGGCATCGAATGCCGCACGGACGATTTTGGATCGCGCGAGCTACTCAAGGCGCTCGATCACGCTGCAACCCGGATCGCGCTGGATGCCGAGCGCGCTTTTTCGGGCCGTCTCGGCGGCAGCTGTCAGTCGCCGATCGCCGCGCACGCCGCGCTTGCGCGCGGCGCCCTGACGCTCCACGGCCTGGTCGCCGAACCCGACGGCTCGCGGTTGTTCCGCGACAGCATTTCGGGAGCCGCGCATGAGGCGCAAGACATGGGCGAGCGGCTCGCTGAACGCGTATTGGCCGCGGGAGCGGGCGCTCTGCTTGAGCGTCTGCGCAGCGCCTGATGCCAAGCTTAAGCGGCATCGGAGTCCTGGTGACGCGGCCCGAGCAACAGGCGATGCCGCTATGCAGACTGCTGGAGAACCAGGGCGCGGTCACCTTCCGACTGCCCGCCGTCGACATCAAACCGCTCGAGCGCAGCAGAGCATTGGCGGCGCGGCTCGGCGCCCTCGAGAAATTCGACTTGATCATTTTCAACAGCGCGAACGCCGTGCGATTCGGTGCCGCGCTGCTCGATCAGAAGCGCGATCTGCGTCTCGCGGCCATCGGCCCCGCGACCGCTCAAGCCCTGAATCAAGCCGGTTATCGTGTGGCGGTGCAGCCCGCCGGCGGTTTTGACTCGGAGAGCCTGCTCGCGCACCCGGCGCTCGAGCATGTGGCAGGCCAGCGCATATTGCTGGTCAAGGGCAGCCGCGGGCGTGAGCTGCTGGAAACGGAATTACAACGGCGCGGTGCGCAGATCATCGCCGCGGAGGTCTACGAGCGGGTGCCTTCCGCACCGGCCGAATCGGTCCTCGAGGCGCTGGCGGAGCGGTTCGCGGCGCGGGCGGTGCACGTCATTACCGCGACCAGCGCCGAGATTGCGGTCAACCTGCTCGATCTCGCAACGCCTCTGCTGCGCGAGGAATTCGCGCGCGTGCACTGGCTGGTGCCGAGCGCGCGGGTTGCCGAGGCGCTCGGCGAGCGGGGATTTCGAGCGCCCTTGTTGACCGCCGCCTCGGCTGAGAATCAAGACTTGGTCGCGGAACTCGTGCGCTGGCGTTCGACTACTCCTTAGCGTAATCGAAGGAATCGGTGGACATCCTGTCTGCCGGAACTCCGCGCGACCCGAGCTCGCGCCGCACCGCGGCGATCATTTCCGGCGGGCCGCTGGCATACACATCGTATCGGCTCAGGTCGGCGATGTCGTGAATCACCGCCTCATGCACCCAGCCGCGCCGGCCGGCCCAGGCGGCTGTGGGCTCCGACAGCACCGGAACGTAACTCAAGGAGGCGGCGCGCCGCGCCAGTTCCTCGAGCGCGGCGTGCCGGTACAGGTCGCGCTCGGCGCGCACTCCCCAGTACAGCTTCATCTCCCGCTCGGGTCCCTTCTCGATGAGATGCCGCATCATGCTGAGCAGAGGCGCAAGGCCGGTGCCGCCGCCGATGAGCAGCATGGGTCCTGCGCCCCGGCAGTGGAAGCGCCCGAGCGGCCCCTCGATGGTCAACAGTGCAGTGCGCGAATCTCCCGAGAAAAGCTGCGTCGTCAGTGCGCCGCCGGCGACGCGGCGCACGTGCAATTCGAGCAGCCGCGAATCGTGCGGCGGCGACGCGATCGAGAAGCTGCGCCGCCGCCCTCCGGGCAGCATGATGTCGATGTACTGGCCGGCCTCAAAGCTGAAGGGCTCCGCCGCTGGCAGCCGCAGGTACAGCGCCATTACGTCGTGGGATAGCACTTGGGTTTTTTCGATGCGCGCCGGCAAACGCTTGATCACGGCCTGTTCCGGCGAAGTGGGTTCGATGGTCTCTATGCAAAGGTCGCCGCGCGCGCGGGCCTGGCATAACAGGATGTATCCTTCCGCGCGCTCGGAAGCTGACAGGCCCAACGGCGATCCGTTCGGATACTCGATCTCGCCGCGCAGCAGTCGGGCGCGGCAGGAGCCGCAATTTCCGCCCGCGCAGCTATGCGGCACATTCAGACCGGCGCCGAGCGCCGCATCGAGCAGGGACTGGCCCGGGTCGGCGCTGAAACTACGCTCTGAGTTGTACAGGCTGATGCGCAAGGGTCTGCATGCCGCGACTCAAGCGTTCGGCGGCTGACTGCGCCTGCTGTCCAGCCATTCGGCGATGGGTTCCCACTGCTTCCAGTCGGGCCAGGCGAGGTATTCGGGCAGCTCCAACACTCCCATGCCGCGCGCATAGGCGCGCACGTAGTTTTGCGCCTCCCGCAGGCTTCCCAGGTACGGCACCTTGAGCTTGGACAGATACTTGTCGAGTTCCTCGAACACCAAAGTGTTCTCGCGCACCCGATTGGCGACGAGCGCGAGGCGCGCCTGCTTGCGCGACACCTTGCCGATTTCGAGCAATTCCGCCATGAAATGGCCGCATGCCTTCATATCGATGGCGGAGGGAAGCACCGGGACGATGATGGTCTCGGCGCGGCGCACCAGCTCATTCAGCTCCGTGCCATGCACGCGGGCCGGCGCGTCGATGACCAGGGTCTCGGTATTGCGCGGCACGTTGCGCAGGCCGTCGTCGAATGCCGGCACGCCGCTGATCGCGGGCAGATCCGCCGGCCTTTGCGCCAGCCAATCCAGGCTCGAACGCTGCGGATCGTAGTCCGCGATGCAAACCCGTTGGCCCTCGCGGGCGAAAAACACGGCGATGTTCGTTGCCAGTGTGCTCTTGCCGCATCCGCCCTTCGCGTTCAATATCATTACGTGGCGCATACTTCCCCGACATTGTTGTTTTGCTAAAGTTAAGACCGATCGTCTGCATTGCGCAACCCCTCGCCTCTCAGGATGCTCGCGGCAATCGACTGCATAAGCTATGCTCCTGCCAATGCGCATCGAGTTCTCGAAGATGCAGGGGTTGGGAAACGATTTTTTTGTGTTCGACGCTCCTGTAGCCGCCGGTGTCCGGCTCGACTCGGAGAAACTGCGCGCCTTGGCCGACCGGCATACCGGGGTCGGTTTCGATCAAGCGCTGATGCTCGAAGCTCCCCGCGACCCCGGCACCCGCGCATTCTATCGGATCTTCAATGCGGACGGCAGCGAGGTCGAGCAATGCGGCAACGGCGCGCGCTGTGTCGCCGCACTGCTCTATTCGCGCGCGCCCGATCTGGGGCGCGACTTGACCATGGGCAGCCCGGGCGGCAGGGTTCGGGCGCGAATCGGCGGCGACGGCCTGGTCTCCGTGGACATGGGTGTGCCGAGTTTCGATGAACCGCCCTCGTATGCGCTCAAGATCAACGGCGCGGATTTCGAAATCGGCGGTGTCTGCATCGGCAATCCTCACGCCGTGCTGCTGGTCTCCGATGTCGACACGGCGCCGGTCGATGTGCTCGGCCCGAAGATCGAGCATCACCCGCGGTTTCCGAAGCGCGTCAATGCGGGATTCATGCAGATTGTCGACCGCGGCCAGATACGCTTGCGTGTGTTCGAGCGCGGTGTCGGCGAGACGCTGGCCTGCGGTACCGGAGCGGGCGGCGCCGTCGCCGTCGGACGCCGGCAGGGCCTGCTCGACAGCCAGGTGCGAGTGCAGATGCGTGGCGGCACGGCGCTGGTAGCCTGGCCGGGCGCCGGCGAGCACCTCTGGCTGACGGGGCCGGCCATCACGGTTTTTACTGGATCGATCGATATCTAATGCAGGGGAGCGGAACAATGACCACCAGCCAAGCGCGCGGTATCAAGCAAGAGGGCCTGAACGACGCCAGTGTCGCCGAGTATTTGCAGACCTACCCGGACTTCTTCGAGCGCAACGGCCCGCTGCTGGGGAAATTGCGGCTGCCGCACCTGCGCGGTGACGGCGCCACCGTGAGCTTGGTGGAACGGCAGGTGGAGGTGCTGCGTGAGCGCAACCAAGCGCTGGAGCGCAAGCTGAAGGAACTGGTGGAGGTGGCACGCGCCAACGATGCGCTCGCGGACCGCATACATCGAATGAGCCAGCGACTGATCCGCGCGCACGGCTTGCAGGAGACGATCGCCGCGCTCGAGACATCGCTGCGGGAGGATTTCGGCGCCATGCACTCGGTGCTGGTGCTGTTGCTCAAGGACGCGAGCACGCTGGAGGCGTCCGCCGGCCGATTCCTGCGGGCCGGCGATTCCGCCAGCCCCGACATCAAGAGCTTCGAATCCCTGATGCAATCCGGCAAGCCTCGCTGCGGCCAAGTCCGCGATTCGCAGCGGGATTATTTATTCGGCAAGGACTCGAACGAAATCGGCTCGGTCGCGCTCACGCCGCTGGGACTGAAGGGCGGCCTGGGGATCCTGGCGATCGGAGCCAGCGATGCCGAGCGCTTCCATCCGGGAATGAGCACGGAATTTCTCTCGCGCATCGGAGAACTCGTCACCTACGCGCTCACGCGCTGACAATCGAGGCTCTCGGCCCTTGCGAGCGGACCAGCGCGCCTGGATCGATCGATTCTTGTCGCATCTGGCGCACGAGCGCCGCATCAGCGGCCACACCGTCTCGGCCTACCGGCATGATCTGCTCTCCCTGTTGCAGTTCTGCGAGCAGCGCAAGATCACGCGCTGGAAGGCGCTCAGCAATGCGCAGGTGCGCGCCTTCGCCGCGTCGGAGCATGCCGGCGGCCTCGCGCCGCGCAGCATCCAAAGACGCCTGTCGGCGATCCGCACCTTCTACGAATACTTGCAACGTGAAGGCGCCACTCGCATCAATCCGGCGAATGAAGTGCGCGCGCCCAAGTCCGGCAAGCGCCTGCCCGGCACGCTGGATGCGGATCAGATGGGCCGGTTGCTGGAATTCCGCGTCACCGATTCGCTGTCGGCGCGCGATAAGGCCATCATGGAGTTGTTCTACTCCTCGGGCTTGAGGCTCGGAGAACTGGTCGGATTGGATTTGTTGGCGGTCGATTTGGCGGACCGTACGGTGCGCGTCGAGGGCAAGGGCAGCAAGACGCGAATACTGCCGATCGGCCGTTTTGCGATCGACGCTCTGCGCCGCTGGCTGGTCGAGCGGCGCGCGGTTGCTGCCGCCGATACTCAGGCGCTGTTTCTCGGCCGCGGCGGACGGCGGCTGTCGGTTCGGTCGGTGCAGCTGCGCGTGCAAGCCTGGGCGCGGCGGCAGGGTTTGGGGGTGCATGTGCACCCGCATATGTTTCGCCACTCCTTCGCCACCCATCTGCTTGAATCCAGTGGCAATTTGCGCGGCGTGCAGGAATTGCTCGGACACTCCAACATCGGCACGACCCAGATTTACACGCATTTGGACTTTCAGCATCTGGCCAAGGTGTACGACGCCTCTCATCCGCGCGCGCGCCGCCGCGGATCCGCTTGAAAGGGCCGTCGATGCCCCAAATGACATTTCATATGAATCACGATCCGAAGCGCATCTATGGCACCACCATTCTCGCCGTCCGGCGCAACGGGCGGGTGGCGGTCGGCGGCGACGGCCAGGTGACCATCGGGCAAAGCGTCATGAAGGGCAACGCCCGCAAGGTGCGCCGCCTGTATGGCGACAAGGTGCTGGCAGGCTTTGCCGGCGGCACGGCCGATGCGTTCACGCTGTTCGAGCGCTTCGAGGGAAAACTCGAGAAATTCGGCAATCTCACCCGCGCCGCCATCGAACTCGCCAAGGACTGGCGCTCGGATCGCAGCCTGCGCCGGCTGGAGGCATTGCTGTGCGTCGCCGACAGCCAGAGCACTTATGTCATTTCGGGCAATGGCGATGTGATCGAACCCGAGCACGATTTGATCGCGATCGGCTCGGGCGGAAGTTATGCGCAGGCGGCGGCCTTGGCGTTGATTCAGGCAACTGAGCTCAACGCGCGCGAGATCGTCGAGCGCGCGCTGATTATCGCGGCGGATATCTGCGTCTACACGAACCGTAATTTGACCATCGAAGAACTGTAGCGCCCCATGTCGCAGATGACCCCGCGCGAAATCGTCGAGGAATTGGACAAGCACATCGTGGGCCAGAAGGCGGCGAAGCGCGCCGTCGCCATCGCCTTGCGCAATCGCTGGCGACGTCAGCAGGTCGCGGAGGGCCTGCGCCAGGAAATCACCCCGAAAAACATCCTCATGATCGGTCCAACCGGCGTGGGCAAGACCGAGATCGCCCGTAGGCTCGCCCGGCTCGCCAAGGCCCCGTTCATCAAGGTCGAGGCTACGAAATTCACTGAAGTTGGCTATGTTGGCAGGGAAGTAGATTCGATCGTCCGCGATCTTGTCGACATCTCCGTCAAAATGACCCGCGAAGAGGAAATCGCCAAAGTTCGCCATCGGGCGGCCGATAGCGCCGAGGATCGGGTGCTGGACGCATTGCTGCCGCGCGCCGCCGCGGGCTTCACCGGCGATGCGGCGCCGCGCGACAGCGATACCCGGCAGCGATTTCGAAAACTGCTGCGCGAGGGCGAACTTGACGATCGGGAGATCGAGATCGAAGTGCGCGCGCAGCCGATGGGCGTCGAGATCATGGCGCCCCCGGGGATGGAGGAAATGACCCAGCAGCTACAGGGCATGTTCCAGAACTTGGGCGGCGCGCGCACGCGCCAGCGCAAGCTGCGGATCAAGGAGGCATTGAAGCTGCTGATCGACGAGGAAGCGTCGAAGATGATCAACGAGGAGGAACTCAAGCTGCGCGCGGTGGAGAACGCGGAGCAGAACGGCATCGTATTCATCGACGAAATCGACAAGATCGCGCGCCGGCAGGAAACCACGGGCGCCGATGTGTCGCGCGAGGGTGTGCAGCGCGACTTGTTGCCCCTGGTGGAAGGCTGCACGGTGAACACCAAGTACGGCACCGTGAAGACCGACCATGTGCTGTTCATTGCTTCGGGCGCCTTCCACATGTCCAAGCCCTCCGACCTGATCCCCGAGTTGCAGGGTCGGTTGCCGATCCGCGTCGAGCTCGATCCTCTGGTGGTCAAGGATTTCGTGCGCATCCTCACCGAGCCCGACGCATCCCTGTGCCGCCAGTACACGGCGTTGCTGGCCACCGAGGGCTTGACCTTGGAATTCGAGGATTCGGGCGTGCAGCGTCTCGCCGAAGTCGCATTCGAGGTGAACGAGCGCACTGAAAACATCGGGGCGCGGCGCCTGCACACCGTGATGGAGCGCCTGCTTGAGACGGTGTCCTTCGACGCCGCGGACCGCAACGGCACGCGGGTCATCGTCGACCGCGACTATGTCGAGGGCAACCTGGGCGAACTGGTCCGCGACCAGGATTTGTCCCGGTACATCCTGTGAGCACGCCGCAGCCCACCGACATCAGAATACGCACCCTGTCGCGCGTTCTCGATGTGAGTTTCGACGACGGCTCGCGCTTCGAATTGCCGTTTGAATACCTGCGGGTGTTTTCTCCGTCGGCCGAGGTCAAGGGCCACGGCGGCGGCGAGGGAGTCCTGCAGGTCGGCAAGGAACATGTCGGGATTACCGGCGTCGAGCCGGTCGGCAACTACGCGTTGCGGCTGCTGTTCGACGACGGCCACAACACCGGCTTGTATAGCTGGGGGCTGCTGTACGAGCTGGGCCGCGATCGCGAGGCGAACTGGGCGCGCTTCATCGAGCGCTGCGCCGCGGCCGGCGTCAAGCGCGCGCCCTAAGCTACAATGCGCCGCAAGGCCCAAGGAGCGCCATGAGCAATTCCGAGCGAACGGTGGATTTCGGTTTTGAGAAGGTCCCATGGTCCGAAAAGGCCGAGCGCGTGCGTGCGGTGTTCGCCTCGGTCGCGGGCAAGTACGACGTGATGAACGACTTGATGTCGTTCGGCGTGCATCGGCTGTGGAAGCAGTTCACCTTGTCGCTCACCGGTTTGCGCCCCGGGCAACATGCGCTGGACGTCGCCGGCGGTACCGGCGATCTCGCCAGAGGCATGCTCAAGCAGGTGGGCAGGGAAGGCCGGGTCGTGCTCTCGGACATCAACCCCAAGATGCTGGAAGTAGGCCGCGACCGGCTGCTGGATGCGGGACATGTCGCGAATGTGGAATTCATCGTCGCGGACGCCGAGCGGCTACCCTTTGACGATGACTCCTTCAACTGCCTGACCATCGGTTTCGGACTGCGCAACGTGACCGACAAGGCCGCGGCGCTGCGCTCCATGTACCGGGTTTTGAAACCGGGGGGCCAGCTGCTGGTGCTCGAATTTTCCACTCCGGTCGCGCCCGGCCTGAAGCCGTTGTACGACGCCTACTCGTTCCAGGTGCTGCCGCTGCTGGGGCGCTTGGTGGCGAACGACGCCGCCAGTTACCGCTACCTGGCCGAGTCCATCCGGCAGCACCCGAACCAAGAAGTCATGCTCGAGATGCTGCAAAGCGCGGGATTCTCGCAGGCGCGCTATCACAATTTGACCGGCGGCATCGTCGCCCTGCATCGCGGGTACAAGATCTGACAT